>Ga0302325_10003900_pt1 | contig 34788 bp, 34 predicted proteins | sample Palsa_T0_2_FD_201948 | JGI IMG/M metagenome (GOLD analysis project Ga0302325, IMG submission 201948) | Peat permafrost microbial communities from Stordalen Mire near Abisko, Sweden - Palsa_T0_2 | ecosystem: Environmental > Terrestrial > Soil > Palsa > Peat permafrost | place: Sweden: Abisko...
CAAATTAACAGCGCATTAAAGCGCGCCTCGACCGGGATTTCCCCGGCAAGGGCGAACGTCTGTTAACCACAGCGATGTTCCCGCTTCCGGAATTGCACGGGACGGGCGGCGAGCGTGGCCGCTGTTACAAGTCAAAGCCCTCCATCGGCAGCTCGAAATAAGCCTGCGCAATCCGGCTGGCGACGAAGTCGGGCTGGTGCACCGGATTGTTGCGGAAGGTGGCAAGGTCGCGGAAGAAGCGCTGCATCGGCTCGCCGTCCCTGATGCTCGCTGTGCTTGACGCGCGGAACAGGTCGTAGCCCGCTTCCCAGGCGAGCCGCGACGCCTGATGTTGCATGCCCATGACCAGCAGGGTTTCGCGCGGACCAAACTGGCCGGTGCCTTCCATCCGCGCCTTGGCGTATTCGACATAGAGTTCGGCGGTGCGCAACAGCACCGCCTCGGCCGCGTTCGTCGTCGCCAGCGCCAGACCGAAAATACGCTGCCAGTCATAATGCTGGTATTTCATGATCGGTTCGTTGGACAGGAGCGGCTTGGTTGTACGGATGTGCTTTTCAAATTCCTCGAGCGCGGCCCAGGCGGCGCCGACCTGCGTACAGGCAAGCTCGCCGGCACCGAACGCCATGAAGATCCCGTTGTAGAGCGGATTTCCGTGCAATTGCGCGCCGGGCGTGAGTCCGGTGCCATCGTCGCCGATGATGGTCTGATCGACGAAGTCCTCCGGAATGAATGCATCGCGGATGACGACGCTGTTGGAGCCAGAGCCTTTTAATCCAAACATGCCGTGCCAGTCGTCAAGCATCTCGAATTGCTCGCGCGGCACCACGACGGTGACCATGGGGCGCGTCGGTCCGCCGGGATGCGAGCCCTTGAGCGGCGCCATGCCCATGAAATGCGTCGCATAGGGCACGCCCGAAGCGTAACGCCATTTGCCTTTGACGCGGTAACCGCCGGGCACGGCGACGCATTCGGCGTCTGGCGACGGCCCGCTTGGCGAATAGGGCGCGATGAAATGGCCGTCGGCGCCGTAGATTTTTGCTTGCGTCGCTTCGCCGAAATTGGTGGCGATTTGCAGTGCGTGACCGCAGGACAGCGTCAGGCACCAGCCGATGCCGGGATCGCCGCTGGCGATTTGCACCATCGCCTTGAAGAATGTGCGCATGTCGAATTCATAACCGCCGAAGCGTCGCGGCTGCAGGCAGCGGTAAAAACCCGCTTTGGTGAACTCGCGGTGCAGCGCTTCCGAGTAATAGCCGCGCTGCTCGGCGGCCTCGGCCTCCTCCCGCACCTTTGGCCGCAGCGCCCGCGCGCGCGCAATCAGGTCTTCCGGCTTCAGATCAGGCTCCGGCACCGGCACGCGCATCTTTGCCGCTGCGTCCATGATAATTTCCCTCCCTCAACCGGCATTTGCCCAGCGTATCGAACTTGGGGGCAAAGATGTGCGATTTTACCGCGTCCGGGAAGGGCCGCGTTTGGCGCGCACTTGTCGCCTGCGGCAATGCCGCGTTGTAAGAAGGCACGCGAGGCGAGGCTTATGATGGCCTTGCGTTGCCGCTGACGCAAAAGAGAGGATGTGACGCGATGGGGAGCCGAACCGAGCCGCCAGTTTCGCCGACGCTCGACCGCCCACTTGAAGGAAACGGCCGCTTCGACATCGCGGCGATTGCGGCGTCTTTGCCGTCGGCGTCAGAGACCTTGCTGGCGGATCACTATCTGACCGATCGGCCGGAAGCGAGCGCCCGGGTGTTTCGAGTTTACCGCCCGATACCGCCGCACTATCACGCGACCTGTGACGAGTTCCTTTATGCGTTCTCCGGCCGCGGCACCTTTTGGCTCGGCGATGAATCGACGGAAGCGGAGTTCGCGCCGGGTCAGCTCTTGTTCTTCTCCCGGAACACGGTCCACGCCGTGCCGAAATTGTTCGAGCATCCGGTGGTCTTTCTCTCGGTCGACACGCCGCGCCGCGACCCGCTGGATGTCATCTTCGTCAATCCGCAAGACGGCACGCCGCAGACTTTCATGGCGCGCAACGCCGCGAAGAAACCGGGAAGCTAAAAGAATGAACTCACCCAATTGCGCGCTTTTAACAGGCGAATTAAACCGCCGCCTGTGTCCCGATATAAGCGGCGATGACCGCGGGATTGTTCAAGACCTCGACGGCGGAGCCAACGCCGAGCGTGCGGCCGTAATCGAGCACATGGATGCGGTCGGCCAGATCGGCGACCATTTGCAGATCGTGCTCGATCCAGATCATCGGAAGCTTAAATTCGTCCTTGATGCGCAGAATGAGCCGCGCCAGGTCTTCACGCTCGGCGCGATTCAATCCGGCCGACGGCTCGTCGAGCAGCAGGAGCGCCGGTTCGAGCGCCAGCGCCCGGGCAAAGCCGACGAGTTTTTGAATGCCGAATGGCAGCGCGGCGACCGGCGCATGACGATAGCGAGCCAAACCGAAGAAGGTCAGCACCTGCTCGACCGCTTCGCGATGGTGCAGTTCTTGCTCGCGCACGGAAGGCAAAAACAACATCTCGCTCAGCACATTGGTTGAAATGCGCGAATGCCGGCCGGTCAACAGATTTTCGACCACCGTCATGTGAGGAAACACCTCGCCATGCTGGAAAGTGCGAGCCACGCCAAGGCGGGCGATGTCGTGCGGCGCGCGGCCGTTGATGTTTTGGCCGCGCAATCGGATGACGCCCTCGCCGCGATAGATGCCACTGATGCAGTTGAGAACGCTGGTCTTGCCGGCGCCGTTCGGCCCGATCAGCGCCAGCAATTCACCGGCTTCCACCGCAAGCGACACGTCGGTGAGCACGGCAAGGCCGCCGAAGCGCAGCGATAAATGCTCGACGGCAAGCTCACTCACGCGGCCGCTCCGTAATCGCGGGATCTTGGCGCAAGGCGCGATACGACCGCCGCTCCGCGCCGCTGGTCTGACCGAGATAGGCTTCCTGGACTTCGCGCCGGCCGCGCAACTCCGCGGCCGCGCCTTCGAGCACGACCCGCCCGCTCTCCAGGATGTAGCCGTAATCGGCGACCGCGAGCGCCACATTGGCGTTCTGCTCCACCAAAAGAACGGTGATGCCGAGTTCCTGGCGCAGCGCCGAGAGGCGCCGGATCAGGTCTTCGACCACGACCGGCGCCAGGCCGAGTGAAAGCTCGTCCACCAGCAGCAATTGCGGATTGCAGAGGACGGCGCTGCCGATCGCCAGCATCTGCCGCTCGCCGCCGGAGAGCAAGCCGGCGAGCCGCGACCGCAAGCTTGCCAGCGCCGGAAAGAACGCAAACACAATCGCTTCGAGGCGCCGGCGTCCGGCGCTGCTCACGCCCGCGGACGACGACACGGTCAAATTCTCGGCGACGGTCAAATTGGGAAAAACCTTGTCCCGTTCAGGGACGAGCACAATACCACGCGCAGCATTTGCGTGCGGCGGCCGGTTCTCGATCCGCTCGCCGGCAAAGCGGATGGAGCCGCCGACAACCGAAGCGTCATCGAGACCGATGAAGCCGGAAATGGCCCGCAGCGTCGTCGTCTTGCCGGCGCCGTTGTTGCCGAGAATGGCGACAATGGCCAGCGGCGCGACGGTGAGCGACACGCCATGCAGCGCAAGCGCGTTGCGGTGATACGCGACCTTGAGCCCCTCGACTACAAGAAGCGGCGCGGTCATTGCGGCGCCGTCGTGGATTTGGCGCCACTTTGGCGCGCGGCGAGCGAATTCTTGAGTCTGTGCCACAAGCCGAGCAGGCCTTCCGGCTCGAGCAACAAAAACAAGATCATCACCACGCCGAAGGCGGCGTAATCGAGCGCAAACACCATGTTGCCGAAGCGCGCCGGCAAGTAACCGGCGGCGGCTTCGATGGCGTAGGGAAAAAGAACGACAAAGCCCGCGCCGAGAATGGCGCCGGCCAGCGAGCCCATGCCGCCGATAATGATCATGGCAACATATTGCACCGTCAGATAAAGCGAGAACGCATCGATGGAGACGAAGTTGCGGAAATAAGCGAACAGCGCGCCGGCGGTTGCCGTCATTGCGGCGCTGATGACGAAGGCCAAGAGCTTAAAGCGCGTCACGTTGATGCCGAGCGCGGCGGCAACGACGTCGCGCTCGCGCAACGCCCGCCACGCCCGTCCGGTGCGCGTGCGCCGCAAGTTGACGCTGATCAGAAGCGCCAGCGCGGCGAAAGCGAGCAAGACGAAATACCACGCCCGGCCCGAGCTGACGGTAAAGCCGCCGATCGACGGCGAGTCGACCATGATGCCGGTCGACAGCGTCTGCCGCGCTTCGTATTCACCGCCGAGATAGACGACGACGAAATGCAGTCCGAGCGTGCTGATGGCGAGGTAAAGCCCGCGCAGGCGAAGCGACGGCAGGCCGAAGATCAAACCGAGAGCGGCGCCGACCGCGGCCGCGGCCGGCAGCGTGACCCAAAAGGGCGCGGCGATCTCGCGGAATAGCACGCCGACGGTAAAGGCGCCGGCGGCGAGCAGTCCCGCGGTGCCGAGCGAGATCAAGCCGGCAAAGCCGGTGAGCAACATCAGCGCCAGCGCACTGATTGATGCGAGCAGCACCTGGTTCAACAGATCGAGCTGAAATGGCGTCGCCAGGAACGGCAGCACCAGCAATACCGCGAACGCGAGCGCAAGGCGCAGGCGGCGGGCCGGCGTGCCGAACAAAGACAGTTCTTTCGCGAGCGCGCTTCGATCGCTCATCTCACACCCGGTCGAGCTGTTCGCGGCTGCCAAACAGCCCCCAAGGCCGGATGGCGAGAATGACGAGCAGCACAATGAACGGCACCACGTCGGACAACAGCGGATCGACATATTGAATGGCGGCGATCTCGGCCGCCGCCACGATCAGTGCGCCAAGCGCCGCGCCGGGCAAGCTGTCGAGCCCGCCGACCAGCGCCGCCGGAAAAGCTTTCAGGCCGATGGTCGCCATGTTCAAGTCCACGCCGGCATCGAGTGAAAGCAGCATGCCGGCGAGCGCAGCGGTGAAGGTGGAGAGGCCCCAAGCCAAGGCGTAGACGCCGTGAAGGCGGATGCCGCGTTGTTCGGCAAGGAGCGGATTTTGCCCGGCGGCCCGCATGCGCACACCCCAGCGGGTAAATCGTAAAAACACCAAAAGCCCGAGATAAACCACGGCGGTCAAGCAGACGAGCGCGGCGCTCGCTGAGGAAATCTGCACGCCGCGCGCCAAATGCACCGGTGGATTGCGCCAGCCGAATGACGCGCCGGGATAGAATTGCTGCGTCGTCCAGATCAGGATGGTGAGCCCGCGCAACAGAATACCGAGCGCGATGGTGATCAACACGGCAGCCAGCACCGCCTCCCCGGTCATCCAGCGCATCAGCACCGCGTAAACAGCAATGCCCATGAGGAGGCCGCAAGTCGCGGCGAGCGCCAGCGCGAGCGGCGGATTTAACGGAAACAGCCCGGCGAGAGCGACCAGCAGATAAGCGCCGACCATCATCAATTCGCCGTGGGCGAGATTGAGCACCCGGCTGACGCGATAGATCAGCACATAGCCAGAGCCGACCAGCGCATAAATCGCCGCCAGCACGATGACGTTGGCGAGAAGTTGCAGCGACATGCCGCGAGCCGCCCTGCCCCAATTGCCCCAGCCGCGCGAGCTTCAAACCCGGCTTGCAGACCGCCGAACCTTAGTTAACGACATCGACCGCGAGCCAGTCGCGCACGCGCACGATGCTCTTCTGCTCCGGGTCATAGCGATAGAAGCGGTAATATTGCTTGGTGCGGAAATGGTTCTCCGCCGTCCAGACGAGCGGTCCGCCGCGCAGACCCTGGGTATCGAGGTCAAGGTGGCTCATCGCCTCGGCGATCTTGTCGGCGTCGGCCGGCCAGCCGGTCTTGGTCAGAATCTGTTCAATCGCGCGGCCGGTGATCCAGCCTTCATCGGCGTAACTCACCGGATATGAATATTTGCCGTCCGCCGCGGCCTGGCGCATCTCCTGCTGCACTGGAAGATTGTCCTGAAAGAGCGCGTTGGCGGAAAACACGTTGAACCCGCCGTCGGCGATGCGCTTGAGCTCCTCTTCGGCCTGAATGTGACCGTAGCAAAGATACGTTCCGCCCCAGCCAAGCCGGCGCAGCGCCTCGAAGGTGCGCACCTCGGTCTGCCACGGCGAGTAGGCAAACCCCCAGTTCGGCTCTCCTTCCTTGATCTTGGTGGCGAACGGGGTGTAGTCGGCCGCGGTCGGTGGAATGAATTCGGTGTCCACCGTGGTCATGCCGAGCTTCTCGGCCTGCTTCTGCGCCATCTCGATGCCGATCCGGGAGATCGGAATCGGCATGCCGATCATGGCGATCTTCACCGGCTCCTTCGCCGCATCCTTGATGGCGTCGATCGCCACCGGAATGTCGTAACCGAAATCAAAACCAGTGGAGCAGAACAGCACCGGATCCGGCTTTGGCGGGTGGCTCTCCTTCGGGCAGATGGCGCCGGCGAACAACAGCGGCACTTTGGCGCGCCGCGCTTCGGCGATCACCGGCCCGTAAGTCGACGACAAGCTTGAATCGATCACCAGCATCACATTTTCCTGGCGAAAGAGCTTAGTTGCGTTCGCCGCCGCCTTTGACGGCTCGGCCTGGTCGTCCTCGACCAAAAGATTGATGCGGTGGCCGTTGATGCCGCCCTTGACGTTGAGCCGGTCGACATAAATGCGCAGCATCTCGATCACCGGCGCCTGCGTCCCCGCGGCCGGGCCGGTCATAGCAGCGGTGACGCCGATAACGTAGGCGTCCTGTGCGTGAGTGCCGGCGGAAAAGCCGAGGCTCGCAGCACTCAGCGCAGCGGCGAAAGTCAGCGCGGCTGTCGATCGCATATTGTCCTCCCCCGCACGCTGGGCCGAGCTTATGGCGGCTTTGGCAAACGGCAGCAAAAGCCTACACTGATCGGCGCAGAAAGCCCAACAGGCCGGGCCATACGATGGGCAGGCTTTAACCGAGCGCTTTCGCCAGCAAATAACCCGAGCCCGCGCCGAGCCCAGGACCGGGATGCGTCGATGCGCCGATATGATAAAGTCGCGGGACCAGCGTGCGATGATTGATTGACGTATGGAACGGCCGCCAGAGAAAAAACTGATCGATGCCGCAAAAACCGCCGTACGGATCGCCGCCAACCAGATTGACATTGAGCGCTTCGAGATCGGCGGGCGAATAGGCTTTGCGCGCAATGACGTTGCCGCGAAAATCCTCAATCTGCGCGGCGAGAATGGCTTCAATCCGGTCGGCGAATTTTTCCCGGATCTCATCCGTCCAACGTCCATCGCTCGGCGTCGCGATTTCGCCCGCGGCATCGCCTTTGATAAAACGCGGCGCCTCGGGCAATTGCAGCCAAAGGATGGACGCGCCCGGCGGACAACGGCTTGCATCAAGCGCCGCCGGCTGGCCGACACAAATCGTCGGCACCGCGGGCAGCATGCCGCGCTCGGCTTCGTTCGCCGCCTTCGAAACGCCGTCGAGTCCGGGCGTCAGATGGGTGAGCGCAACGCCGCTCAAGGCCGGCGCCTTCCAGCGCGGCGGCGCTTTGAGCGCGTAATGGATTTGCATGTTGCCTTTGCCGTAGCGAAATCCGGCGACGGCTTCGCCGACTTCCGCCGGCAACTTCGCGTCGGCGAGCAACCGGCCGTAAAGCTGCGTGGGCGTGATTGAGCAAATAACACCCGCGCTCGCCTCGATCGTGCTGCCATCGGCAAGCCGGACGCCGCGCGCGCTGCCGTGGTCGTCGAACAGAATGCGTTCGACGTCGGCGCCGAGAAGAATGTCGCCGCCGTGATCGCGGATCAAACGTTCGAACGCGGCGAGCACATTCTTGGCGCCGCCTTTGACAATCGGCGCGCCCGCGACTTCGAGCGCGAACGCAATCACTTTCGCCATCTGGCCGGAATAAGCGGCTTCCGGACCGAGGCCGGTGTGCAAAACCCAAGGCGCAAACAACGCGCGCGTGACATCCGACTGGAAACGGCTCTCGAGCCACGCGCGCGCGGTGCCGAGCGCCTCGCCGAAAAACGCTTTCAGCCCGCTTAAGCCGCGCCGCCACGCTTGGTGTGCGACGATCTTCAGCATCGCGGCCGACCACAGCGAACCGCCAAGCAGCGCGAAGATAAAGGGGGCATCGGCGCCGAGGCGATTAATATCCGCGTCGAAGCGCGCGCCGTCGCCGGGCGAAAGCGCCTCGAACGTCGCCACGTTGGTCTTGCGGTCCATGGCGAAGACGGCATGTCGGCCGTCCGGCAACAGCACCGCGGTCGGCGTCGGCGAATGCGCGAATTCAAGCCCGCGCTTTGCCAGTTCCGGTCCAAGTTCGGCGTAAGCCGGCGACGTCACAAACAGCACGAACGTTGTCGCCATGACATCGTGGACGAAGCCCGGTGCCGTAATCTCTTCGGTGCGGATGCAGCCGCCGATGCGGTCGCCGCGTTCAACGAGCAGGACCTTGCGCCCTTTGCGGCCCAACAGCGCGGCCGCGACCAGCGCGTTGATCCCGCTACCGACAATCACATAGTCGGCCGCCGCCATTGGCTAATTCCACAACTCGCCGTCATTGCGAGCGACAGCGAAGCAATCCAGGGCCGCAGCACCGGCTGGATTGCTTCGTCGTTTCACTCCTCGCAATGACGACAACGGCATGAGCTGCGACGTCAGCGCTTCGGCACGATCGCAAGAACGCGCAGCGGACTGCCGGTGCCCTTGACGATCTTCAGCGGCGCGGCGATCAGGATCGCGCCTTTGGGCGGCAGCTTGTCGAGTTGGCAAAGGCTCGCGAGCCCGTAACGATTGTTCTTGTGCATGAAGGTGTGCGCAGGGAACGGCGGGTCCATGCCGCCGGCCGAACCGGCATCAGTGCCTATGGCCTCAGAGCCCCAGCCAATGACGCCTTTGCTGACCAAATAATGGATGGTCTCCGCGGCGGGGCCGGGCGAATGCGGTCCCTTATCGTCGGCGTTGAGGAATGTGTCTTCGCTGCCGTTGCGCTTATACCAATCGGTGCGCATCAGCACCCAGCAGCCCGCGGGAATATCGCCGTGGGTTTTTTCCCAGGCCTTCACGCCATCGACGGTGAGGAGGAAATCGGGATTCTCGGCCGTCTCTGCCGAGCAGTCGATCACGCAAGCCGGCGCGACAAAATTCTTCACCGGGATGGTGTCGGTGAAGCCGTCTTTATAGTCCCGGCCGCTGATCCAGTGCACCGGCGCGTCAAAATGCGTGCCGGAATGCTCGCCGAGCTTGAGCCAGTTCCAGGCCCAGAACGGACCGTCCTTGTCGTAGTGCGAGATGGCGTGGACCTCGATCGCCGGCGTGTTCTTGCCGATCTCCGGCGGCAGCTTGATGAGCGGTGTGTCCGGTCCGAGCGGCGCGGACAAATCCACCACCTCGATGGCGCCGGAAGCGAGCGCGGAAGCAAAATCACTGAGAACCTGCGTGCTGGTCATTAAGTCTCTCCGGGGCGGTGAATGACGGGCGGTGTCGCCGGCAGGGAGCCTAGCTTAAACATTTTAGTTATGAAATATCTGCGCTGGCAAGCGATGCGGTGCTAATGTCCCGATTCCGAAGTTCGCGTGACCAGGCGGCAATCCCATGTGCGAACTTCGGAATCAAAGGGACACTAGCAAACCTATTGATCCAGTGTGGCTTTGGTTCAGAAGTCCGCATGATAAGGTGCCGGCAACAATGATGCGGACTTCTGAACCGCCACACTAGAGCGCGCGGATGGCTTCTTACGACGCGGTCGTGGTCGGCGCAGGCATCAACGGGCTTGCCGCCGCGCTTCACCTCGCGAGTAAAGGCTGGAAAGTCGCGGTCTGCGAGCGCGCGGAAACCGCCGGTGGCGCGGTGAAGACGGCCGAAATCACCCTCCCCGGCTTTCGCCACGACCTTTACGCCATGAATCTCGGCCTATTTGCCGGTTCGCCGTTTTTTGCCGCCCACAAGGATCGCCTCGTTGCGCATGGGCTTGATCTCGTAACCGCTGAGCGCTGCTTCGCCACTCCGTTCGCCGACGGCACCTGGCTCGGCGTCGAGAAAAATCCCGACGCCAACGCCGCGCGCATCGAAGCGTTCAGCGCCGCCGACGCGGCGCGGTGGCGCGCCATGACCGCGGCCTTCGGTGCGGACGCGCCGCACATTTTTGGGCTGCTCGGTTCGCCTTTACCGTCGTGGCAGGCGGCGCGTGTGGCGTTTTCAGCCTGGCGAAAACGCGGCACCACCTGGCTCGCCGATACCGCGCGCCTTCTTCTCGCCTCGCCGCGCGAATGGCTCGACGAGAATTTCGAGAACGAGAAGCTCAAGACCATGCTGGCAATCTGGGGCATGCATCTTGATTTCTCGCCCGATTGCGCCGGCGGCGCGCTGTTTCCCTATTTGGAATCCATGGCCGATCAGGCGTTCGGCATGGCGATCGGCCGCGGCGGCGCCGGGACGCTCATCTCAGCGCTCACCGGCGCGATCACCGCGGCCGGCGGCGAGATTCGCCTCAATGCGCCGGTGCGCGAGATCGTCATCGAAGACGGCGCCGCCAAGGCCGTCATGCTCGAGAATGGCGAGCGGCTTGACGCGACCCGCGCCGTCATCGCCAATCTTCATCCGCGCGTGCTGTTCGGAAATCTAGTCCCCGCGTCGTCCGCTGCGACGCAGCGGCTCGCCAAATTCCGCCCGGGCCCCGCGACCATGATGATCCATTTCGCGGTGACCGATCTGCCGGCGTGGAGTGCGGGCGAGGAGCTGCGCCGCTTCGCCTATGTGCATCTTGCGCCGTCGCTCGGCGCGCTGGCGAGGACCTATACCGACGCGCTCGACGGACTTCTTCCTGCCGAGCCCGGCTTGGTGGTCGGACAACCGACCGCGATCGACCCGTCGCGGGCGCCGGCCGGCAAACACGTGGTCTGGGTGCAGGTGCGCGTGTTGCCGTCACAGATTCGCGGCGATGCCGCGGGCCAGATCGGCGCAAGCCACTGGGATGAAGCCAAGAAGGCCTTTGCCGGCCGCGTGTCCTCCATTATCGAGCGCTATGCGCCGGGCTTTCGCTCGACGATTCTTGCGCGCACCGTCCATTCGCCCGCCGACCTCGAACGCGACAATCCCAATCTCGTCGGCGGCGACAGTCTTGGCGGCAGCCATCACCTCGATCAGAACTTTTTGTTCCGTCCGGCGTTCGGCTGGTCGCGCTATCGCATGCCTTTCGAGCGGCTGTTTATGGTCGGCGCCTCGACCTGGCCCGGCGCCGGCACCGGCGCGGGCTCAGGCTTCATGCTGGCGAAAATGCTGGCGGGCGCATGACTAGAACTTGCTAGTACTTTTTTATTTTTCCTTCAAACGCGATGGCTATCGGTGTGCTGCTACGTTAGCCTGCCGCGCGGCATCGGGCGGCGATTCGCAGATGACAACAGGAGAGACACCACGATGAAGGCAACGTTTGCGCTGTTCGCAGTTCTTCTGAGCTTGGGCCTTGTATCTTCCAGCACCATAGCGCGGGCCGATGCGGATGACGCGGCCTGGATCAAAAAATGCGTCAATGACAACAAGAGAGAGGGCGCAACTGCGGAAGTGGTCGCGGCTTATTGCTCGTGCATGAACGGCAAGATGTCGTCAGACGAAACCCTTTCGGTCACCGCCTGGGAAAAGACCCACCCCGCTGAAATGGCCGCCTGCGACAAGGAAGCCGGCTGGAAATAAACTGCGGCGTTGCGCAATGTTTCCCGGGCCCCCAGCGCAGCACGAAAGTGGTGCGCCGCAAACCCGGGATCGTTACACGTTCGAGGCTGAAACAGCGAAGACCCCGGATCAGCGGTGCACCGTTACGCCAGCGCTCCATGCTGCCCCGCGTCCGGGGAACGGTTGCTCGGATATCCCACGAGCCTAATTCCGCGGCTTTAACAGTTCCCGCGCGATAATGAGCTTTTGCACTTCGGTCGCGCCTTCGTAAATGCGAAGCGGCCGGATTTCGCGATAGAGTCGCTCGACCACCGAGCCCACCTCGACGCCGAGCCCACCGAAAATCTGTACGGCGCGATCGATGACGCGCTGCGCGCTTTCGGTCGCGGTCATTTTCGCCATCGCCGCTTCCCGCGTGGTGCTCACGCCTTCGACGTCGCGCAGCCAAGCCGCGCGGTAGGTCAGAAGCGCCGCCGCATCGATCTCGGTCGCCATGTCGGCGAGTGCGGCTTGGGTTAGCTGAAAGTCGCCGAGCGTCTGACCGAACATCTTACGTGAGGTTACGCGCGCGAGGGCTTCGTCGAGCGCGCGGCGGGCGAAACCCAAAGCCGCGGCGGCAACGCCGGCGCGGAAAATGTCGAGCGTGCGCATCGCGATCTTAAAACCTTCGCCCGGCGCGCCGATGAGGTGGCTCGAGGGCACCCGGCACGCCTTAAAGCGCAACCGCGCCAGCGGATGCGGCGCGGTGACTTCAATCCGCTCGGCAATGTCGAAGCCCGGCGTGCCCGCATCGATTGCAAACGCGGAAATCCCGCGCGCGCCGGGCGCTTCGCCGGTGCGGGCGAAAACAACATAGAGATCGGCAATGCCGCCGTTCGAAATGAAGGTCTTTTCGCCGTCAAGAATGTAATGGCTCTCCGCGCGCCGCGCCGACAGCGCCATGGCCGCGACATCGGAGCCGGCTTCCGGCTCGGTGAGCGCGAAAGCCGAGATCGCTTCGCCCGCCGCCACTTTCGGCAAATAGCGCGCTTTTTGTTGGTCCGACCCGGCAAGCGTGATCGGACCGCTGCCAAGGCCCTGCATGGTGAAGGAGAAATCGGCGAGCCCGGAATGGCGCGCCAGCGTCTCCCGCGCGATCACCAGATAAAGCGACCGCAGCGGATCGTGCGCGCCGCCGTAGCCCTTGGGGACGCAATAGCGAAGGTAGCCGCCCTCCCCGAGCGCGCGCACCCAGCTTTTGCACAGCGCATCGACGTCGTCGTGTCCGGCGCGGCCGCCTTCGATCTCAGCCGTCGCCTCCGCCGCCCACTCGTCCAACTCCTCGGCGAAGACGCGATGCTCGGCATCGAAAAACGGCAGCCGCAAATGCCCGGTCCGGCTCATTGTGATCCCCTCAAATCACTTCGTCATTCCGGGACCGAGTGAAACGAGGAGCCCGGAATGGCGGCAGGTGGGACTTAAAACTCATAACCATGCCGGCGGCAAATCATTGCATTTTTTACGCCGCCGGGCAGACTGGCTCAAAGTTGTAGGGTGGGTTAGCCGCGAAGCGGTATAACTCACCACATTCGACGGTGGGTTTCGCGTAGCTGTCATCGGGCCGGTCACTTCGGGGCAATAGCGCGTACACGCGCGTGAACGCGCGATTGCCCGTTGGCTCAACCCACCCTGCAAACTACGAATGGTACGCGTGCGGAAGAGTAGACCATGAAAGTCATCATCGCAGGGGGCGGCGTCGGCGGCCTGGTGACGGCGCTGATGCTGCATGCGCGCGGCATCGACTGCGAAATCTTCGAGCAGGCCGACACCATCCGCGAGCTCGGCGTCGGCATCAACACGCTGCCGCACGCCATCAAGGAATTGGCCGATCTTGGGCTCCTCGACCGGCTCGACGCGGTGGCGATCCGCACCTACGAATTGTTCTACACCAATCGCTTCGGCCAGGAGATCTGGCGCGAACCGCGCGGGCTCGACGCCGGCTACGACATTCCGCAATTTTCCATTCATCGCGGGCGGCTCCAGGGCGTGATCTATCAGGCGGTGCGCGCGCGGCTCGGTGAATCGCGCATCCATATGAATTGCCGGCTTGGCTCGTTCAGCGAGGATGAAGGCGGCGTCACCGCTTATTTCTTCGATCGCGCTGGCGCGCACCGTGTCACCGCCCGCGGCGACGTCTTAATCGGCGCCGACGGCATCCATTCCGTGGTGCGGGAAAAGCTTTACCCGAATGAAGGCCCGCCGGCCTGGAACGGCCTCATGCTCTGGCGCGGCGCCAACGACTGGCCGGCATTTTTGACCGGACGGTCTATGGTTGTCGCCGGCGGACTTGCGGCAAAACTCGTGATCTATCCGATCGCGGAAGGCTCGCGCCCGGACAAACGATTGACCAACTGGGCGGTGATCGGTCGCGTCGGCGACGGCACGACAACCATCCCGCACAAGAACGATTGGTCGCGGCCCGGCCGTTTCCAAGACCTGATGCCGCACGTGCAGCGTTTTCGCATTCCGTTTGTCGACGGGCGCGCGCTGATCGAGGCGACGCCGGAATTCTGGGAATATCCGATGTGCGATCGCGAGCCGTTACCGCGCTGGAGTTTCGGCCGCGTCACGCTTCTCGGCGACGCCGCCCATCCGATGTATCCGGTCGGCTCGAACGGCGCCTCGCAGGCGATCCTCGACGCGCGCTGTCTCGCCGACCGGCTGAAAGACGCCGACAATCCCGTTCACGCGCTCTGGCTCTACGAGCAGACCCGGCTTCCGTCGACCGCGGATATCGTGCGCATGAACCGCAAAGGCGGGCCCGAAGGCGTCATCGACGCGGTCGAAGCGCGGGCGCCGGACGGCTTCTCGGACATCGACGAGGTTTTGTCGTTCGAGCAGCGCAAGGCGATTGTCCGCGGCTACGCCTCGGCAGCCGGCTTTGCCCGCGAACAAGTCAATAAGGCGGCTTAGCGCTCGCGTTTACTGCCTCGGGGTCACCCTCACCAGCCGCAGAGCATGTCTTCGGGCCAGCCACTGCGCCAACAGCCGAATCCCACGCGTGACCGTAGGACTCTGGCTGGCGGCCATCCACCGCTCAGCAGAGGCGAATTTTTCTGTAATTCCAACGCATAACGCGGAACTGTGATTTGTCACAGTTGCCACGGCTCCGCCCCCTGAATCATAAGGCGGCGGAGACCGTTGGCATCCGTCGCCCCCGCTGACGGATCTTCGAAAGGGGATGGCTTCATTCGCATTCGTGAAGCTATCCCCTTTGCTTTTCCGGGCCCACACACTCGCCTCCCATCGTCCAGCCGATTAGGCCTGTCTGCTGCCCGAGACGGCGTCAAATATCAGCCGAAACCATGCGCTTGCGGGAATCGCGGTTCCCGGGAACTCCTGCTGATAACTAATCTCGCGGCTATCCAAGAATTTGCGCGATCTCTTCCATGCTCGGCTGAAAGCTTGGAAAGCGGAAGATCAAGTTCAAAGTCACCAGCAATCCAATGAGGCACAGCGCGGCAATGATGACGAGGTTGCGATCGGTCGCCACGCCGTGAAGCCAACCGGTAGCGAAGTTGCCGCGGGTGCGGAGGACAGGATAGAGCGAGCGTGGCGGATCGCGGGTTATGGGTAAGCTCGTCACCGGAAGCTCCTCCTCTTTGCCGCCGACCGACCCAGAATAGTCCTCCGCCGGCGAGGGTTCTGTGACACCAGTCACAGAACAAACCGGCGGATCACCGCCGGGTTTCGCGTGGCTTTGAGTTTTAAGTCGGCAGCGCCCGCTCCGTTATGAAAGTGCAGGCCCAAAGCGGCGCAACGATAGCAGTTTCATGCCGGAGCCAAGTCGCGAAGCGCACCGAGCAGCGCATCGATTTGCTTTTCGATCGCGGCCAGTGCGACCTCGGGCCGGACGTACTCCACATCCTCCACCTGCCAGAATTGCACGCGCGATTCCCATTCGGGAAAGCGCGTGCGCACGAGCGGGCGATGTTCCGGCTCATTGAGCGCGATGATCCGATGCGCGGTTTCAAGATCGGCCGCGGCGCATTGAAGCGGCATGCGGCCGCCTTCCCTGGCTGAACATCCGCGCGCCGCAAGGCCGTGAATGGCAAAGGGCGACAGCGGGCCGACATTGTTGGCGCCGCGTTCGATCGCGAGCGCACGCGATTGCGCTTGCCACGGCGTCCCGGTTGCGGCAGCCTTATGGTTGAACAGTTCTTCCGCAAAGCGGCTGCGGTAATAGTTGCCGGTGCAGAGAAACAGCACGATCTGGGTTGCCGGTCGAGCTTTCAGCAGCGTCAGCTCCATTCTTCGAACCGCAGAGCCGGGGCCGGGGCAAACCGCCCGTCGGTGCCTGTTGCGGCGAACACCGTCGGCACCCGTCGCTCCAGCCGATGTCCTCTATAGGCCAAGGCTTCATTCTTAAAGCTGCGCTTTTGACGTTTATGCGGCGCTGCCAAGCCTCGCCGTCATTTGAAGTTGGTCGACACGTCGGCGATTGGCTGCGACTGCTCCATCTTGATGAAGCGGACCTTGCCTTGCGCCGCCGCCAACGCCTTGGCGAGGTCGACGGCGCGGATCGACTGATCGTCATAGGTCTTGAAATACCAGCGCCGGTTTTTCAGATCAGATGCGCTAGTCCAGACGGTCGCTTCGGCGTGTATCGAGCCGCCTTGCGTGTCGCGCACCGCGCCGTAAGGAATATCGAAGTTGTTGAGGATGTGGAAAGCCTGCAGCACCGCCTGCGGCGCCGTGTCGGATGGCAGCGCCGACTGCGAAAAGGCGACGGCGCGCACGAAGCGCGATGGTGGCGTGAAATCGCCGGGCAGCCCGCGCATGCCCGAGCCCTGGCCGAATTGCGCGAGCTTGATGCCGCCCAAGTTGAGCGGCGGCACGTTGTCGACGGTAAGATTGACGTAGTTCCGCAGATTGGTCATGTGCCAGTCGAACGTGGGCGAATTGGTGACGACACCGATCGGGTTGTCGTAAATCTTCAGCGTCTTGCCGAGCGGCTCGATCACGACGGCCGCGCCGCTTGCATCGTGCACGACGAAATGCACCGGTGCCGGCTGCTCGATCGCTTCGACCACCGTCGGCACCAGCACCACTTTGTCGAAATTCGCTTTGACTTCTTCCACGCTCGAAAAGTTGGCAAGGAGCCAATTGGCGTATTCGTGCGGCGCCATCGCCTGCGCGACATTGTCTTTGGTTGGCTCGGCATAGCTGGCATAGCCGGGGAAATAGAACAGGCCGACATAGAGGCCGCGTTCGTTGATGCCGTCGACGATCGCGGTCAAGCCTTCGGCATTGGCTCCGGCGAACCCATACTTGCTCTTGTAGCTGATGCCTTTGCCGCCATCGGGCAACGTGCCACTGAGCGTCGTGCCGGCCGGAACGACCAGAACTTCGGAATGCAGATCAAAGCCGAACTCCAGCGTCCGCGCGGCGACGACCGCGCCGTCTTTGGCGATAAGGCGGATGCCAGTGCAAGCCTGCGCACAGGGCGCCCATACCAAAGCCGCAGAAACAATTCCGACCAGAAGCGAGCGAAACATCACGTTTCTCCGATGGCTGCGAAACAGCAACCCACTCCTAGTGTGGCGGTTCAGAAGTCCGCATCATCCTTGCCGCGAACGCGTCATGCTGACTTCTGAACCAAAGGCCACACTAGAGGGTAGTTGCTAGTGTCTTTTCGATTCCGAAGTTCGCAAACGAGAGTGCCGCACAATGATACGAACTTCGGAATCGGGACACTAGCCGCGCAGGACTCCTTCGAGCAAACTCCGACTGTAATTAGTGTCAGCAAATGGATGTCGGAGATCGTTCAAATCAATCTCAAATTGACTTGTTACAGTTCAAATGGCGAGTCTCGCACCCTGCCCCGGCGCAACGCCACTGATCGGCAGAGACCAACCACCCGATCGGGTCCGTAGAGAGGACCCCGCACATTGTGCTGGTAATGTCACGGTAATCTTCCCGCAATCATCGGCTCGGTAAAGATTTAGAGCGCGTTGGGCGCCGGACCGGCGCTTCCAAACCCGACAGATTGCTCACCAGGCGAGTATGGGATGAAGGACCACAACAGCACATTAATTCGCGTTCCCGCGCTATCGAGAAGTCATAGCGAAACGACGATGCACTCGCGATGCTGAAAACTATTTTCGTCGGCACCGGCCGCGATGGGACAACGTCGCTCAATCACATGGTTGCACGCGTTTTCGCGGCCTCCAGCGGCGGGCGGACAATGCACGAGTATTGCTGCCGCGAGTTCCATCAAGCGTTTTGCGATTATCGAGAAACGGGCGCCGCCGCCTGTTGGACCAACCTGCAGCGCATGGTCGGCGAGTGTCCATACGACGTCATCGTCGGGAACGGCTACGCGGCGGTCCTTCCGCTCTTTGCCGAGCAATACGGTCGCGGGCTTAAGCTCGTGCATTTATGCCGAGCCGATCGCGCTGCGTGTATCGCCAGCCTGGCAAAGAACTGCGCGCTCTTTCCGACGGCCTACGGCAACTACTCCTCGAGCGCCGAGGCTACCGTCAAGCGGATGACCGCGCTTCACTTCGGCGAAATGACGCACTCGCAATGGGATCGGCTGCCAACCGAAGAGAAGTTCGGCTGGTACTATGACAAGACGCATGCGCTCATAGCAGATGCCAAGGCACAGTTCGACGATTATACCAAAATCGAGACTGAGACGCTGGATAGCGCCGCGACCCGGCGCATGCTCGCCAACTTGGTAGGAGGGCCAGGCGCCGTCGTCCCGCCGAAATCCCGCCTCAACGCGGCAATGATCGACATCTCCGCCTTTCCAAAGGAACATCAGTTCAAAATGAACTGGCTCCTGGGTCGGCTGAACATTGACGAGATCGCACAAGACGATCTCTATGCAATCGATTATTTTCTGGAAAAATTTATTGCCTGGACCGGCTATCAGATCACAAACGCCCCGCAACTCGGACCCGCCAAGTCCGCTTCGGCGGACAAGATCGCGACCGATCTCGACCGTATCCTTGAGATCGTTGGCAAAAGACTGAAAGAATTTCGTTCACTTCGCCGAGACCTTCGTCGTCGTCGCGAGCCGCGTGGCGCTGGTTTGGTCCGTTTCAGTCTGCGAAGACTGTGATGTCCGGATCTGGCCCTTAGCGCGTGTTGCACTGAAGCGCCGGCGCGCCGTTACCGGCAGCGAGCTTCGCGGCCATGATGCCGCTGCCGACGGCGCCAGCGCGTGCGCACGCTCGCCCTCGCCCGCCGCTTAGCTTGTCATCTGGTCGGCCGCCTCGCACCCTCTCGCGGGAGTGGATTTTGTTGTTTACTTTCGGGCCCTTCGGCGAGACCGTGAAAAGTCACAGTTGCCTCGTCTTCGCCGCCTTAATCATTTAAGTGGCCTGTCTGATTTTTTCGCCGTGCGGTCTTAGTCGCTTGTTCCGTCAAGGATGTTTCAAAGATGAACCGGACGCCGCTGCAGACGCGCGTTGGCATTGACTTGGACTTCGGATGCAGTATTGGCGCTAAGCAGATCGCATTACTAGAAGCAATACAAAGCCAAGGGTCGATCAGTGGAGCGGCGAGGTTTCTCGACTTGTCGTATCGCGGTGTTCAGTTGTTGGTTGGAAAAATCGACAAATCCGTCGGCGAACCAGTGATCAAAGCCAGGCCCGGCGGCCTCAAAGGCGGAGGGGCCGTGCTGACCCTGACAGGCGAGCAACTCGTCAGGCTTTACCGCGCGATTGAGGCGCGTGCGCAAACCGTCGCGCTTCAAGAACGTGAAGAGCTAAGCAGGCTGGCGCGACCAAAAATTCCACCGCGAACGGCTCCGGGCTTTGGCGATTAGCTCTTATATCTGTTGCGGATATATCACACGTTCCGCCTGATATTGAGAAAGCATAACGTCCGCATTGACAATCTTCGAGTACATCTGGATCGTTATAATCGGACGAATATAGCGTCCGGGCGTTCGCTCTTTCAATAAGGTGGGCACGTGGAATCCAACGCGAAAACTCGCGGCAATCCATTCAAAATTGGGGGGCTGTGCGCGGCGGCTGCCGTGGCGATCTTGCTTTCACCGGTCTGTGCACACGCTCAGAGCGCACCGCCGATGGTGGCCAAGGCGCCTCCTGGCGGCTATGGCGATCCCGGTCCCATTGGCTCCTGGCTGGACATGGTTTCCGCCACCCAAGCCGCGCAACCCAGTTGGATGACCCCCTTGGTTACGGTCACCCCACGCCTTGAGCAAGAATTTCGCTTTGACTTCTACAGCCAGCAAAACGCGTCCGCCACGAGCCCTAACGGCAATGGCCAACACCTCGACAATTACGGAGGGCCTGGTGGGGCCAGGATAGAGTTCATCCCGGCATATAATTGGGAAGTTATCGTGGCGACACCACCCTACGTGACTGCTTCTGGTCCCAAGGGAGTCGCAGAGGGTCCCGGCGATTGGCCGGCGTTCCTTGTCAAATATCGGCTCATTTCGGCAAACGCGCAGAACGGCGACTATATCGTCACCGCTTTCCTTCAAGAATCCACGGCGCTCGGCACGCTTGGCAAAATCTCAACGAATGTCGATGTCCTTCAACCGACCTTGGCGTTCGGGAAAGGCTGGGGCGATTTCGATATTCAGATGACCCTTAGCGAGCAGTTTCCGGTGGCCGGGCTTGCTGCCTACGGCAATTCCGCCAGCACGAACATGACGAACTTCGGCGATCCGTTTCTGTGGAATACCGCCTTCCAATATCATTTCCTGCAGTATTTTTGGCCGGAGCTCGAGGTCAATTACGAGTACTGGCCAAACGGCGAACACCAAGGTTTGAGCCAAGTATTGTTGACGCCGGGCATCATATTTGGGCGGTTTAAAATCGGACAAGACACGCCCACTCGGCCAATAAATCTGATCTTCGGCGTCGGCTATCAGGTCGCGGTAACTCCGAATCCGGTGGTCCAAAATAATTTCGTCGCGACGGTGCGCGTCACGTTCTAGGTCTCTTCCACCGGAGCGTGACCGGCGGTGAGCAGCACCTTCTGTCGGCAAACGTACGACCGTCAGGACGTACGCGACTGCCCGTTGGCGGCCAGCCTGTACCTTGTGCGGAACAGGGTTAGGGTGAGGGCAAACTGGCGGTCGCGCGACCAGTCACTTCTGGAACAGCCACCGCGCCAGCGCGGTCGCGGCGAGCGCACCGGCAAGCTGGGCGGTGATGAACGCAAGCACACCTCCAGGCGCAATGCCGGCGTAGGTATCCGAGAGCGCGCGGGCGATCGTAACGGCCGGATTGGCAAACGATGTCGACGCGGTGAACCAATAAGCGGCCGTTATGTAGAGCCCAACAGCATAGGGAATAGCCGCCGGCGTCCGCGCCGCGCATCCAAAGATTGTCAGCAATAGCCCGAATGTGGCGACAGTTTCCGCGAACCACTGGCCGGGGCCGGTTCGCGCGTTCATCGACACTTGCCACAGCGGAAGCTCGAACATGGCGTGCGCCGCGAGCACGCCGACAATGCCGCCGATGATTTGCGCGCCGATATACAGTCCGGCGATGCGTGGCGGCAGTTCACGCCGCAACGCCAGTGCAATGCTGACGGCCGGATTAAAGTGCGCACCGGACACCGGACCGAATGTCAGGATCAGCACCGCGAGAATGGCGCCGGTCGGTAGCGTGTTGCACAGCAGCGCCAGCGCGCCATTGCCGCCGGCGAGCCTCGCGGCCATGATGCCGCTGCCGACGACGGTCGCGAGCAAAAACGCCGTTCCCAAAAATTCGGCGGTGAGTCGCTTCACGTTCGGCCGATTTCGTTGAGTTTCTTTTGCAATGTCAGTTGGTCGAGCGAGCGGATTGGCAATGCGCAGAAAATCCCGATGCGCTGACCGAGCATCCGGTAGGCATCCTTGAAGGCGAGCGCGACTTCCGCCTCCGTGCCCTTGGCCTCGGCCGGATCGGGCACGCCCCAATGGGCCGTCATGGGCTGGCCGGGCCAAATCGGGCACGTTTCGCCCGCCGCGTTGTCGCAAACCGTAAAGACAAAATCGAGCGGCGGCGCACCCGGCCTGGCAAATTCGCTCCACGACTTTGAACGGAAATTCGACGTGTCATGGCCGAGGCCTTGCAACAGACGAATCGTTTCGGGATGCACTTGGCCCTTCGGCTGACTCCCGGCGCTGTAGGCGCGGAATTTTCCTGCGTCTAGCTTGTTCAGGATCGCTTCCGCCATAACAGAGCGTGCCGAATTGCCCGTGCAAAGAAACAGCACATTATAGGGCTCGGTCACGTCACACCTGACAGCCGCACGTCTCAGCGGATTCAGGCGCGGGCGCGCAACACGACTTCCCGTGGGCCACTCGCGCGACGCGCTCACCAGTGCCGTCGCCATAATCGATGCTTTCGCCGCTCGTGTGGAATGTCTCCCACGAGATACCGGCGGGGTCGTCAATCCATGACTTTTCCGATTTGGCGTAGCAGCAAGAGGTTTGGCCTTGCTCGATGATGTTGCCGCCTGCCTCGTGCAGCCGCGCGTAAATCTCTTTCAGTTCGTCGCCATTGTCGGCCTGGATGCCGAGATGGTCGAGACCGGGCTCCCGCCCGCGCGTCGAGATGGCGAAGTTGACGCGCGGATCATCCAGCATCCATTTGGCGTAATCTGCCTTGGTGACGGCAGGCTGGGCAGCGAACAGTGCTGAATAGAAACCGATAGACCGCTTCAGATCATCAACTGCGACGTGCACGTGAAACCGTTTCATGACGAACTCCCTTCGGTTTGTGGACCGCCGCGGGCGCGCAGTCTTGCGCGCCCTGGCAACAATTCTCAGTGAGGAAGGAAACGAGGCCGTTCATCGCCTCGTAACGCGCCGCATAGATCATGGAGCGGCCGTCGCGGCGGACGGTGACCAATGCGGCGAAGCGCAGCCGATCGAAATGAAAGGTAAGCGTGTTGGGGGCGAGGCTAAGCTTTTCGGCGACTTGTCCCGCCGCCAAGCCTTCGGGCCCCGCCTGGACCAGCAGACGGAAGATTTCCAGGCGGTTTTCCTGCGCAAGCGCGGCCAAGGCCGCCACAGCATTCATCGTTTCCATATTTCAACGATTATCGAATTATAAGCCGATAGTCAAGCGGCGATGCGTCCCGGTAGTGTCTCAGTTTGAGATTTCCGCCAGTAGCTCTCGAGCTGCCCAGGGCATGGGCATGGTGGCCATCCTACAGCTATGCGGGACCGCGCGGTCAATCCCTTACCGTTGGCGTAGGCTTTCTAATTGCGATCCGCTAAATAGGTACTAGCTGCGTCACTTTTTCCTTGACACGCGGTCCCCCTTTCAGTTACACGCTATATTACCTCGCTTTGTGCAGGGCGCCGTTCCGGACGGCATGCCGTGACAGCGAAGGCGGGGTGCGGTGCCCGCGCGCGGAATTGCCAATCCGCACCCGGGCGGCCCTGGGCCCCCGGTCGACCGGCAAAAGGACCGGTCCGCACGGAGCGTGCTTAACCGCGGCATTTTTGAGCGAAGCGGGCAAAACACCTGTTAGCCGTCGCCGCGGGAAACCCGGTTCTGGGGCTGAGCCATCGGGGTAGTAGCCGGTGGCGAGTGCCGCGAGCGTGAGCGCCGAAAGGCGGCGTGCTGCTAACGCAGCGCGCAGCCGCGCTAGACGCGGATATTGGTTAGACAATGCGCCTTTCGGCGCTCCGCTTCCCTGTTTTTTGGAAGCGAATCTTTTCTTGGCGTTGTGGTGAGCAAAACTCGGGCGCAGACGATGCTCCGCGAGAACGAGATCGCTTACCCATTCCCTCTCCCCTTGCGGGAGAGGGTGCCCGAGCGAAGCGAGGGCGGGTGAGGGGTTTGTAAGCGTGCCGTTGCTGACCCCTCACCCGGCTCGCTCGCGCTTCGCGCGATCTCGCCACCCTCTCCCGCAAGGGGAGGGGAAGAACGGATGCGCCGCGATGATTCGTTTCATTTCGTCATTGCGAGGAGCGAAAGCGACGAGCAATCCAGACCTTGCGATCGAACTGGATTGCTTCGCTTCGCTACCGCTCGCAATGACAAGCCGGCTACGCCGGCGGCGGCAGGAACATGACTTCGTGTTTGGCGGAGAGCGCCACCACGTCCGGCGGGTTCTGCTCTTTCATGCTGTGAATGGCCCAGAACAGGTCGTAGAGCTTGCGCGTCGGGGTCACCCAGAAGAAGCATTTGATCACTTGATCCGACTTGTTGAACAAGCCGTGGGGGATATTCATCGGCAGGCGGATCACATCGCCGGCGGTGGCGACATAGTCGTGGCCCTCAAGCACGAGATCCATGCGGCCCTCGAGCATGTAGATGAACTCGTCCTGGGTCGGGTGGATATGCGGCGGCACAAAAGTGCCCGGAGGAAAGGTCGCGTGCCAGGCAAACGAGTTTTCGCTCAACTGCTTCGGCACGTAGGTCTGACCGAGAATATTCCAGGAAATGCCGTCAATCCCCGTACCGGCCTTGGTGACGCCTCCGGTCATTGCACTCATCTCACCCCTCGCTCAAAAGCGCTCGCGCTAACTGTTCGCCGCCATTCAAGCACGCGCGGCCGCGAGCGCCAATATTGCTGCGCCGCGTTCGTTCGACAGCGTAAATTTGCCTCGGGCTCACGCCCATCATTAATGCGGCTTCCGTCCTTCCCAAGGCCACTGGTTTAAACCTAAACTATCCCCCAATGCCAGGTAAGGGAGCACGGACTATGGGCAAGCTGAAAGTGAGTGTCGCGATTGCGGCCGCGCTTGGATGTTGTTGGGCAGCAAGTGCCCAAGCCGAAGATAATCTCAAAGTCGGCCTGATTGCCACCTTGTCGGGGCCGCCCGCCGTGCTTGGCCAGCAATTGCGCAACGGCTTTTCGCTGGCGCTCAAGCAGCTCGGCGGCAAGCTCGGCGGCCGTGAAACCGACCTCATTGTCGCCGACGACGAACTGAAACCCGACGTCGCCGTCACCAAGGTCAAGGCGCTGCTCGACCGCGACAAGGTCGATTTCGTCGTCGGGCCGATCTTTTCCAACATCCTCGGCGCAATCGAAAAGCCGGTGACCGAAGCCGGCGTCATTCTTATCAGCCCCAATGCCGGAACTTCGACCTTCGCCGGCAAGGAGTGCAATCCGAATCTGTTCGTCACCTCCTATCAGAACGACCAGGTGCACGAAGTGCTCGGCGAATACGCCCAGTCTACCGGAATAAAGAAAGTCATCATCATTGTGCCCAACTACCAAGCCGGCAAGGACTCAGCCGCCGGCTTCAAGCACAAGTTCGCCGGCGAAGTGCTCGACGAAATGTATGTGCCGCTCGGCCAGCTCGACTATTCCGCCGAGCTGACGCGAATCGCCGCGGCAAGTCCCGACGCCGTCTTCGCCTTTCTGCCCGGCGGCATGGGCGTCAATTTCGTCAAGCAGTACCGGCAGGCCGGTCTCGCCGACAAGATCCCGTTCCTGTCGGCATTCACCGTCGACGAATCGACGCTGCCGGCGCAGCAGGACGCCGCGCTCGGCATGTATAGTGGCGCCAATTGGGCGCCGAACCTCGACAATCCGCAGAACAAGGCATTCGTCGACGCCTATCTGAAAGAGTACAACGCCGTGCCGGCGACCTACGCGTTTCAGGCCTACGATACCGCGCTCTTGATCGACAGTGCCGTTCGCGCCGTCAAAGGCAACCTCACCGACAAGGACGCGCTGCGCGCGGCGCTGCAAAAGGCTGACTTCCAGTCGCTGCGCGGCGACTTCAAGTTCAACACCAACCATTACCCGATCCAGAACTTCTATTTGGCCAAGGTCGCCAAGCGTCCGGACGGCAAATACGAGACCGAGATCGTCAAGACGGTGTTTTCGAATTACGGCGACTCCTACGCCAAAGATTGTCCGATGAAGTAGCGGACGGCGCGCGGATGTTCATCCGCTCCGTGGCGCTTCGCGGGAGCGGATGAAAGATGTCGAGCACGCTGTTTCTGGTCCAGGTTCTCAATGGATTTCAGCTCGGCGTTCTTCTGTTTCTGATCGCGGCGGGACTGACGCTCGTCTTCGGCGTGATGGATTTCATCAACCTCGCGCACGGCGTCCAATATATGCTCGGCGCCTATCTGGCCGTGGCGTTTTACGGCGTGTTCGATAACTTTCTGGTCGCGCTGGTACTGGCGCTGCTCGCCGCGCTCGCCTTCGGACTGCTGCTGGAATTTCTCGTCTTCCGCCATCTCTATGCGCGCGACCATCTCGACCAGGTGATCGCTACCTTCGGCATCATCCTGTTCCTCAACCACGCGGTGCGTATGGTTTGGGGCGCGGCACCGCTCACGCTGCCGGTGCCGGAATTTTTCTCCGGATCGATCAGCCTGATGGGCGGGATGCATTATCCGGTTTGGCGTGTCGTCATCATCGCCTCCGGACTTGGCGTCGCTGGCCTGCTCTACGTCTTGGTGTCGTTCACCAGGATCGGCATGCTGGTGCGTGCCGGCTCGACCAACGCAGCCATGGTCTCGGCGCTCGGCGTCAATATCGAGCGGCTTTTCATGTTCGTGTTCGGCTTCGGCAGCATGCTTGCCGGCTTTGCCGGAATCATGATCGCACCGATCATTTCGGTCGAACCCGGCATGGGCACTAACATCCTCATTCTTGCGTTCGTGGTGATCGTGATCGGCGGCATCGGCTCAATTCGCGGCGCGTTCGTCGCCGCGCTGTTGATCGGCCTGGTCGATACGCTCGGGCGCTCGTTTTCCGTCGATATTCTCCGTCTCTTCATGGCGCCGTCGCCGGCGCGCATGGTCGGTCCGGCGCTTGCCTCCATGCTGATCTACGTGCTGATGGCGATTGTGCTCTACGTGCGGCCGTCCGGGCTGTTCCCGGCGAGAGGCCGCTGATGGCGAGCACGCTCGCCGTCGAGGCGGCCGAACCCGCGCCGTCCTGGGCGCGCCAGATCGTTCTGCCGGCGGCGATTTTTCTGATTTTGGCACTACTGCCGGTCATCGCCGCGCTGACCCACCAGCGATACCTTATCGATCTCGCGACCCGCGTGATGGTGTATGCGGTCGCCGCGGTCGCGCTCGAGCTCCTGGTCGGTTACGGCGGGCTAATTTCCTTCGGCCACGCAGCCTTCATCGGCCTCGGTGCCTATGCCGTCGGCATTTTGTCCGCGCACGGCATCGGCGATGCCCTGGTCGCCCTGCCGACCGCGATCATCGCCTCGATGCTGTTTGCGTGGCTGACGGGCATTGTTTGTCTGCGCACCAAAGGTGTCTATTTCATCATGATCACGCTTGCCTTCGGGCAGATGATCTTCTTCGTCGCCACTTCGCTTGCGCCCTACGGCGGCGATAACGGGCTGACGATCGCCGCGCGCAATACCGTCGCCGGCGTGCCGTTGCTGAAAAGCGACCGCGCGTTTTATTACGTCACGCTTGTTTGCCTGCTCGCGACTTATCTGTTTTGCCGCGCGCTCGTCGCCTCGCGTTTCGGCCGCGTGCTGCGCGGCGGCAAGCAGAACGCGACCCGGATGGCGACTATCGGCTTCACTATTCGCCGCTTTCAGCTCGTCGCCTACATCATCACCGGCGGACTCGGCGGCTTGTCCGGATTTCTGCTCGCCAACTCGGCTGAATTCGTAAGCCCGGCCTACATGTCGTGGCAGCAATCCGGCGAATTGATCGTGATGGTCATTCTCGGCGGCCTCGGCACGCTGCACGGCGCCATTATCGGCACCGCCGTCTATCTTGTCGTCGAGGAGTGGCTCTCCGGCATTACCGAAAACTGGCAGGTGATATTCGGGCCGCTTCTGGTGCTCGCCGTCCTGTTCGCGCGTGGCGGCCTTCTCGGTCTTGGCTCGACCTTGCGCCGGCATCTTACCGAAGGCGACAGCAATGGCTGAGGCGCTTCTTCACCTGCAGGGCCTGTGCAAGAATTTCGGCAGCCTGGTCGTGACCGACGACGTCACGCTCGATGTCCATGCCGGCGAAATGCATGCGCTGATCGGCCCAAACGGCGCCGGCAAGACGACGCTGATCGACCAAATGTCAGGGCTAATCGCGCCCGACGCCGGCAGTGTGGTATTTGCCGGCGACGACATCACCGCGCTGCCGCTGCAGACCCGCGCGCTGCTCGGCATGTCGCGGACCTTTCAAATCAGTTCGATCCTGCCCGGCTTTGCAGTCGTGGAGAACGTCGCGCTCGCGGTGCAGGCGCGAACCGGATCAAGTTTCCGCTTTTTCGGCGACGCCGCCGCCGAGCCCGCACTCAACATTCCCGCCATGGCCGCGCTCGAAGCGGCCGGCATTGCCGACCGGGCGAACGCGCGCGCCGGCGAACTTTCCCACGGCGAGAAGCGCGCGCTCGAACTTGCGATCGCGCTCGCTATGCAGCCGCGGCTCCTTTTGCTCGACGAGCCGATGGCCGGAATCGGCCGCGACGAAAGCGAGCGCCTGGTGAATCTGCTGCTCCGGCTTAAAGGGCAATTGACCATGATCCTGGTCGAGCACGACATGGCCGCGGTATTCGCGCTGGCCGACCGCATCTCGGTCCTGATCCGCGGCCGGCTCCTTACCACCGGGTCGCCCGCGCAAGTGCGCGCCGACCCGCAGGTTGTCGCCGCTTACCTTGGCGAGCAGATGGAGTGAAGCTCGAGTGCTGACGGTCGAAAAATTGCAAGCCGCTTATGGCGCAGCGCGCGTGCTGTTCGACGTCAGCTTCAGCGTCGGCGAAGGTGAGATGGTTACGCTCCTTGGCCGCAACGGCATGGGCAAGACCACGACCATCTCCACGACCATGGGGCTTTTGCGTGCCAGCGGCGGAAGCATCGTCTTCGGCGATGCGCGGCTTAATGGCTTGCCGCCATACCGCGTCGCCCAGGCCGGATTGGGTCTCGTGCCCGAGGGCCGGCAGATTTTCCCAACGCTCAATGTCGAGGAGAACCTGATCGCGACCGCAGCCGCGCGTTTCGGACGGCCTCGCTGGCAGCTCGACGATATCTATCGGCTGTTCCCGGTCCTCGCCGAGCGACGCCGCAATATGGGCAACGAACTCTCCGGCGGCGAGCAGCAAATGCTGGCGATCGGCCGCAGCCTGATGACCAATCCGAAGCTCATCATTCTCGACGAAGCGACGGAAGGTCTCGCCCCGCTGATCCGCAACGAAATCTGGGCGAGCCTGAAACGACTCAAAGCCGAGGGTCAGGCCATCTTGCTCGTCGACAAACATATCGACGCGCTGATGAAGCTCGCCGACCGCCACGTGGTGATCGAAAAGGGCTTTACCGTCTGGTCGGGCTCATCCGCAGCGCTGGCCGCCGATCCGACCGTGCGCCAGCGTTATTTGCAGGTATGACACGGCCTCGCGCCCGCAGGCGCCGGGAGCTAATCGGGAACGACCGCCGTGGTCTCGATCTCGAGCCTTGCTTCCGGCTCGACCAGTCGCGTCACGGCGACCAGCGCCATGGTCGGATAATGGTCGCCCATGGCTTCGCGGTAAACGCCACCGAGCGCCGGCCGCGCTTTGACGTATTCGTCCATGTCGCGGACGTACCAGGTCATGCGCACAATGTGCCGCGGCGCGGCGCCGCCTTCGGCGAGGACCGCGGCAATGTTGCGAAGAACCTGACGCGTCTGGCCGACAAAGTCCGGCGGAAATCGGCCGTGCTCGTCCCAGCCGACCAAGCCACCGATGAACAACAGCTCGCCGCGCGCCTTGATGCCGTTCGCATAACCTTTCGGCCGCGGCCAACCGGATGGCTGCAAAATCTCGTTTTGCCCGGGGCGCGCAGACAAAACGTCGATCGGGCTATCGGGCAATTGCGGCTCCCATGAAAATGATTCCGAAAACACAAGAACGGCGGTTCGCAAACTTCATCCGGCACCGCTCAAGACGCAAGCCTGCTGGCATCCGAATCGGCGGCCCGACGCCGCAATTCGAAGCGCTGCAGCTTGCCGGTCTCGGTCCGCGGCAGTTTGGAGACATACTCGATGGCACGGGGATACTTATAGGGCGCGACCGTTGCCTTGACGAAATCCTGCAAGGTCCGCGTCAGCGATGCATCCCCGCTAAATCCCTCTTTCAATACGACATAGGCTTTCACGATCTGGCCTCTTTCCGCGTCGGGCGCGCCGACCGCGCCGCACTCGGCGACCGCCGGATGGGTCAGCAGCACCGCCTCTATTTCGGGACCCGCAATGTTGTATCCGGCCGAAATGATCATATCGTCCGAGCGCGCCTGATAGTGGAAGTAGCCGTCGGCATCCTTGATATAAGTGTCGCCGGTGAAGTTCCAGCCGTGCTGCACATATTCAACCTGGCGGTCGTCACCAAGATAGCGGCAACCCGTCGGACCACGCACCGCAAGGCGCCCGGCCGTACCGGCAGGAACTTCGCGGCCGGCCGCATCGACAATCCGCGCCTCGTATCCCGGAACCGGCTTTCCGGTCGCGCCCGGCCGCATCTCCTCCTCCGGAGAGCCGATGAAGACGTGCAGCATCTCCGTGGAGCCGAGCCCGTCCATGATGCGAATTCCGGTCGCCTCTTGCCAGGCCACGAACGTGGCCGCCGGCAATGTCTCGCCGGCCGAAACGCTCTTGCGCAGCGAAGCGAGATTGTGATTGGCGATTTTGCCGAGCATGCTGCGGTAAGCGGTCGGCGCGGTGAAACAAATCGAGGCGCCGAAACTCTCGATCGCCGGCAGCAAATCGTCCGGCGAGGCCTTCTCCAACAGAATAGCCGTCGCACCGACGCGCAGCGGAAACAGCACCAGACCGCCAAGGCCAAAGGTGAACGCGATCGGTGGCGAGCCGATGAAACGATCGTTGCGATCGGCACGCAGCACGTATTTGCCAAAACTGTCGCAGATCGCGAGCATGTCGCGGTGGTAATGCATCGTGCCTTTTGGCACGCCGGTCGTTCCCGACGTAAAAGCGATCAGGCAGACGTCGTCGCTTGCGGTGTCGCATGCCTGGAAATTCTCATAGCCGGGCTTGTTCATCAGGCTTTCGAGATTTCCTGCGCTGTTGCCGCCCCAATAGATGACGCGGCGAAGCTCAGGCGCGAACGTCTTCGCCTTTTCCATTTCGTCAGCGAGCCGGACGTCGCACAGCGCAACACCGATCTCCGCTTTGCTGAGCGGGAACGCAATTTCCTTGGCCCGCAACAGCGGCATGGTCGCGATGACAACGCCGCCGGCCTTGATGACGGCGAAATACGCCGCCACCATCATCGGGCTGTTGGGACCGCGCAGCAGCACGCGCTGTCCGGGCACCAAACCGAGATCGCGCGTCAGTACGTTGGCAATGCGGTTCACGCGCTCTGCTAGGTCCGCATAACTCAGGCGCTCACCCGGCGCGATCAAACAATCGCGGGCGCCATTGCCGGAGGCGACCCAATCGTCGACGAAGGCGGAAACGCAATTCAATCGCTCCGCGTAATTCAGCTCCGGCAGTTTGAACAAAAAGTCCGGCATTTGCTCGGCCGGCGGCAGACGGTCGCGCGCAAAGGTATCAATATGAGCGGAGCGGTTCATGGCGAATTAGTTGTCTTGTTCCGCGATCAGATATCCATCCGCTCAGTCGCCCTCAAATACCGGCTTGCGCTTATCGGCAAAGGCGCGAAAGGCGCGGGCGAAATCCTCCGTTTCCATGCACAACGCTTGCGCCACAGCTTCGGCTTCGATTGCCGTCTCGACGGACATCGCCCATTCCATTTCCAGCATGCGCTTGGTCATGGCGTTGCCGAATGTCGGCCCGGCGGCAAGTTCGGCCGCAAGCTTTTGCGCATCGGCGAGCACTTTGTCGGGCGCCGACAGCCGGTTGAAAAAGCCCCAACGCTCGGCCTCTTCTCCGCCCATGGGACGGCCGGTAAACAGAAGTTCGCCGGCGCGGCCCTGCCCGACAATCCGCGGCAGGATCGCGCAAGCGCCCATATCGCAGCCGCCAAGGCCGACGCGGTTGAACAAGAACGCCACTTTGGCGTTCGGCGTGCCGATGCGAATGTCGGACGCCATCGCCATGATCGCGCCTGCGCCGGCACAGACGCCGTCGATGGCGGCAATGATCGGCTGCGGCGCGGCGCGCATCGCCTTGACCAGCTCGCCGGTCATGCGGGTGAAGTCGAGCAGCCCGCTCGCGTTCATTTCCGTCAGTGGCTTGATGATCTCGAACACGTCGCCGCCCGAGCAGAAATTGCCGCCCGCGCCGGTGACGACAATCGCCTTGACGCTTTTATCGCGCGCCGCGGCGCGGAAAATATTGCCGAGTTCGGCATAGCTTTCGAAGGTCAGCGGATTTTTGCGCTCGGGACGGTTGAGCGTAACGACCGCAACCCCGTCGGCGACGGCGAGAAGAACATGCTGCGCCGTGTAGGTTTTGATCGGCAATGTTACCGGATTGACGCTCGTCATCGCGGCTGCGCTCCGGCGACAGCGGCGCGCGCCGAAGTCTTGGCTTTGGCCAGAGGCCGCATCAAGGTCTCGACGTCGGCCGGCGCGAGTCCTGAAAATATTTCGGCGATCCAGCCCTCGTGCGCCCGCGCCATCGCGCGAAATACGCGGCGGCCTTCGGCTGTCAGACTGACGATTTGCGCGCGCCGGTCGCTGCGCGATTGCCGCCGGTCGAGCAGTCCGAGCGCCACCAGCCGCTCGGACAAGCCGGTGACGTTGCCGTTCGACACCATCATGCGCCGCGACAGCTCACCCAATGTCATTCCGCCCGGCGCTTTGTCGAGCTGCGCCATGAGATCGAACCGCGGCAGCGTGACATTGAATTCTTGGCGCAGCCGGCGGCGAACTTCGCCTTCGATCAAGGTTGCGCAAGTCAAAAGCCGCAGCCAGAGCCGCAACTCGCTTTCGTGATCGCCTGGACGCTCGATGACTTTTGTTTCCGCGTCCAGCGGAACGCTCGTTGTTTCCTGCACGCGACGCCTCTAATATTCGGACGGGATCGCATCGTGCGGTCGAGTCGTGGAGACCAGAATAGAATCATTTTAAGGTTAAAATTTATAAGCTTCAAGTACTTTCGGCCAAATAAATCAAAACTTTAACCAACCATCACCTCGCCGCCTGCGATGGCGATTGCTTGACCGGTGATGGACTGCGCCGCCGACGAAGCAAGCCACAGGACGGTCTCGGCGACCTCCTGCGGAGTGATCACCCTGCCCTGCGGGTTCGATGAGGCGAGCGTTGCGCGGGCGTCCTCGGCGCTTCGCTTGGTTTTGGCGACAATGTTGGCAACTGCCTGCTCGAACATCGGCGTCTCGGTGTAGCCGGGGCAAACGGCATTGACGGTTATTCCAGCGCGGGCAAATTCGAGCGCGAGGCTGCGCGTCAGTCCGATAACGCCGTGCTTGGCGGCGACATAGGCGGACACATAGGCGTAGCCGACCAATCCGGCCGTTGAGGCGATGTTGATTACGCACCCGGCGCGCTTGTCGATCATGTCGGGCACGATCTCTTTAGTCACCAGATAAGCGCCGGTGAGATTGACCGCGAGAACCTTGTTCCACGTCGCCAAGTCGGTCTTCACAAACGGCGCGCTCGGCGCTTCGCCGGCGTTGTTGACCAGTACGTCGACTGGACCGAATGCGCGCCGCGCGGCGGCGGCGCCTGCCCGCACTTTATCCGCATCGGTGACATCGAAGTCCGCAATGGCATGCGCGCGGTCGGCCCCGAGCGAAGCTTGCAACGCCGTCAGCGGATCGCGGCGTCGGCCGGCCAAGCTTACGCGTCCGCCCGCTTTGGCGAAAACCGTTGCGATCGCCGCCCCTATCCCGGTGCCGGCGCCAGTGATGAGGACGTGGCGATTGTCGAGCGAATAGTCGGCCACGCGCCGGCTCCGTTTTAATTCGCCCGCGGAGTAGCAGCGCGCGCCAGGTTGGCTTCGTATTGCAGCTTCGCGGACAGATATTGCTTCGGCCAGGCGACGGACTTCACGCCGATCTTCGCCGCCTCGTGCAAAATCCAAGCCGTGTCGGCGAGATGCGGCCGGGCAATCGCGCAAAGGTCGGCGCGCCCGGCGGCAATGATCGAATTAGCGTGATCCGCTTCCGAGATCGCGCCTACGGCCACCGTTGCAATGCCGACCTCATTGCGGAGCTTGTCCGCGAACGGGGTTTGGAACAGGCGGCCATAGACCGGCTTCTCCTCCTTCGACACCTGTCCGGAGGAGCAATCGACCAGATCAGCGCGGGCATCCTTAAACATTTTGGCGTAGATCGCCGCGTCCGCGGGCGTGTTACCGCCTTCGGTCCAGTCGTGACATGACAGCCGAACAGAGATCGGCTTCTCTTGCGGCCACACCTCCCGGACCGCACGGAACACTTCGAGCGGATAGCGCGCATTGTTGGCATGCGAACCGCCGTATTCATCGGTGCGATGGTTGGTCAACGGCGAAAGAAAGCTCGACAACAAATATCCGTGGGCACAGTGCAGTTCGAGGATATCGAAGCCGACCTCAATGGCGCGTTTGGTCGCGGCGACGAAGTCGGCCTTGACGCGGTCCATGTCGGCGCGCGTCATGGCACGCGGCACCTGGCTGGTCGCCATATAAGGCAGCTCCGACGCGGAGATCAGCGGCCAATTGTCGTCCAGAAGCGGCTGATCGATGCCTTCCCACGCCACGCGCGTCGAGCCTTTGCGGCCGGCATGGCCGAGCTGCAAGCCGAATTTTGCCGCTGTCGTGCCGTGAACGAAATCGACGATGCGCTTCCACGCCGCCGTCTGCTCGTCGTTCCACAGCCCGAGGCAGCCGGGCGTGATGCGCGCGTCCGGGGACACGCAGGTCATCTCACCGAAAATCAGGCCCGCGCCGCCGAGCGCGCGGCTGCCGAAATGCACGAGATGGAAGTCGTTCGGAACACCGTCGTTCGCCGAGTACATCGCCATCGGCGACATGACGATGCGATTGGCAAGGCTGAGCCCACGCACCCGGTATGGCGTGAACATCGGCGGCACTGGCGGCCCGTCGGGATCGATATTGATGCCGGCGCGCGCCGCGAACCAGCGCTCGTAGCCTTCCAGCCACTCCTTGTCTCGCAGCCGCAAGTTCTCGTGACTGATGCGCTGCGAGCGCGTCAGCAGCGAGTACATGAACTGTTCGGGCTCAAGCGTGTCGGCATAGCGGCTGCCGACGACTTCAAACCATTCCATGGCGTTGCGCGCCGCATTCTGAATTCGCGCCACGTCGATG
>Ga0302325_10003901_pt1 | contig 34784 bp, 33 predicted proteins | sample Palsa_T0_2_FD_201948 | JGI IMG/M metagenome (GOLD analysis project Ga0302325, IMG submission 201948) | Peat permafrost microbial communities from Stordalen Mire near Abisko, Sweden - Palsa_T0_2 | ecosystem: Environmental > Terrestrial > Soil > Palsa > Peat permafrost | place: Sweden: Abisko...
CGGCGGTGCCCAAGTTGTTCGACTACGCCGTGCCGGAGAGTTGGTCGGACGACCTGACCGTCGGCTCGCGTGTGCGTGTCGTGCTCCACGGGCGCCGGGTCGGGGGCTGGGTGGTCGACGACGACGTCACGCCGCCCCCGGGCGTCGAGCCCCTCCCGCTCAAACAGTGGTCCGGGTGGGGTCCTCCGCCCCGGGTTCTCGAGCTCGCCGAGTGGGCGGCCTGGCGGTGGGCCGGCCCCGTCTCGTTCTTCCTCGGAGCGGCGTCCCCCCAGGGCCCGGTGCGGCGCCTGCCGCCGGCACCGGCCGACGCCCGGCCCGGCGGAGGGAGCGTGTTGGCCGCCTCCCCGACACCCGGACTCGACGCCATGGTCGGCGGGGCCGTGCGGGCGAATGGATCGACCGTGCTGCGCCTCCCACCGACCCTCGACCTCATCGACGTGGTGCTGGCGGTCGTCACCGACCCCGAGATCACGGCCCGCCCGGGGGGCGTGCTTGTCCTGGTCCCCGCACTCGGCTGGGCCGAGCGTCTCTGCGCCCGGCTGGTCCGGCGCGGCTATCGGGCCACGACGGAGTGGGACCGGGCCAGGGCGGGCTGGCCCATCGTAGTGGGCAGCCGTTCCGCGGCCTGGAGGCCCCTGCCGAGGCTGGCTGCCGCCATCGTCCTTGACGCCCACGATGAGTCGTACCACGAAGAGAGTGCGCCAACCTACGGCGCCGTCGATGTGGTGACCGAGCGCACCCGGAGGGAGGGGAGCCCCTGCATCGTCACCTCCCCCTGCCCGCCCGTCGTGGTGGCCGCCGGGCGATCGGTCATGGCCTTGCCGGCCGGCGTGGAGCGAGCCGGATGGCCGACCATCGAGTGCGTGGACCGGCGGGCGGCGGACCCGCGAAGCGGCATGTTCTCCGACGAGTTCGTGCGCGTGGCCCGTGCCGTGCTCGACGACCCTGAGCTGACCACGCGCCGGGGGCCTCTCGTCTGCTTCTACGACCGGACGGGACGGGCACGCCTGCTCGCCTGCGCGCACTGCGGCGAGCTGGCGCAGTGCACCGCGTGCGGCGCGGCCGTCGCGCAGGGGGGTACCGGACTGCGCTGCCCCCGCTGCCACAGCGAGCGGCCGCTGGTGTGCGCGGCATGCGGATGGTTGCGAATGAAGACGCTGCGGGCCGGCGTGACGCGTCTCGGAGAGGAGCTGTCGGCGCTTCTCGGCGTCGAGGTGGGCGAGGTGTCTGGTCCTTCGCGATCGGCGGCCGTGACCGCGGTTCCCGACACGCGGGTTCTGATCGGCACCGAAGCGGTGTTGCACCGGGTCCGCCGCGCCGCCGCGGTGGCCTTCCTCGACATCGACCTCCACCTGTTGGCACCCCGGTTCAGCGCCACCGACGAAACCCTGGCGCTCTTGGTTCGCGCCTCTCGTATGGTCGGTCCGCGCCACGCCGGTCCGCCCTCGTCGCGCCTCCTCGTGCAGACGAGGGTGCCCGATCATCCGGTCCTCCTCGCCGTGCGGAGGGGCGAGCCGGCCGCCGTTGCGCTGGCCGAGGAGTCGATGCGCCGGAGCGCCGGGCTGCCCCCCTTCTCCGCGCTCGCCGCCCTCTCGGGACCTCTCGCCCCGGAGTACGCCGATGCGCTTCGCGCGGCCGGCTCGGTGAGCGGGCCCGGCGGGGTGAGCGGGATCGGCGGGGCCGGCGGGATCAGTCTCTCCCAGCTTCCCGACGGTCGGACGCTCGTCCAGGCTCCGGACCACACGACCCTGTGCGACCTGCTCGGCGCCGTGCCGCGCCCGAGCGGGCGCGGGCTGAGGGTCGAGGTGGATCCGACCGCCATCTGAGGTCGGGGATGCCGGGCCCCTCGTTAGAATGTTGTGGTGCCCGCCCTGACCATCCGCCAATACGGGGATCCCGTGCTGAGGGAAGCGACCCGAGAGGTGCTCGAGATCGACGGCTCCGTCGCGGCTCTGGCCGAGTCCATGATCGAGACCATGTACGAGGCCCCCGGGGCCGGTTTGGCCGCCAATCAGGTCGGGGTCCAACGCCGGCTGTTCGTCTACGACATCGGTGAGGGCCCGCGCACGGTCATCAACCCCCGCATCATCGAGAGCGACGGGGAGTGGACGTACGAGGAGGGCTGTCTGTCCATTCCGGGCTTGAGCTGGGACCTCGTGCGGCCGAACGCCGTCCACCTCGTCGGGCTGGACCTCGAGGGCAACGAGATCTCCATTGAGGCGACCGAGCTCGAGGGGCGGGTCTTCCAGCACGAATTGGACCATCTGGACGGGATCCTGCTGGTCGAGCGGTTGGACGCCGACCAGCGCAAGGAGGCGATGAAGATCCTCCGCGGCCGGGCGTTGCACCTTCCGACCGGGGATCCGGACGGACTCTCGAGCATCCTGGCGAAGTAGCGCACCACCGGCGCCGGTGGCACGACTCGCCTTTCTCGGCACGCCGGACCTCGCCGTCCGACCGTTGCACGCCCTGGTCGCCGCCGGGCACGACGTCGCACTCTGCGTAACGCGTCCGGATCGGCGCCGAGGTCGTGGTGGGGCCGTCTCGCCCAGTCCCGTCAAGGTGGCCGCCGACGAGCTCGGCCTGCCTGTCTCCCACGCCATGGAGGACGTGGCCGGTGCCGATGTCGAATTGGCAGTGGTGGTGGCATTCGGCCGGATCATCCCCTCGTCGTTGCTCGATCGCGTGCCCATGGTCAACCTGCACTTCTCGCTCTTGCCGCGCTGGCGCGGCGCGGCACCGGTCGAGCGGGCCATCCTCGCCGGCGACGAACAGACGGGCGTCTGCCTCATGAAGGTCGAGGAGGGGCTGGACACCGGTCCGGTCTACGGCTGCCGTTCGCTGCTCACCGACGAGCTGTATCTGGACGCGCTGCGCGCCGAGCTGGTCGACGCGGGGACCGCCCTCCTGGTCGAATCGCTGGCCGGGGGGGCGGCGGGCCTCCCCGTTCCCGAGCTCCAGCGCGGCACCGTCACGATCGCGCCCAAGGTGATACCCGACGAACTCCGGCTCCGTTGGGACGAGCCCGCCGCGCAGCTCCATCGCGTGGTGCGCCTCGGCCGTGCGTGGACGACGTTCCGCGGACGGAGGCTGGGGATCTTGCGGGCGTCGCCGGTCACCGAGAGTACCGGGGACGGGCCGCCGGGGACCTTGGTGGGGACCGAGGTGACGACCGGTCTCGGGAGACTCCGGCTCGAAGAAGTGCAGCCCGAGAGCCGGACGCCCGTGCCCGCCGCTGATTGGGCCCGCGGTGCCCGGCCGTCGGTTGGAGAGCGTCTCGGCAGCTAGTAGACATGAGGCCGGTGACGGTGACTCCGATTGAGGGGTGGAACCCTGAGCAGTACGAGCGATTCCACGCCGAACGACGGAAGCCCTTCGACGATCTGCTGGCGCTGTGCGCGCCCGTGCCCCAGGGTCGGGTCGCCGACCTGGGCTGCGGCACGGGCAGCCTGACCGTTGAGCTGCACCGTCACATGCAGGCCGCCGAGACGGTGGGCATCGATTCGTCCGCATCCATGTTGGCGCGTGCCCACGCCGACCACGGAGACGTTGCGGGCCTCTCCTTTGCCCGGGGCGACATCGCAACGTGGCTCGGCGGCGGGTTCGACCTCGTCTTTGCCAATGCCTCGCTGCACTGGGTGGACGATCACCTGAACCTGTTGGCCCGGATGCGGACGGCCCTCTGTGCGGGAGGGCAGCTGGCGTTCCAGGTGCCCTCGAACTACCGGCACCCGTCGCACGTGCTGGCCCAGCAGGTAGCCAACGAGGCTCCCTTCATCGACGCGCTGGAAGACGACCCACCCCCCGACCGCGGGCGCTTCGTCCTGTCGCCCGAGATCTACGCCGACCTGCTCTACGAGCTCGGGGCGCGTCAGCAGGTCGTGCGCATGGAGGTCTACGGCCACGAGCTGTCGTCGACCGGCGATGTCGTCGAGTGGGTGATGGGAACGCTCCTTACGCCGTATCGGACCCGTCTCAGCCCGGAGCTCTTCGCGGCGTTCGTGGAGCGATATCGCGAGCGGCTCCTCGAAGAGTTGGGGGAACGTGAGCCCTACTTCTACGGGTTCCGGCGCATCTTGTGCTGGGCCCGCTTCCCATGAGCGGCCCACTTCCCATGAGTGGCCCGTCCCCTGAGAGCGAGCGGTCCCCACTGAGCGGCCGGCCCGCTCGTGACCCCGGGCGTCCGGGCACTCTACGGATCGCCCCCTCGGTCCTTTCCGCCGACTTCGGGGCGCTGGCCGAACAGGTGGGGGAGGTGACGGCCTCGTCGGACTGGCTCCACGTCGACGTGATGGACGGGCACTTCGTGCCGAACCTCACCATCGGGCCCCCGGTGGTGGCCTCGCTTCGGCGCCATACCCCTCTGTTCTTCGACTGCCATCTCATGATGACCAACCCGGGGAAGTACCTGCAGGACTTCGCCGATGCCGGTGCCGATGGCTGCACCGTGCACGTGGAGATCGGCGGCACGTCCGAGTTGATCGAACAGATGCGGGCGCTCGGGCTCCGCGTGGGGGTAGCGCTGAACCCCGACACCCCCTCCGCTGCGGTCGCCCCTTTCTTGGAGGACGTGGACCTGGTGCTGTGCATGACGGTGTTCCCCGGCTTCGGTGGTCAGACGTTCATGGCCGAGGTGCTGGACAAGGTGCGCGAGGTCAGGCGTGCCGTCGATGCCCGGTCGCTTCCGGTGGACATCGAAGTGGACGGCGGCATCGACGCGCACACCGCGCCCCGGGCCGCCGAGGCGGGTGCCAACGTCTTCGTGGCCGGCAGTGCCATATTCGGGCACGAACGCCCCTGGGAGGCCGTCGACCAGATCAGGAGGTCCATTCCCGAGCGACCGGATGTGCGCTCATCCTGACCGGTGAACGTTGCGCGAACTGACCGGCGTGCCCAGGGATCGGGCCGTTTCGATGTGATACTGCCCTCGTGAGGCGGATCGCCGGTGCCCGAGTGAACGTGAAACGGCACTGTCCGGCGTCCCGAGCGACACGAAGTCCCGCATGAAGGTCCGCCTGCGTGCCGCTCTGGCCGGCGTTGTCGCCCTCGCCGTCGGTGGCGCCCTCGCCGTCGGTGGCGCGTTGACCGGGTTCGGCCCACCGAGCGCAGGGGCGGCGGTAAACCCGTCGAAGGCGACCTCCGCCGCGGCCTTCGGCGGGATGGCCGGGCTGGTCAAGGCGGCCAAGAAGGAAGGCACCCTCAACGTCATCGCCCTTCCCGCCGACTGGGCCAACTACGGCACCATCATCAACGACTTCGAGAAGAAGTACGGGATCACCGTCAACTCGGAGAATCCCGACGGCACGAGCGCACAGGAGGTCACGACGGTCAGCGCGGAGAAGGGTCAGTCCCGCGCGCCCGACGTGTTGGACCTGAGCACGTCGTTCGCTGTCGCCGCGGCCGCAGATGGGCTTCTGGCTCCGTACAAGGTGGCCAGTTGGAACGAGATCCCCACGGCGGCCAAGAACCTCAATGGGGACTGGTACGACGATTACGGTGGATTCGTGAGCATCGGGTACAACTCCAACGTCGTCAAGGGCGCGCCGACGTCGTTCAAGGACCTGCTCAAGCCCATCTACAAGGACCAGGTGGCGCTCGCCGGGAATCCGACGCTGTCGGGTTCGGCGTTCGCCGCGGTGTACGCCGCCGCGCTGGCCAACGGCGGTTCATTCGGTGACATCGAACCCGGGATCACCTACTTCCACAAGCTTGCGGCCGAGGGGAACTTCGTGCCGGTGACCGGGAGCGAGTCAACGGTCGAGAGCGGGCAAACGCCCATCGTGATCTGGTGGGACTACCTCGAAGAGTCCCAGGTCGCCCACCAGTTCCCCGGCTGGAAGGTGGTCATCCCGAGCGACGGTCACTACGCCGCGTACTACAGCCAGGCCATCAGCGCCTCCGCGCCGCACCCGGCGGCCGCCCGGCTGTGGGAGGAGTACCTCTACTCCACCACGGGTCAGAACCTCTGGCTCCAGGGCTCGGCCCGGCCCATTGAGCTGGCCAGCTTGGTGAAGGACGGCACGGTGGACAAGAAGGCCTACGCCGCGCTGCCCGCGGGCCCTAAGGGGACGATCACCTTCCCGACGGTGGCGCAGACCACGGCGGCCGAGAACCTCGTCGCGCAGGGCTGGGCCTCGGCGATCGGCGGGTGAGTCCCGTCCGCGCGGCGGATTCGCAACCCCTCGGACGGCGGCGGGCGCGTGCGGCGTTCCGCGCCGGGGCGGGGATCCTGCCGTTCGGCATCTACATCACCGTGTTCCTGGCCGTGCCGGCGGTGGCGGTGATGGTAGGGGCGTTCCGCAGCCCGAGCGGCCACTGGACGTGGCAGAACATCTCCATCGCCACCCATGGGGTCTACGCCCACGGCTTCGTCATGAGCATCGAGCTGTCCCTGCTGACCTCCGTCGTGCCCGGCGTCCTCGGTGTCGTGGTGGCCAATGCGGTCCTCACCTCCCGTGGACGCGTGCTGCGCCGCATCGTCTCCTCGGCCTCGGGTGTCTTCGCCCAGTTCGGCGGGGTCCCCTTGGCCTTCCTGTTCATCGCCACGCTCGGCACCACCGGTCTGGTCACCGACTGGATGAAGGCCCTGGGCTTCGACCCTTGGAACCACGGCTTCGATCTGTACACCTTCTTCGGGGTCGCGCTGGTCTACACGTACTTCCAGCTTCCCCTCATGGTCCTGGTCATCACGCCGGCGTTGGAGGGGCTGCGCCCGGCCTGGCGCGAGGCGGCGTCGGGCCTCGGCGCCCGGAGTTGGGGCTACTGGCGCCACGTGGGAGGACCGGTGCTGTTCCCCTCCTTCCTCGGCGGGGTCCTCCTCCTCTTCGCCACCTCCCTGTCGGCTTATGCCACGGCGGAGGTCCTCACGAGCGGCAGCATTCCGCTCACCTCCATACAGATCGGCTCGTTCCTCAACGGCAACGTCATCGCCGGGCAGCAGAACGTCGGCAAGGCGCTCGGACTGGGTCTGATGGTGGTCATCGCCGTGGTGATGGTGCTCTACGGCATGGTGCAGCGAAGGGCGTCCCGTTGGTCGCGCTAGGCGAAGTCGACGCTCTCTTCGACCCGGGCGACGCGGTGGCCCGGCCACCACGGGCCTGGGCCGCCGGCCGGCTCCGCTCCATCGCATGGTGGCGCGGCATCGTCTTGGTCTGCACCGGTGCCTTCTTCCTCATCCCCCTCTTCGCCGCCCTGCGCTTCTCACTCGAGAGCTTCTCCGGCGCCCTCACCTTCTCGGCCTTCACGGCCATACCGACCCAGCCCGGCTTCACCGCCGCGTTGAGCCTGTCCATCCATCTGGCCGTGGTGACGACCCTCATCACGCTCGGTCTGATGGTGCCCACCGCGGTCTACGTACACCTTCGTTTGCCCCGGTTGCGCCCGATCTTCGACGGCATCACGATCCTGCCCATCGTGATCCCCCCGGTGGTTCTGATCGTCGGGGTCCTCCAGGTCGCCCCGACCTCCCTCAAGGGCACCCCCTATCTGCTCGCCCTGGTGTACGTCGTCTTGGCCATGCCCTTCGTCTATCGGTCGGTCGACGCCGGCTTGCGGGCCATCGACCTGAAGACGCTCGTCGAGGCGTCGCGCTCACTGGGCGGTCGTTGGCCGTCCACCGTCTGGCGGGTCATCGTGCCCAACCTGCGGACCGGCATTCTCTCGGCCACGGTGCTGACGGTGGCTCTGGTGCTCGGGGAGTTCACCATGGCGAGCCTCGACCTCTACCAGACCCTCCCGGTGTGGATCTACAATTTCTTCTTGTCGGGCAACGGGCACGTCTCCACCGCCGTCTCCCTGCTGGCCCTGGTCGTCACCTGGCTCGTGCTGCTGGTGATCTCGTCGTTCGACCTGCGCCGCATCCGCCGCATGGCCCAGGCGCGCCGGGACGCGTGACGATGGCCGTGACCGCCAGCGACCGGCGGCACTCGACCGACGTGGTCGGCGCCGCGGTGGAGATGACCGGGCTGCGACGACGGTTCGGGGCCACGCAGGCCCTGGACGGCTTCACGCTGACGCTGCAGCCCGGTGAGCTGGTGGCACTCCTCGGCCCGTCGGGTTGCGGCAAGACCACCGCCCTGCGGGTCCTGGCCGGCCTCGAGATGCTGGACGCCGGAGGCGTCCTGGTCGACGGCGTGGACCAGGCGCGCATCCCCGCCCAAAAGCGCGACATGGGGATGGTCTTCCAGAGCTACAGCCTCTTCCCCAACATGACGGCCCAGGACAACGTGGCCTTCGGTCTGCGGATGCGCAAGGTGGGGGCGCAGGCCCGGCGCGCCCGCGCCCTGCAGCACCTCGAGCGGGTGGGACTGGCCTCCGAGGCGGCGAAGTACCCCCACCAGATGTCGGGCGGTCAGCAGCAGAGGGTGGCCCTGGCCCGGGCGCTGGCCATTGAGCCACGGGTCCTCCTGCTCGACGAGCCCCTCTCGGCGCTCGACGCCAAGGTGCGCCTCCAGCTGCGCGAACAGATCCGTGTGCTGCAGACCCGCCTCAAGATCACCACGCTCTTCGTCACCCACGACCAGGAAGAGGCCCTGTCCATGGCCGATCGCGTCTGCGTCATGCGCGCAGGCCGGATCGAGCAGGTCGACACGCCGTCGATGCTGTACTCGGTCCCGGCGACGCCCTTCGTGGCCGAGTTCGTGGGCACCATGAACAGGATCCCAGGCGTGATCTCCGGGGACCGGGTGCGCCTCCTCTCCACCGAGGCCGCCGTCCGCCCGTCGACCGGTGCTCCGAGCGGACCCTATGCCTCGGGCACCCCGGTCGACGTCTTCGTCCGTCCCGAAGGCCTGGCCGTGACGCCGTCGCCCCAGGGGGGCGGCACGGTGGTGACCACGACCTTCCTCGGGTCGATCACCCGTCTCGGGGTGCTGCTCGACGAGGACGTGATGGTCTACGTCGATCTCCCCACCACGGCGGATCCCGTTGTCGCGGGGTCGGCTGTCGAGGTCACCCTGACCGAGCGCGACGTCATGGTGGCCGAGCGCGCCGCCACCCCCGGTGCCGCCGGTAGTCTGACTCCCTGACCTGCACCTCCAGAGGACGGTGAGCGCGTGGACGACGGGGAGTGCATGCACCGGGCCATTGCCCTCGCCGACTCGGTGCGGGGGACGACGGCGCCCAACCCCTGGGTCGGTTGCGTCGTGGTCTCGGCGCTCGACCCGTCCCAGACCTTCGAGGGGGCGACGGCTCCGCCCGGCGGCCGACACGCCGAGATCACCGCGTTGGCCCGGGCCGGCGAGCGACACGCCCGCGGGGCCACCCTCTTCACCACCCTCGAGCCGTGCGCCCACCACGGGCGTACCCCTCCCTGCACCGACGCCATCGTGGCGGCCGGGGTGGCGCGGGTGGTCGTCGGGATAGAGGACCCCGACCCGCTGGTCGCCGGGCGGGGGGTCGCCGCGCTGCGGGCGGCGGGGATTTCGGTCACCGTCGGCCCGGCCGCAGCCGAGGTCACCGAGCAGCTCGCCCCCTACCTCAAGCACCGGACCACCGGCAAACCCTGGGTCGTCCTGAAGATGGCGGCCACCCTCGATGCGCGTTCCGCCGCGCCCGACGGCACCAGCCGTTGGATCACCGGTCCCGAGGCGCGCCACGACGTGCACCTCCTCCGGTCCCGTTCGGACGCCGTACTGGTGGGAGCGGGCACGGTCCGGGCGGACGATCCCGAGTTGACCGTCCGGTTGGGCGACGGGGGCGATGCGGCCACCCGCCAGCCGCTACGGGTCGTGCTCGGCGCCGCCCCCGCCGGGTCCCGGGTCCTCCCGGCCCTCGAGCTTTCGGGCCCGCTGGGCGACGTCCTGGCCGAGCTCGGCCGGCGCGGCGTGCTGCAGCTTCTGGTCGAGGGCGGTCCCTCGGTGGCGCACGACTTTCACGCGGCCGGTCTGGTCGACCGCTACGTGCTCTACCTGGCGCCGGCGTTCTTCGGGGGTGACGACGGTCGCCCGCTCTTCGCCGGCCCGGGAGCTGGCACAATTGGGGATGTGTGGAGAGGGAAGTTGGTCTCGGTGCGACAACTGGGAGAGGATCTTCGAGTGGAGGTGGCAGCCTGATGGGCTTTTCCGAGGTTCAGGAGGCCATCGATGCCGTCGGACGCCTCGGCATGGTCGTGGTGGTCGACGACGAGGACCGCGAGAACGAGGGTGACCTGGTGATGGCGGCGGAGGCGGCAACCCCCGAGCACATCGCATTCTTCCTGGCCCACACCTCCGGGGTGATCTGCGTGCCGCTCCTTCCGGAGCGGGCCGACGCCCTCGACCTCCCCCTCATGGTCATCGCCAACACCGAGGTCCAGCGGACCGCCTTTACCGTGAGCGTCGACTTCCGCCACGGCACCACGACGGGGATCTCGGCCACCGATCGGGCGGCGACCATCGGCGCACTGATCGACAAGGCGACCCGACCCAGCGATCTGAACCGGCCCGGTCATATCTTCCCCTTGCGCTACCGGCCGGGGGGCGTGCTGAAGAGGGCGGGGCACACCGAGGCCACGGTCGACCTCAGCCGGGCCGCGGGCCTCTCGCCGGCCGGCGTCCTGTGCGAGATCGTCACCGAGGACAAGTCGGAGATGGCCCGTCTTCCCGAACTGGAGCGGTTCGCCAAGAAGCACCATCTGCCCATCATTTCCATCGCCGACCTGATCCGCTACCGGCGCCGCAACGAGAAGTTGGTCCGGTTGGTGTCCGAGGCCCGGATTCCCGCCAAGGGCGGCGAGTTCCGGGCCTACGTGTACGAGTCGGTCCTCGACGGTGAGCAGCATCTGGCGCTGGTCATGGGCGAGGTGGCCGGCCAGGACGACGTGCTGGTCCGCGTGCACTCGGAGTGCCTGACCGGGGATGTCTTCGGATCGCTGCGCTGTGACTGCGGGCCGCAGCTCAGGGCCTCGCTCGACAAGATCGAGCTCGAGGGCCGCGGGGTGCTCATCTACCTGCGGGGCCACGAGGGCCGGGGCATCGGGCTCGGCCACAAGATCCGCGCCTACCAGCTCCAGGAGGAGGGGCACGACACCGTGGACGCCAACCTGCGCCAGGGGCTGCCGGTCGACAGCCGGGAGTACGGCATCGGCGCGCAGATGCTGGTCGACCTCGGCGTGACCACGATGCGGCTGATGACCAACAACCCGGCCAAATACGGCGGCCTGGAGGGATTCGGCCTGGACATCACCGAGCGCGTCCCGCTGCAGCTGGCGTCCAACCCCGAGAACGTCGCCTACCTGCGGACCAAGCGCGAGCGCATGGGTCACCTGCTGCACGGCCTCGACGACGCGTTGTGACGGTCGCTCCCACCTGATGGCCGGCGCGGACCTCATGGCGGTGCCCGAGGGCGCCCTCGACGCTGTGGCCGCCCGCGTCGGCACGTCGTTGCGGGGCGAGCACAACGGGACGGGGCTCCGCATCGGCATCGCCTGCGCGCTCTTCAACGGCGGTATCGCGGTACGCCTCCTCAACGGGGCGCTCGACGCCCTGGCCGAGGTCGGGACCCATCGCGACGATGTCACCGTCGCCTGGGCGCCCGGCGCCTTCGAGCTCCCCCTGGTCGCCCGCGCCTTCGCGTCGATGGGCAAGGTGGATGCCGTGCTCTGCTTCGGGGCCGTCGTCCGCGGCGAGACCGGCCACTACGACCTGGTGGCCGGCGAGTGCGCGGCGGGTATCCAACAGGTCCAGCTGTCCAGCGGAGTTCCGGTCGTCTTCGGCGTGCTCACGACCGATACCCTCGAGCAGGCGCTGGCCCGCTCCGAGCCCGACGAGTCGAACAAGGGTCGCGAGGCGGCCCTCACCGGGATCGAGATGGTCCGGCTCCTGCGCATGCGCCCTCTCTCCTGAGCACGCCTGAGCGCGCCTGAGCGCGCCTGAGCGCGCCTGACCACGGCTCGCTGCTCGGGTGGCCCCCGGTCTGCGATGATCTCGGCATGCTCCGTCTGGTCCTGCCCAAGGGCTCGCTCGAACGCGCCACCCTGCAGCTGTTCGAAGATGCCGATCTGGCCGTCTCCCGGGCCTCGGACGTGGCCTACCGAGCCAGCATCGACGACCCCCGCATCGGCGAGGTGAGGATCCTGCGCCCCCAGGAGATCCCGGTCTACGTGTCCGAGGGCCTGTTCGATCTGGGCATCACCGGGCGCGACTGCATCGAGGAGCAGGGCAGCGACGTGGTCTCCCTCGGCGAGCTCTCGTACTCCAAGGCGACCAATCAGCCCAGCCGGGTGGTGCTGGCGGTGGCGAGCGACTCGCCGGTGAACAGCCTGGCCGAGCTGGCCGCCCGGACGGGAAGGGTGCGGATCAGCTCGGAGTACCCGGAGCTGACCCGCAAGGTCATGGCCAGCCATGGCGTTCAGGCCGACATCTCCTTCTCCTATGGGGCCACCGAAGCGAAGGTGCCCGACATCGCCGACGCGGTGGTGGACATGACCGAGACGGGCAGCGCGCTCCGCGCCGCCGGCCTGCGCATCATCGAGACCCTGCTGATCTCACACACCGAGCTGATCGCCAACCCGACCGCCGCGGCCGATCCGGCGAAGCGCCACGCCATGGAGCAGATCCTGACCCTGCTGCAGGGCACCCTCGAGGCACGCGGCAAGGTGCTGGTCAAGCTCAACGTCTCGAGCGCGCAGCTCGAGGCGGTCCTGGCCGTGCTGCCCTCCCTGCGGGCTCCGACCATCTCGGAGCTCTCGGGCGGCGGCGCCTTTGCGCTGGAGGCTGTCGTCGCCAAGTCGGACATCAACATCCTGATCCCGGCCCTGCGTGACCAGGGAGCGACCGACATCCTGGAGATTCCCCTCTCCAAGATCGTCCATTGAGCACCGTCCATTGAGCACCGTCCATTGAGCACCGTCCATTGAGCACCGCACCGGTCCGCCGGCCGTTGTTGGGGCGCGTCGCCTCCTTCGATCCCCGGCGGGGGTGGGGCACGGTGGTTGACGCCGAGGGCACCGAGTTCGGATTCCACGCCACGGCCATCGCCGACGGGACGCGCCGTATCGATCCGGGCACCGACGTCGCCTTCGCCGTCCTACCCGGTCACCGGGGTCTGTACGAGGCCAGGGGCCTCACCCGGGTCTAATTCTGATCGGCGTTGGCGGCGCTCTCCGCCGCGGCGCGCTCGTAGCCCTCGACCTGCACATAGGCCAGCCGGACCTGGGAGAGGCCCTCCACGAGTGAGGGCTCGGCCTCGCCGAGCCGCCCCTTGAGCCCGTCGAGGATGGAGCCCAATCCGTCGATGGCCAACCGGGCCTCGAACAGCATCGGGGGCGTCTGCGAGAGGTAGATCGTGGCGAGCTCGAAGATCCCGTAGCAGTGGTTGGCCATCACGATTTCGGCCGGGGTGCTGGCCAGCTGGCGGCGTATCTCGTCGATCTCGACCTGGGGTGCGGGGGGCGGTTGATCACCCCCGTCCCCCTCTTTCTCGGGAAAGTGTTCGCCTGAAGGTGTCCAAAGGCTGCTCATCCTGGTACTGTATGCATCTTGACTACATGGAAGCGGGGCCTGCCACGAGTGGGCTTCCACCTGGCCACACGTGCGCCCTCAGGTCGCCCTGCCGTGCGTCAGGTCGTTGGCATCCCGGCGCGGGCCCTGCCCGCAGGTCGGCCTCGCTCCACCGAATGGCTTGCGGAAAGACCGCGGGCCCAAGTGAGAGGTGTGGTGCCGCATCGTCGCTGAAACAACAACTGAGCACCGGATCAATGATCGTATCCGTGCCCGTGAAGTCCGACTCGTGGATCCCGATGGGGTGCAGCTAGGCATCAAGTCGCTGCCCGAAGCGCTCGCCATCGCCAAGGAGCTCGATCTGGACCTGGTGGAGGTGGCACCCATGGCCAACCCCCCGGTCTGCCGGATCATGGACTTCGGGAAGTTCAAGTTCGACGAGGCACAGCGTGCCAAGGAGAGCCGTCGCAAGACGGTCCACGTCGGGATCAAGGAGATGAAGTACCGGCCCAAGATCGGTCCCGGGGACTTCGACACCAAGACCCGTCAGGTGGCGAAATTCCTGAACGAAGGGCACAAGGTCAAGATCACCATCATGTTCCGTGGTCGGGAGGTCTACCACCCCGAGCACGGCAAGCGGATTCTGGATCGCATCGCCGAGCAGATGGAGGGAGTGGCCAAAATTGAGGCCGAACCCAAGCTCGACAACCGCAACATGATCATGGTGCTCGCCCCGGACAAGCGGGCCCGCCAAGCCGCCGCGTCGAGGTCGGCCAATCAACACCGGGGCGACAAGGCCGACCCGGTTCGGGCGGAGACCGGGACCAACGGCAGCACGCCGGCCACCGAGGCGACCGAGACGGCAACCACCGAAGAGGGATGACGCAATGCCAAAGATGAAGACGGACCGGGGTGCCGCCAAGCGGATCAAGGTGACGGCCACCGGCCGGCTGCGACGGCGCAAGGCCTTCCGCTCCCACATCTTGGAGAAGAAGAGCAGTGTGCGGACCCGCCGCCTCGGTCGCGAGACCGACGTGGCCCGGGCCGACGAGAGAGCGGTGCGGAGGATGCTCGGCATCTGACCTGCCGGCCCGCACCCCGACACGAGACGAGAGAGGAGGACCCCCCATGGCTAGAGTCAAGCGATCCGTTCACGGTCGCAAGCACCACCGCGCCGTTCTCGAACAGGCGAAGGGATACTACGGAAACAAGAGCCGCACCTACCGGTCCGCCAACGAGCAGCTCATGCACTCGATGCAGTACGCCTACCGGGACCGTCGTGCCCGCAAGGGCGACTTCCGCAAGCTGTGGATCCAGCGGATCAATGCGGGCGCCCGGCTGCACGGCATGAGCTACAGCCGGCTCATCAACGGCCTGCACCTGGCCGGCATCGAGGTCGACCGCAAGGTGCTGGCCGATCTGGCGGTCACCGATCCTGACGCCTTCGGTGCCCTGGTGGAGGCGGCGCAGTCGGCGCAGACGGCGCAGTCGGCGCAGTCGGTTGAGTCGGCGCAGACGGTTCTCTCCTCCTGAGCCAACCGCTGGCGTTCACGCACCGTCGCGTGCGCCGGGTGCGGGGGCTGCTGCAGAAACGGTCGGCGCGCTGGTCCGAAGGCGTCTTCGTCGCCGAGGGGGCCGAGCTTCTGCGCACGGCACTCCGTGCCGGCACGCCCATCGAGTCGGTCTACCTGGCCCCCGAGGGTGCCCGGGACCCCGCCACCGCGCAGTCGTGTGACGACGCCCTCCGGGCGGGAGCGCGTCTCTTCGATCTTGCTCCCGGCGTGCTGGAGCGGGTGGCCGACACGGTCACCCCCCAGCCGGTGTTGACCGTCCTTCCCATGCTCGCAGAAGTTGCCCCGGCTCTGAGGGCGCACGACGAACCGCTCATCGTCGTCCTGGTCGACGTGCGCGATCCGGGTAATGCGGGCACGGTGCTCCGGACGGCCGACGCCGCCGGGGTGGGCGCCGTCGTCTTCTGCGGTGAGTCGGTGGACCCCTACAACCCCAAGACCGTGCGCGCCTCGGCCGGTTCCCTCTTCCACGTCCCGTTCAGCGTCCAGGACGACCCCGTGGCCCTGACCGCGTCGCTCGCCCGGCGCGGCTACCGCACCATGGCCGCGGTGGTCCGCGACGGGGAGGACTACGCCGAGGTCGACTGGTCGGTGCCGACGGCGCTGTTCCTGGGAAACGAGGCGGCCGGCCTGCGACCGGCCGTGCGCGCCTCCTTGGGCGGTGCAGTGGCCATCCCGATGGACGGCCGGGCCGAGTCACTCAACGTCGGGATGGCCTGCGCGGTGCTGTGCTTCGAGGCCCTGCGCCAGCGTCGTCGACGCGATCGTCGGTCGACGGACTGACGGCATCTACGATCTCGATGGTGACCGCGAGCGAGAGCAGTATCGAGGGGATACGGGAGGAAGGAGAGGCGGCCATCGCGTCGGCCCGCACCCTCGAGGAGCTGGCGCAGATCGGGGTCGACCTGTTCGGGAAGCGCTCCGCGCTGGCCGATGCCCACCGCTCGTTGGCCACGCTGCAGGCCGACCAGAGGAAAGAAGCGGGACGCCGGTTGCACGAGATTCGAGCGGCGCTCGAGGCGCAGCTGGCCGCCCGGCAGGGCGCGCTGGCCGAGAGCGAGCGGGCGGAGCTCTTGGTGGCGGACCGGCTGGACCTCACCGAGGTCATCCCCGAGCACGTGAGGTCCCCGCTGACCCGCGGCCATCTCCACCTGGTGTCCCAGGCCCGTGACGAGCTGGAGGACGTGTTCGTGGGGATGGGGTTCGAGGTGGCCGAGGGCCCCGAGGCGGAGACCGACTGGTACAACTTCGAGGCGCTGAACATGCCGCCGGCCCATCCGGCCCGCGGCATGTACGACACCATGTACCTGGACATCGGTGAGCCCGAGACCGTGCTGCTGCGCACCCACACCTCCCCGGTGCAGGTCCACCTGATGGAGGAGGCGGTGCGCAACGGCACGCTGCCGATCCATGCGGTCATGCCCGGGAAGTGCTTCCGGCTCGATACGCCCGACGCCCGCCATCTGCCCGTCTTCAACCAGATAGAGGGGCTGGTGGTCGACCGCGGCATCACCTTCGGTGATCTGGCCGGCACCATCCAGACCTTCACCACGGCCTACTTCGGAGAGGACATGCAGTCCCGCCTCCGCCCGGCGTACTTCCCGTTCACCGAGCCCTCCGCCGAGTTCGAGATCACCTGCGCCATCTGTCGCGGCGCCGGATGCCGCACGTGTTCGCACACCGGGTGGGTGGAGCTCGGCGGCTGCGGGATGGTCGACCCGGCCGTCTTCGCCGCGGTCGGGATCGACCCCGACGCCTGGTCCGGCTTCGCCTTCGGTTTCGGCATCGACCGGCTGGCGCTCATGCGGCACGAGATTCCCGACCTGCGCTCCTTCATGGAGAACGACATCCGATTCCTGTCGCAGTTCTAGATCCGTGCGCGCCCCACTCAGCTGGCTCCGTGACTTCGCCCCCTTCCCCGACGACACCGGGGCGCTGGTGGCCGCGCTCGACGACCTCGGGCTCGTCGTCGAGGAGGTCGATCGAGTGGGGGAGGGACTCGAGGGCGTCGTGGTCGCCCGGGTGTCCGAGATCCACGCCATTGAAGGAGCCGATCGGATCCGGCGGATCGTCGTGGAGGCCGGGGGGGCGCCCCTCGACATCGTGTGCGGCGCATTCAACTTCGAGGTGGGCGACCGGGTCCCGTTGGCTCCCGTCGGCGCGGTGCTGCCCGGGGGGTTCGAGATCGGCCGGCGCAAGATGCGCGGCGTGCTCTCCAACGGGATGCTGTGCTCCGGCCGCGAGCTGGGTCTCTCCGACGACGGAGCGGGACTGCTCGTCCTCGGCGACGAGATCGCCGCGCCACCCGGGACGCCGCTGACCGAGGCGCTCGGCCTGCCGGTGGACACCGTGTTCGACATCACGGTCGAGGGCAACCGCCCCGACGCCTGGTGCATGGCGGGAGTGGCCCGTGACCTGGCGGCCCGGCTGGGCCTCCCCTTCGCCCTACCCGAGCCGCCGGCGCCCGAACGGAGTGGCCGGCCCGTGGCCGACGCGGCGCGCGCCGCGGTCGAGGACCCCGATCTCTGCCCGCGCCTGACCGTGTCGGTCTTCACCGACGTCGCCGTCGGACCCTCCCCGGCGTGGATCGCCAAGCGCCTCGCCCTGGCCGGCATGCGTCCCATCAACAACGTGGTCGACGCATCGAACTATGTGATGCTCGAACGGGGGCAGCCCACCCACCCCTACGACCTGGCGCGGCTGGGCGGGCGTGGGCTGGTGGTCCGCCGGGCCCAGCCCGGTGAGAAGGTGGACACCCTCGACGGGGTCACCCGCACGCTGGGCCTTCCGGGGCGGAGCCTGGGCGACACCGGCGAGGACTGCCTGATCTGTGATGCCGACAACGTCGCGGTGGGGATCGCCGGCATCATGGGCGGCGCCTCGTCGGAGATCGCCGACTCGACCACCGAGGTGTTGTTCGAGGCGGCCTACTTCACGCCCATGGCCATCGCCCGGACCTCCAAGCGCCTGGGCCTGCGGACCGAGGCCTCGGCGCGTTTTGAGCGGGGCTGTGACCCCTGGGGGATCGACGCCTCCATCCGGCGCTTCGCCCAGCTCCTGGGCGAGAGCGTCCCGGCCCTCCGGGTCTGCGACGGCATCCTCGACGTCCGCGGATCTGTCCCCGAGCCGTTCGCGTTGGAGGTGCCCATCGCCCGCGTCCAGCGCCAGATCGGCGTCGCGCTCAGCCCGGGCGACATCGCCGCGCTCCTCGACCCCATCGGGTTCAGCACGCGGGCCGGTGCCGGGGACCGGGTCACCGTCGTGGTGCCGACCAACCGGCCCGACGTGCGGCCGGCTCCGTACGGGATCGACGACGTCATTGAGGAGATCGCCCGCATGTTCGGGTACGTCAACGTGCCCCGCCATACCCCGACCTGGCCCCAACCGGGGCACCTCACGTCGCTGCAGCGGTCGCGGCGGCTGGCCAAGCGCGTGCTGTGCGGCGTCGGCGCCTCCGAGGGCTGGACCAACACCTTCGTCTCCGACGACGCGCACCGCCGGGTCGGCCTGCGGGGTCCGGCGGTCCGGGTGTCCAACCCCCTCGTGGCCGAAGAGCCCTTTCTCCGCCGCTCGCTGATGCCCGGCCTGCTCGGCGCACTGGCCTACAACGCGGCGCGCCGCCAGGGGTCGATCCGCCTGTTCGAGGTCGGCGTGGTCTTCTCCCATCCCGAGCAGGGCGCGCCGCGGGTCGTGGAGCGGAGTGGCGCCGGCGGGTCGCAGACGGCGTTGCTCCCCGGAGAGCGCGAGCACCTCAGTGCGGTGTTCGCCTACGAGGACGACGACGCGCGCACGGCCACCGCGGCCTGGCACGTGTTGGGCGACGCCTTCAGGGTGCGCGGGGTCCGCCTGGTCGCGCTCGCCGGCGGCGAGGTGATCCCGGGCCTGCACCCGACCCGATCGGCCCGGTTGGTCGCCCATCCGAGCGGGCGGGAGATCGGCGCGGTGGGGGAGATCGATCCCGCCGTCGCCGTGGACTTCGGACTCACCGAGGCCCACGGCCCGCGCACGGTGGCACGGCGTATCGGATGGCTCGAGGTCGACCTGGGCCTGCTCTTCGACGAGGAGGTCGTCGCCCGGCAGGACACGCTGGCCGCCGCCGTGAGTCGCTTCCCCTCCTCGGACATCGACCTGGCCCTGGTGGTCGACGATGCCGTCGGGGCGGACGAGGTCGCTGACGTGCTCAGAGCGGCGGCGGGCGACCTGCTCGAGTCGGTGGTCCTCTTCGACGTGTACCGCGGTCCGGGCATCGGCGAGGGGATGCGCAGCCTGGCCTTCCGCCTGCGCTTCTGCTCGCTCCACCACACGTTGACCGACGACGAGGTCGCCGCCGTGCGGGCGCGCTGCATCGAAGCCGCGGCGGTCCGCTGCGGTGCCGTCCTCAGGGGGTGACGGGGGCCGGCCCGGAATGCTCGGCCAGGAACGCCTCGACGGCGTCCCACTCGAGCGGGCGGGCGAGGAGGTACCCCTGCCCGCTGTCGCACTGCTCGCGTTCGAGCTGAAGGTACTGCCCGCTCTCCTCAATCCCCTCCGCCAGGGTCTCGAGCCCGAGGGACTTGCCCAGCTGCACCATGGTGCGGATGAGCGCTCGGGACTCGGGCGAGCCCGACATGGCGGAGATGAACGTGCGGTCGATCTTGAGCGTGTCGACCGGGAGCTGCTGGAGATAGGCCAGCGACGAGTAGCCGGTCCCGAAGTCGTCGATGGCGACCCGCACCCCGGTGGTCTTGAGCTCGGCCAGGCGGGGAACCACGGCGTTCACGTTGCCCATGATGGCCGTCTCGGTGATCTCGAGGATGAGCGAGCGGGGGTCGAACCCGGACCGGGTGACGGCCCGCCGGACGTCCTCTATCAACCGATCGGTCTCGAGTTGGCGGGCCGAGACGTTCACCGACACGTCGAGCTCGTGGCCGAGGATGTGCCAGCGCGTGCCCTGGCGGGTGGCCTCCTCGAGCACCCAACGTCCCACGTCGCTGATCATGCCGGAGTCCTCGAGGATGGGGATGAAGGCGTTCGGTTGCACGATGCCGCGTTCGGGATGGCGCCAGCGCAGCAGGGCCTCCACCCCGACGGTCTGCCCGCTCGCCAGGTTGAAGATCGGTTGATAGACGAGGAAGAACTGCCCGAGTCGGAGGGCGTCGCGCAGATCGGACTCGAGCAGGTGGCGGTCCTGGACCGCGGCGCGCATCTCGGGCCGGAAGGCCACCACGCAATCCTTGCCGGCCGCCTTGGCCTCGTACAGGGCGATGTCGGCGTCGCGCAGCAGCTCGGTGGCCGACGGCCGGACCCCCGCGGCGATCCCAATGCTGGCGGTCAGCGTGAGCACGTTCCTGGTCGCACCCTCCACCACGAACGGCTCGCGCAAGACGGCGAGCAGCCGCCGCGAGACGATGTCGGGACCGTCCTCCATGGAGGTGCCGTCGAAGAGCACGACGAACTCGTCGCCCCCGAGGCGGCCGACGCTGTCGCCCGCCCGCATGGTGGCGGTGAGGCGGGCGGTGACGGCCCCGAGGAGCCGGTCCCCGACGTCGTGCCCGAGGGTGTCGTTGACGTCTTTGAAGCCGTCGAGGTCGATGAGGAGCACGGCGACGGGCAGGTCCCCGCGCCGCGCCCGGGCCAGCATCTGACCGGCCCGGTCGAGGATCAAGGTCCGGTTCGGCAGACCGGTCAACGGGTCGTGCAGAGCCTGAAAGCGGATCTGGTCGACCAGGCGGGCGTTCGAGAGGGCGATGGAGGCCTGCGCGGCGAGACCCTTCAGGCGATCGGTCAGGTGGGGGGTGACGGCCAGTCGCTCGGGCCCGGTGGTCACGCTGGCCGTCACGTGGCCGATCGTGCCGCCGTTCACGGTGATCGCCGCGGCCACGGTGGCCACCGCGCCGAGGTCCGTCGTCCCGAAGACCTGCTTGATGCCGTTGTCCGTCGCCCACTCGACCGAGCTCTCGGTGAAGGTCCGCGCGTGCAGGTAGCGCAGCGCCTCCTCGTGGTAGCCCACCCAGCCCGCCACCCGGTACACCCCGTCGACCGCGCCGTGCCGGTCACCGGAGTCCAAGAAGACGGCAGCCCGGTCGCAGTCGATGATGTCGGGTACCGCCCGGGCGACCTTCGACGCCATCTCCTCGGCGCCCTCGAGGTCGGCCAGCGAGGTGGAGAGCTCCAGGAGCGCCCGGGCCGTGGCGGCCTCGTGTCGGGCGTCCTCCAGGGCGTCCGCGGCATCGAGCGTGGCGGCCGCCAGCTGCGAGTAGGTCTCGAGGGCCCCGTGCGACTGCGCCGGGAGCGCCCGGCCGTCCCCGCCGACGCACAGGAGGCCGTAGTGGCGGCGCGCCGAGGTCACCTCGACCACCACATGGTCGTCCCCGCCACCGTCCCCGTCGAGCAGGCGACCGGCGATGGCCGCCGCCTCCGACTCGGTCAGCCCGGCGGAGAAGATCGTCCGGGTGCCGCCCGTCCGGGGTCGGAGCGCCAACAGCGCGTCGCGGGACCCGACCGCCCGCATGGTGGAGGCCACGATCCCCTGGAGGACGTCCTCGTACCGTTCCGTTGATGCCAGATCCGTATCCGCCGTCATAGGGAGTGCCTCCTCCACTACAACACAATTCCGGCTCCGGAGCGGTGATCCCGTCAGGAATCGAGGTAGCGCAGAACGGCCAGGACCCGCCGATGGTCGGACTGCGAGACCGGCAGGTCGAGTTTGGCGAAGATGTTGGCGACGTGCTTCTCGACCGCCCCTTCGGAGATCACCAGCTCCTTGGCGATCGCCGCATTGGAGCGGCCCTCGGCCATGCGCGAGAGCACCTCGCGCTCGCGCGCGCTCAACACGGAGATGGATGCCGTGCGCCGGGAGGTCCCCAGGAGCTGGGTGACCACCTCGGGGTCGAGCGCGGTGCCGCCGGCCGCCACCCGTTCGAGGGCTTCGACGAAGTCGCTCACGTCGGCCACCCTGTCCTTGAGGAGGTAGCCGATGCCGGCCGCATCGTCGGCCAGCAGTTCGGCGGCGTAGCGCGTCTCGATGTACTGGGAGAAGAGCAGGATGCCCAGTCCGGGGTGGTGCCGTCGCAGCTCCATGGCGGCCCGGAGCCCCTCGTCGGTGAACGTGGGCGGCATGCGGATGTCGACGACCGCCACGTCGGGTCGCTCGTACTCGACGGACCGTTGCAGTGACGCGGGGTCGGCCACGGCGCCGGTGATGGTGAAGCCCCGATCGACCAGGAGCTGGACCAGCCCGTCGCGCAGGATGGCCGAGTCCTCGGCGATGACGACCCGCAGCCCGGCTGCCATCAGGCGTGCAGCGGGAGGTCCACGGTGACGACGGTCGGCCCACCCGGCGGGCTCACGATGTCCAGCCGGCCGTCGACGGCGCGCACGCGGTCGGTCAGGCCGACCAGCCCGCTCGACGACGAGCCCTGTCGTGAAAGTTGGGCGCCGCCCGCCCCGTCGTCGCGCACGACGATCCGTAGCCACCCTCCGTGCGCCGAGCAGACCACACCGGCCCGAGCCGCCCGGGCGTGTTGTGCCACGTTGGCCAGGAGCTCGGCCACGCAGAAGTAGGCGATGGCCTCCATGGCCGGCGTCGGCCGGTCGTCCAGCGACAGGGTGAGCTCGGTGGGGACCGTGCAGCGCGCCGCCAGCGTGGACAGCGCCCCGCCCAACCCGATGTCGAGCGCCGGCGGATGGATGCCGCGGGCCAGGTCCCGAAGCTCGACGATGGCCTCCTTGGCACCCTGGTGGGCGTCGCCCACCAGTCGGCGGACCTGGTCGAGATCGACGTCTTCCCCCTCAGCCAGTTTCTCCTTGGCCATGCCCAGCCGCATGGCCAACGCGACCAGCTGGGCCTGGGTGCCGTCGTGGAGGTCGCGCTCGATGCGCCGCAGTGTCGCGGCGGAGGAGTCCACCGTCTGGGCGCGCGCCTGCTCGAGCGTGCGCACGCGTGTCGTCAAGGCATCGGGGGCGAGCAGCACCCGCATCACCCGACGGTCGAGGTAGACGACGGCGCGCACGGCCCACGGGGCGGCGAAGAAGAACAGGACCCCGGCGCACAAGACGCCGAGCCAGTGGAGGAAGCCGCTCTGGCCGCTCGAGAAGAAGTACGACCCGAAGAGGACCTGGGGCAGCCCGAAGACAGGGACTCGGTGCCCCGAGCCGCCCCACACGACGTAGGTGAGGCAGAAGAAGGCGTCCCACCACATGGCGAAGCCGACGAGGATGCCCAGGACGGCCAGGGGGAGCTTGACCAGGACGTAGGCCATCGCCCGCCACCCGGTGCGGTCCCGCAGGGCGGACTGCAGCCAGCCCAAGAAGCCCGGCCGCGCCGTGAACGGCTCGGGATCTTCGATCTCCTCGTTCAGCAGCCCACGGGCCAGTTGCCGGTGGATGCCGCCCAGCCCCCTGGCCCCGCGCACGGAGAGGGCCACGATGGCCAGTCCGAAGAAGGTGATGGCCAAGATGACGCCGGCCCCGAGCGTGATCGCGACGAAGGCCACGCCGAGGGCCGCCAGCGGCGCCCCGACGGTGAGGAAGGTGAACTCCGACCACGTCCGCCTGGTGAACGGCTCGCGCCCGACGCGCCCGACGACCTCCTTGAACCGATCGCCGTGATGCTCGACCGCCGCCGTCACCATCTCCTTGAGCAGCGCGCGGACCCGAGTCTCCGTGCCGTCGACCTGTCCCTGTGTCACGCGTCACCTCGGATCAAGAGCACCATTGCTATCCCAAGGTGGTCGACCGCCGCCTCGTGCCCACAGCACGTGGTCGGTCCCTGCAGTCGGATCATCTGAGGCTCCTTTAACCCGGCAGCGCACTGCGCCCCAAGCCTCCTCCCAGGTTAGGGAGTTCCCGCCTGAAAGAGAATGCCGCTAGCGGGCGTCCGGCACTGGGGCCAGCCCCAGTCCCGGCCCGACCGTCCCTGCCCCCGTCCCGCCCCGACCGTCCCTGCATGAGTATGCGAATAGTTGTATACTGATGCGATGAAGGCGGGGATCGTCGGCGGGTCAGGGTATACGGGCGTGGAGCTCCTGCGGCTCCTCGCCGGCCACCCGGAGATCGAGGTGGCGGCGGTCACCTCGCACTCCCACACCGGTCAGGTGGTGGGGGAGTACACGCCGTCGTTGGCTGCCGCCTACCCCGGGCTGCGCTACGGGGCGGCCGACCCGGACGACCTCGACGGCCTGGACCTCGTGTTCTGCGCGCTGCCCCACGGCGAGTCGCAGCGCATCGTGCCCGGGCTGCGGGACCGGGTCGGGGTCATCGTCGACCTGGCGGCCGACTTCCGGTTGCGGGACCCGGGCCTGTACCCGGCGTGGTACGGCCGGGAGCACGAGGCGCCGGCGCTCCTGGGCGGGTCCGTCTACGGGCTGCCCGAACTGTTCCGCGGCGAGCTGGCCGGCGCCCGCCTCGTCGCCTCCGCCGGCTGCTACCCGACCGCAGCCGGATTGGCCCTGGCCCCGCTGGTGCGGGCCGGGCTCGTGGAGAACGCCGGGATCGTGGTCGACGCCGCCTCCGGGGTTTCGGGGGCCGGGCGCGCGCCCTCGGCCGCGCTGCACTTCGGAACCGTCGACGAGGACTTCGTGGCCTACGGCCTCCTGACCCATCGCCACACTCCCGAGATCGAGCAGATCCTGGGCGACGGTGCCGAGGTGCTCTTCACGCCGCATCTCGCCCCCATGGTCCGGGGAATCCTGGCCACCTGCTACGCGCGACCCGCCGCGGCCCGCGGCCCGCTCTCGACGGCCGACGTCATGGAGGTCCTGCACGAGGCCTACGACGCCGAGCCGTTCGTCGTGGTGACCGAGAGCCCCCCCTCGACCAAGGCCACCGCCACGTCGAACTGCGCCCACGTCAGCGCCCGGGTGGACGGGCGCACCGGCTGGGTGCTGTCGCTGTGCGCCCTCGACAATCTGGTCAAGGGGGCGTCGGGCCAGGCGCTGCAGTGCGCCAACGTGGCCCTCGGCCTCCCCGAGGCGACCGGGCTGCCCCGGGCCGGCCTGTTCCCGTGAGTGCGCCATGAGCGTGACGGCGCCCCGGGGCTTCGTGGCGGCGGGAGGGTCCGCCGGGATCAAGGCGGGGGGCGTGCCCGACGTGGCGGTGGTGGTCACCGAGGACGGCCGGGCCGTTCCCGCCGCTGGTGTGTTCACCTCCAACCTGGCGGCCGCGGCGCCCGTGCAGGTCAGCCGGGCCCACCTGCGGTCGACGGCGGGACGGGCCGCCGGCGTGATCCTCACCTCGGGCAACGCCAACGCGGCGACGGGGGAGCCGGGGCGGGACGCGGCGACGCGCCTGTGCGCCGCCCTGGCCCGCGGGGTCGACGCCCGCCCCGAGGAGGTCCTGGTCTGCCAGACCGGGCTCATCGGGATCCCCTTCCCCATGGCCTCGGTCGAGCCGCACCTGGACCGGATCGTGGCCTCTCGCAGCGGCACGCCCGATGCGGGCGCGGCGGCGGCCCGGGCCATCATGACCACCGACACCGTCCCCAAGGTCGCGCTGGTGCGCGGCGAGGGGATCACCGTCGGCGCCATGGCCAAGGGGGCGGCCATGCTGGCCCCGCACATGGCCACCATGCTGGCCCTGTGCACCACCGATGCCGCCGTCGACCCGGACACGCTCGCCGCCGCGCTGCGGGCCGCCGTCGACCTCTCGTTCAACCGCATGACGGTGGACGGGTGCACTTCGACCAACGACACGGTGCTCGTCCTGGCCAGCGGGAGGGGAGGGACGCCCTCGCGGGCATCGCTCACCGCCGCGCTCGCCGAGGTCTGCACCTCGTTGGCCGAGCAGATGGTCGACGACGCCGAAGGGGCGACCAAGGTGGCCCACGTGCGGGTGGCCGGGGCCGAGGACGACGACTCGGCGCACACCGCGGCGCGCAAGGTGGCCGACTCCCTGCTCGTGCAGTGTTCCCTGAACGGCGAGGACCCCTACTGGGGTCGGGTGGTGAGCGAGCTCGGCTCGGCCGGGGTCGCCTTCGACATGGAGCGGGTGTCGGTGGCCTACGGGGGGGTGGAGGTGTGCGCCGGCGGGGTGGCGAGGGATCACGACCCCGCCGCGGTGGCGGCGCACATGGCCGGCCGGCACATAGAGATCTTCTGCGACCTGGGGTTGGGGAGCGGCACGGCGGCGGTCCTGGGCACCGACCTCGGCTACGGGTACATCGACGAGAACCGGACGACGTCGTGACGCCGGCGAAGAACACCCGGGCGCAGAAGGCCGCCGCCCACAACACGGCCTCGCTCCTCGTCGAGGCGTTGCCCTACATCCGGCGCTTCCGGGACAAGGTGGTGGTGGTCAAGTACGGCGGCAACGCGCTCAACGGCGCCAGAGCGGGCTCCGAGGGAGCACTGGCCTCGTTCGCCCAGGACGTCGTGCTCATGCGGTCGGTGGGCATCCTGCCCGTCGTGGTGCACGGCGGAGGGCCGCAGATCGGGGCCCTCATGGCCCGCCTGGGCAAGGAGACCGAGTTCCGCGACGGCCTGCGGGTGACCGACGCCGACACCCTCGACATCGCCCGCATGGTCCTGGTGGGCAAGGTGAACCGCGACATCGTCTCGGCCATCAACGTCCACGGGCCCCTGGCGGTGGGCATGTCGGGCGAGGACGCCAACCTCATCACCGCGGCCCAGAGCCACGTGGACCTGGGCTTCGTCGGGAGCGTGGCCGTCGTCGACCCGTCGATGCTGCAGCACCTGGTGGCCGAGGGGATCATCCCGGTCGTGGCCACCATCGGGGCGGACGCGGCGGGGCAGGCCTACAACATCAATGCGGACACCGTCGCCGGCGCCCTGGCCGAGGCCTTGCAGGCCGAGAAGCTCATCTTCCTCACCGACGTCGAGGGACTCCGGGTCGTCCCCGACGATCCCACCACCCTGATCTATCAGGCCAACCTGGACGTGGTCGACGAGATCCTGCGCGGCGGTGGCGCGGTGGGTGGGATGAAACCCAAGATCGAGGCGTGCGCCCAGGCCGTGCGGGGCGGTGTCGCCCGGGCGCACATCCTCGACGGGCGTGTGCCCCACGCGCTGTTGCTCGAGCTGTTCACCGACTCGGGCGTCGGAACGATGGTGCTCCCGTGAGCGCGGTGCTGCCGTGAGCGCGGTGCTGTCGTGAGCGCACCGGCCGACCGCAGCGCCCTGATGCGCACCTACGCCGAGCCTCCGGTCACGTTCGTGCGGGGCGAGGGCACGATGCTCTTCGACGCCGCCGGCCGGGGCTACCTGGACTTCATCACCGGGCTGGCCGTGGTGTCACTCGGCCACGCCCACCCGGTGGTGGCCGAGGCGGTGGCCACCCAGGCCCGGACGCTCAGCCACGTCTCGAACCTCTACGGGAACACCCTGGCGCCCGAGGTGGCGCGCACCATCGACCGGCTCATCAACGGCGGCACGGGCCAGGCCGGGGGGCAGGTCTTCTTCGGCAACTCGGGGGCGGAGGCCAACGAGTGCGCGCTGAAGCTGGCCCGCCGTTGGGCCGGCGGGGGCTCCCACCCGGTCGACGGCCATCCGGTCGGCCGGCATGTGGTGGTCAGCGCCGACAACTCGTTCCACGGCCGCACCCTGGCCACCTTGACCGCCACCGGCCAGCCCGAGAAGCACGCGCCGTTCCTGCCCCTGCCCGAGGGTTTCGTCCACGTGCCCTACGACAGCGTCCCGGCCCTCGAGGCCGCCATGGACGCGGTCCCGGTGGCCGCCGTCCTGCTGGAGCCGCTGCAGGGCGAGGGGGGTGTCGTGGTGCCGAGCTCGGACTATCTGGGCGCCGTCCGCGCCCTGTGCACCGAGCGCAACGCCCTCCTGATGCTCGATGAGGTGCAGACCGGCCTGGGGCGCACCGGCCGCTGGTTCGCCTTCCAGGCGCAGGGCCTGGAGCCCGACGTGGTGACCATGGCCAAGGCGCTGGGCAACGGTATGCCGGTCGGCGCCTGCTGGGCCCGGGCCGAGGTGGCCGCCGCCTTCGGGCCCGGCGACCACGGCTCGACCTTCGGTGGCCAGCCGCTGGCACTCTCGGCCGCCCGGGCCACCCTGGCCGTGATGGAAGTGGAGGACGTATGCGGGCGGGCCCGGCGCGCCGGGGCCCGGCTGGCCGCCGGACTGGCCCTCCTCCCCGGCGTGACGTCGGTGCGCGGCACGGGGTTGCTGCTGGCCGCCCAGCTCGACGCCCCCTCGGCGCCGCAGATCACGGCCGCCGCGCTGGCCCGGGGCCTGCTGGTCAACCCGGTGCGCCCCGATGCGGTGCGGGTGGCGCCCCCGCTGCTGGTCGCCGACGCGGAGATCGACGCCGCCCTGGCCATCCTGGCCTCGGTCATGGGCGGGGACTGACGCCGTGCCCAGCCTCTTCGACGTGGAGGACCTCTGGCCCGACAGCTTCGAGCGAGTCCTCGGGCTGGCCACCAGCGACTCGCTGGGCCAGGTGCTGCGCGGCCAAGGCGTGGCGCTGCTCTTCGAGAAGCCGTCGGCCCGCACCCGCAGCTCGACGGAGATGGCGGTGGTGGGCCTGGGCGGCCACCCGGTCTACATCGCCGGGTCCGACGTGGGCCTCGACCGGCGTGAGTCCGCCGAGGACGTCGCCCGCACGCTGGGCTGCTACCACCGCATCCTGTGTGCCCGCGTGTTCGACCACGACGTGCTGGCACGCATGGCGTTCGCCCTCGAGACCGGCGGCTTCGACGTCCCGGTGGTCAACCTGCTGTCCGATGCGGCGCACCCCTGCCAGGCCATCGCCGACGTGCTGACCCTGCGCGAGGCCCTGGGTCCGCTGGCCGGCGAGGTGCTGGGCTACGTCGGCGACGCCAACAACGTGTGCCGCTCCCTGGTCAAGGCGGCCTTGATGGAGGGGATGGACGTCCGCGTGGCCTCGCCCCCCGGCTACTCGTTCTCGGCCGAAGAGCTGGCCGACCTGGCCGCCCTCGCCGTCCGGGCCGGCCGCGGCGGGAGGCTACGGGCGACCGACGACCCCGAGGTCGCCGTGGGAGGAGCCGACGCCATCTACACCGACGTCTGGACCAGCATGGGACAGGAGGAGGAGCGGGCGGCCCGCCTGGCGGCGTTCGCCGGCTTCACCATCGACGACGCGCTCCTGAGCCTGGCCGAGCCCGACGCCGTCGTGCTGCACTGCCTCCCGGCCCACCGGGGCGAGGAGATCTCCGCCTCGGTCCTCGAGGGTCCCCACAGCGTGGTGTGGAGGCAGGTCGCCCACCGGCAGACCGCCATGCGGGGGATACTGGCCTGGGCGGTGGAGGGGTGACCACCAAGAACCAGCGCCAGCACCGCATCGCCAAGCTGCTCGAGGCGCAGGCGGTGACCAGCCAGAGCCAGCTGGTGGCCCTCCTGGCCGAGCAGGGCGTCGAGGCGACACAGACCACGGTGTCGCGCGACCTCGAGGACCTGGGGGCGGTCAAGGTCCGGCTCCCGGCCGGCGAGTCGGCCTACGCCCTGCCCGAGCACCCCGTCCACCAGGTGGCGCCGGAGGTGCACCTGCGCCGGGTGCTCGGCGAGTGGGTGGTGGAGATCGCGCACTCGGGCAACCTGGTGGTGCTGCGCACGCCGCCCGGTTCGGCCCATGTCGTAGGCTCGGCGCTCGATCGCAGCGGGCTGGAGGGACTGGTCGGGACGGTGGCCGGTGACGACACCGTTCTCGTCGTCGTCGACGATGATCTGGGGGGCAGGGCGATGGCGGCCCGGCTCGGCGACGTGGCCGGGCTGGAGCCTCGTACTCACACAACGGCCCGACCACACACAACAGCCCGACCACACACAACAGCCCGACCACACACAACAGGAGGAACTGCACATGGCTGAGCGAGTCGTGTTGGCCTACAGCGGCGGCCTGGACACCTCGGTGGCGGTCCGCTGGCTGATCGAGAACGAGGGGGTCGAGGTCGTCGCCGTGGCCGTCAACGTCGGCCAGGCGGCGGAGCGGGGCGGCGAGGACTGGGACGCCGTCCGGGCCCGGGCCCTGGCCGCCGGCGCGGTGGAGGCCGTGGTGGTCGACGCCCGCCAGGAGATGGCCGAGCAGTTCTGCATGCCGGCCCTGCAGGCCAACGCGCGCTACGAGGGCAAGTACCCCCTCGTCTCCGCGCTGTCCCGTCCGGTGATCGTGCGCCACCTGGTGGCCGAGGCCCGCCGCCACGGCGCCACGGCCGTGGCGCACGGGTGCACCGGCAAGGGGAACGACCAGGTCCGCTTCGAGGTGGGCACGCGCTCGTTGGCCCCGGACCTCTCTATCTACGCGCCGGCGCGCGTCTGGGGTCTCACCCGCGAGGACTGCGTCGAGCTGGCCGCCAAGTGGGAGATCCCCATCACGGTGACCAAGGACCGGCTGTACTCCATTGACGACAACCTGTGGGGCAAGGCCATCGAGTGCGGTGCGATCGAGGATCCGTGGGCCCCCGCCCCCGACGACGTCTACACGCTGACCCGGCCCACCGAGACCGAGCCGGTCGAGGTCGTCGTGGGGTTCTCCTCGGGCATCCCCGTCTCGCTCGACGGCGACTCCCTGGACCCCGATGCGCTCATCGCCCGCATCGGGCGGATCGCCGGGAGCCGGGGCTTCGGCCGGCTGGACATGGTGGAGAACCGCCGGGTCGGGATCAAGAGCCGGGAGGTCTACGAGTGCCCGGCCGCCCTGTCCCTGCTCGTCGCCCACGCCGATCTGGAGGACCTCACCCTGGAGCGGGATCTGCACCACGAAAAGGCCCGGCTCGAGCCGCGCTGGTCCGAGCTGGTCTACGACGGCATGTGGTTCTCGCCGCTCAAGTCGGCGCTCGACGCCTTCATCGCCGAGTCCCAGCGCCACGTGACCGGCGACGTGCGGCTGCGCTTCGACCCGCCGGGCACCTGCACCGTGGTCGGCCGGCGCAGCCCGGTGGCGCTCTACGACCACGACCTGGCCACCTACGACGCATCGGACTCGTTCCGCCACGGCGACGCCGAGGGGTTCGTCCGCCTCTGGGGCCTGGGTGTCGCCACCTGGTCCGCCCGTCAGGGTCCGGGCAGCTCGTGACCTTGTGGAAGGGCCGCATCTCGACCGGCATGGCCGAGTCCGTGGCCGACTTCACGATCAGCCTCCCCTTCGATCGGGTGCTGGCCCCCGACGACCTCGCCGGCTCACGCGCTCACGTCAAGGGGCTGGGCAAGGTCGGCCTCCTGACCGAGGACGAGGTCTCGCAACTGTTGGACACCCTCGACCGGGTGGCGGAGGAGTTCGAGACGGCAACGTTCGTCTTCGAGCCCGGGGACGAGGACATCCACACCGCGGTGGAGCGCCGGGTGACCGAGTTGGCCGGCGAGTCGGTCGGTGCCAAGCTGCACACCGGGAGGAGCCGCAACGACCAGGTCGCCACCGATCTCCGCCTGTGGTGCCGCCGTTCGCTGGTCGGGGTGGCGAGGGAGGTCATGGCCCTGCAGGACGTCCTGGCCGATCGGGCCCGGGACGCGGCGGACGTCTACCTGCCCGGCTACACCCACCTGCAGCGGGCCCAACCCGTCCTGCTGGCCCATCACCTGCTGGCCCATGGATGGGCCCTGGCTCGGGACGTGGACCGGATCCTGGTGACGGTGGACCGCCTCAACATCTCGCCCCTGGGTGCGGGCGCGCTCGCCGGTTCGTCCCTCCCGCTCGACCCCGACTTCGTGGCGGCGGAGCTCGGCTTCCACGGCCGCTTCGAGAACTCGCTCGATGCCGTCTCGGACCGTGACTTCGTGGCCGAGGCGCTGTTCGACATCGCCCTGTTGGGGGTGCACCTCTCGCGCCTGGGCGAGGAGCTGGTGCTGTGGTCGACCGAGGAGTTCGGCTTCTGCACGATGGACGACGCCTACGCCACGGGCAGCTCGATGCTGCCGCAGAAGAAGAACCCCGACGTCGCCGAGCTGTCCCGCGGCAAGACGGGGCGGCTGATCGGCAATTTGGGCGCCGTCCTGATCACCCTCAAAGGCCTGCCGCTGGCCTACAACCGCGACCTGCAGGAGGACAAGGAGCCCCTGTTCGACGCCGTCACGCAGGTGACGCGCGAGCTCGTCGCCCTGCGCGGCGTCTACGCCACGGTCACCTGGAACGAGGACCGCATGCAGCGCGCCGCCGACGGCCCGGCCGCGGCCGCGGTCGATCTGGCCGAGTGGCTGGTCGAGCGGGGCATGGCGTTCCGCCAGGCGCACGCACTGGTGGGCGGGTTGGTGCGCGACTCGCTCGAACGCCACGTGCCCCTGGTGGAGCTGGTGGCGGCGCACCCGGACCTGGGGGAGGCGGCGGTCGAGCTCCTCGAACCGGGCGTCGCGGTCACCCGCCGCCGCACGCCGGGCGGGGCGGGCGCGGGACCGGTGGCCGAGCAGAGCGAGCGCTTCGCCCGCCGCCGTGAGGTCGACCGTACCCGGCTGGCCCATTGGGGAACTTGAACTTCGCCGCCCCGTGGCGTACACCTGCAGTGTGGAGCGGATGAGCGGTATCGACCCCCTCTTCGTCTACTCCGAGACGGAGGTGACGCCGATGGAGGTGGCGTACGCCTGCATCTTCGATCCGGCGGCGTCCTTGGGCGGGTACTCCTTCGAAGCCGTGCGACGGGTGCTGGCCGAGCGGGTGCCGACCCTGGTGCCGCTCCGCCGCCGGCTCATGGCGGTTCCGCTCGGGCTCGATCATCCCCGCTGGGTCGACGATCCCCATTTCGATCTCGACAACCATCTGCACCGCGCCGCGCTGCCGGCTCCCGGCGGGGAGGCCGAGCTGTGCGGCATGGCGGCCGATGTCATGGGGCGGCCCCTCTCGCCGGACCAGCCCCCGTGGGAGATGCACATCGTCGAGGGCCTCGAGGGTGGCCTGGTCGCGCTGATCGCCAAGGTGCACCATGCGGTGACCGACGGCGTGGCGGGGGCGCAGCTCATGGCCCAGCTGCTCGACATCGGCGCCGAGGGGCGACCGGTGGCGACCATCTATCCGGCCTGGTTGCCCTCGGCCCTGCCGACGGGCGTGCAGCTGGTGACCGACGCCCTGCCCAACGTCTTCGCCAGCCCGCTCCGGGCCGTCCGGGCGTTGCGGGAGATCGGCCGTACGACGGTGCGCCTGGTGCGGTGCGCCATCGACGGCGCCACCGGGCCGCTGTCGATCCCGACGGGGGCCCCGGCCGCCTTCGAGACCCCGGTCGGCGCCCGCCGGGCCGTCGCCTTCGCCCGGCTCAGCCTGGGCCAGGTGCAGTCCTTGCGAGAGCGCTTCGGCGTCACCGTCAACGACGTGGTGCTCGCCGTCTGCTCCGGGGCGCTGCGGACGCACCTGGCCGAGCACGACCAGGACACCGACGACCCCCTGGTGGCCGTCGTGCCGGTCTCGGTGCGGGGGGTGCCCGACGACGAGCCAGTGGGCAACCGGCTCTCGGCCATGTTCGTCCCGCTGAGCAACGACCGGGATCGGCCCCTGGACCGCCTGCGGGCGATTGTGTCCACCAGCGCGTCGGCCAAGGCGCAGGAGCGGGCCGTCGGGTACGGCCCGATGGCCGCGGCGGTCTCCGAGGCGTTCCCGCCCGCCCTGGTCCGGCCGGTCATCCGCCTCGGGCTCCAGTGGGGGGCCCTGCGCCGGCTGCGGGCGGGCAACCTCATGATCTCCAACGTGCGCGGCCCCGACTTCCCCCTGTACTTCGCCGGCATGCGCATGGTGGCCGCCTACCCGCTCGGGCCGGTGATCGACGGCGTGGCCCTCAACATCACGGTGCAGAGCTACCGCGACTCGCTCTTCGTCGGGATCAACGCCGGCGCCACCGCCGTGCCCGACCTGCCCGCCCTGGCCCGTTCGATGGTCCACGAGCTCGATCACCTGACCATCGCCGCGGCGATGGACGTGTACGAGGCCGGCTGAACTGCGGCGGGCGGACTTCCTGGGCGACCCGGTGGATATCGCCCCCTGGTTGCTGAACAAGCTGCTGGTCCGGGGGGGTCGGGCCGGGCGGATCGTGGAGGTGGAGGCCTACAAGGGAGCGCAGGACGCCGCCTCCCACGCCTTCGGGGGGCTGACCCGGCGGACCGAGGTGATGTTCGGTCCCCCCGGCCATCTCTACGTGTACTTCACCTACGGCATGCACTGGTGCGCCAATGTGGTCTGCGGGCCCGAGGGCCGGGCGTCCGCGCTCCTCATCCGCGCCCTGGTCCCGCTGCGCGGCCTGGGGCAGATGCGACGGGCGCGGGTGGCGGCGCGACGGGACTGCGACCTGTGCAACGGCCCGGCCAAGCTCTGCCAGGCCCTGGGCATCACGGGGGCAGACAACGGGGCCGACCTGCTGGCCCGGACGGGGATCCGGTTGGCCGATGACGGGACGCCGCCGCCGGAGTTTCCGGCCCAGGGGAGGCGGATCGGCATCAGCGTGGCGAAGGAGGAGCCGTGGCGCTTCTGGGTGGCGGGGGAGAAGTGCGTCTCCCGTTGACGCCCCGGCGCGCGCCTGGTAAGGTAACCCTCCCGTCGGAGTGACCGCAAGGTCCTCCGACAGCCGAAGGAGACTCTCCAGCGGAGCAATCCGTCCGGAACAGTCCTTCGGGAGCCCGGCACCAACATCGGCAGTAGAGGTGTGTGCCCGGTCGCTCCTTGAAAACGGAATAGCGAGAGCCAAAAGCCAGTGCGGGCAATTCATTCGTGCTTCGGCACGTCTGGGTTGTACGTCAATTAGCAGTAAGGCAGGCCTCGACGGATCTAGGGACCCGTCCCTGGTGAAGTGACGGCCTGTTGTTACCATGGAAGAGTCATACATGGTGACTCTCTGATTTTTAGAAGGTCTTTTCTGTAGAGATTTGTTTCTGTAGAGAACGGATTAACTAGAAGTCTCGATGGAGAGTTTGATCCTGGCTCA
>Ga0302325_10003902_pt1 | contig 34782 bp, 29 predicted proteins | sample Palsa_T0_2_FD_201948 | JGI IMG/M metagenome (GOLD analysis project Ga0302325, IMG submission 201948) | Peat permafrost microbial communities from Stordalen Mire near Abisko, Sweden - Palsa_T0_2 | ecosystem: Environmental > Terrestrial > Soil > Palsa > Peat permafrost | place: Sweden: Abisko...
AACCGCAGGTTTCCCTTGACAAGGAATTAGCGATTCTAAAAGACTATTTCGAGTTGGAGCGGATCCGTTATGGCAACAGTATCGACATGCAGTTTGAGATCACCGGCGATACCACCGGCAAACGCATTACGCCGCTGCTGATGATCCCCTTCGTGGAAAACAGCTTCAAACACGGCACCAGCCGGATCCTCAGGGAGCCCTGGATAAAATTGTTTGTCCAGGCCGACGACGAAGTCCTGCATTTTTCGTTGACCAATAGCAAGCCCGCCGACGAAACCCCGCATCACCGCAAAGGCATCGGGCTCCACAATGTACGGAAGCGACTCGATCTCCTCTACCCCGCCGCACACCTGCTCCTTATCGAATCGACAACGAATACATTCACCGTAAATATGCAAATCCCGATTACTGACCCATGAACGGAAAAAAAATACACTGTCTCGCAGTCGACGATGAACCGCCTGCCCTGCTACTGATGGAGCGATTCATCAACGCCGTCCCCATCCTCCACCTGGCGGGAAAATGCAGCAATGCCGTGGACGCATTGACCATCCTGCAGGAACAGCCCGTCGACCTGATCTTTCTCGATATTCAAATGCCCTATATCCTCGGCACCGATTTTATCCGCAGCCTCGCCGACCCGCCCAAAGTGGTGTTTACAACGGCATTCAGAAAATTCGCGGTGGAAGGGTTCGAACTCGACGCCGTGGACTACCTGCTGAAGCCCATTTCCTTCGAACGGTTCCTCAAGGCAGTCAACAAGGCAATGAAATTGAATTTGCCCCTCGCGCAGGGCCTCCCACAGGAACCGGTCCGCATACCCGAAACCGAAACGGCCTTTCTCTTCCTCCGCGCCGACCGCAAAAACCTGAAGATCCAGCTAAAGGACATCCTCTTCATAGAAAGCCTGAAGGATTATATCAAAGTAGTGACAAAAGACCGTACCATAGTCTCAAAACAATCCATCTCCACCATCGAAGAAAGCCTGCCCGACCATGCCTTCCTCCGCATCCACCGCTCCTTCATCGTCTCCCGCGCCAAAGTCGACAGCTTCACCTCGGGCATCGTCCAGATCGGCAAATACGAACTACCCGTCAGCCGCAGCTACCGCCACGAAGTCGAAAAGGCCCTGCGGGTGCAATAGCTCATTCAGTGCTCAAACTCTTCGCAGGGTTGGCAATAGCAGCTTTAATCGACTCATAGCTAACCGTCAACCATGCCATCGCCATGACCGCCAGCGAGGCGCCGGCAAACAGCACCCAGCTAACAGGAATATGATAAGCAAAACCCGCCAACCACTTGTTCACCGCATACCAGGAAACCGGCACGGCTATAACGATCGCGATCAGGATCAGCCTGGTGACGCCGGAAGATAACAAATAGACGAGGTTGAACACCGACGCCCCCAATACTTTCCGGACGCCGATCTCTTTAGTGCGCTGTTCGGCCATAAAGGCGGATAAGCCATAAAGACCAAGACTGGAAATAAAAATGCCTAACAGCGCAAAAAGGTTGAAAAGTTTGCCAAGCTGTTGTTCCCCCTTATAAAGATTGGCCAGGTCCTGGTCAAGGAATTCGAAGGTGAAGGGATAGGCAGGGTTGAGTTGTTGGCTTATCGTCGCCAAAGCCTGTATCGTGGCGCTGGTTTTTCCCGGGGGTGTTCTAATAAAGGTATAGCCACCCGACCTGTTAAAAGACAAGATCAATGGTTCTATGGCCTGCTGAGCGGGTTTAAAATTAAAGTCTTTTACAACCCCGACAATAACGCCTTTGGTTCCCCAAAGCGTTACCCACTTGCCCAAGGCCGTGCTGGCCGTCAGCCCCATAAGGCCCAGCATCTTTTCGTTGATCATGAAATTAGAAGAATCACCCTTGAAGCCACTCGAAAAACCCCGGCCAGCCAATACCGGCACCTTGAATACATGCAAAAAATTATCGTCGACCACCAGCACGTGGACCGGTAGCGGCGAGCGCAAGTCCTTCCCGTCCCAGTGGGCATCGAACGTCCAGGCCCCAAGATCGGTGGGAAGGTCTTCAATGATGCTGTAATCGCTGGTCAACGGGTTTTGTTTTAGCTCATTTTTAAAAGCAGCCTGCTTGTTCCACATATCCCCTTTCATCGGCACATACAGCAGGTTGGCTTTCTCAAAACCGGGATTCCGTTCTTTGAGGAAGCTGAGCTGACGGTAGATAATCACAGTGCCTATCAGCAACACGATGGAAACCATGAATTGGACGACGACCAACGCATTGCGGAACAGTAAATTGCCGCCCATGGATTTGACATTTCCCTTGAGGACCTTAACCGGGTTGAAGCGCGAAAGGAACAAGGCCGGATAGCTGCCGGCGATAAGCCCGGTTACAAAGGCAATACCCAAAAGACTAAGCCAAAGCTTCACATCCGATCCATCGAGGGCGAGTTTTCTGTCGGCCAGCCCATTAAATACCGGCAGAAACAAGCGGACGAGCATGAGTGCGATCAACAAGGACAAAAACGAAATAAATACGGACTCGCTCAGGAACTGCAGGATCAATTGCCCGCGCAGCGCGCCCGACACTTTGCGCAAGCCAATTTCTTTGGCCCTCCGCGCCGACCGGGCGGTAGCCAGGTTCATAAAATTGATGCAGGCAACGACAAGGATCAGGATAGCGATAATAAAAAAGATCTTGACATATTGCGCATTCCCGCGGCCTGGCATCATCTCCCCCATCGATGGCGGAGCGAGGTGAATGTCGGTTAAGGGCAGCAATATAAAGGAGGCTTTCACATCGGGATTATTTTTACGGAAGATCTGACCCATCTGCTTCTCCACCTTCGCCAGATTGGCAACACCAGGATCAAAACCCTTGTCCAATTGCACATATTCAAAAAAGCTAAAATTACCCCACACATTATTCCGCAGCCTGTCATCCGTTTTGGAAAAGGAAGCCATGGGAAGCAGCATGTCGAATTGCAGATCCGAATTGCCGGGTACATTGGCCAGCACGCCCGTGACTACAAGATCTTCTTTATCGCCTTTCCTGATGACCTTGCCGATCGGGTCCTCGTTCCCAAAATATCTTGTAGCCGTTTCCTCCGTTATCATTACGCCATTTTCCGCTTGTAACGCCGTTGGGCGATGACCCTTCACCAGCGGATAGGAAAACATCTCCAGGAAACTCGAGTCGGCATACCAGGCGTGTTTTTCCTCGAATTTCTTGCCACCCGATTCCATCAGGACGGGAGACCAGGCCCAGTACAGGCGAACGGCATTTTTCACGACGGGCATCTCGCCTTTCAAGGCCGCGGGCATGCCTGCCGGCGTCCCGAGGGTTTTTGAATCCCCGAAATCGGTGATGATGCGATAGAGCTGACCCGCATTTTTGTGGAATTTGTCATAGCTCAATTCATTTTGCACCCAAAGCAGGATCAGGATACTCGACGCAAGGCCAATGGCCAGGCCCGTAATGTTGATAAAGGAGTAGGCTTTGCCTTTCAACAGGGTGCGCCAGGCCAGCAGCAAATAATTTTTAAGCATGTTGGCAGATGATCCAATAAAGTGCCACTTCTGTATAAGACTAAATATCAACAAATTAAAACTCATCTACGGGGGAGGCTGTTCGGAAATGATACGATCGATGTCTGAAAATAGCCCCCGCGAATGCGAAGGCGCCCTATCTTTATTCAAAGATGAAACGCAGCCATCGCCTTTACCTGTTAGCCCTCCTCACGCTCCTGGCGTTCATCGTCATGCTGACGTTGAAGCCCATTTCCCAGGCAACGGCCTACCACCATTTTTGCGATACGCGCACGCTCTGGGGCATCCCTAATTTCGCCAACGTGATCAGCAATTTCCCATTCTTGGTCATCGGCATCGCCGGCCTCGCCCGCCTACGCCGAAACTTCGTCGCCGCACCCATCCGCGCCAGCTACTGCTGCCTCTTCATCGGCATAGCCCTCACCGGGATAGGCTCAACTTATTATCATTGGTCTCCAAACGACGACACGCTGGTCTTCGACCGGCTGCCGATTACCATCGTCTTTATGAGTCTGCTCGCCGCCGTAACAGGCGAATCGATCGGTCCCCGGATGGCCGCCGTAACCCTCATACCCCTGCTGCTGGCCGGCGCAGGCAGCATCTGGTGGTGGCACTATAGCGGAGACCTTCGTCCCTATGTATTAGTGCAATACTACCCGATTTTGCTGATCCCGGCGATCCTGCTGCTGTTCCCCTCACAAGCCGGCAACCGGGGCTGGCCGCCATTGCTTTGGGCCATTGGCTGGTATGCCCTGGCAAAGGTTTTCGATCAACTGGATTGTCCCATTTATTCGCTGGGCGGATTGGTAAGCGGCCATACGCTAAAACACCTCGCGGCAGCCGTCTCGACGGCGCTGCTGGTAAAACGCTTCCGTATAGTCCACTAATTTTGTCGGCATTGCCCGTTTGGCTATATTTGCAGCCCGGACAACCCAGACCGCAAAAATGATCGAATTAAAGAACGTCAGTAAGACCTTTCACAAACATAGCGGCGCGGTGCATGCCCTCTCAGACGTATCGTTGCAAGTGGCCGCAGGCGAGATCTTCGGGGTCATCGGCGCCTCCGGCGCGGGCAAGAGCACGCTGATCCGCTGCATCAATTTACTCGAAAAGCCCACGGGCGGCGAAGTGATCGTCGACGGCAGCCCGCTCCTGACCCTTACGCCGCGTCGCCTGGCCCGGGAAAGAAGACATATCGGCATGATCTTCCAGCATTTCAATTTACTCTCCTCGAGGACCGTGCACGAAAATGTGGCCTTCCCCCTGGAATTGAGCGGAACGGCCCGGGACACGATCGATGCGAGGGTGAACGAGTTGCTGGCCCTGGTGGGCCTGACCGACAAACGATCGGAATACCCGGCCAGCCTCTCAGGTGGGCAAAAACAGCGGGTAGCGATTGCCCGGACCCTGGCCAGCAATCCAAAAGTCTTGCTTTGCGATGAAGCCACCAGCGCCCTGGACCCGGAAACGACAAGGTCAATTCTCGAATTACTCAAGGACATCAACCGGCGTTTCGGCATCACCATCCTGTTGATCACACACGAAATGAATGTGATAAAAGCCATCTGCGACCGGGTGGCGATCATGAGCGAAGGCAGGATCATCGAACAAGGCGCCGTCGGCGCCATCTTTTCACACCCGCGCACCGAGCTCACGCGGAGGTTTATAGCCTCCTCCCTGAACTTTGCCATCCCGCCGGAGTACGCGGCCCGACTAAAACCGCAAGCCCCCGGGCACCCACTGATCCGACTGGAATTCACAGCCGAGTCCGCCGGGCTCCCCCTGCTATCTACCGTTTCGCGGCAGCTAAACGTCGACCACCATATCGTCTCCGCCCAACTCGACCAGGCCGGAGGCGCAAACTTCGGATTCATGCTCGTCGAAATAACCGGCACAGCGGAGAATACGCAAAAAGCCGTCGACTACTATATTGCTCACCAGGTAAAAGCGGAAATACTAGGCTATGTCTGAACCGATGCTAAGGATGCTGCTCAACGGACTTTGGGAGACCATCGTGATGACTTTCGTGTCGGGCTTTATGGGTTTCGTGATCGGGCTGCCGGCCGGTGTCGCCCTCTTCCTGACGCGCGACGGACAGATCCTCGAGAACCGCCCGCTAAATCGACTGATCTCGGCGATCGTCAACGTGTTCCGCTCGATCCCATTTATCATCCTCATCGTCTGGATGATCCCGTTCACCAGGATGGTGGTTGGCACTTCCATCGGTGTGCTGGCAGCACTGGTTCCGCTCAGCGTGGGAGCGGCGCCCTTCGTCGGCCGCATGGTCGAGAATAGCCTCATCGAAGTACCCCATGGCCTCATCGAAGCCGCAAGAGCGATGGGCGCGACCCCGCTGCAGATCGTGCGCAAGGTCCTGCTGCCGGAGGCTTTGCCATCTATCGTCAATGGGGCATCGATCACCCTGATCGCACTGGTCGGCTATTCCGCCATGGGCGGCGCCGTGGGAGCAGGGGGACTAGGACAGATCGGTTATCAATATGGATATGTGGGTTACGATATTGTCGTCATGAATACCGTGTTGATCCTGCTCGTGGGACTGGTATTCCTGATCCAGCTCACCGGCCAGTATATCGCCAGAAAAGTCGATCACAGAAAATAAGATCATATGCATGTAAAAAGAGCCGTCATCGCCATAGCAGTCATCGCCATCTTTACACCAGCGCTGTTGTCCGGATGTAAATCGAAAAACCATGATGCCAACCATATCAAGGTCGGCGTGGAATCAGGACCGGAATTCGCCATGGCCCAGGCCGCTCAGAAGGTCGCAAAAGACAAATATGGACTGGATGTAGAACTGGTCACCTTCAACGACTATGTGATGCCCAACGAGGCGCTCCGGCAGGGCGATATCGACGTGAACGTCTTTCAGAACAAGCCCTTCCTCGACGTCCAGGCCAAACAGCGGGGATATCGTTTCGCCATCCTCGGCAATACCTTTGTTTATCCCCTCGCAGGCTACAGCAGGAAGATCAAAAAGCTCGACGAACTAAAAGATGGCGCCACCGTGATCATTCCAAACGATCCTACCAATTCCGGCAGGGCGCTGCTCCTCCTGCAGACGGCCGGGCTGCTGCGACTCCGGGACAGCGTCGGTCTTCTTCCCACCGTAAACGACATCGTCAGCAATCCCAAGCAATTGAAGATCCTCGAACTGGAGGCGCCGCAATTGCCCCGCGCGCTCGATGACCAGACGGTAAGCATCGCCATCATCAACAACACTTTTGCGTCGGCCGCAGGATTGGTGGCGCGGCGCGATGGGCTCTTCGTGGAAGACCAGCATTCGCCTTATGTGAACATCATCGTCACCCGCGAAGAGAACAAAGACCAACCCAATTTGCATAAATTCGTGCAGTCCTATCAATCACCCGAAGTCGAGCAGGTCGCCGCCACCGCCTTCAAAGGCGGCGCCATCAAGGGTTGGTAAAATGACTACCCGAAGGGTTCAGCCTGAGCCGTCCCAATTTATGATAGAAAGGAGTAGCACTGTGAATGTTCTTGGGTTGGTAGGCGCCCGTGATGATGGGGATATACATGACGCGGCGGCGGCTTCTTTCGCCCAGGAATGGCGACTGCTGGACCCGATGCCAAAGCCGGCCGTCATGTACCGTAAGGTCGCCCGCGGAAATATCAAATCCGACTTCTTTTTTGTCCGGTTTATTATCGATAAAATAGCGCTTCTTGAAGAGCAGCCGGAACAGGCCCTGCGTATGTGTCCCCGGCAACACCCGTAATCCCCCGTTCTCATAAGGGCAGTCGTCCAGGTGGAGCCCGACGTTCAACATCGGCAGGATGCGTCCGCCCAGGAACAGGTCACGGGGACTATCCGTATGCCAGCCTAACTGACGGAAAGCGCTTGACGGCGTATTCACGTAATGGTTGACGACAAGACCGTCCTTTTCATGCTCGCCGAGGCGGCCTTCATAATTGCCTAACAAACCGTTCAGCGCGGCCAGTCGTGGATCGCTGAGAAAATCCCGGAGCACCGGGCTATAGTGGGAGGCAAAGGCGATCCGTTGGATAAAGGGCGCCCCATTGAGGTCCCGCCCGAATTTCAGGGGGATCCCATTCACTTTGGTGATACGGGTATGCAATAGGTGACGCTCGGTGGCGCGAATTTCCCTCAGGAAGTCTCCCACCATGGCCCTGTCCACAAAGGCACGGAACTGGATGATGCCATACTTTTGAAAATGATCGAGCTGCTCACTGGTCAGGCTCGTGTCAAAACGAAATTGGCGGGTCGCTTTTGTAACCATTTCTTATTAATTGGTTGGCTGATTGTATGAAATAACGAACAACGAAGCGGCATCCTCTTCGTCGATATTGCTCAACTTCCCTTCGAGCATGCTCTGCCCCGCGCTTCCGGGATTGTTGCCCTTACCCAGCGGCCAATGACCCCAGGTATCCGCTATCCCGATCCCGCCCAACCGCGCAATGGCTAGGCCAAAGTCGGTACAGTTATTATGGTTCAGATCGTAGTCACGCCGGTCATAAGACCGCAGGACCTCGACGATCTTCCTGAAACGCCTGGCCGAAATAAATTTGCCGGCCGCTTCATCCCAGTCATGCCCGGCGTCATCCTTGACCACCGAAGGCGAGTGGGGGCGGATCGGCGTAGCCGAAAAAAGCGAAGATTTATGAGGATAAAACCCAAAGGAGCGGCAGACGATACTCTTGTCTTTGTTGTATTTGATCAGCGTGATGAACATATGCCCCACGTTGTTGATGTGGGTGAAGGCCTTACGCTTTCCCGGCACCGGTTGCTTCACCTCGGCGAGTATGGCATAGGACGCAGCCTCCTTGCCATCCTCGAAAGCGGCGAGCAGATCCGACATTTTTATAGGTTCGGACCGCGCTCCCACCCCGGCCTGCCCATCAGCGCCCCTCTGCACCAGACCATCGGCTCCCGGCCCCATCGGACCACCGGATCCCACACCCGCCGGACCGGCACTGCCCCGCTCCGCCGGACCTCCCAACTGCGGCAACTCATCCTCCTCCACAACCAAAGCAGTCGTATCCCCCTCACTCGCCGCATGCACGGCATTATAATAACACTTCATGGCCAGGGGATAAAGCTTCAACCGCGCCGAGACCCCCGCCAGGTCACTGTAGAACCTGAACCTCAACTTTCGGCTCCAAACAACCCCTTTCACCCCGCCGATCTTGTGCAAACCAATGCGAACCGGCTGGAGCGAGTCCCGCCTCCCTACATCGGCGCGGGACGACAGGACCGTGCCGCACACAAACAATAATATGATCAGGGCCTTCTTCATACAAATTAGTCTACTAAAGTAGTAGACTAATTTGAATTAACCAAAAAAAGTATATAAACCACCTAATACCCATCATTCTGTATCAGCAGCGGCGCATTGAGATCTATTTCCGTCTGTGGTATAGGCCAGTATTCATAAATATCCTTATACATGGTTGTTACGGTCGGCGTAGTCGGATTTTGCACAAACCCGTTTAATTTGGCCGTGGCAATACCCCATCTCCTGAGATCATAATACCTCAACCCCTCCAGGGCAAGCTCTACCCTTCTTTCATGCCAGATCCTCGCCCTCATGGAATCCTGCGAAAGACCGGCGGGCAAAGGAGCCATATTGACACCCGGCCTGGCCCGCACGTCGTTTACCTGCTGGTAAACGCTGGCATCGGGACCCACCACTTCATTTTGCGCCTCGGCATACATTAATTCGATATCGGCATATCTCAGCAATACATAGTCCTGGTCGTCCAGCAAACCGGGTACCGGGTTGGTTACAGTCGGGTCGACACCTTTTTTGGAGGGGTAAAACCCAACCACCCACTCGGCCACCCCTGGCGTTCCAACAGTGCCGGGATAAGGCCACCCTTGTGCGGTTCCATCGCCGGGGAAAAAGAAAGTCATGGTTTTCCGGGGATCGCCTGGTTCATATTCGTTGATCATGTCCTGTGTTCCCTGGCAATCCTTCCACCCGGGCCCGATGAGCAAAACGTTGAGAGAATAGGGATGCGGTACGGCTGGCGCCTGGTATTGTACGGAAAACATGATCTCCGGACTGGATCGTTGATCGGGCTTATAAAAATTGGAAGGATAATTCGGGTTGAGCGAAAACAAACCGCCCGATATGATCGTCTGGGCCATCGCAGCGGCCTCGGTAAATCGTTGTTCGAATAAGTACAATCTTATCTGGAAGCCTTCCGCCGAAGCCTTGACGGCGTGGCCTGTGCTGAATGTCGTATCCGGCAGATAGGCAATGGCTGAATCAAAATCATTCTCTGCCTGTTTCAAGACCGCTGCCCTGGGAGATTTTGCCATCTTGCTCGTGTAACTGATCGTCAAAGGGTCGGCGGTGACAATGGGCACATTGCCGTACAATTGAGCAAGCCAGAAATAATTAAAACCCCGCAGGAAAAAAGCCTCTCCTTTGTACCGGTTCAGCTGATCACCGCTTAGGACCTTACCGACATTGGCCAGAAAAGAATTGGTGGCGGCGATGGCAACATACCCATTTTGATAATAAAGCAGCTGATAGTTGCCGCTGGTTGGCGTAAGACCCGAGATCAGCGCATTTTGCGATCCGCCTAAAGCATGCTGGCTATAGGCATTATCACTAAAACAGTCCCACCAAAAGGGTGCATTCTGATCCACGGTGCCGTTATTGGCATATAAGGTATTATATAGTCCGGCCAATGCGAGATCGGCATCACTTGGCGTCTTCCAGAAAATAGTAGTGGACAGTTGCGATGTAGGGGTCAGGTCCAGTTTTTTACAGGATGCCAGGCACAGCATTCCTGCCAGGAACCATACCGCCATATGTTTAGTAGTTGCTTGCATGTCTTTTGCTTTTAAAGGTTAGAATTGAACGGATGCGCCAAAGGTGTAAGTTCTGTTCTGCGGGTAGTTGGCGAATCCATACCAGGCGCTGGGGTTATTGTTGATATCCAGTCTTTCCGGATCGGTGCCCTGCTTCAACGGGGTGAACAATGCTAAATTGTCTACCGTGAAATAGATCCTCAGTGACTTGACACCTTTAATGAACCTGGGCGGTATGGTATATCCTACCATGACATTCTTGATCCGCATGAAGCTGGCATCATATAAATGGAAGGTAGATTGCACCCCTGTTATTTTAGGATAGCCATAGTAGCCCATATAGATCTTTGGCATCGTGGTGGAAGGGTGGGCCGGCGTCCAACGGTTGAGCCAGTCCGTCGTCGGCGGTGCGCCCTGCGCAAACGGATCAGTGCCCCATTTATATAAATAGTCTTTGATGCCCTCCGAACCGTACAATTGCACGCTTGCGTCAAAGCCTTTATAGCTGGCCCCCATCGTATAAGAGTATTCGAAATTCGGATATTGGCCGGGCACTACCGTCCGGTCGTTGGCATCTACCTTGCCGTCCCCATTGATATCTTTGTATTTTATATCACCGGGAGTGGGAACTCCGCCCAGGGAACTCTGATCGGGCGATTTATTGATCTGGTCCTGGCTCTGGAAAATGCCGTCCATCTTATATAAATAAAAGGAATTGATAGGCTGCCCGTTCTCCATGATCAACTGGCCATCGGGGCCTCCATATTGAGGGCTGCCGAAGGACACCACCTTGTTCCTGTACATCTGGAAGTTGGCCACGGCGTAATAATTAAAATTCTTCCCGACATGGTCCTGGTATCTCAGGCTGAACTCAAAGCCCTTATTCCTGACCGCCCCATTATTAACGATCGGAGCATTTAATCCTAGCCAGAGCGGCACCTGTGACTGTCTTAAAATATTGAAAGTGTATTTGTCGAACAAATCGGCCGAAAAGCTGACCCTGTTGTTAAAAGCAGCCATGTCGATACCCAGGTCCGTCACACGGGTCGTTTCCCAGGTCAGACTGGGATCAACAAGCGTATTGGCCGTGAAGCCCGTGCTGACATTGCCGGCGAACGCATAACTGTTCTGGGACAAAATAGGCTGATAAGGATAAGGGTTTTGAAGAGTGCCTATATTTTGATTGCCCAGTTCCCCCCAGGAGCCACGGACCTTGAGGTCATTCAGCCAGCCGACATCTTTCAGAAAGGCTTCCCTGGAAATACGCCAGCCACCGGAAAAGGAATAGAACAGGCCCCAGCGGGTATCTGCCGGCAGACGCGATGTACCATCATAGCGGATACTTGATCCTAAAAGATATTTGTCGTCGAAATCATAGTTTACATTGCCATAATAGGATTTTAGTGCCCACTCCGATGAAGTACCCTCATTTGTTTGCCCATTGGCGGAACCCGCGTCCAGCTCAGAAAGATCATTGGTCGGGAATCCGGTACGGAAGGCATTCAACTGGCTATAGTTATCTACTTCTTCTTCAACCCCGCCCAAAACAGAGAGATTATGGACCCCGAAAGTTCTTTTATAGTTCAGCTGGCTGTAAACAGTCGTATGGATCTCATCGTTTTCGCCCACGCTCAGACCCAGGCTGGTACCGGGATTATAATCACCGGCGGAGGACAGATCGCTGTAGAAATACATGGGCACCGTCGGTATGAAGGTTTTACTTTTGTCGACGTCAAAAGTAAGCCCCGCCCTGTTCTCCCATTTCAAGCCCTTAACGATATCCACATCCAGGGAAACATTGCCCTGTCCATAATAATCGGGATTATAGGTAAGCGCCTCTTTCGCCGTGAGCACGGGATTCTTGTTGCCCAGCTCGTTGCTATAGGCTTTGTAGATCCATAGGCCATCGGCTGTCCGGGCGGGATATAACGGAGACTGAGCGAGCGCCGAAATATACAGATCCGTACTGCCATCTTCCGCAGCCACACGGTTGCCATAACGGAATTGTAAGTTCGTACCGACAGTCACCCTTTTGCCGATCCTGGAAGACAGCCCCAGGTCCATCGTGTATTTCTTATACGTAAATCCGAGCATCGTACCCGGCTGGTCCGTATAGCCGAATCCCAGGTTATAGCTGGTGCCTTCCTTTCCTCCGCTCAGGCTCAGGTAGTGATTTTGAACAGTAACCGTTTTGAACATATCCTTGAGCCAGTCGTGATTGGGATATAGGACCCGGTCCGTGGCGTTTTGATACAGATCGATCTGCGCCTGTGTATAAAGAGTGGCATTCCCCGAATTCGTCTCTGCCTCATTGGACAATGCCATATACTCGGCAGAGTTGGTGACGAGGTGGGGTAGCCTGTTAGGGGTCGCCAACCCGGCATTGTAATTATAGGAAAGGGTAGGCACGCCGCTCCTTCCTTTTTTGGTCTTGACAACGACGACCCCATTGGCTCCCCGGGAGCCATAGATCGCCGCCGAAGCGGCGTCCTTCAAAACGGTAACGGATTCGATATCATTGGGATTAATGACGGATAGGCTGCCCGGCAGTCCATCCACGATGATCAGGGGGTTAGTCCCGGCTGTACTAAAAGTTCCCAGTCCCCGGATGCGCAATTGAATTGATTCATTGCCCGGCTCCGCCGAATTCTGAATGACCGACAGGCCCGGCAATTGTCCCTGCAGCAGAGACGTCGGGTCGGTGGCCACGCGTTTGGTGATCTCTTCCCCCGATACAGTGACCACTGCGCTGGTGAGCTTGCGTTTTTCCTGCGTGGTATAGCCGACTATCACTATATCGGCCAACCTGACCGCCGCTACTTTTAAGCTTATCCTGATCACGCGCGCCTGCGTAACCCTTACCTCTTGAGGATCGTATCCGATGGAAGATATGACCAGGACAGATCCTGCATCCGGCACCTGTAATACAAAACTACCACTGCTATCCGTATAGGTTCCCCTGTCTGTTCCTTTCAGTTTCACGGAGGCCCGGACCAGCGGCAGGCCCGTGCTGTCTGATACGACAACACCCCTGATCCCGATCAGGACCGGAGGCGGTACCGGATCTTCTGTTGTCTTACTGACGGGCGGCTGCTTTTTTATGACAACGATCTTATCGATCAGCGAATATGTTAATGACTGATCATTCAGGCAGATGGCCAGGACCTCCTCGATAGAGGCATTGACGACCTTTATATCCACATTCTTTGTTTGCTTTAGCAGCTTCTCTTTATAGAAGAATTGATAATCGCTCTGACGCTCTATCTCTTTAAAGACAGCCTTTAAGGAAACATTATTCTGTGAAAGCGTGATCTTTTGCGAATACCCTTCTTTGGCGGTAACCTGAAGACAGGCGGCAAGCAGGAGAATCGTCGTGATCTTCATAATAAGCAGGGTTTTGGCCAACCCTTTCCTTCTGCAGGAACGGGTTTTGGAAAGCAATCGTGAATGCATAACTTTGATGCGTTTAGGTTAAATAATAAGCAGTAGTTACCCGCTTGTTTGTTGTGCCTGTTTACAGGCAGGACATGACCTGAACTTCCGGCCAGCAGTGTTAGCGCACTACTGGCTTTTTTCATCGGTCAAGGCAGTACAATAATTTTTTTCCCTTCTATCCTAAAGTGTATTTCATATTGCTCGAGAACGTTTAATAATTTTGATAAGGGTACATTCCGCGACACTTTCCCGGTAAACCCGTCATCCGTTATATTTCCCTGGAACTCCACTTCCACATCGTACCACCTTGACACCTGTCTCATAAGCGTGCGTATATCCGTATTATTAAACCAGAAGAATCCGTCTTTCCAGGCTGTCTCCCGGGTAACGTCCACATTTTCGGAAAGCGAAATGGCTCCTTTTGGGCTGAACTCAGCCTGTTGGCCAGGCGCAAGCAGTTGCTGCGACAGCTCTTTTTTTACCGCTACTGCTCCTTCCAGCACGGTGGTTCTAACGGCGGGTTCGTCCGCATAGGCGTTTATATTGAAATGGGTGCCCAATACGTCAATCTCTCCGCTGCCTGCCTGTATTTTAAAAGGCATGGCCGGGTTTTTCGCTATTTCAAAATAAGCTTCCCCGGTGAGCTCCACCCGCCGTTCCTTCCCCTTAAAAGCCGTGGGGAATCGCAGCGATGAGGCCGCATTCAGCCAGACTTTTGAACCGTCGGATAAGGTGAGCTGGTATTGATTGCCTCTTGCCGTCGAAATAATATTGAAAAGGATCGTTTCATCGCCTTGTGCGCCCCCGCTACTCGTATAGGCAATCTGTCCGTTCAGTTTTATCACCCTGGCATTCCCCTGCTGAGCCAATCTGCCATTGGCAGCGCTATCGAGGGCAATGCTGTGCCCGTCTGCCAGCGTAAGTGTGGCATTATTCCTGCCGGGAGGCAGGTCATGAGCATACCTGGCCGGCTGGCCAGCACCCACAGGTGATCTTTTCGCCGGGGAGACGGGGCGAAAGATCAAAACGGCTTTCCCGGCTATGAGCAAGAGAAGAGCCGCCACGGCCAGCCTGCGCCAGCCAACGGAGCCAAGGGAGAACGTTCGCCGACCACCGGCGCCAAGGGAGAATGCGCGCCAACCACCGGAGCCCACTGAAACAAGACGCGGCCGGGTCTTCTCCGGCTGAATTTTTGCATGGATCAGCGCCAGCAGGCGTTCTGCTTCCGGGGAATTCCCCGGGGCGGCCTTCGCATCAGCCTGAAAATGGGCTTCCATCAGCTGACGCAATCCTGACCCGTCCTGTGTATCCAGGTATTCCAGCAGCCAGCGACGGTCTTCATCCGACCAGGGCCCGCTTTCGAACAGGCGCCTTAATCTTTCTTCATTGTTCATACTTAATAAATACAAACTCAATCCCGAAAGGGGGGGATGAAAGGGAAATTCTATTGAAAAAAACCAGGGATTCCCTGGCAGAGGAGGGCGATCGGGAAAAGGGCGACCGCAGATCCGGGATGATGAAGGCTATATTCCTTGATGGAGGCGACGGCGCCGGATAAATATTCCTTCACGGTATACTTAGAGATCCGCAGCTCCCTGGCCGCTTCTTCATACGTTTTGCCCTGTAGTTTGCAAAGCTCAAAAACTCTCCGGCGCTGTGGTGATAGACACGATAAGGCGTTCTCCAATATTTTCCACTGTGTTCCGTATTTTATGGCTTCCTCCGGGGAATTTTCTTCGGGCGCCTGTAATTCCTTATATAGAAGGGATTCCCGCAGTTTCTTCCTGAGTATATTAACCGATTTGTGATAACAGATAATGAAGAGCCATCCCGCCAGCGAGCCTTCGGGATCGATCGTCGCCCTTTTTTCCCAAAGGGTGATAAAGACTTCCTGGAGGACATCCTCGGCAGCCGCCGCCTCCCGGGTGATCTTCAAAGCATTACAATAAACAGGATGGAAGTATTGCCGGTAGATCTGATTGAAAGCAACTATATCCCCGGTCATGACACGACGGGCCAGCTCTTTTTCAGTATGACAAGCAGTTGGAAGCAACGAACTCAAGCAATTTAACTAAGTTAGCAATAATCGGTACGCCCAAATATAGGATATTTTTATACGTAATTTGTGTCCGGATTACTTATCTGCATATATGATCAATATCCTGAAAATTTCGATGATTGTCCTGCTTGGACTTCCTGCCTTTGTCCCAACGGTAAGCCCGGGCGAAAAAACACTCAATGTGTTGTCTTTCGGCGCTAGGGGTGACGGGGTGACGTTGAATACAGCGTTTATCCAGGCCGCCATCGATTCGGCCACAGCCATGGGAGGCGGGGTGGTGGTAGTCCCACCGGGAAAATTCCTTTCGGGCACGCTGGTTGTAAAGTCGAATGTGACCCTGCAACTCCGGGAGGGGGCTACGCTCTTGGGAAGTATCAACCCTGCCGATTATCAGCACGGGGCATTCATTCTTGCCGAAGGACAGGAAAATATTTCCATTACCGGAAAAGGAACGATCGACGGGCAGGGGCGTAAGTTGGCCTTGTACCTGGATAGCCTGTTCTATGCCGGTAAATTAGATAGTTCCCAATATAATTTGCGCAGAAAGCGACCGGAGAACAGGCCCGGTGATTGTAAGATCTCGGGGTGTAAAAATGTGCGTGTTTCCGGGATCACGGTGAAAAATGCCTGCGGTTGGGTACAGACTTACCGGCTTTGCGAAGACTTGGTCATCGATAGTATCCGCGTGGAGAGCGATGCCTACTGGAATAACGACGGCATCGATATAGCCGATTGTAAAAAGGTCCGGATCACGCATTGTTTTGTCAACTCGGCCGATGACGGCATTTGCATGAAATCCGACAATGGGGCAGATCATTGGAACGAAGATATTTATATCGCAGATTGTACGGTCCGGTCGAGCGGCAGTGCCATTAAGTTCGGCACTTCCTCTGTCGGCGGCTTTAAAAAAGTACGGATCAGAAATATCCGGGTATTCGACACCTTTCGTTCGGCCATTGCCCTGGAATCGGTGGACGGAGGAGATCTGGAAGACATCGACATCGATCATATCGAAGCCACCAACACAGGGGATGGCATTTTTATCAGGTTGGGCCGCCGGAATAAGGATGGAAGAACAGGCACGCTTCGTAACGTGGCCATCAGGAATGTGAAAGTCCGGATACCGTTTGACCGCCCGGATAAAAACTATGATCTGCGTGGTCCCGAACTACCCTTCTTCCATAATCCCTTTCCCTGCTCGATCACCGGAATTCCCGGGCATCGGGTGGAAAATGTGACCCTGGAAAATATAGAGATCACCTTCCCTGGTCGCGGGAATGACGGTCTTGCCATCATTCCGCTCAACCGGTTGAAAGATGTCGGCGAAAATGAGACCGGCTATCCTGAGTTTTCCATGTTCGGCGAATTGCCCTCATGGGGGTTTTATGTCCGGCATGTGGATGGACTGACAATGAAGAACATTACGGTGAGGGCTGCAGAAAGGGATTTCCGCCCGGCCTTTGTCTTCGATGACGTGAATAAGCTGGATCTGAATACCATTACCATTGGGAAGGCAAACAATGATGCGCCTGTGATCCTTAGTCATGTGACGCATTCAGCCATTCAAAAAGTGATCACGCCCGGGTATTCCGGGAATCCGGTGAAGACGATCGAATAAACTGCCTTGCTCGATCATCGCGGAGCCGCAACGACGATGATTAACGCCATATAGACTAAAACCAACAGACCGCCCCCAAAAAAACGATACCATTGCTTTTTGCCGGGCCGAAGCCGGAGGAAGCCCGCCATACACGCGATGATCAGCAGGAAATGAGCCAGGGTGCCTACGAATACCATTACCGTCGGCGACCGGACCAAATGGCCCGTTTGAATAAAAGACCAAAGCAGCGCCGCACCTGCCAGGGAGAGATGGGTCACGAACAAATTGAGGCAGTTCCAGGCTGTCGATATGAAGACTGCGACGCCGAACCCCCACGGACTATTTCGACGCGTCAGTAAAATGATAGCAACATAAATAAGCGCCTGAAGCAAATGCAGCAAGCGAAGCTGTGGAACTACAATAGCGGAGCCCACCAGTGCCAATATAAAAAGCAGCACTCCAATAAAAATTGACAGGCGTATCCAGCGTGGCATTCCCGGATGACGTAAAATATGATCTTTTGTTACGCCCTGAATGTTTCAGCCTGCTATTACAGCTAAATATCATTTGCCGGCATGCGTCTCATTTATCTGCCAAACCTTCTCATTGATCACTTTTGCGCCGTACCTCTTTAGCATCTCTTCCATTTTATCAAGGGAAGGCATATTCCGAGGATCCTGTCCCACAATTGCCCTTTTCCAATTAGAAACCGTGGATCGATCAACTCCCAGTTTTTTATATATTCCTCGTTCACTGATAAGTGCGATAAAAGCCTGCGGGGTACTCTCTATAGTCATATTAATTAGGCTTTTGCAGGTTCTTGTTTATAAGTCAGAAATCCCTCCAAAGAAAGGTCTTCATCAAGATCCTCCCAATGCAACCACGTACCATCACCCCATATCTCAAACTCTTGCCACTGTTTGGGCGTGCCTTTTCTTAGATTGGGATACCATGATACAGGTGTACCTATTACCCTTGCATCGCTTAATTCGACAAATATCCTCGTCTCGTCGAACCATACCTTTTTTATTGTAACCATAATCTTACTTTTGTTTACCAAAATATTCTTTCCATTTTGCCTCAATAATATCCTGGTTTTCCTCTATAATACTTTCAGCCAAATAGATATCCTTACTCTTTATCCCCTTATTTTCGACCAGCTTTACAGGGTTTACTTCAAATTTCGCATCCCCGTCTGAGTTTTTTATGTGCACATGAATAGGCAAATGCTCGTTGCTAAAGAAGAAAAACCTGATTCCAAACATTCGAAATAACTCTGGCATAAGATACAGTTTAATTCCTTCAAAATTACAAAATGTTTTGCTTATTCAAAACATTCTTTGGGTCGCCTTTTCCCGGCGCGGAATCCTGAAAAGGCCATCAACGGCTGCATGAATTGTAGAAGGGGCAGTATACTTCCATTGAAAAAATCCGCGCAGCACGAGCTTATTAAACCCTCGATCAATAGCGAAAGGGTCGTATGGAAATACGACCCTTTCTTTTCTAACAATTGCTTGCCAATGAAAAAACACCACCACAGTGTCAATTCGAGGTCGTGGGCGGAATCGAACCGCCGTGAAAGGTTTTGCAGACCCGTACCTGACCACTCGGCCACGCGACCATAAAAATCATCAAAAGAACTCACCCTCGAACAAGACAAAGAAAATCAACCACAGAACTCCCACCCGCAACAAGACCACAAAACCCCATCCCCGGCCAAGCCCCCATTGATCCCACAATGATACACCCAAAATATTAGTCTACCAAATCAGTAGACTAAATAAAAGAAAAAATAAAATTTTCTTTTTAGCCAAACTTTTGCTCCTATATTTGTCCACTAATTTTGTAGACTGTTAATTAAAAGCACACACTAACCAAAAAATGAGAAAACTACAACAACTGCTCGCAGTCTCCCTTATAGGACTGCTCAGCCTCGCCGCCCAGGCTCAAAAAAACACCATCACCGGTAAGATCACCGACGACAAAGGCGAACCGGTTCCCTTCGCAACGATCACGATCAAAGGCACCCACCGCTCGGTATCCGCCGACCAGAACGGGAATTTCACCCTCGACGCAACAAAAAGCGCCGTCCTCCAGATCAGCGCCGCCGGCTACGCTGTCCACGAATCCACCGTACATGAGAACGGTTATTCGTATGCCCTCGCCGGTCGCAACAACAACCTCCAGGAGGTAGTGGTCACCGCCCTCGGCATCAAGCGATCCAAAAACTCGCTGCCCTACGCCACACAACAGGTGTCCGGCGACGAGCTCAACAGAACGCCAAACACAAACTTCGTCGACAACCTCTCTGGGAAAGTCGCCGGCCTCCAGATCACGTCCAGCAACACGACAGGCGGCACCAACAACGTCATCCTCCGTGGCTTCAAATCGCTGACCCAAAGTAACCAGGCCCTGTTTGTCGTCGATGGCGTCCCTTATGACAATACCAATCAAAGCCAGAACGGCTTCGACCTGGGCAACGCAGCATCGGACGTCAACCCCGAAGACATCGAGTCGATCAGCGTCCTCAAAGGCGCCGCAGCCTCCGCTCTCTACGGCTCCCGGGCCAGCAACGGCGTAATTCTCATCAATACAAAAAAAGGCATCCACAAGGGCAAGGGCCTCGGCGTCACGCTCTCCAGCGGCGTAACCGTAGGCTCCCCCGACAAGTCGACTCTCCCGAAATACCAGACTCAGTACGGTGAAGGCTACGGCTCCCAGGGGTATAGCGCCACCTATCCCAACCAAAGCGGCTTCTTCTATTATGAGCCCACGTTCACCAGCAACGGCCAGCCGGTACAAATCGTGCAAACGGACGTTGACGCTGCCACCGGCCCCGCCTACGACCCAAGCATAAAGGTGTACAATTGGGACGCCTTCGCCCCCGGCGACCCCAACTATGGCAAGGCCACACCCTGGCAGCCCGCCGCACACCATAATCCGACCGACTTCTTCGTCACCCCGACTACCACGATCAATAGCGTCTACGTAGACGGGTCCGGGACTGACGGCACTTTCAAGGCCGGTTATACCCACAGCGAGGACAAAGGCCTCCTGCCGAATAACACGATCACAAAGAACCTCTTCACCCTGGGCGCCTCTCATAACATCAACGACCAGCTCACCGCCGGCGGCACATTCAATTATTCCGATGCGCAAGGCATCGGCCGCGACGGTTACACGTACAGCTCCCAGCAGAACCCGCTCATGGACTTCCGCGAATGGTGGCCGACAAACGTCAACCTGAAACAACAAAAAGCCGACTATTTCTATCAACACGCCAACGAAAGCTGGAACTGGCTTGGCGACTACGCCGATCCTTCCACGCTGAAAGTGGCTTACCACAATAACATCTACTGGAACCGCTACCAGAACAGCGAGGACGACGAGAGAAAGCGATACTTCGGTAACGCTTACCTCAACTATAAGATAGCCCCCTTCTTAAGCCTGCTCGGCCGCGTGTCACTCGATGACTACACGCAGTTCGTGGAGTACTGGACGGCCGTCAACAGCGTCCACCAGTCTGCTTATACCCGTTCCAATTCGAGTTTCAACGAAACCAACTATGACCTGCTCCTGAATTTCGATAAGAAACTCTCCGATGATTTTAGCCTCAAGGCCCTGCTGGGTACCAATGTCCGGCAGAATACCAACACCTCCATCCTGGCTACCACCAGCGGCGGCCTCGTGGTTCCCGGACTCTATTCGCTCGGCAATTCGGTGCAGACACCACCCGCCCCCACCGAATACGACGGCCGCAAGGAAGTCGACGGTATCTTCGCCGGCGGCACACTCTCCTACCGCGAATTCCTGACCCTGGACGCCACGATCCGTCGCGATCGCTCCAGCACCCTGCCAGAAGCGCATGACACGTATTACTATCCAAGCGTCTCGGGCAACTTCGTCTTCTCACGCGTGCTGAACGTGCCCTGGCTCTCCTATGGTAAACTTCGCGCAAACTACGCCGAAGTGGGCGGTGACGCGCCTTTGTACAGCACCCAGAATACCTTCCAGAACGTCAACCCGCTAAACGGCGAGACCCTTTTCGCACCGTCCGTCACCAACAACAACGCTAACCTCCTACCCGAAAAGAATAAAAGCTACGAGATCGGTCTGGAAGCGTCGTTCCTCAACAGCCGGTTAGGCTTCGACGTCACCTACTACCATACAAAGGAGATCAACCAGATCACGCCGGTCAATGTCTCTACCGCCAGCGGCTTCTCCCAGTTCTATGTCAACGGCGGAGCCGTACAGAACCAGGGTATAGAGCTCACCCTCACCGCCAGCCCCGTTAAGACAAGGGATTTCAGCTGGGATATCACCGTCAACTGGTCCAAGAATATCAACAAGATCCTCTCCCTCTACGGCGGCCAGCCTTCTTATGAGATCGCTTCCTACGGGTTCAATACCCAGCTCGTGGCGGAAGTCGGTAAGTCCTATGGCATCATCCGCGGCTCCGACTACCAATACCAAAATGGCCAGCGGCTCATCGACACAAATGGCTACTATGTCAAAAAAGCCAACGCGCTCTCGGACATCGGCAGCGTCGCCCCCAACTGGCTCGGCGGCATCACCAACAGCTTCCGCTACCAGGACTGGACCCTTAGCTTCCTCGTCGACGTCCGCCAGGGCGGCAAGGTCTATTCCCTCGACATGGACTTCGGCGACTACTCGGGCCTCTATCCCGAAACAGCCGGCAAGAACAGCCTTGGCAATCCCGTCAGAAGCCCCCTGTCCGCCGGCGGCGGCCTCCTCCTGAAGGGCGTGACATCCGACGGAAAACCCAATACCAAACTCATCGACGCTTCCGATATCAACCAGGGCCTGTTCCCCTTTAGTTCCTATAATAATTTCGCCGATGCGTCCTATGTGTATGATGCCTCGTACATCAAACTCCGCGAACTCGCCCTCAGCTATTCGATACCAAAGCGAGCCCTCGCCCACCTGAGCTTTGTCAAGGGTATCGACATCGCCCTCACCGGCCGCAATCTTTGGATCATTCACAAGAACCTGCCTTATGCCGACCCCGAACAGGGCTATTCCAGCCTTGGCAGCGGCACCGGCGTACAGAATGCCTCCCAGGGCTTTCAGGTAGGCGTCTACCCATCCGTAAGAACTTTTGGACTCAATGCAAAACTGAAATTCTAAAACCAAACAGGACATGAAACAATCGATCATATACCTCGTGCTCGGGCTTGCGGCGGCTTCCTGCACCAAGAACATCACCAGCCTCAACACGGATCCCAAATCCGCCGTCACGGTACCCTCTTCCAGCCTCTTCCTGAACGGGGAAAAGAATCTCTCCGACGCCCTGCACACCACCAGCGTAAGCGCCGCCCCCTTCCGGGTGCTCGCACAATCCTGGACGGAAAATACCTACGTGAGCGAGGCGCAATACAACCTGACCATCGACAATTCCCCGCAGGGTTGGTGGAACCTCTTATATGCCAACACGACCGTGAGCGTGCTCAATAGCCTGGCCGCGGCCAAGACCGCTATCCCCGTCGACACCAAGGACGCCGGCACCCAGCAAAATAACCTGCTGATCACCGATATCCTCGAGGTCTATGCCTATTCGCTGCTGGTCAACACCTATGGCAATGTCCCGTATAGCCAGGCCCTCAACCGGGATATCCCCTTCCCCAAGTACGACGACGCGAAAACGGTCTATTATGACCTGCTCGCCCGGCTGGATACGGCCATCGCGGGTCTCAACGCGAACTCACCAAGCTTCGGCGCCTCCGACCAGGTCTACCAGGGAAGCGTAAGCGCCTGGAAAAAATTCGCCGCTACGCTCAAGCTCAAGCTGGCCCTGGTCATCGCCGACTCCGATCCCTCTACGGCGGCGCAGAAGGTCCAGGAAGCCGTCACCGCCGGCGTCTTCACCTCCAATAGCGACAACGCCCTTTTTGCCTACAGCTCGGCGATCAACACCAACTCCAACCCCGTCTACCAGGCCCTCGTGGCCTCAGGACGGCATGACTTCAGTCCGGCTAACCTGATCGTCAACACCCTGCTGGATTGGAGCGACCCACGCCTGCCGCTCTTCTACACGGAGTACAACGGCAGCTACCTGGGCGGCGCCCCCGGTGCGGGCAACGGCTATGTGAAATTCTCGCAATTCTCCGATCAATGGCTTTCCGCTACCTGGCCAGGCGACCTGCTGGACTACAGCGAGACTGAATTCCTGCTGGCCGAAGCCGTTGAACGCGGCTTTTCGGTGAGCGGCACGGCCGAGAGCCACTACGATAACGGCATCACAGCCTCGATCGTTTATTGGGGCGGCGACTCCGCCTCCGCGACTACTTACCTCGCCCAGCCAACCGTGGCCTATACGACCGCCGCCGGAACCTGGAAACAAAAAATAGGCTACCAGCAATGGATCGCCTACGCCGACCGCGGCTGGGACGCCTGGACCTCCATCCGTCGGCTAGGCTACCCCGATATAGATGCTATCAACCCGCCCGTAGGGGCCATCGGTAACCTCCCCCGCCGCTTCACCTATCCGGCTAACGAGGAGACTTCGAATCCGACCAATTGGGCCGCGGCCGTCCAGGCCGTCAACGGCAGCTCGTCCGACAACGTCGCCTCCGACCTGTGGTGGGATAAATAGTGGAATAAACTAACGGACCAAATAACTATCCCTTTACCATAGCCGGTTGCCTTCGGGCGGCCGGCTTTTTTTGGCACAACTCTTATCAGGCGATCTATTGAAACACCGAGCCCGTTCATCGGTATCAATCAAATTAAATTGCATTATTATGTAAAAGGAAAAAGACCTGTAGGTCAAGCCGTCGGATCGGCCGAAGCGGCCAAATTATTGTCTGTAAAAAACTTGGTGCGAAATTCCCCAAAGGCTTCGGATAATTCCGTGGTGGTCGTCAAAGTGGCATTTATCTTATCTTCCAGGTCCGGCAACTTATCATCCAACAGGGCCGCGCCCAATGTGATATTGTGTGCGGCGATCTGGGAAAGCTTCTTGAGCACCGAGGTTTGACTTTTATTTAGATCGTCCAGTTCCCGTTGGACCTTGTCCATGAGGTCGAGTTGTTGTCTTTTGTCCATATCTTATGCGACCCCTTGATAGAGGGGATCGTTAAATCGTATGCAAAAACCGAACCGTCTACCCCGGCATGCCGATTCGACGCCGCCTGGAGGCCTTAAGAGGCTACGACTACTGATGCAGATAATAGGCTGTTATCTTGACGGCAAGTCCCGTATCGTCTAATTCGACGGCATCAAGTACTCGGTTGCCATTTTCCCGGCTATAGAGCACTGCATACCCATTTGGCGAGAGCAAAATTTCCTCGAGCGTGAAGTGAATATTCGGCATTAAGGCGAGCCCCTTGCTAAAATGCCTGCGCAATTCAGCTTTGCCTTTCAATTTTCCATCGGCTTTGCCCCAACGTGTGACCACGGTTTGTGCCGTAAATTGACCTCCTTTTTTGATTGCCTGCAATATTACGATTTTCTACCACCCGCGAAAGTTGTAAATTCAGCATATGGAATCGATTATCACCCAGCCGCTCCTCCATCCGCTGGAGCCACTGACCGCCGCGGAGATTTTAACAGCTGTGGGCATACTCCGCAAAGATAGATCGCTCGACACGGTGGTTCGGTTTATATCGGTAGTGCTCAAAGAACCATCCAAGGAGAACGTCAATCAATATCATCTCGAACGCCGGCGCACCAAACGCGAGGCCTTCGCGGTGCTATACGACGCGGCCAAACGGCTGACCTATGAGGCCATCATCGATCTCGAAGCGTCCACGGTCACGTCCTGGGTGTCCATTTCCGGCGTACAACCTACACTTGCCATTGACGAACAGGTGGCCTGCGAACAGGCAGTGCTGAAAAGCCCGCTCTTCCGGGAAGCCATTACAGCGTACGGCGTGACGGACATGGACCTCGTAATGGTCGATATTTGGTCTGCCGGTTATTACGGTAACGACGAAGAAAAGAACATGCGCCTCGCCAGGCCGCTTTGCTTTGTACGCACGGATCCGTCCGATAACGGTTATGCGCGGCCAGTCGAAGGCCTCCGGCCAGTGGTGAACCTGGATACGATGGAGGTCATCCGGGTGGAGAATTATGGCTTTGTTCCCCTGCCGCCCAATCCCGGCAATTACGCCGCAGCCCGGATGGAGAACCTCCGGACCGACATCAAACCTTTGGATATCATCCAACCGCAAGGCCCGTCTTTTACGCTGAACGGCTACCAGGTGAGCTGGCAAAAATGGGATCTCGTCATCGGCTTCAACGCAAGGGAAGGGCTGACCCTGCACGATATTACCTACAACGACAACGGCGAGAAAAGATCGATCCTGTACCGCGTGTCGCTCTCGGAAATGGTCGTACCTTATGGAGATCCCACCGACACCCAGAAACGAAAGAATGCCTTTGACAGCGGGGAATATGGCATGGGCTCCTGCGCGAACAGCCTGGAACTCGGCTGCGATTGCCTGGGGCATATCCAATACTTTGATGCCCATCTGACCGACAGCAAGGGTGGGCTCGTCACGATCAAAAATGCCATTTGCATGCATGAGGAGGACTATGGCATCCTCTGGAAGCACACCGACCGGCGGTTGGGAAAGCCGGAAGTCCGTCGCTCGAGACGATTGGTGATCTCCTCTTTTTCGACTGTTGAGAATTACGAATACGGGTTTTTCTGGTATTTTTACCAGGACGGCAATATCCAGTTGGAAATAAAGCTCACGGGTATCCTCTCACTTGGCGCCTATCCGGAAAAAACAACACCCAAATACGGCAATTTGGTGGCGCCACAGCTCTATGCCCCGAATCACCAGCATTTTTTTAACGTCCGCTGCGACTTCGATCTCGACGGCCAATCCAATTCGGTATATGAGGTCAACGTGGTAGCAGAGGAAGCCGGCGCCGGAAATCCTTATGGGAACGCTTTTTATGCAAGGGCCACTTTACTGGAAAACGAATCCCAGGCAAGAGCCAATCTGAACCTCGAGACGTCCCGCTATTGGAAGATCGTCAATCATAACCGCACCAACCAGGTGGGGGAGCCCGTAGGATACAAATTCATGGGTGGCGACAACTGCGTCCCTTTTGCATCGCAGCAGGCCTTCTGGCGCCAGCGGGCAGGCTTTGTCGAGAATCATGTTTGGGTGACTCCTTATAACGAAAAAGAAATGTTTGCGGCGGGCGATTACCCCAATCAAAGCGAGGGCGGCGAAGGACTGATCAAATGGACAAAACAGAACCGGTCGATCAGGGAGACAGATATCGTATTTTGGTATACGATGGGCCATACCCATATTCCCCGTCCCGAAGATTATCCCGTAATGCCGGCGGCTTATATAGGGTTCCTGCTAAAACCATTGGGCTTTTTTAACGAGAATCCCGGCAACGATGTGCCGCCTTCCGCGTCAAAAGCTACCCATAATCAAAAGAGCTGTTGTCATTAAATACGTCGGCCATGCAAGAAGAATCGTCGCCTATTGGTCAGTTGCAAGCGTCCAATGCAGCTTTGATCGCAGCCAATAAAGATCTGCTCCATTCTTTGGAAAGCCTTCGACAGGAGAATGCGGAGCTTAAGGCTGGAACGATAGAACGCATGAACGCCAGTGATCAAAACATCCGTCATATAGTGAGACAAGCGCCCGTAGGTATGTGTATCCTGCAAGGCGATCCTTTATTCGTAACGGAAGTTAATGACAGCTTCCTTGAGTTGGCAGGCAGAACAAGGGAGGATCTAATAGCGAAACCTTATTGGGAGGTAATTTCCGAAGTGGCTCAGCTTTATCAGCCGATCACCGGGGAGGTTATGAAAACAGGACGGAGCTACCACGCAAAAGAGCATGGGATCGTCCTCATACGTAACGGGGTGCAGGAAACCGTGCTTGTCGACTTTGTCTATGAGCCGATGAAAGACGAGAAGGGCCGCACGTTCGCTATCATGATCGTTGCCGTCGACGTAACCGACAAAGTTGTCGCTCGCAAAAAGGTCGAAAGGGCCGAGGAATCACTCCGGATGGCAATAGACGCTGCAGAACTCGCTTCCTATTATATTAATACGACCGACCGGATTTTCCATCCCTCGCCCAGATTAAAGGAGTTTTTTGGGTTTAGACCGGATGATGAAGTACCATATGAAGCGGCTATCAATCAGATTCACGAGGATTACCGGCAGGCAGCCGCCGATCTGGTCGAAGCGGCGATCACCAAAGGCATCCGCTTTGATATGGAATATCCTGTGGTGGGGTATCACGATGGAAAGATCCGGTGGGTACGAGGCATTGGTGAAGTACAGCATCAAAGTGACGGCAAAAGTTACTTTACAGGCGTGCTTCACGAGATCACGCAACGAAAGGTGGACGAGATTCGAAAGAATGATTTCATTGGTATGGTGAGCCATGAACTGAAGACTCCTCTTACGTCACTTACAGCGATTATCCAGTTGTTAAACCAGGAATTTGCGAAGAGCGAAGACGAGATGCTTAAAGGTCTACTGGGTAGAGCCGATGTCCAGGTCAGGAAAATGAAAAATATGATCAACGGCTTTCTCAATGTCTCCAGATTTGAATCCGGAAAGATGTCGATCAATCCTGAGCAGTTTGATCTGGCAAATACCCTAAACGAAGCGATCCGGGAGATGACGCTCATCGTGGCTGATCATCGCTTTAATTTTCCTCAGTCCTGTTCGGCCATTGTAAATGCAGACAAAGAAAAAATTGGCTCGGTCATCTCCAACTTCCTTAGTAATGCGGTTAAATACTCTCCGGCAGGCAGTCTAGTCGAAATAACCTGTATAATTGAAGATCAAATGGCCGTCGTAAGCGTTAAAGATGAGGGGATCGGCATTAAACCAGGGGATATGGAAAGGATCTTTGATCGATATTACCGGGCAGAGAACGTGAATACAAGACATATTTCCGGATTTGGCATTGGGCTATATTTAAGCGCGGAGATCGTCATTGGACATGGCGGTAAGATCTGGGCCGAAAGTGACGGGAATAATGGCAGCACTTTCCACTTTAGCCTGCCGATTAGCCTATGAGATTAGTAGACTTTGCGGGAAAAAGGCTACCTTTATAGCCAAAAAACCCGCCCTCCCCATGGCAAAGACGATCGGTTTCCTCTCCCTCCTGCTAACTTGTTTTTTGACTACCTCCGTTCGGGCCCAGGTCAATGACCCGTATCAACAAGAGATCGCCAATTGGCAGGTAAAACGTACCCAAAATCTAAAAGCGCCAAACGGCTGGCTCAACCTCGTAGGTCTATACTGGCTGGAACCAGGCCAAAATACCTTTGGAAGCGGCAGCGACAACAAAATAGTCTTCCCCGCAGGCACCATCGACAAAACTGCAGGCAGCTTCATAAGATCCGGCAATACCGTAAAACTCACAGTCTCAGACGGCGTCACCATCACCGTCAACGGCAAAAGCGTAAAAGAAGCCATCATCTACAATGGCGACTCGACCCGCCCGCCCACACTTGGCAGCGGCAGACTGCGCTGGACCGTCATCCGCCGGGATGACAAGATAGGCATCCGGCTTCGCGATACCGCCAGCCCGCTGCTCATGCAATTCAAAGGCGTCGACCGTTTCCCCATCGACACCGCCTGGCGCATCACGGCCACGCTCAAAACCCCAACCCAACCAAGCCAGATCTCGATCAAAAATATCCTGGGACAGACCAGTTCGCAACAAACTCCCGGAAAATTAGTCTTCACCATCGGCGCCAAACAATACGCACTCGACGCACTCGAAGAAGGCGACGAACTGTTCATCATCTTCGGCGACGAGACCAGCGGGAAATCCACTTATCCATCCGGCCGTTTCCTCAGCGTCCGCAAACCCGGCGCCGACGGCACGACCGTGATCGACTTCAATAAAGCCTATAACCCGCCCTGCGCCTTCACCAACTACGCTACCTGCCCCCTGCCCCCGCCACAAAACATCCTCCCCGTAGCGATCACCGCCGGCGAAAAGAATTACGGTCACCATACCGCCGAATAACCAATATCCCGAACTTTCAATAAATTGTCGGAAAATCTCCGATGGGCAAACACTTTGGCGCCTTCATTTGCCAGGGCTTTTGCAATGGCAAAACCAGTGAATGCACCTCACCCTGGCATAAAATCGGTATTTTTATAGCGCGATGGCAATGAAAGAGATCCGCGATATCATCCAGGCTTTTGAAGAGGCCCGACAGAAAGGCCGGCAGACGGCGCTGGCGACCGTCGTGCATGTGGAAGGTTCGGCTTACCGCAGACCGGGAGCAAGGATGCTCGTTACGGACGAAGGCCAGCTGACAGGCGCGATCAGCGGCGGATGCCTGGATGGGGACGCGCTTCGAAAAGCCCTCTTTGCCCTCAGCCGGCGCACATCCATGCTCGTCACCTACGATACTTTGGACGAAGACGACGCCAAGCTAGGCATTGGCCTTGGCTGCAACGGGATCATTCAGGTCCTGTTCGAGCCCATCGATCCGGCTGATCCCAAAAATCCCATCGAATTATTAAAACTAACAGCAGCAGAAAGGCGACATGCCGTTTTGGTAACACTTTTTTCTCTCAAGGACAAGACCGGCCCCCATCCGGGAACGGGCCTGCTGCTCAAAGGCGACGAGTTTATCTCCAACGGTAAAGTGGAAAGTGAATGGAAGGAGATCCTGCTGCAGGACGCCCAAAAGGCAATGATCGAAAAGACTTCCGCCTTTAAAAACTATGTATCTGCCAGCCATGACCTCACAGCCTTCATAGAATTCGTGAAACCACCCGTCTCCCTCGTTATTATCGGTGCCGGCAACGACGTAGTGCCGCTGGTGAAAATGGCCGATGTGCTGGGCTGGAAAACAACCGTGGTGGATGGACGCCCCAGCCTTGCCAGACCCGAACGATTCGTGCCTTCCTGCCAGGTATGGGTATCCAAACCGGACAAGGTACTGGAGAAGATCAGCATCGATGAAGAAACGGCATTTCTATTGATGACCCATAACTATAATTATGACCTGGCGATGTTGAAAGCGCTGATCCCCGGGAACGTCGCCTACATCGGCTCGCTCGGGCCCAGGCAAAAGCTGGACCGCATGCTGGCCGAGATTAGAGAAGATGGCATCACCGTAACCCAGCATCAACTGGAAAATATTTATGGCCCATCGGGGCTGGAAATTGGCGCCGAAACACCCGAAGAAATAGGCCTGTCGATCCTTGCGGAGATCAAGGCGGTCATGGCAAAAAAGGAAGGCCGCTCGCTCAGGAAGAGCGAGCAGGTGATCCACTCCCGCACAGAAACCCTCATTGAAAAAGTACGCCTTGTAAAATGATGGAAGACTAAGCGTTCACCCCCGCATCTTTTTTTTGGCATGCGTTATATTCTTAAAAATATAACGTTATTTTTAATCATCATTAAACCAATGCTTCATGAGAAAGGTTATTTTCTTCGTTTGTTTGTCCTTGGGCTTATTGGCCACCGGCAGCACCCATGCCCAATCGTCACCACAGCAACCCGCTTTCCAATCCGGCACACCCGTTCCGGCTACGTCTCCATCGCCCACTTACCCTTACACAAAGGGGTACCTCAGCTTTATCATACCCTGGGTAACTATCCAGGGCAAAACCGTGACGCCCGAGTTCAAGACCGCCACGACCATTGGTTTTCCGTTCGGCGTCCTGGTCTATTACAGTGCAACATTCGGTTTCAGCTTCGAGATCACGCCTTCGATCATGTACGAGCACCAGACGGCAAAAAGCCCTACCAGCAAGACCAGTAATGTCCTCTTCGATCCCGGTCCCATGTTCCGGTTCAAGCATGGGTGGACCTTTATCCCCCGCCTGGCCTTCGAAACGGGAGGACGTTATGGTGTTACACCCGTGCTGAATAAGATCGTCGCCAGGACCAAGGTGGTCAATTATTTCGTGGCGGTCTCAGCGCCCATGCGGGCCGGCAACAGTGAACCGACATCGATCGGGGCAAACCTGCAGATAGGGTTCATTTTCAATTGACGACTCTATTTCCATACTTTTGCCGGGTCAGAAAATAATCGCACATGGAGGAAAGAAAGCCAATAAATATTTTTGTGCCGGGCCCGGTGACCGCCGGCTTTATCGGCGACAGTATTCAAAAGCATAGCAGCAAAACCGATATCGGCGCGCACAGCATCTTCCTTGGCCAGGTACGTGCAGACCTGATCGGGGAAAAGAAGGTCAAGGCCATTGAATATACGGCGCATGAGCAGTTGGCGTTGAAAATGATGCACGAGATCCGGGAGTCGGCCTTCATCACCTATGAGCTGACCTGCATGCACGTATACCACAGCCTGGGAACAGTGGCGGCAGGCGGGATCAGTTTATTTGTATTCACCTCTTCCCCCCACCGTAAAGCGGCGACCGAAGCCTGCCGCGTCGTTGTCGAACGAATAAAAGCCGAGCTGCCCGTCTGGGGTCAGGAAATTTTTGAAGACAATACCCGCCAGTGGAAGGAAAATAAAGTGTAGGATTGTCAATGATCCTCTTCAACGAAGGCGCTATGTATTCGAGAACATAACGCAAATAGTTTTTTCTTCTTAAATTTAAGTATCTAATCTCCCATCCATGTCTACAATACCAGGAAAAGAGCAGGAGAAACCAAAAAAACAGCCAGCCAACGATGGCGTACTCGGCGGTTCCCGCCGGGATTTCCTCAAACAATCTTCCCTACTCTCAGCCATCGCGCTGACGCCCGCCCCGATCATCAAAGCGGCGGAAAACCAATGGGACGAAAAGTTTGCAGATGTGGCCGAAAAGATCCCGGTGACACTGGAAGTGAATGGCGTGTCGCATACGGTGAAGGTAGAACCCCGGGTGACGCTGCTGGACCTGCTCCGCGAAGAATTAAACCTGACGGGCTCCAAGAAAGGTTGCGACCGGGGACAGTGCGGCGCCTGTACGGTGCATGTGAACGGGGTGCGGATCAATTCCTGCCTGTCGCTCGCGGTGACAAACGAAGGAAAGAAGATCACCACCATCGAAGGCCTGGCAACCGGCGACCAGCTCCACCCCATGCAGGAGGCATTCATAAAACACGACGGCTTCCAATGCGGATACTGTACCTCCGGACAGATCATGTCGGCGGTGGCGCTGGTAAAGGAAGGCCGCACGCAGTCCAGGGAGCAGATCAGCGAGTTTATGAGCGGCAACATCTGTCGCTGCGGCGCCTATTCGAATATCGTCAAAGCGATCCAGGAAGTCAAAAACAGTCAGTCATGAACCCATTTCAATATACCCGGTCCTCGGCCGCGACGGCCGCGATCCAATCGCTGGTACGAGAACCGCAGGCCCACTTGCTGGCTGGCGGCACGAACCTGATCGATCTCATAAAGATGGGCGTCGTCTTACCCGATAGGCTGGTGGACATCAACCCCCTGCCTTTAAAGACCATAGAAAAAACGGCAAACGGATCGCTCAGGATCGGCGCACTGGCAACGAACAGCGAAGTAGCGGATCATCCGCTGGTCTTGCAGGATTACCCCTTGCTTTCATTGGCGATCAACGCCGGAGCCTCGCCCCAATTGCGCAATATGGCGACGGTTGGGGGCAACATGATGCAACGGACACGCTGCAATTATTTCTTCGATACCGCGATGCCTTGTAATAAACGCACCCCGGGTAGTGGCTGCGGCGCGCTGGAAGGATACAACCGCATGCACGCCCTATTCGGCGCCAGCGACCATTGCATCGCGGTCAATCCCAGTGACATGAATGTCGCCATGGTGGCGCTCGACGCAGTCGTGCATATCAAAGGCCCGAAGGGCGAACGGATGATCCCCTTTGGGGAGTTTCACCGCTTGCCCGGGGATCGCCCGGAAAAGGACAATACATTGGAAAGGACGGAACTGATCACGGCGGTAGAGTTGCCGGCAAAAGCAGCAGCATTCAAAGACCATGTCCACTATTTGAAAGTCCGGGATCGTACATCCTATGCATTTGCGTTGGTCTCGGTGGCGGCGGCGTTAAGCATGGATGGGTCGATGATCAGCGAAGCCCGCCTGGCAATGGGCGGCGTAGCGCATAAGCCCTGGCGTTTGCCAGTAGCCGAAGCATTCCTGAAAGGAAAACCGGCCAGCGAAACAACATTTAAGCAGGCGGCAGAGCTTGCCATGCAGGGCGCGAAGGCCTATCAATACAACAAATTCAAGTTAACCCTTGCGCCAAACGCGATCCTGCAGGCGCTGAAAACAGCATCAGCATGAAAAAAGATACGATCGGCGATCCGCTGAACAGGGTCGATGGCCGGCTAAAGGTGACGGGGGGTGCAAAATATTCCGGGGAATACAAAGTACCGGGACTGACATATGCCGTGCTGGTACCCGCAACGATTCCCAGCGGGACGGTCGTTTCAATGGACACAAAGGCGGCCGAGCGTGCCCTCGGCGTGGTAGCAGTGATCACGCCGTTCAACGCACCGAAGGTGCCCGGCTACCAGCAAGGAGCGGCCAAACCGGCGCGGGGCCTCAAGCTCTTCAACGACGCCCAGGTCCATTTTAACGGACAGCCGATCGCGCTGGTGGTGGCGGAGACCTTCGAAAGAGCCACTTATGCAGCTACTTTGATCAAGACCACTTATGAACAGCAGCCCTTCGAGACGAATTTTCACAAGAACTTCGAAAAGGGCGTGGTTCCGAACGAAGGGAAGTATAAAGATTACGTGCGTGGTGAGGCGGATGCCTACAAGAACGCACCGGTGATCGTGGAACAAGACTATATGCTGCCCTCCGAAATGCATAACCCGATGGAGCTGCACGTCACGACGGCATTTTGGGATGGCGACGATAAAGTAACACTGTATACAAAGTCCCAGGGGGTCATCGGCTCGCAACGGGCGATAGCGAATGCCTTCGGACTGGACCCGGCAAACGTGCAGATCAATTCCCGGTTTGTCGGCGGGGCCTTTGGGTCGTCCTTACGTACCTGGCCACACGAAGTCGCGGCGGTGCAGGCGGCAAAACTGGTAAAGCGCCCGGTAAAGCTGACACTGACAAGGGAGCAGATGTTTACTTTGGTTGGTTACCGGCCTCTGACGATCCAAAAGATTGGTCTGGGGGCGGCTGCGGATGGCAAATTGATAGGCATTACGCATGAATCGCATTCGCAGACCGCGGTCTACGAAGAGTTCACGGAGAACGCAGTAAATGTGTCGCGTTTCCTCTATGCCAGCCCGAACGCCAACACGCGCTATAAGGTAGTACCATTGAACGTCGGCGTACCTGCGCCCATGCGCGGACCCGGTGAGGCCACCGGTTCCTTCGCGCTGGAATCGGCACTGGATGAGCTATCCTATAAATTGAAGCTGGATCCGATAGAATTGCGGCTCCGCAATTATACCTACACGGACCCGGA
>Ga0302325_10003903_pt1 | contig 34779 bp, 37 predicted proteins | sample Palsa_T0_2_FD_201948 | JGI IMG/M metagenome (GOLD analysis project Ga0302325, IMG submission 201948) | Peat permafrost microbial communities from Stordalen Mire near Abisko, Sweden - Palsa_T0_2 | ecosystem: Environmental > Terrestrial > Soil > Palsa > Peat permafrost | place: Sweden: Abisko...
GTAAATTTCCGGGAGCTCAAACGGCGCCAGCAAATTGATCTCCAGCATCTACGCAGGACGCTCTTTCCTCTCACGATCCGGCTTTTATAAGGCTATCCGTTTCAGCAAATAGCCCGGAAAGGAATAGCACGTATCGGACTTTATTAAGAGCGCCCTGGCCCTTGCTCAAAATGAGTCTGCGACCGTTCGCTGGTATGCCCTGCAGGTGGGGCCTTCCACCTTCGACATATTTGATACCTTTGGCGGGGTAAAATAACCTTCGTTATGAAATTAAGCTTTGAAGAAGGAAATAGCAACGGAAAGTTCCAGTTAAGGAAAGAAGATACTTCCCTCAGGGGGGATGGAATTGTGAAAGCAGGAACGTTAAGTACGATCGTATTTAACTGCTGTGCCGAACAGATGGTTATAATCGACGAAGTTTCTTACGTTTTTCCTAAAGATTGTATACTGGCCTTAGTAGCGAACCAGCATTTTGTCTTTGAACGACCACAGGAGTTGATTGCCTGGCAGTTCAACCGGGACTTTTATTGTATTGCAGATCACGATGCGGAAGTGGGCTGTGTCGGGTTCCTTTTCTACGGTATCCGGAACCCCCTTTTTATTAAACTATCTCAGCAGGAAATTGACAATATTTGCCTGATTGAGACACTATGTATAGAGGATATGGGCGTAAAAGACCGGATGCAGGGAGAGATGCTGAGGACATTATTGAAACGGTTGATCATCAGCGTAACACGGATTGCCAAGAAACAAACGGAGACAGGACCTGGGCTGATGGGAGAGAAATTGGACCTGGTGAGAAAGTTCAACCTGCTGTTGGAAGGAAATTTCCGCTCACAGCATGAAGTGCGGTTTTATGCGTACGCCCTGAACAAATCGCCTAAGACACTTTCCAACCACTTCGCTCTTTTTAACTACCCGGCCCCATCAAAGGTCATTCAGCGACGGATCGTCCAGGAGGCCAAGCGGTACCTTTTTTATACCGACAAGACGGCCAAGGAAATTGCATATTTGTTGGGTTTTGCCAGCCCCGCGCATTTCAGCCGGTACTTTAAACAGCATGCCGGAGGCAATATATCGGAATTCAAAAAAATGGAGTTGTAGCAAAGTGCTATCAAATACAGTAATGATCGCCCGGCTGGCGAGGGCGATTGCCGCAACCCGCGGTAACCCGGATGAGACGTTGATAGCCGCTTTTTTGGCGGGATAGGTTTGCACCAGGGATTTCGGCCGTGATTGCTGGGACAATTGCGAACTACACAAGGGCTACCATTTGGGTAGTTACACAGGCAATAAAAATTAACCTTGAAAATTTATTATTTTGAGGAAAATTAAAACTAAAAGCAGTCAAATGAGAAAAGTAATCTTCGACATCAATCTTACTATAGATGGTTGCTGCGAACACAGCAAATTAAGTGGTAATGACGAAATATTTGAATATTTTACAAACCTCTTTCGAGATGCCGACCAATTCGTCTTTGGGCGTAAAACTTATCAATTGATGGTTCCTTTTTGGCCCGATGTCTCAAAAAATCGTTCTGGCAATACAAAAGCAATGAACGAATTTGCTCAGGCATTTGACGCCGTCGACAAAATTCTTGTTTTCTCACAATCGTTAGACGGGGCTGAAGGAAAAAATACCAGAATTGTTCGTACAAGGCCGCAAGACGAAATACTGAAATTGAAACAAGAACAAGGCAAAAATATTTTGATCGGAGGTCTAAATCTTCTTTCGCAACTTGTAGAGTCTGGTCTCATTGATGAATATCATTTTATCGTTCACCCAATAGTTGTAGGAGAGGGCAGGAGGTTGTTAGAAGGCATTAGCCTGCAGGAGAAGTTACAATTAAAACTTGTTGAGTCAACGGTTTTCAAGTCGGGGTGTGTTGCGCTTCGGTACTTGAAACAATGAGCCTGGCAGGACAATTCTCGCACCGGTTCGTCGCTGACCTGAGACGATTAGCGAACCTAGCGATTTGAAAACCAAGGTTTTAAGTCGCTTTTTTATTTTCTGGCATCGGTTCAAAAAGGTAAAGAAATGTTAGAAGCCATCGATCAGGGTCTTTCCGAAGGATGAAAAAATCGTGAATTTGGTCCTTCGCCAAGAGTAGAGAATATTTTGTTTCGGATGTAAAGCCATTCCAACTGGATCACATCCTATGATCCAGGGGATCAGGAGCTTGTTTTTCATGACAAGGATTAATGCAGTTGTTTTCCATGGTTTACATGGCCCAAGTGCGTAGCCCGAACCAGCCGCTGCATAACAGGATAATGGTAATGAGCATGAATGACATGGCGGTAACTAATAAATACCATTTGGCAAAACCGGATTTGAATGAAGAGAAGGCTTTGATGACCAATGCGAGGTTGACCGTAGTTAATAAGCCGAAGAGCAGGGTACCTGCAAATATGGCCAGTGAGCGTGTGCTGACTTCGCGCAGTTGGTAGAGTAAATAGCTTTCTGCCTGGACCTTTGAAAAGTTGGTCATGGCCCATATGAGAGCGGAGAGGCTTAGCAATGGCAGGAAATAAAGCGGAAGTGTTGACTTGGTTAGTTTTTTTCTAAGGGCACTTATCAGTGCAACAAGGGGTAAGAAGATGGAGATGATGATGAACAAAAGGGCAATGAGTATGATTGCAATTTTTGTATAGGCCCAAAATGTGTTTACCTGTTCGCAATAAACGCCGTCAATGATGATGACGGGCTCACCAGTTGCGTTCTTGGCGAAGACGATGGTTGGTTTATTGGCGTTTTCCTTTTTGAAGGTCAAGGGACCAGTGGGGATCACTTTTGTTTTGTTGCCGAATTCGTTGAGGCAGACTGCCTTATCGGTTATTTCAACTTTGGTGAGTGTAAACATATCCATAAAGCTTAACAAGTCATAGCGGGGTGCGGCATTTTGATACAGGCCGAGGTAGGGCTGGATGGCTGATGGATCCAGGGGTTTCGGGTTTGGGAATTTTTGGTCGGGCTGGTTTCTTTCGAGGAAGTCAGCTACGAGGTTCTCTATCGGCTGGATGCTGCTGTTCCCGTTGCAGGATAATACGAACCCTAGCCCTAGCGTACGGTTGTATAGATAGAGGGAGTTGCAGGTGCCGATGATCCCTTCATGGCCCCTCCAGGGATAACGGTTGTAGTAATGCCCTTCCTCATTGCCAATGGCATAACCGCTATGCAAACCGGCTCTTGCAGCGAGCGAACTGTGGGGTTGTTCCATTTGTGCCAGACTGTTTTCCGACAGCAAAGGCATTCCGTTGTTGAGGTAGAATTGCAGGAAATGTATCATGTCGTCTGAGGATGACCATAGGGAAGCGGCAGGACCCATGAGTGCCGTGACCGAAGGCACTTCCGCGACCTTTCCTCCTGGTGCGACGTATTCTTTGACGTCCAGATCCGGATATTTGCTGTATAGGTTAAAATTGGAATGGGACATTCTAAGGGGAATGAGAATGGCATCCTTCAGGTATTGGCCATATTCGAGACCGGTGATTTTTTGGATGATATAGCCCAAAATGACATAGTTGACGTTGCAGTAGCTCTGCCGTTCGCCAGGTTGCCAGCGGCATACCATGGAATGGCGTTGGAATTGCATCATTTCTTTGTCAGAATAGTCTTTCTTTTCCAGGGTGTACATTTCATTCAATTTCATATCGTCAAATCCTGTAGTATGTTCTAAAAGATCGATGATTCGTATGGGATGACTGCCTTCCCACGGATTGGTAAAGGGAACTTCGGGAGCGATATCCCTTAGCTTTTGGTTGAGTTTTAATTTGCCTGCTTCTGCCAGTTGCAGGATACCGACTGCGACGAAGGACTTGGTAACAGAGCCCATCCGAAAAAGGGTTTGGCCGGTGACGGGTCTGTTGGACGACAGATCAGCGAAGCCAAAGCCTCCGGAAAAAATGACAGAGTTCTTGGTGGTTATGCCGAGCATTAGTCCGACCATGTGTTGCTGTTGCACTATTGTGTGGATAGAATCGAGTAGCTGCCGGAGTGAGGTTATGGGAGGATTCGTTTGGGGAAAAACCCGATAAATCGGGCAGAATAGGAGCAAAAAGATAATTTTTTTCATAATATGTTGCTGGCTGTAAAGGAGGCCATATGTGTAAAGCTATTGTGCAAGATGCTGGATTCAAAGGCGGGATGCCGGCCTTAGGGGCAGGAAGGACAAAAGACCGGATTTGAAGGACTAAAGATTTATATTGCGGACTATGGGTGATGGCAAATCCTTAAAATCGGCGCTCCGCCGAGTGGGCAAGAAAATGATTGGCAAATATTTATTGCTGCCTGGGCTGCTCTTGGGGCTATTGTTAGTAATGGTCTGGGGAAAAAAGAGCCATATTGTCATAGAAGGGTTGGTGGGATACGGGTTCATTTTGGTGTGTGTGTATCTTGGCAGATGGCTGATGCGATATGGGCTTCTGCGGGATTGGAAGCGAGCGCTGTTGGGCGGCATGTTGTCGGTGACCGGTCTTTCCCTATTGGGAGCGCTACTTTGGGCCAGGGTATTTACTAATGATGCGTATTTTCATTCAGAGACGCTTACGATATCGACGCCTTTCGTGGCGCTGCTGATGGTGGGCGGAGCCATGGCCTATTTGATTGGCCGGGTGTCGAAAGATAGGGCTGCGGCCAGGAGGGGGGAGCAGGCTGATGGGGGAGGGCAACTACATACTTATGCGCGGGACATGAATATCAATAATGAGTACGTCTTTGTAAAAAATGGGGGAAAGGTATATAAACTGGAGTTCAAATACATGCTATTTGCAGAAGCCAGCAGGAACAACACAAAGGTCGTCTTGACCAATCAGCGTTTTAATTTGCCGATGTCGTTTTCCAGTTTTGAGGGCCTTTTGCCGGTTAACCAATTTATCCGGGTGCACCGGTCTTTCATTGTGAGTAAGTCTAAGATCGGTCATATTGAGGGGAATAGAGTTTTTATAGGAGAAAAGGAGATTCCGATTGGTGATAATTACCGTGAGGAGTTTTTCCGGAAGATTGGAATAGATCAGAAGTGAGCATCCTCTAAAACATAGTGATATTTGCATGATTTAGCCTCTTGTCAACGGGGTGGTGTGGCCGACATAACCGGAATGTTATTTGTCATAACAAACTCTCTCCCAAAACTGAAAACAAAAAAATGGGCGCCTCAAATTGCTTTTAAGACACCCTCGTGTATCTCGATGACTTGAAGAAAGGCTTACTTGGGCACAAAGACAAAATTTTTCGAACCGATTCAGGAGAAATTTACTTCTTTTTTCTCGAATCCGGCTTTCTAAGCCCCTGGACCAAAAAAAGCTATAGATCAAAAAGGTGTGTCTAAGACGAAGAATTTTATATGTAGCTTGATTGGCAATGGAAAAGACGGATGTTAACGAAACACTGGAAATTATGGTCCGGTCGACAATTCTGGACCGACCGCGGCTGTTGATGATCGATCCGGAGTATATTGAGTTCTATGACCAGGATCGGGCATCGAAGGCGCCGACGCGATTTTTGAAAATGCAGACCGAAGGGTTAAGATATGACCCGGCATTATCTCCGCCAATTCCGAGACGGGCAGCCGGTGGATTTGCTGGGCGTCAACCTTAACAGGCAAGGAGTATTGTTCGATGAGAAGGTGGGTCGGATCAACTGGGATTTCCTGGGAACTAAGCGGTACTGGCATTATTATACACTTTATTCGGAGGAGATGCCTGATAATTACCGGGCTTTTGTGTTCCTGGATGATTGGAATGCAGGTGTACTGAGAGGAGTCATCGAGATGGTGCTGAAGGAGAAATTTCCGAGTCGGTAATACACTGGACAAGGGTAAGCCGAAAAATGAAAAAGGACAAAGCGAAATTCTTTCAGCTTTGTTCTCTCAAGTCGACCTCCCTGTACAATTTTCGAACCGGTTTTGGCTGGATTTAAACGCTTTTTGTCGCATAACGGCTTGAAGATCATATAAGAGTTGAAAAGCTTGGTATATTTTTAGTAAATTTGACTTTCATGTACACGACGAACCAAATATTGACCATTTTAAAAGAGAAAAAGGACTACCTGCAGAAGAGGTATCCTATTTCTGAATTGGGCATTTTTGGCTCCTATGCAAGGGACGGCTTTGAATACATACGACTCGCCCATGAATTGGAAGATACCTTTAGCCAAAGGGTAGATGTTGTATCCCGCAAAGGAATAAAACCTCATTATTTACCTTATATAGAGAAAAGCCTCATTCATGTCTGAACGTAATTTGAAGTTGCTGCTATTGGATATTAAGGTTTCAATTGGCAGAATTTTGGAGTATACGGCAGGGAAAGATGCAGTAGAACGAAATTTTGAGATTATTGGTGAGTCTGCAAGGACTTCCGGAATTTTATAATTCACGAATACTTCGGTATCAATAAATAATCCCACTGGACTTCATTTTATTCGAATCTTTAAGACCCTGCTATAGAATTCCTTTTGCCTAAATTATGACATTGAATTCGATTAGTGCAAGATCTTGGCTGATTCGAACCAGAATTGTACTGTTTATCAACGATATATTCCGGACTAAAAAATCCGAAAAAAGTAAAACCCGCTTCTGGAGCTACCGTCTGGAGCGGGTTTTGAATTATGGTCGGGATGACAGGATTGCCTGCGGGCGGCTTCGCCGTCCTCGGCGATCCTAAAGGGGGGAGGCAAGCTTAGCGACTTCAAATTCAATCACTTGAAGCAGCCATCTCGATCTCTGGGCATCAGCTCGAAAAGTTAAGAAAATGGTAGCCAGGACTGTGTATAATTTTCATTATTTTTACACATAAATGTAATCTTATGCGTACTAATATTGAGTTGGATGATGTTCTTGTAAAACAAGCCATTAAATTAAGCAAACTCAAGACTAAACGGGAAGTCGTGCAGGAGGCCCTCAAAAATTACGTGGCCTCAATGAAAAAGCGGGAATTGCTGACTCTGAAAGGCCGGGTTTCCTGGGAGGGTAATTTAAAAGAGATGCGTAGTTTATGAACGAGCCTCTGATATTCGACACATCGGTTTGGATTGATTTTTTAAAGGGTAAGAGCAATTCAGAATCCGATCTGCTTACGTCTTATATTGGGCAAGAGGATCAAGTTTTATTAATTCCGACCATATTGCAGGAAGTATTGCAGGGAATTCGCGAGGACGCACAATTCCGGCAGATTAAGGAGATTTTCTCTTATTTTACTGTATTACAACTGCCTCCGATCCAGGCTGCTATAGGCGCAGCAGAATTATATAGAGGGTTGCGTAAAAAAGGAGTGACTATTCGAAAGAGCAATGATTGCCTGATTGCCTTTTATGCCATTGAGTTTTCAACACCGCTTGTACACCTGGATAGCGATTTTGAGCTTATCACCAAGCATTCGAAACTCAAAATCTGGTATCCTCAAACACGATAGAAATCACGCCAAACTTAGTCGCTCATTAGAGGCATACTTTTGAAACAAACAAATAAGTAAAATGGCAATATTCGGATTTAACAAGAGGCGAGTCGTTTGCCTACCGCCTTCTGCTTGATCATAGAAGTGATAGACCACCAGAGTGGGTTTCAAAATATGGTGGACCTGGCTATACATTTTTCGAACCAATTTTGGGTTGATTTGGGCGGAGTTTGCCATGTCTAATACAGATGACGCTTTACTAACCAAGGTGGGAACCTTTTGCCATGACGGCCTGACCAAAAACCTCTTTGCCATTTTACTCTCAACCTTCCACGATCGTCAATATAATATAAGCGATTCTTTCGGAATAAAAGCTTCGTTGGATATGGGTATATATTTTGACCTCCTGAATATAGTATGCTGTCTGCCGGCGGAGCAATACGCTCTGGGATAGTATCAAGTGAAAGTATTAATGAATCGAAAGTCCTATTCTCCTTTGTTCCGTATGTTGCAGTGTCATATATGGGAATCATTTTTAGGTGGACAGTATCTTTACTATATTTCCATACCCCTTTTGTCCAGCTGGCTTGTAAATCAAAATGCCAGGAAAAATAGAACGTCGAGTCTGGATAAATGTCCAGAGCGCATCCACTATAATCCTGGTAGTGGCCGACGATCTTACTTTGCGCAGTTGACCGAATGCAGCAAATAAAGAAAAATAGAGAAAGGAGTATCTTCATTTAATTTCCGTGTTGCTATGATCCTTACTGTATTCGAATCACTTAAAGTAATAGGGATCAATTTAATACAAAAGAGGATAAAAAGCCGGAAAAATAGAAACCCGCTCCAGGAGCGGGTTTCAAATTATGGTCGGGATGACAGGATTCGAACCTGCGACCCCTACGTCCCGAACGTAGTGCGCTACCGGGCTGCGCTACATCCCGTAATCTTCAGCCGGGAGGCAAAAATAAACTTCCTCGCTAACCTGGCAAAATTGATTTACCGGGTTTTTTGAATATGCCCGAAAGCTTTACCCAGATGGTCGGTCAAGTCCGACGGCAGCATGGTTTCTTCCGACCATGACAGAGCGGCAAGGTCACCGGCGAGGCCATGAAGGTAAACGCCCAATAACGCGGCTTCCCCGGGAGAATAAGATTGAGACAGCAATGACGTCAGAATGCCGGTTAACACATCCCCGCTGCCACCTTTGGCCATCCCGGGATTGCCGGTAGAATTAAAATAGCTTTTACCGCCTGGCATGGCGATAAAGGTATAGTGCCCCTTTAATACAATGATGCATTGATGCTGCCGGGCTTGCTCCCGCGCCTTATCCAGCCGGGCAAAGTCGTCCGGCGAAGGGCCAAAAAGGCGCTCAAACTCCTTTGGATGAGGGGTAAGAATAGAGTAGGGGGGAAGAAAGGACCAAAAAGCCGGATGGGTAGCCAGGATATTCAGGGCATCGGCATCTATTACCATCGGTTTTTTACATCGTTGCAGGAGATCGGCAAAGAAGCCTGCCGTCCGTTGATCGGTACCGATCCCGGGGCCTACGCCGACGACTGAATAGGGCGCCAGATCGCCCGGAAAAGCAGTATGGATCTTCTCGTCGGCATCCGTGAAGATCATGGCTTCCGGAACCGTTGTCTGGAGAATAGAATACCCGCAGACAGGCACCTGGCAGCTGAGAAGGCCCACACCGCTTCGCAAACAGGCCCGGGAAGCCAGGACAGCGGCGCCCATTTTACCATAGCTGCCCGCCACCAGCAAAGCATGACCGAAATTACCCTTATTGGCAAAACTTTTCCTGGGCTTATAGATGGCGTGGATAATACCGGCGTCCAGCAATTCCGATTCGCCGGTCACCTGCTTCAGGTAGCCGGGATGTAAGCCGATATCCAGGATGTGGATCTGGCCGACGGCTGCGGCATTCTCCGGCATCAGAAAAGCAGGCTTGTAACACTGAAAGCTGAGCGTGTGCGTGGCATATACGCTCACATTTCCTTTGGAGCTGCTGCCAACAAACAGCCCGCTGGGTATATCGATAGCGATGATGTCGTTGCCTGACTGGTTGAGATGGGTCACCAGTTCGGCGGCAACTCCCTCCAGTTTCCTGTTGAGACCGGAACCAATCAAAGCATCGATAAGGATATCACCGGCCGGGATGGGGTGAAAGTTGTCTGCCCCCTGGACAAACCGCACCTCCGCGGGGGTCTGGTGCAGCCGGGCCAGATTGACCTGAAAATCATCGGTGCCTAAATGACCGAATTCCAGGATATGAACCGTAACGGTACAATCTAAAACGGACAGCATCCGGGCCAGTGCCAATCCATCGCCACCATTGTTGCCCTTGCCGCAATAGATTGAAAAAGACCTGCCGGAATAATCGCTTTTTTCCAGCCAGGACAGGCAGCTTGCGGCGGCTCGTTCCATCAGGTCGATGGAGGCAATCGGTTCATGCTGCATAGTATATTCATCCCAGGCGCGTAGCTGATCGGCTGAAAGAATTTCCATGCGGAAATTTACTGCATTTCCCTGAAGAATGATCGGGGGGCGGGTCCTTCCTATTGAGCGGGAGTTTGTACTGGCTTTTTCTTTACGGGGTGGAGGGCCGTTTTTTTGGTCCGGTGATGGATAGTATGATGTACCGGCGCTGTAACGACCCCTGCCGTTTCACGTGGTTCGCCGCCCGGGCCGGAGTCGGATGCAGGATCCGACTCACCTTCGTCAAAGCTTTCGTGCGACTGTCGATAATCGCCAAAGAGATCACAAAGACGCTTGGCTGAATAGACATATTTATAATCATTATTGCTCAAGGCGATGATCGTCGCATTCTCATCCAGCATTCGGATAAATACTGTCCGGTTACCATGCCACCAGCCATTGTGATAGATGAGTTTTTTGCCATTGGGGATAAACAGCATGCGCCAGCCGAGGCCGTAATTCCGCTGACCAGGCTTTTCAAAGCTGTAACCGGCATAAGCGCTATCAAGGACGCCTTTGGAAAACAGCTGACCATTGCGTAGCGCCTGATCCCATTTGTAGATGTCCCTGACCGTGCTATAGATATTCTTGTCGCCATAAACAAGGTCCAGGAATTCCATCCGGAAAGGCCGGCCGCTCTGATAATAAGATGACATCGCTTTGGCCGAGTCGGACAAATTAAACACATAGGTATCCTGCATCTGCAGCGGCTGAAAGAAAGTTCTTGCCATGTATTCAGGGTAGGGGAGGCCCGATACCTTTTCTATGATCATCGCCAGCAAGGCAAAATTGGTGTTGGAATATTCAAAATGCCGGTTGACCTGTCCGCTAAAAACATCCCGGTCTTTAGCGTGATTGATGATATACTGCAGCACGTCCTGGTTACTGAGCAATTTATGTTTATCTACCTCAGGCTTGTACATAAAGTGGACATAATTGTGCAGACCGCTGCGATGATTCAGCAGTGTCTCGATGCTGATACCCGGATAAGGGAATCCGGCCAGATATTTAGTCACCGGGTCGTGAATATCCAATTTACCGTCCTGCCAGAGCTTCAGGATACCCATGGCAGTAAAAGTTTTGGACATGGAAGCCAGATGGAAGGCGGTATGGGCACCTATGGAATCCTTTTTCAACCGGGGATTCCCGAATCCTTTATAGCGCTCATAGAGGATCACGCCGTTTTTGGCAACCAGCACGCTCCCGTTGAAGCGCCCCCTCAGCATAGAATCAAAAAAGCGCGCTGTGATAGTAGAATAACGCTCCAGTTCAGGGCCGGTCAGCGCCGGAATAGTAGCAGGGGTTGGCGATAGCGTATCTGCCTGCGGAACAACTTTTGGATCTTGGGCATGACCGCAAGACACCACCAATAAGGTTACGGACAGCACGAAATAACCAATACCTTTCATCCGATAATCCTCCAACGATAATTATTTGGGTTAGAAAACGGCAAAATTAAATTAATCCGGCGTTAATTTGCATTTCCATCTCGGAAAACTAACGTAAAAAGATGGGCAAAATTATGGCGGACAAGAAAACGACCAGTTATCCTAAAGAAAAGATTAACATTCTCTTTTTAGAAAATATCAGTGACGCAGCGGTCAAACATTTTGTCGACTCCGGATATGCCGCCGTACGTAAGTTGGGAGGGGCTTTATCCGAAGAGCAATTGCTCAATGAGATCAAGGACGTACACCTGCTGGGTATCCGGTCCAAAACACAGATTACGCCCAAAGTACTCGATGCTGCTAAAAAATTGCAGGCCATCGGGTGTTTCTGTATCGGGGTCAACCAGGTTGACCTGAAATCCGCCACCAGCTATGGGGTGGCAGTCTTCAACGCCCCTTATTCCAACACCCGCTCCGTTGCCGAGCTGGTCATTGGATTGGCCATTATGCTTATCCGGCGAATTCCCGACAAAACCAGGGCTGCCCACGACGGAATCTGGCTGAAAGAAGCCAAGGGAAGCCATGAATTGCGAGGTAAAACGCTGGGAATCATAGGATACGGGAATATTGGCACCCAGGTCAGCGTCCTGGCAGAAGCCCTCGGGATGAAGGTGATCTATTATGATACAGTCACAAAATTACCCTTGGGTAATGCTGTACCAAAAGCGACGCTGAAAGAGTTGGTCGGCCAGGCCGATATCATCACCCTGCACGTGCCGGATACCAGTCAAACCAAGAATCTTATCAATAAAGCCGTTCTCAAACAATTCAAGAAGGGCTCGATCCTCCTGAATTATGCCCGGGGAGAAGTCGTAGACCTGGAAGGGCTGGCCAAAGCCCTGCAGGATGGATCGATCTCCGGGGCGGCTGTCGATGTGTATCCCTGGGAGCCCGAGAAGAATGGCGACCGTTTTACAACCCCCCTGCAAGGGCTTTCCAATGTTATTTTAACCCCCCATATCGGCGGTTCCACGGAAGAGGCCCAGGAAAATATAGGGGAAGACGTCAGCCACAAGCTTTTCCAGTACCTGGAAACCGGCACGACCCTGGGTAGTCACACTATTCCCCCCCTTAGCCTGACACACCAGGAAGGGACGCACCGGATCCTCCACATCCACAAGAACGTTCCGGGGGTTCTGTCAGAAATCAACAGGACGCTTTCCATGCATAATATCAATATCCTCGCTCAATACCTGAAGACCAACGATGAGATCGGGTATGTGGTGCTGGATATCGACAAACGGCTGTCCAACCAGGCCCTTCAATTGTTGAAAGAAGTCAGACAAACGATCAAAACAAGATTGCTGTATTAGGACTGATTTTGTAAAATCTTCCTGGCGCGGGACCGGAAAGCCGGCGTGGCATGCTCCCACTGGTCGTTTATAATTAGCTTCAACTCTCCTCGGATCTCGGGATAATCAGCTGAAAGATTGGAAAGGATCGACAGCGAGAATGCCTTCACGGCGATGGGCGTTTCGGGTGATTGGATAAAATCGAAGCAGGCGCTCATGACCCGCCCATGATAGCGTTTGGGAATGTTGACGTCCTGCAGTAACCGAACGGTATTGCGGATGACGGCGATATGGATATCCTGTCGGGCCAGGTTGTCGAGCAGCTTTTTATAATAGGGGTTGATCAATTCCGGATGCTGACGGACACAATAGCTTAGCGGCCACGCAGCCCGTTGGGTAATGCGATATTCCCCTTTGAAAAATAATTGTATCAGCATAGCAAACCGCTCTTTATCGGCGCCGATATACTTTACGATCCGGTCAGTTTGCTTTTTGGAATGTTCTTCCCGCAATAATTTTAGCAAGTCCATGGGATAGGGTAAAGTTAGCTAAATTTATGCCCTAATCCTTTTACATGAGCTATACACCCAATCCCAAACGATATGATGCCATGGAATACCGCCGCTGTGGAAAGAGCGGATTGCTGTTGCCGGCAGTGTCGCTTGGGCTCTGGCATAATTTCGGGCATGTCGACGTTCTTGAGAACTGTCGGAAGATCCTGTATCTGGCTTTCGATGCCGGCATCACGCATTTTGATCTTGCTAACAACTATGGCCCGCCCCCCGGATCGGCGGAAGAAAATTTCGGCCGCATCCTGCGCGACGATTTTCAGGGTTACCGCGATCAGCTGATCATCTCCACCAAGGCTGGCTATTATATGTGGGAAGGCCCTTATGGAGAATGGGGCTCCAAAAAATACCTCGTGTCCAGTCTTGACCAAAGCCTGAAACGGATGGGTCTCGGTTACGTCGATATCTTCTATCATCACCGGCCGGACCCGAATACCCCCCTGGAAGAGACAATGGCTGCGCTGGATCTGATCGTCCGCCAGGGAAAAGCGCTCTATATCGGTCTTTCCAACTACAAAGCGGAGGAAGCGGCTAAAGCGCTGACCATCCTCCGTGGTCTGGGCACCCCCTGCCTGATTCACCAGCCCAAATATTCGATGTTTGAGCGCTGGGTAGAAGGGGGCCTTCTGGATCTGCTGGAAAAGGAGGGGGTTGGGTGTATTCCGTTCTCCCCGCTGGCGCAAGGCCTGCTTACCGACAAATACCTGAAGGGTATACCGCAGGATTCCCGCGCGGCTAAACCCACCGGGGCCTTACAGGAAGACCAGGTGACAGCCGACAAGATAGAAAAGGTCCGACGACTGAACGAACTGGCGGTCAAAAGAGATCAGACGCTTGCACAAATGGCCCTTGCCTGGATCCTGAAGGACAAGCGGGTCACTTCCGTTCTTATCGGTGTCAGCAAGCCGGAACAGGTAACGGATTCCTTGCAGTGTTTTCGGAATACCTGGTTTACTGATGATGAATTACAAACAATTGAGCGAATTTTGAAATAGATTGTCTAATAATAATCAAATTCTTAGATCGAGAAGGGCTGTCTTTACGGGCAGCCCTTTCTTTTTCCGGGAATACCTATTCCCAATGAGGGAAGTTTCCAGCGAATTTGGCATTGATAGACGTTTGATTTTTAATATGTTAAGGTCTGGCACCGGGCTTGCCTTTATACTGGTACAAACGTACCGATTATGAAACAGTTCATTTCTTTCCTTGCTCTTTCGTTCATCACAGTAGGCGCCTTTGCTACTGACGGCCCCCTGCCTGTTCCGGCAGCCGCCAATTCGGCCAAATCTGCAAAGGTGATCAATGCGGGCGCCGTTCGCTTCGAGTTCAGCAACATTAAGGTTCAGGATCACACGGACTCTGTACTGGTTATTTTTGACAAGTTCGATCACACCGGCGCCGGCGTCATCTTTCAGGTTTATGCCGCTGACGATCAGAATGGTATCAACATCTCTGAGATCCCTGCCGGTAAGTACTATGTGACGATTCAGTGTATGGGCCTGCACCACGACCGGATGGAAAAGACCATCACGATCAAGAAGCAGAAAAATGAAAAAGTACACTTCGATCTGGAAGCTTCTGAAGTCTTTTCAAAAGACAATGTAAAGATCCCGGTTGATCACACCAATTTTTCTGACCTGTCCATCCTGAAGTCGAAGTAGTACTCGCTAATATCCTCGCCATCTCTCCTTCTCATCCACTATCTGAGTTCGTAGCGGTAATATCCCCGAAAGAAAAGAACCACCGCTGTGAAAAAGAAAAAACCTGACATAGCGATCAGGAACCCTCCCAGAACGCAGCCGTACAGTATCCCAAAAATTACCAGACATAGTTTTAGAAAGTCACCGGTCTTAAGCGCTATAACGAATAGACAACTATTCAGAAGTACCAGCAGACTATAGCCCGACAGGATCAGTTCCAATGTATCTATGAATCGGATGGGATCCGCCGTCAGCCAGCCCAGCACGAGCATTTCCGGCAGTAGCAACAGGAAATAAAACAGGCAATATTGCCCAAATCTCTTTCGCAGCGATACTGGAAGAGCCCGGTAACAGATCAGCCTCGTTTCCTCCAGTCTGCGGCACCGGAACAGGAGAATGCCATGCCCGAACAGAGCCACGCTATAGACAAAATAGGGCATCCGGAGATCATAGTCGACGGGTGTTTGCTGTCTCAGCAACAGGTAGAGCAGGAGGCATCCGAAAATTTTGATCGCTGTCAGCAACCCCAGGTTGTCATCAAACAAATAACGCAGCAGGATAGACCAATAGGGGGCACGCTGTGGCCTCCGTTGACGTAAAAGGCCGCCCCGGACGGCTCCCGGATGCGCTAACCGGCGATAATACCCCGCGGCCGAAAGCCCGCAGATCAGCGCGACATATGCCGGAACAAGAACGGCCGAGGTCCATGCCCCCTCATACGCAGCCACCCCCGCAATGGCAAGGGCATAGGCCGATACCGGCAGAAAGGCCACGCTTTGCACCTTTAGCAGCACCCCATAGCAGCGGCGCGGCGGCAAACTCTTCAATTGGTATAGCAACAGACCTTCGCGGCTGTCGATCACCCGGGTGACAAACCGGAATACCTTTCCTGCATACAGTAGCCAGGCCACGCCAACGACAAACAGAAAAGCCGGCGCTGCCAGCATGCCCTGGATCAACGCATAGTGATACGCCAACTGCTGTGAAGGGGCCACGATGCCAAAAAAGACAACAAAAAGGAAAAGGAAGAACCCGGCGTTCTGGCGGTAATAGGCAGATAATAATATTTTATTTACGGTATGGTTCATAAATGACTTTAAACCCATTTAATAGATTGATTTACCAACATCAACCGTTGGATCGTTGACAAAGCCTGTTCGGGGATATCCTGATGTGAGCTGAGAATAAAGCTGGTCCCATATTGACGGCGGCGGTCCAGGATGAGGGTGTAGAGGGCTGTCACTCCCTGCACATCGAGCGTGACCAGTGGCTCGTCAAGCGTGATCAGGGCAGCATCGCCGATGAATGCCAGGAGTAAAGAAACTTTCTTACACATGCCGGCGGACCAGGTAGCCGTCTTTGATCCAAGCCAGGGTGAGACCCTGAGGCAGTCGATCAGTTCATCGACCTGTCCCGGGCGGGGTTTTTGTATGTCCCGGTAGAAGTTCAGGAGGTTTTCGCCGGTCAGGAAATCCGGATAGATCGGTTCGGCGTCGGCCCAGCCGATAGAGCGCCGGTAGGCGACAGGGTCCTTACGCAGCTCCAGGCCTTGTAGCTGGATGCTGCCGTCGAACGGCAAAATACCCGCCAACATCCGGAGAAGCGAGGTTTTGCCCGTGCCGTTGGCGCCTTGCAGCCAGTAAATCCCGCCGGGAAGCTTCAGGGAAGGAATATCCAATAGCTTTTTTGTTCCGTAAGACTTTTGAACGTCGGTAAATTGCAGCATAATAGTACCGGGGTTTATGGTTCCCTGGTGGAGTTAGTAGACTGTACCTCGATTTTGTTTCGGAAGCGCCCGGTAAAAATTGTCTTATTTTTGTCTTATAATTAATATTATGTTAAATAGCCGCACAAGGCCCTCTCACCTGATCTCGTATTATTTTTTTGGCTAGGCTGCAATACAAATACAGGGTAACTTCAGGAATGACAACTGCAAACCATTTAACGCCAGAGGAAATAGCCAGAGTTGTGGATTACTGCCTAAAATATTTCAAAAATGATGGCAGAGTTGTGAGGATTGGATATGCCATAGATCAGGAATTAAAGCAAATACCAACCCCACATTCGATAAGCCAAATCGAACTGGCGCTAACAAAAAGTAAGAAGTATGAAAGTAGATTGCACCGGAATCAAGAGAAATATGAAGGAGATTTTGAAATCTTTATAAGCAATAAGACGTTTCTTGAAAAGCACCCTATCATAGAGAAGATTTTTCTAATTATAATTGGATATGCGGTCGCCCTAATAGTGTCCAAATCCAATGCACCAACAGACAAAGCGGAAGAGCAACGAGAATGCAGACAAGATTCTGCCATCCATGCGATAGCCGATTCTCTACATACCATTCAGCGTCTTGTAAAAGTTCTGCCAGTCGTTTCATCTATAAAACCAACCGCAAGCGATTCTAATATTAAATAGAAAGACAAAGACAAACAGCCCCCTTTAAAAAAATAATACAAGATCAGTTCCCGCCCTACCCTTCACCGCTGCGTTTTATCTGGTTAAATTTACAAAACGCTTTGCGGCACAGCCCAGAGCTAAATAACATAATGTTGTCTTATCAAACAAAAGGCTCATGATTGTCCCCCTATGAACGCCCCAAAAAATTGAATGAAATAGTCACAAATAATTTTTGGGGCGTTCATAGGGGGACGGAGGAAAAAGGAAGTTGTCTGATAAGAAATTATTATGTTAAATAGAATTAAACCCAAATACCTCTCCCCACATCTTCCTAATCGCTGATAATGACTCCCTTCCCCACGCTCCTATGCGTTAAGGCAACTCGGTCTATATAAAATCGCGTATTTTTAAAGCAGATTAGAACACTATGCCTGATGACATATCCACATTGTTGAGTCAATACAAGGAATTGAACTTGCAGGATGTTTTGGATCACGAGAAGTTCAATGAATATTCTATTGTCCATCACTCATCCAGCATTGAAGGATCCACCTTAACAGAAGTAGAGACCCGTTTGCTTTTGGAAGAAGATATCACGCCCAAAGGAAAGCCCTTAATGCATAGTTTAATGGTCAAGGATCACTATGCTGCTCTCCGACATATATTAGAAGTTGCAGCTGCAAAAAAAGGCATTACTGTTGAATTTATCCAACATATTAATGCTCTCGTGATGAAAAATACCGGGAGTGTCTACCATACCGTGTTTGGCGAGATTGACGCTTCCAAGGGAATGTTCCGGAAAGGAAATGTCAGCGCTGGTGGAAGCTACTTTCCCAATCGTCTGGATGAAAATCTTCCTAACGTCAAGGGTGACGAAGAGCAACTAAAGTTCTCTTTTACCGCTCACTTTGATCTTGTCTCGATCCATCCCTTTTATGATGGCAATGGCCGTACCAGCCGGCTGTTAATGAATTATATCCAAGCTTATCATAGATTACCCCTGGCCATCGTATTTAAAGAGGATAAGGCAGATTATTACGTGGCCCTTCAGGAGACGAGGAAGCAGGAAGATATGCAAATTTTTTACTCTTTCCTGTTCGAACAATATCGAAAGCATCTCGAACAAGACATTGCCTCTTATACTCAGGCAATGTCTCAAAAAAATGTACCGAAGAAAGGAAAAGGGAATGGATATTCGCTATTCTTTTAATTCTCTTCCATCTTTCCCAATGGAATTTTCAGCCTACCTAACTATTTCAACCCATACTTCGTCTTCAACGCCGATATGGCCACCGTTCTCTGATAAACTCCCTGAGGCGTTTGAATGGTCGCTAAATGCTCCTGCACGAACTTCACGTCCGTAGACTTTGGATCGAGTGCCTTGGCCTGCGCGATATAATTCCGCGCCGCAGAAACATCATTTCCGACCACCTTTGAAGAAGCGACGGCACTAAGCGCGTGAACTGTCAGCGACAAGGCCCTGGGGTTATTTTGAACCTGGCGCACGGTGTTAGGGTTGCTTAGCGCATTGTTCAACGCATTGACTTTCGCCTGATCCTGCGGATCGTCGACGACGGCTTGTGCGTATGTTTCAATGGTAAGCCCGTCTTCACCGAACGAGATGCTCTTGATCGAAGAGTAGCCAATCATTATAACCGCCACTAAAAATAATGGCACCGCGGCTTTGCCGGTCAGCTTTCCCTTCCATAAATTTCCGATCAGCGTGATAAACAGGACTATGCCTGCTATCAGCAGTATTGCGTATGAATTTTCCATACCTGAATTTGTCGTCATTTCCGGGACGGGGGAAACATCCTACCCTATAAAACATCCCCCCACCCATTTTTATCCTTCAGCAGGATCTCCCGCATCAGCCGGATCGGTGGCATACCATTGTCCAGCATGGCATCGTTAAAGGCTTTCAGCGAATAATGGCTTCCCTCCTGTTGCTGGTAGTCGGCACGCAGCTTCAGGATTTCCAGCTTTCCCAGCGTGTAGAATAAATAGCCGGGGTCAAACGTCCCGCGAAGGGCTTCCTGCCGGGAAGGCTTGTCACCCTGGTACCAGTTGTCCATAAAGAATTTTGTCGCTTCGTCGACACCGATACCGTGGCAATGGGTCTTGACAGACACACAAAGGCGGCAGATCCGCAGCAGGGCATCCCCTGACTGCGCAAGGCGATACTTAGCAGCCGTGACCGAATCGCCATTGTTGCCATAACCTTCATCGAGCATCATCTTCTCGGTGTAATGGGCCCAGCCTTCTACATAGGCATAGCTGGAGAAGATTTTTTCAATCCGGGTGGCGGCAGATGCATTCAGGTGGAGGAACTGCGTGTAGTGACCGGGGTACGCTTCGTGGATCGTCACCACGTCTGTCGTATAATAATTAAAGGAAGCCAGCCAGTCCGCTTTTTGCTGCGCGGTCCATTTGCTATCCACGGGCGTGATGTAGTAATAAGCTTCCGCAGCCTTTGTTTCAAAAGGTCCGGGCACATCACAGGAAGCGGTGCTTGTCTCCCGTGCATACAACGGCGTCTCCTTCACCTGGATCCTCACCGGTGAAGGCATGGTGACGATCTGATGGTCGATAAGGTATTGACGGATGCCTTCCACATGCTTTTTGCTTTCGGATATCAGGCTGTCAGCCGAGGGATGCTCTTTTTGCATATCGTGATAGACTTCCACCGGCGTTTTTTTAGGATTGATAATATGAGCGGCCGCGTTGAAGACACCCTGCTCCCGTTTCAGTTCGGCCAGACCTATCTCCAGGATCTTATCCGGGGAAAGCGTGATCATTTCATTGTTATAAAGAAACTTGCGGTAGTTTTCTTCGCCCAGGGCATAATGCAGATGGGCCTTTGGGAGCCGGTCTGTCTGCAGCCAGCGGACATAATCATTGGTGGCCGCTATAGCCGCCTGGTTAGCGCCGCGAAAGGCAGCCATCAGGGTGTCGTCCTTCACCGGCGCCAGTGCCGTCAGCAGGTCTCCGCTGAGAAAACCCGCGTTGCCTTTGGCAATATTGACAGCCATATCGATATAAGGTTTGGCTAACGAATCGGTCAGGTTGGTTTTCGCAGCGCTATAAAGAGCGGGAATTTGTTTCTCCACCTCGATGATGGACCGGACCCTTTCCTCCAGGGGCGCAAAATCCCGTTTTACATAGGTGTTGATGTCCACAGCCTGGGCATAGGTCATGGGATTCTGCGTGTAGATCTTCATGTTTTCGAAATTGAAGATCTCATTACTGATAGCCGACCGAAGGATCCGGTAGTCGATAAAAGCGTGGGAGCTGAGCGTAGCAGTATCCAATGCCTCCAGCTTGCCGCTATATTCCTTTAGCCGCTTTAGCTCGGCATCGAGAGATGCCTTACTATAGTCGGTCACTCCTTTATCATACTGGTGGAAACCCAGATTGACGGCAGCCTGCGGCCTCCAATCCAGCCAGCCTTGCAAAAAGGCGTCGGACAACTGGCTGAAAGCGCTGTCCCCGCCACCCGGGTTGACCCCGCTTTGCTGCTGGCCGCAACGGCAAAAAGACATCGAAAGAAGCAGGAAGGAAAGAACCGTTCGTAAGCGGAGCGTCTGGAGTGACATAATCGGGGGTTTTTCCAAAGGTAGTTTTGGTTGGCTATATTGCATAATGAAAGTTAAGATAGCCAGGTTTGTATTGTTATTAATCGCTATTCTTTCGGTAGCCCTCCTGATGGTTCATGTTTACACCCGCAAACTGATGGACAACGTCGTCTTTATGGTATCTCCTTCTTCCACTCTGCCTTCCTCGATCGGTTCCAGGTATAAAGAGGTCCGCGTGGGGCAACAGGACAGGAATATCCGGGCCTGGATAACGTTGCCCGTGGTTGTCAAAAAGAACAATGCCGCGGTGATCATTTTCAGAGGCATCGGGGAAAGTCTTTCGGATTGGATCTGGTTCCAGAAAATGCTGGCCGACAGCGGAATCGTCTCCGCTTCATTCGACTACGGGCCACCCGCAGATACCCTAAAAACGAACGGCAACCCGATGAAAGGGAGTTCGAGATTAAAAGAAGTGACCAAAAATGTGCAGGATATTATTGATTCGGTAAGACTCCTGTGCGGACCGTCCCTCAACCTGTTCCTGCTTGGTCATTCGGTCGGCAATGCCATTATGCTGGAAATGTACCCCCGGATCAACGCACCCTTTGTCAAAGGGGTCATTCTATGCAATGCCTTTGCATCGATCAAGGCCTGGTCGGTGTATCATCATCATATCTCCCCCACTACCGCCTTTTTCCTTCCCGATTACTATGATAATACCCGCAATATAAAAGCGGTTGTCCAGCCCATCCTGATGCTGCACAGCAAGGCCGATTCCGTCAACTATTTTACCGATGCGTTAAAGATTTATATGCTTAGCAGGGAGCGGCAGCAGCCCGTCCGGCTTATTCCGTTTGAAGGATACGGGCACAATTATATTTATGGGAAAGACCACTTTGATTACTGGGCGCCAATCGTGCAGTTTATCGGAACATTTCCTTCTTATAGCGGAAGTCCTGCTCCGTTGTTACCAGTCCGGTAATAATTCCGACTAATTCTGCAATGAACCTAAACATAAATTTTTTTTATGAAAGCGCTAATTGCAAAATCAAGCTATCCCACTTTTCGGTCCTTTGCGATCATCCTGCTGATCATATGCCTGGCGCCGAGAATTTTCGCCCAAACAACACATTTTAAAACACATACGGAATGGGAATGGAATGGGGAATTTATTACCGGGACTATGTACAATGTGATTGAAACAAAAATTTCCTTTGTCACCATAGAGTTCCAACTACTGGATAAGCACTTGATGCCCGTTCAAACCATCTCAATAACGACTAATACCGGGATCACCCCCAATGGTCAATGGAAATTCAAAATCCAGGCCGTTAATGTCATGGCAAACAGCGTGCGCTTAAGCAATAAGATCATCAAATAGAGATACGCACCCTGCTGGCTCAACACCAATCGGAACATTTCCTTCTTATAACGGCCCACATCCCATTTAACTCAATACCAAACCCTCTTTTAACGCATTTTCATAGGCCGCCTTGTCGAACTTGTATAAATGCGGCGACCGGTGCGGCCCGATACTCCTTTTTTCATCCAGCTTCTTCAACAGCCCGAGCGCGATTAATTTCTTTGGAAAGTTGCTGACATCTAATTTTTTGCCAAGCAGGGTCTCATAAAGAGAATGAATTTCGGAGAGCGTAAATTTCTCCGGCAGCATGTTATAGCCGATCGGGTAATGATACAGCTGGATCCGCATCGTATGCAACGCCTCCCTGACCATCTCATTGTGATCGAATTCCAGCGTCGGCAGATCGTCAAGGTCAAACCAGACACAGGCATCCGACATAATATCGGGCTGCGGCACCGTCAGCGAAAAATCGGTGATCGCATAAAAACCGATGGAAATCGTCTGATCGATCAGCCAGTTATCCCTGGTAAACCGGATCCCGAAGGCGGCTTGCCATTTCCCTTCATCGAATTCATCGAGGTTTACCCGCTTGGGATCACCAAAAGTCTTAAACTGCTGCAGGAACAGGTTTTCGACTCCTGTACGCTCCCTTACATTCCGGTTGGCCGCTTCTACCAGTCTTTCCGTTCGCTTTATGTATCCCCCCGGCAGGCACCAGCCCTCTATAAATTTGGGCTTGATCAGCAAAAGCTTTAGCTGCCGTTCATGATACCCGAAAATGGCGCAATCGAGCGACACATGCGGGATATAATGGAGATGCCCTCTTAAAATAAATGCTCTTACTTCTTCATCCGTATTCATGCCCCAAAATTATTTAGTAATTTTCACTAATTAAGAATTATTTCCTTATCTTCATTTGGTGGAATCTACTAAATAACATTGCTAATACTGCTTTTATGATGTCAACCAGAAGAGCCTTTCTCAGGAAAGCCGCCCTGGGCGCCGCCGGACTAAGTCTTGCTTCAGCCCTCCCCCATCGCCTGCTCGCCAACAAACCAGCTTCCGGAAAAGACATACGCACCGCCAGGCAGGCCGCCTCCCTCCAGGACATCCCAAACGTCAGCCAGGATCTTTTCTTTAAGATCGCCGTTTCCCAATTCTCCTTTGCCAGTCAATTTTGGACAAAACAGCTCGACCCGCTCGATTTTGCCGCCAAATCCAAAGAACTGGGCATCACTGGCCTCGACTATTGCTCCATGTTTTTTGCCGATAAGGCAAAGGATCAGGGTTTCCTGGGCGAACTAAAAAAGCGCTCCGCAGACGCCGGCGCCTACAACCTGCGCATTATGATCGACGCCGAAGGCGTATTGGGCGACCTGAATGAAGCCAACCGGCTAAAGGCTGTGGACAATCATTACAAATGGATAGATGCCGCAGCCACTCTCGGCTGCCCGATGATCCGCGTCAACGTAGAAGGAGAAGGCCAGCCGGCCGATGTAGCGAATGCCGCGGTGGATAGCCTGGGCCGGCTGATCACTTATGGCAGTAAAGCGCAAATCGACGTCATCGTGGAAAATCATGTCGGCATCTCCTGCAACGGAGCCTGGCTCGCCGGTGTAATGAAACAGCTCAATAGCCCTCATGGCGGAACGCTGGCCGACTTTGGCAATTTCTGTGTCAACCGGACAAAGCCGGAGACCATGGACATAGCCGGCTATATGAAGACAAAATGCCTGGAGGAATATGACCGGTATAAGGGAATAACCGAACTGATGCCCTATGCAAAAGGTGTTCACGCCAAATCACATCTCTTCACCGCAGATGGCAGCGACCAGGAAACGGACTTTAACCGCATGTTCAAAATTATAAAAACATCCGGCTTCACCGGCTGGATCAGCGTAGAATATGAAGGCGGCCTGTTTAAGATGTATACAAAAGACAGTAAATACCTGGACGACTACGCCGGCACTACCGCTACTAAAAACCTGGTGGAACGCGCCGGCCGCCTGGCATAACAACGCACCGCCCGGACCGGCGGAAACTCACCGCCAGGACCGGCGGACAAAACAAAACCATGCAAATAATAAAATCACCGACCGAATACGATGTGGTCATCATCGGCTCGGGCGCAGGAGGCGGCATGTCAGGCTATGTACTGGCAACGGCAGGTATAAAAGTGCTGATGCTGGAAGCCGGCCCCTTTTTTGACCCGGCAAAAGATTCACAGCAATTAAAATGGCCATACCAGTCGCCCCGCCGCGGTGGCAATGCCACACGCCCCATGGGCGATTTCGACGCAGCCTATGGCGGCTGGCAGGTGGAAGGCGAACCCTATACCCAAAAAGAAGGCTCGGACTTTCAGTGGTTCCGCTCCAGAATGCTGGGCGGCCGCACCAATCACTGGGCCCGCATCTCCCTTCGCATGGGACCAAAAGATTTTAAATGTAAGACCAGCTACGGGGTGGGTGACGACTGGCCCATCAGCTATGAAGAGATCAAACCCTATTATGATAAAGTCGACCGCCTGATCGGCGTTTACGGCTCCGTGGAAGGAATGGACAACGACCCTGACGGCATTTTCCTGCCCCCGCCCGCACCCAGGCTGAATGAATTATTCGTAAAAAAAGCCGCCACCGGTATGGGCATCAAGGTCATCGCCGGCCGCGGTTCGGTACTCACCGCGCCACTCCCGGGGAATAACGACCGGCAAGCCTGTTTTTTTTGCGGACAATGCAACCGCAGCTGCAAGATCTATGGAGATTTTTCGGCTTCCTCCTGTCTGGTGATCCCGGCTTTAAAAACCGGCAATCTCACGGTAATGACCAATGCTATTGTCCGCGAGATACTGACCGACAAGGAAGGACAGGCCAGTGGGGTATCTTATATCGGCAAAGACGACGGCCAGGAATACCAGGTAAAAGCCAAAACCGTGATCCTGGCAGCCAGCACCTGCGAATCAGCCCGGATACTCCTCAATTCAAGATCGGCACAACACCCGAACGGTCTGGCCAACACTAGCAACGCGGTAGGTAAATACCTCCATGATTCGACGCAAGGCGGGGGCGTGGCCGTCCTTCCGCAATTGCTGGACAGAAAGCGCTTTAATGAAGATGGTGTGGGAAGCCTGCATCTGTATGCCCCCTGGTGGCTGGATAGCCGCAAACAACCTTTTTCACGCGGCTATCACCTGGAAATATTCGGCGGAATGATGATGCCCGGCTATGGCGGCTACTTTGGTTTTGAAGGCGCCATCGTTCCGTATCTGAATGGCTTTATCCCCGGCCGTGATGGAAAGATGAAGGCCGGCGGCGGTTTTGGCCTGTCCCTGAAAGACGATTACCGGCGCTTCTATGGCAGCATGGCCGGTGTCGGCTGTCATGGCGCATCCACAGCCCGGGAAGATAATTATTGTGAGATAGACCCTACTGTAGTCGACAAGTACGGTATTCCCGTGCTTCGTTTCCGGTACAAGTGGGCGGAAGACGATGTCGCCCAGGCCAAACACATGCAGGAGACCTCGCAGGCGATCGTAAAAGCGATGGGCGGCATCTCCCTGGTACAACCTGCGGGCCCGGAGACGAATTACGGTCTGGACAAGCCGGGCAAAGGCATCCATGAGGTTGGTACCGTCCGCATGGGCGACGATGCAAAAAAAGCACCGCTGAACAACTGGGGTCAGGCGCATGATTGTAAGAACCTGTTCGTCACGGACGGATCGGTATTCACCCAGCAATCGGAGAAGAACCCTACCTGGACGATACTGGCGCTGTCAATGCGTACCGCCGAATACATTATCGATCAGCGCAAAAAACAAAATAGCTAATCCAATGAACAGAAGAGACAGCTTAAAAGCACTGGGCATCGGCGCCCTTTCCGCAACAACACTCCTGGATGGCTGCAAGACAGGCACAGGCAAAAACCCCGCCGATGCCGGACAATCAGCCGATGCCAGACACCCTGCCGAAAATTCCATCGACGCCGACACAACCGGCAGACAGGGTTTTGAAATCGCGCGCGACAAGGCGCTGGTCGGCCAAACATATTTCGATGTACACGAACGGGCAACTATCACGGTCCTGGCCGATCTCATCCTTCCAAAAGATGAAACGAGCGGCAGCGCAACGGACGCCGGCGTACCTGACTTTATCGAATTTATCGTAAAGGATGAGCCGCAGCATCAGCTGCCGATGCGAGGCGGTCTTCGCTGGCTGGATATGGAATGCCTCGGCCGTTTTGAAAAAGACTTTGTAAGCTGCACGGCCCAACAGCAAACAGCCGTGCTCAGCGATATCGCCTATCCATTCAAGGTCAGACCGGAAATGCAGCCCGGCGTCACCTTCTTTAATAAAATGCGCGATCTGACGGCCATTGGATTCTTCACCAGCAAAATGGGCATTGCCGACCTGGGGTATAAAGGCAATTCACCGGGTAAATGGGAAGGGGTGCCGGCGGAGGTGCTGAAACAATACGGGCTTTAATCCACTGCTATCCCCCATATTCGGGATTGTCCATCGTTCCTGTCCAAGCTATCTTTAGGTCTGTCAAACCAACTAAAAGACCTAATTATGAGGAACAAATGTATGCTGACGGCCCTCCTGCTGACAATGATCGCTTTCGGCGGTAAAGCCCAGGTATCTATGAAAATTAACGCCACTCAGATCCAGCTCATTTCATTTTCCGATTCGGGAGCTACATCCTTGAACGGTTCAAGGGAAAGCAGGCCGGCTAGTTCGATAACCGTTAAAATGATGTTCGACCAGGGCGTGAACACCTGGCATCAAAACTTCCTGAACGGTCAGAATTTGCCGCAGGTCCAATTCCTGTTTACGTCCCGGAATACCAACCCCAATACGCCGAAATATACCGTCCAGGCGGAACAAGTGGTGATCACCGGTTTCAAGATCTACACGCTGGACAATAACCCGAACCTCTATGCTGAAATGGTCTTGTCGGCCAGGTCAGTAGCATATACCTATTCTTCCGCCAATACGACGCATTGACGGGATGCCTACGCTCTTTTGTTCAGAAAATAAAGCAGGTCATTCGACTTGATCCAGAAGGTAAGCGAAAGCACAGAGGTCAGAAGAAGTGAATAAGCGAGGAAGAGTTGATCCTGCAGATACAGCGATGCACTGAGGATGTAAGTACAAACAATAGTAACGAGAGTTACAAGACTGATTAACGTTTTCATGCGGGTGTTACATTTAGTTGTTAAAGACTATGATTATTAGGAAAATGTGCTTTTGAGGCTCATTTCATAGTCATTGGAACGGGGTAATTGCAAAGGATGGGAAGGATACTAAATGCGAGAAAGGTTAATCGGGGGAGATTGGGTACGTCGGGGTTAATCGGAAGTTGGATCGTTGAGGTTAGTAGGGGGTGTACTGCTTAAATCCTATGTAAAAGTATAAGACATTTTTGAAATATGCAAGCCATTTTAAGGTTTTCTACTCAGAATCCATAGAATCCCTTAGATATTGGGCCTGATTTCGACGGGTTCCGCCGGGAGTCCCATCCATTGTTCCTACCAGGGGAAAACTGTATCTTGCTCATATGCTTACGATTAAAAAGTTTCCCACCTGGGCGCTGCTGCTTGCAACCGGACTGATTTTCCTGAGTGTTGGGATACTTGCCTTTATCGATCCCCTCAATAGCTATCTGAAACTGGTAAAATTCACCGGTATTGCGCTGTTACTGAATGGCGGCATCCTGCTGACCATCGTGATCGGCAACACAAAATACCCCAATGAAAAGAAATGGATGCAGGCTGAAAGTATCGTACACCTGTTTTTTGGGATCCTCTTTCTGTTCAATCCGTTATTGGCTTTTATCGCCCTACCCTATTTTATCGGTTCCTGGATGCTGCTGGTAGGCATTCTCAAAACGCTGGCCGCCCTTACCCTCCGGCCTTTCATCCGCGGTTGGCCGCTGATCCTGCTGGCAGGTATGCTATCCAACCTCTTCGGGGCCCTGCTCCTTTTTAGTCCGCTTCCAAAAGCCAGCGCCATCACCATCCTGCTCGGCGTCTTTGGCGTGATCATGGGATCCTTATATACCGTCGACTCGCTTCGCTATCGGAAAATGAAAGATACCCTGGATATGTTGTTATGATTTAGTGGTCTTTGTCCACGTTGTTGAACTTGTTGGTATAAGCGTCGGCCTTATCCTTTGCGGTCGGGCCCTTTGTTTCGTAGATCGTGATCAGCAGGTCATAGGCATCTTTCAGCGCGCTCTTTTCCTCCTGCTTCAATTTACCCTTGCTGCCCAGGTCCTGGTCTACTTTTTCAAAATAAGGGATGGCTTCATCGAATTTCTTGCCTGCCGCAGCCCTGAAATCGCCTCTCTTTTTGGCATCATCGGGTGTCTTTCCTACGACCTTTTTCGCCTGCCCCTGCAAATCCACACCGGCATTGTAGGCAATCTGTCCCAATACAAGGGCGGCCTGGGGATAATCCGGCTGCAGCTCCAGGCATTTTTGCAGGTTGATCTGCGCCTTGGCGATCAACGCGTCGGCATTGGCCGGTACATGTCCCGAACTGGTATCGGAGGCACTCTGGTATAGCTCCAGCCCGAAATTGAAAAAGAACAGGTAGTTCTTGGGGTAATGGGTGACGATCGTATCGTATAAGACGAACAGGGAATCTTTATTACCTTTTGCGCGGGCAATATCCAGCTGCGTGCTTGGCCAGAAGAGGTCATCAGGAAACAGCTGCCCGGCAATAGCCAGGTATTTGCGCGTATTGGCGTCATCCTTCCGGGTATTATAATAATCGACCAGCCATTTATAGATGTCGATCATTGTCGAATTGTTGATCGTAGTAATCCTCGCATCCGCTATTTTGCTATAATAGGTGGCAGCAGTGTCCTTTTTGCTGGCTTTCTCAGCAGAGATGCCCGCATACAACGTGGAGGTCGTGTCGATTTTGAGGGTAGTCCAACCCTTCGAATTCATAAAGGCGCTGGCTGCCAGGGCTCCTTTGAAATTATTCAGCGCAGAATCGTATTTATTGGAATTGTAGTCATTCGCACCGATCTGGAAATAACCCTGGTAAATTTCATTGATGGGTTTGTAACCATCCAGCTGGAGCAGGACGAGCTTCTTGTCATCTACCTCCGTATATTTTATCAGCGCCATAAATGCCGTATCACGCGCATTGGGATATTGCGCGGTCAGCGGACCTGCTGCAATGGCATTGTATATCTTTAGCTTGGTATACCACGCGTCCCCATTTTTCTGATTCTTATCGATTGCCAATACCTTATCTATTTCTGTCTTGGCTTCGGGCAATTTACCTGCTTTAAGGAGGTCTTTCGCCTTATCGACGCTTTGCGCGAACAGGCCCATACCGACAAAGGCAAGGAATCCAGTTAGGATGAGTCTTCTCATTTTTTGAATATTTATTTAATGTACAATTTTTCAACCGATCGTTTCTTCGGGCAGATCTCCGTTCCCGGCCGGCAAATCAGGCGGCAAAGCGCCGTTGCCTTCTTCTTCCAGCTTGTCTAATTTGGTAATAGCGGCGATCTCATCGTTTTCATCCAGCCGGATCAGCTTAACACCCTGGGTAGCCCGGCCCTGCTCGCTGATGCCGGCCACAGGCATTCTTATCGTCACACCGCTCTTACAGGTGATCATAAGGTCCTCCGATTCGGTGACGTCTAAAATTCCCACCAATTTACCGGTTTTCTCCGTTACACTGATGGTTTTTACGCCTTTTCCGCCCCGATTGGTGATCCGGTATTCGTCGATAGCCGTCCGTTTGCCGTATCCTTTCTCACTGACTACAAGGACGGTACGGGATTTATCTTCCCTATTGACACAGATCATGCCAATCACTTCATCCTTTGCATCATCAACTTCAATGCCAGCCACCCCGATGGCGCCCCTGCCGGTGGGCCGCACTTTTTCTTCTTCGAAACGGATGGCCCTGCCAGTTTTAACGGCCATGAGGATCTCCGATTTGCCATCGGTGAGCCTTGCTTCCAGCAGTTGGTCGCCTTCCACGATCGTGATCGCATTGACACCGGTCTGCCGGGGGCGGCTGAAGTCCCCGAGGGACGTCTTTTTGATAATGCCCTGTTTCGTACACAGTACGATAGCGTGATCGCGGACAAAATCTTCGTTTTTCAGGTCCTGCACATCCACGATCGCACGGACCTTATCATCCTGGGGAATATTGATCAGGTTCTGGATGGCCCGCCCTTTACTGCTCTTCTCGCCATCGGGGATTTCGTATACATTAAGCCAGTAGCACCGGCCCTTTTCTGTAAAGAACAGCATGGTATGATGCGTCGAGGCTACGAACAGGTGTTCGATATAGTCTTCTTCCCGGGTGCGGCCGCCAATGGCGCCCCGGCCGCCGCGGCGCTGCTGGCGGTATTCGGTCGCGGAGGTACGCTTGATATAGCCCAGGTGGGAGATGGTGATGACGACATCTTCTTCGCGGATAAGATCCTTGATGCTAACCTCGTTGTCCAGATAGGTGATCTCCGTTTTACGCTCATCGCCAAATTTATCCCTTACCTCCTGCAATTCCTTCCGGATGACATCGAAGCGTTTGCCTTCGTCGGCCAAAAGCTCTTTCAGGAAAGTGATCAGCTTCATCAATTCATCATATTCCTCGCGGATCTTTTCCCGCTCCATACCGGTAAGACGCTGGAGACGCAATTCCAGGATTGCTTTTGCCTGCACCTCGTCCAATCCCCAGCCGGCATTGATCAGGCTTTCCCTGGCGATTTCGGGCGTGGAGCTGGCTCGGATCAGGGCAATCACTTCATCCAGATGATCCAGCGCAATCAGGTAACCTTGTAAAATATGCGCTTTCTTCTGGGCCTCTTTCAATTCAAACTGGGTACGGCGGATGACCACTTCGTGGCGAAATTCGACAAACTCCACGATCATTTCGCGGAGATTGAGCGTTCGCGGCCGGCCCTTGACGATGGCTACATTGTTGATGCCATAGGAAGTCTGCAGCTCCGTATGCTTATACAGCTGGTTGATGACGACATTGGCAACCGCATCCCTTTTCAGGTCGATGACGATACGGGTGCCTTCCCGCTTATTGGATTCGTTATTGATATGCGCAATCCCTTCGATGATCTTTTCATTCACCAGCTGCCCGATCCTGTCGCAAAGCGCATCCCGGTTGACCTGGTAAGGCACTTCGGTGACAACGATCGTTTCCCGGCCGCTGGCCTTGGTGTCTACCTGCAGCTTGCCCCGAAGGACAACCCGGCCCCTGCCAAAATGCATAGCGGCCTTGACCCCTTCCATACCATAAATAATACCGCCGGTAGGAAAATCGGGTGCTTTAATATAGTGCATCAGCTCTTCGACCGTAATGTCCCGCTTCTCGATATACGCCACACAGCCGTCGATCACTTCCGTCAAATTGTGGGGCATCATATTGGTGGCCATGCCGACGGCGATACCGCTCGAGCCGTTGATCAGCAGCTGGGGGATACGCGTCGGCAACACTGTAGGCTCCTGCAGGGAATCGTCGAAATTCAGCTGGAAATCCACGGTATCCTTATCGATATCCTGCAGCATGTATTCAGCCTGGCGATGAAGACGGGCTTCGATATACCGCATGGCCGCCGGGCCGTCGCCATCCTGGTTGCCAAAATTCCCCTGCCCGTCGACGAGCAGGTACCGCATGCTCCATTCCTGTGCCATACGAACCATGGCGTCAAAGATGGAGGCATCCCCATGCGGGTGATATTTCCCCATGACCTCTCCTACGATACGAGCGGCTTTTTTATAAGGCTTATTGCTGTTATTGCCCAGTTCGTTCATCCCATGCAGGATGCGGCGATGAACGGGTTTCAAACCGTCCCTGACGTCGGGCAAAGCGCGACCGACGATAACCGACATCGAATAATCGATGTAGGCAGTCTTCATCTGCTCTTCAATATTTACCGGGACGATGCGATTGTTGTCTTTGGTCTCCAGTGGCGTGCTGTTATCTTCCATATTATCAATGATATCCCCTAGTTCTGAGAGGATGGCAAATCTACCTTATTTGGCGCTGAAAACCAGCCAAAAGCGTGCTTTTTTTGACAGATTTAATAGACATTTTTTTCACCCCTATTCCAACCAGGCCCCTTTTACCAGATCCCCATCCACCTCGACATAGATATGCTCCTGCAGGGTGGTTGAAAGCGACAACCCGGTATAATCGGGCTGTACGGGGAATGCCTTATGGCTCCTTTCCACCAGTACAAGGGATTCGATCTTCCGGGGATGGTATTCCAGGAAAGGTTTCATGGCATAAAGCAGGGTCCTGCCGCTATTGGCCACATCGTCTATGACGATGACCACCCGATCGTCAAAATCGGGCGAACTGCTGAGGGATACCGCCCCCGGCTTCTTTTTATCCAGGGTAATCGTGATCAGAAGGATAGGAAGGCGGCCGCCTGTGATCTCCTCCAGGTGCCGCTGGATATTGCGGGCGATGACACTGCCGCTCTCCCGGATACCGGCGAGAATCAGCTGCTGTTCCCCGGAATTGTTCTCGAGGATCTCATATGCCATACGTCGCAGTTTTTTTTCTGCTACGGGCTGCGTTAAAATGTAGTTCTTCATTCCGGCCACAAATTAAAGCAATATGCGCAAAACACTTATCTTCATCTCCACAATAAATTTCCTATGGCCCTTCTCCAGCAGATCCTGTTCATCCTGGCCGCCGCGATGGCGACGGGGCTGTTCATAAAAAAGATCAGGCAGATCCGCAGAAACATTCTTCTTGGCGGGGATGACGGGTCGTTCGTCCGGGACGCGGATTCGGGCCGTCGCTGGAAAAATGTCCTGCTGCTGGCATTCGGCCAGAAAAAAATGTTCCGCAACCCCCTGGTAGCGGTTATGCATTTCGTCATCTATGCCGGTTTTATCATCATCAATCTCGAAGTCCTGGAGATCGCCCTGGATGGGGTGCTGGGAACACACCGGCTTTTCTATGGATTGACCGGCTCCCTTTATCTCTGCCTTATCAATGGCTTCGAAGCGCTGGCCCTTGGGGTATTGACCGCCTGTATCATTTTCCTATGCCGCCGGAATCTCCTGAAATTGCGGCGGTTTATCAGCCATGACCTCGATGGCTGGCCCCGCAGCGACGCCAATTATATCCTGCTGACAGAGATCGTGCTCATGTCGCTTTTTCTGACCATGAATGCCGCCGACACCCTGCTGCAGGCCAGGGGTTATGGTCATTACGGCGCGCGTCTCACAGGGGATTTTGCCTTTTCCCGGTGGCTGCACCCGCTGCTGAACGGCTGGAGCAGCGGCTCCCTGGTCGTCCTGGAGAGGACCTGCTGGTGGCTCCATATCCTGGGTATCCTGGCGTTCCTCAATTACCTGCCTTATTCCAAACATTTGCATATCCTGCTGGCCTTCCCGAATGCTTATTACGCCAGGCTGGTCCCGGAAGGGAAATTAAGGAATATGCCCGCCGTCCGGCAGGAAGTGCTCTATGCCATGCAGCCGGAAACGGCGCCTCCGGCCCCTACCGATGGCAGTGCCCCGCAGCCTGCACCCCGCTTCGGCGCCAAAGATATCTTCGACCTGAACTGGCACAATCTCCTGGACGCCTATTCCTGTACAGAATGCGGACGCTGCTCAGCCGCCTGCCCGGCTAACCTGACCGGCAAGCTTTTGTCCCCCCGCAAAATCATGATGAACACGCGGGACCGGGTGGAAGAAGTGGGCAAAAATATTACCGCCAACGGAAAATTCGTCGATGATGGAAAGACCCTGCTTAACTATATCTCCGCCGAAGAACTGCGTGCCTGCACAACCTGCAATGCCTGCGTGGAAGAATGCCCCGTCAGCATCAGCCCGCTGGAGATCATTATCGAAATGCGCCGCGCGCTCATCATGGAAGACAGCAATGCCCCGCAGGAATGGAATAACCTCTTCGGCAATGTCGAAAATAATTTTGCTCCCTGGAAATTCAGCCCGGACGACCGGGACAAATGGGCCGCGGAAAGCTGACCTATTGCTTTTTTGCCAGAACCGCCAGTGACACGGTAAGATCGTTGGAAAGCGTGCTGGACCCCCCTACGCCAAAATCCTTCCGGTTTATGGTAAAGCCCCCCTTGAAGATAAAGTCATCCCCCAATGGGGTAGACAGGAAGGGAAAAGAGATCTCTTTCGTCGCGCCCTTGATGGTTAATTTGCCCGTGATCGTATAATGACCGTTCTTATCGAGAGGTTTGACCGCAATGGATACAAACCGGATCCGGGGATACTTGCCGACATCGAAATAGGCGTCTTTTTTCAGATGTTCGTCCCGGATGTTATTGGCTGTATTGATAGAAGCCGCATCCAGGCTTACGTCGAAGCTATCGGTTGCCGCGTTCTGCGGGTCGAAGACGATAGTCCCCTGCAGCCCGGTGAAAGTCCCTACAGTATTGAACCCAAAATTTTTGATCCTGAACCCAATGGAAGAACCCAGGTCGGCAGGCATGTACTGATGTCCGGCGGACTGAGCAAAGGAGGGCGCTATCGCCAGTTGTGCCAGGAGAAATCCGAAAACATATTGCATAGCCATTCTAATTTTCTGAAACT
>Ga0302325_10003905_pt1 | contig 34770 bp, 30 predicted proteins | sample Palsa_T0_2_FD_201948 | JGI IMG/M metagenome (GOLD analysis project Ga0302325, IMG submission 201948) | Peat permafrost microbial communities from Stordalen Mire near Abisko, Sweden - Palsa_T0_2 | ecosystem: Environmental > Terrestrial > Soil > Palsa > Peat permafrost | place: Sweden: Abisko...
AATGTCGTCACCACCGAGTATTCCGACTGGGCCACCAATTGCCCCGAATACAAGGTGACCGCCGTGCAGATCTCGCCCTCGAACGGTCCGACCGAATGGCAGCAGGAATATAACGAGCTGGCGCGCAAGAGCCGCCGCGTCGCCGCAACGATCGAGGCCGCGTAGTAGCGGATGCGCGAGCCGACGGCCAGTGTCGCTTGCTCGATCTGGCGCCATCAGGGCGCGGCCGACGGTAAGCGCGTCATCCCCGAGGAAACCGCCGTCGCCTTCACCTATAACGGCGGCTCCTATGCGGTGATGATGGCGACGCCGCAGAATCTCGAAGATTTTGCGCTGGGCTTCAGCATCACCGAGCGTCTCGTCTCCGCGCCGACGGATATCCGTCAGCTCGATATCGTCGAGCACGATGCCGGGATCGAATTGCGCATGTGGCTAACCGAACCGCACGCCGCCGCCTTGAGCGAGCGGCGGCGCTATCTCGCCGGCCCGACCGGCTGCGGGCTCTGCGGCATCGAAAGCCTCGACGAGGCCGTGCGCCCGCCGGTGCGGGTGCGCGACGGCAAGAGCTTTACACCGGCCGAGATCATGCGGGCGCTGGAAACGCTCGGCCCACGCCAGGAACTCAATCAGCAAACCCGGGCGGTTCACGCTGCGGCATTTTGGCACCCGGAAACCGGCCTCGTTGCAGTGCGGGAAGACGTCGGCCGGCACAACGCACTCGACAAGCTTGCCGGCGCGCTGATGCGGGATAACGTGCCCGGCCACAGCGGCATGGTGCTGCTCACGAGCCGCGTGTCGGTGGAAATGGTGCAGAAAACCGCTGCCATCGGCGCGCCGCTCATCGTCGCCGTATCGGCGCCCACCGCGCTCGCCGTGCGCACCGCCGAGACTTCCGGCATAACGCTCGTTGCGATCGCGCGCAGCGACGGCTTCGAGGTGTTTACACATCCGCAGCGCATCAAAGAAGCTGCAACCCATGACGCTTGACAAGCTGGTTTACATGGCGAATCAAATCGGCAAGTTTTTCGCGAGTCAGGGACAGGATCAGGCTGCCGCCGGGACGGCGGATCACATCAAGAAATTCTGGGATCCGCGGATGCGCGCAGCGATCGTCGCGCATGTTGAGGCGGGCGGCCGAGGGCTCGACCCTTCCGCTCGCAGAGCCATCGAGTTGTTGAAGGAAGCAGAATCGAAAAACTGAAAAGCTGCAAAACTGAAAAGCCCCGAAAGTGGGCGATCAGGGAGGATACGCCATGACGACAGTCGAACGGGCGCAAGGTCTCGTTAGTTCGGGACCCGGGTTGCTTGACCGAGACCGAATCATAGCCAAAGCCGGCTTCAATCGCTGGCTGGTTCCGCCGGCAGCACTCTGTATCCATCTCTGCATCGGCATGGCCTACGGCTTCAGTGTATTCTGGTTGCCGCTGTCGCGCGCGCTCGGCATCACGGCGGCCAAGGCCTGTCTCGACATGACGCTGGCGCAGGAACTGTTCACGACGACCTGCGATTGGCGCATCGCCAGCATGGGCTGGATGTTCACCCTCTTCTTTGTGGTGCTTGGAGTGTCGGCGGCACTTTGGGGCGGCTGGCTTGAACGCGTGGGGCCGCGCAAAGCCGGCGTGGTCGCGGCTATCTGCTGGGCCGGCGGTCTCTTTCTGGGCGCGATCGGAATCTACATCCATCAGCTTTGGCTGATGTGGCTTGGCTCCGGCGTGATCGGCGGCATCGGTCTCGGCCTGGGCTACATCTCGCCGGTGTCGACGCTGATCAAATGGTTTCCCGACCACAGGGGGATGGCGACAGGCTTCGCCATCGCAGGCTTCGGTGGCGGCGCGATGATCGGCGCGCCGCTGGCGAACATGCTGATGAACTATTTCAAGACGCCAACCTCCGTCGGAGCGTGGCAAACATTCGCTGCGATGGGCGCTATCTATTTCGTGTTCATGATGATCGGAGCATTTCGCTACCGACTTCCGCCAGCGGGCTGGCGGCCGGACGGCTGGACGCCGCCGAGCGAAGCGAAATCGATGATCACGCAGCGCAATGTGCATCTTAAAGATGCGCACAAGACGCCGCAGTTCTGGCTGATCTGGGCGGTGCTTTGCCTGAACGTATCAGCGGGCATCGGCGTCATCGGCATGGCGTCGCCGATGCTTCAGGAAATCTTCGGCGGCAAACTGATCGGACATCCGGAGCTTGGCTTCAACGCGCTTAGCGTGGACCAGAAGGTCGCCATCGCCGCGATCGCGGCCGGCTTTGCCGGATTGCTGTCGCTGTTTAATATTGGCGGCCGGGTATTCTGGGCCTCGCTGTCCGACTTTATCGGACGCAAGAACACCTACTACATGTTCTTCCTGCTCGGCATCGCGCTCTACGCTTCGGCGCCGTTCTTCGCGCAGATCGGCAACAAGGCGTTGTTCGTACTTTCGTTCGGGATCATCCTGTCGATGTATGGCGGCGGCTTCGCCACCGTGCCGGCTTACCTCGCCGATATGTTCGGTACGCAGTTCGTCGGCGCCATCCATGGCCGCCTGCTTACCGCCTGGTCCACGGCCGGCATCGTCGGTCCCGTAGTGGTGAACTACATTCGCGAGTTTCAGCTCGCGGCCGGCGTGCCGCGCGACCACCTTTACGACTTCACCATGTACATCCTCTGCGGCATGTTGGTTGTCGGCCTGATCTGCAACTTCCTGGTCAGACCGGTTAATCCCAAGTGGTACATGAGCGAGGGGGAAGTGGCCAAACTGCAAGCCGCAAGTGCCACCGGCGTTGTTCCATCGGGCTCGTTTGGGATCGGCAAGGGCGGCTTCGATCTGCCTGCTGCAATCTTCTGGGCCTTCGTCGGCATTCCGCTGGCTTGGGGCGTTTGGATCGCGCTGCAGTCAGCCGTTAAACTGTTCTAGTGAACGCTTCAATCCCGAGACTACAAACGGCGCGGCCGCAAAGCCGCGCCGCTTCGTTGCCCGCCAATGCCGCAACTAACTCGCACCCAGTTGGATGCAGCCAAGGAAGCGAATTTCTCGCTTGACGATCGGCCGGCTATCGAGGTGACTGCTGTCCGGGCCCTCCTGGAATTGAGGCGGCATGGCCAAAACACATCTTTCCATTCGTATCGATCTGGCGTCCGGGGACCGCATCGGCCCGGGCAAGATCGCGCTTTTGGAGGCGATCCGCTCGACCGGGTCGATTTCGGCGGCGGCGCGGTCGATCGGAATGTCGTACCGGCGCGCCTGGCTACTGGTCGAGGAAATCAATCAGACGTTGCGCGAGCCGGCGGTGAAAGCCGAAACGGGCGGCGCCCGCGGCGGCGGTGCAGTGGTGACCGCCGTCGGCGAACGGATGGTCGACCTCTATCGGGCCATCGAAACGCATGCGCGAACGGCGACGGGGGGCGAGTTTCGGGCGATGGGGAAGCTTATTCGCCACGAAACAGTCTGATGGCGGTTCTTCCGGGTAGCGGCAATCGTCACCCGACCGGCGCATCGACGCGCAATCAATAGTATCTGGGCTGAAACGGGGGAAATCTATGACTGGTGCGATCGCCGTGACGGATGATGGCGCCGTCCGCATCATCCGGATGAATCGCCCGGAGAAGAAAAACGCCCTCACGCGTGCGATGTACGCCGACATGAGCCGAGCGTTGCGCGAGGCCGATCAAAGCGACCCCATCCGCTGCGTGATGTTCGCCGGCACAGCCGGAGTCTTTTCCGCCGGCAACGATATCGCCGACTTTCTCAACACGGCCGACACCGGTCTTCATTCGCCGGTGCTTGAGTTCCTCCACGCCCTGGCGCAAGGCAAAAAGCCTATAGTCGCCGCGGTCGGCGGCATTGCCGTCGGCGTCGGCACGACCATGCTGCTCCACTGCGATCACGTCGTCGCCGCGAGCGATGCGATGCTCTCGACGCCGTTCCTGAAGCTGGCGCTCATTCCCGAAGCCGCATCGACCCTGCTGGCGCCGATGCGCATGGGCTACGCGCGTGCATTCTCGATGCTGGTAATGGGCCGTCACCTCTCCGCCGCGGAAGCCAGGGAAGCCGGGCTCGTCAACACCGTGGTTGATGCCGCCGAAGTCGACGTCGTCGCGCTGCAAGCTGCGCGGGAGATCGCCGCGCTCCCACCTGGGGCCGTTGCGGTGGCACGCGCACTGATGCGAAACCGTCTTAATGAAGTCGTCGAGCGTATCGATACGGAAGCGAAGCACTACATACAGCTTCTGCAATCCGACGAAGCGCGCGCCGCGTTCCAGGCGTTCTTTGCCCGCAAAAAGTGAGGTCCACAATGTCGCTTGCTGGAAAAACTCTGTTCATCACCGGCGCGTCGCGCGGCATCGGGCTGGCGATCGGGCTGCGCGCCGCCCGGGACGGCGCCAACGTGGCCATCGCCGCGAAGACGGCGGAGCCGCATCCGAAACTTGCCGGCACGATCTACACCGCCGCGGAAGAGATCGAACGCGCCGGCGGCAAGGCGCTTCCCCTTGTCGTCGATGTCCGCGACGAAGTGACGGTCAAGGAGGCGCTCGACAAGGCCGCGGCGCACTTCGGCGGCATCGATATCGTGGTCAACAACGCCAGCGCCATCTCGCTCACGCCGGTGGTCTCAACCGATATGAAACGGTTCGACCTCATGCACCAGATCAACGCGCGCGGAACGTTTGTCGTCTCGAAATGGGCAATTCGGCATCTCGAAAAAGCGGCAAACCCGCACATTCTCATGATCTCGCCGCCGCTCGACATGAAAGAGAAGTGGTTTGCGGCGCATACCGCCTACAGCATGGCCAAGTTCGGCATGAGCCTCGTCGTGCTCGGGCTTGCCGGCGAGCTGCGCCCCAAGAAGATCGCCGTCAACGCGCTTTGGCCACGCACGGTCATCGCCACTGCCGCCGTGCAGAACCTTCTCGGCGGCGATTCAGTGATACGCCAGTCACGCAAGCCGGAGATCATGGCTGAAGCGGCCTATGCCGTGTTCTCGCGCCCCTCGACCGAACTTACCGGGCGATTTCTCATCGATGATAATTTCCTGGCAGAGAACGGCGTCGCCGATTTCGATCAGTATCGCGTCGATCCGACGCAAGGCCTGGCGCAGGACTTCTTCGTGCCGTCCGAGATTGCGCCGCCAAAGAGCGTCAGCCTGGCGCCGCTGGTTCGCTAAGGGCGCACCGCGTCATTGCGAGGAGTGCGCTCAGGCAAGCCAGCGCTTGCGCCGCTTATAGTGCTTGCCGTCGCGGAACGACTTGCGTTTGCCTTCGGTAACGCCGAGGTAGAACTCCTTGACGTCGTCGTTCTCGGCGAGCGTGGCGGCGGCACCGTCGAGCACGACACGACCGTTCTCGAGCACGTAACCGTAGCCAGAATACTTGAGCGCAAGGTTGGCGTTCTGCTCGGCGAGCAGAAAGGAGACCCCTTCGTTGTCGTTGAGCGTCTTCATGATCGTGAAAATCTCTTCCACGATCTGCGGCGCCAGCCCCATTGAAGGCTCGTCGAGCAGAATCATCTTCGGGTGCGACATCAGGGCGCGACCGATCGCGCACATCTGCTGCTCACCCCCCGAGGTGTAGCCCGCCATCGCCTGCCGCCGTTCGCCGAGCCGCGGGAAATAACCATAGACCTTGTCGAGATCGGCGCGGATCGCGGCGTTGCCGTCGCGGCGGGTAAACGCGCCGGTCAGCAGATTTTCCTCGATGGTCAAATGACCGAAGCAGTAGCGGCCCTGCATGACCTGGATGCAGCCGCGGCGGACGACTTCGTTGGGCGAGAGCCCGTGCACCTCGGCGCCCTCGAACAGGATCGCGCCCTTTGTCACTTCGCCGCGCTCGGAGTGGAGCAGATTGGAGATCGCCTTGAGCGTGGTGGTCTTGCCGGCACCGTTGGCGCCGAGCAACGCCACGATGCCGCCACTCGGCACCGCGAGCGAGACGCCCTTGAGCACGAGAATGACGCGGTCGTAGATGACCTCGACATTGTTCAGTGAAAGGATCGTCGCGGGAGCCGGCGCTTCAACCGGCGCGGACCTCAACGGCGTGACGCCGGTCATGGTCGCTGCCCTTTCCCCACAAGAAAGATCGATACCTCGTCGGAGGCGAGAAAGGGATGAGGGACCTCAATGTAACGAGGTCCCTCGTCCTTTAGCGTGCGCCTACTTGCGGTCTTCCCGCAAGCGGCAAGTGATTTCGCTTACGACGACTTATCGCAAGGTTCGGTCCGCTTCGGCCAGCCGGCTGCGGCCTTTGCATAGTCCTCGGCGGTGCTGTTGATCAGCGGCAGCACCTTGTCCTTGATCGGCTCGATCGATGGGACCGTCGTTTGCCACTTCGTTCCGTCCCACTCAACGAGCGAGATGCCACTGTGACCGCTATGGTCGCCGCAGCTCAGATGGATCGGCGTGGCAAAGCCCGGCAGGCCCATTTCCTTCCAGCGCGCATCGGTGATGTTGAGCGCCTCCAGGCCACGGCGCACGTCTTCGCCGTTGACCTGCTTCTTGCCGGACAGTTTTTGCGCCGTGCGGATCGCCTCGGCGATCAGCACCGAGTTGAGGACGGCGCGGTTATATAGGTTCTCGCCGACCTTGTCCTTCGAGGTGACTTGGCTCTTGCCCTTGTCGACCACGTATTTAACGATGTCCTGGATCGCGGGATAGTTGGCGCCGACGCCGTTGATGTCGAGCGAGCTGTATCCTTTGGCATCCGCGCCGGACGGTCGCGCGTCCTCATCACCACCGGCCCACCACACGCCAACCAGCCGATTCATCGGGAAGCCGATCTTGATCGCTTCCTTAATCGCGGTGGGATTCATGGCGCCCCAGCCCTGGATGTAAACCCAGTCGGGACGGTCGCGCCGTATGTCGAGCCAGAGCGAGGTCTGGTTTTGCATCTGCGCCCCGGGCACCGGATAGAGCTTGAGCTCGAAGCCGTAATCCTGGGCCAGCGCCTGGAGCAACGGAATTGGCTCCTTGCCGTACGGAGCGTCGAGATGAACAAGGCCGATCTTCTTGCCCTTGAGCTTGTCGAAACCGCCTTCGACATCGGCGGCGTGACGGATGAACGCCGAGGCGCCGTCCCAATACGTGGCCGGCGGATTGAAGATCCACGGGAACAGGTTACCGTCGGCCGCAGCCGAGAGCCCGTACGCCATGGACAGGATCGGGGTCTTGTCGACCGCCGCTTTTGGAATCAGCTGAAGGGTGATGCCGGTCGAGAACGGAGTGATGACGACGGGGTTTTTGCCTTTCACCGTGTCATAGCATTCGACGCCTTTTTTGGTGTCGTAGCCGGTCTCGCATTCCTCGACGATGAGCTTGACGCCGCCAATGCCGCCGTCCCGCTCATTAAGCATATTCATATAATCAACGAGCCCGTTGGCGATCGGAATCCCAGACCCGGCATACGGGCCGGTTCGATAGGTAAAGAACGGAACGTAAATTCCGTCCTCCGCCTGCGCCGTCGCGATCACGGCAGGTACCGCCGTCACAACCGCCAGGCCAAGAGCGAGATGCTTCAGACGCATGGGCATTTCTCCCTGTATCGCGCCGGCTCAACCGGCGGGTTTGTACGGTCCTCGATCTCTGCAGGAGCGAGGGCATCCCGCCCGGCCGGGGGCCGGAGCAGGAATTGGGGCGGAGTGTGCACCATCAATAAGGAAAGGGCCACACCCTCAACTTCTGTTTACCGATCTGCCAGAGCCGCGCCAAGCCGTTGGGTTCCACGACCAGAAACACGATGATCAGCACTCCGACGATCACGAAGGTCAGCTGCTCGGCGGCGGCGGGGCGGATTGGCAAACCGAATGCGCCGGGGATCGTGCGCAGCGCAATCGGCAAGATGTAGATCAGCGCGGCGCCGAAAAACGACCCGATCAGCGTTCCAAGGCCACCGATGATCACCATGAACAGGACGAGAAAGCTCTGGTCGATGGCAAAAACGTCGGCTTCGGCGCCGCCATACCACAGGAACACCATCATTGCGCCGGCCACGCCGCAATAGAACGATGACACGGCGAAGGCGAGCAGCTTGGCGCGAAACAGCCGGATACCGATCAGCTCGGCGGCAAGGTCCATGTCGCGAACCGACATCCACATCCGGCCGATGCGGCCGTGGACCAGGTTCGAGGCGATCCAGGTCAGGGCGACGACGATGCTCAACACGATCAGATAGCGCGTCAGCGACGTTGCGTTCGGCCCGGTGATCGGGATGCCCATGAACGTGCGCAAGGGCACTTCGATCGCTCCCGAGACACTGTAATTGTAGAGCCAGGGGATGCGGATGAAGCACCATTCGAGGAAGAATTGCGCGGCCAGTGTCGCCACGGCAAGGTAGAAACCCTTGATACGCAGCGACGGCAGCCCAAACAGCACACCGACCGCGGCGGAGAAGAAGCCCGACGCGAGAATCCAGACGATCACATTCACATGGGGGAACATGGTCGTCAGCTTCAGGCAGGCATAGGCGCCGACCCCCATGAAGGCGCCGGTGCCGAGCGAGAGGAGCCCGGTATAGCCGGTGAGCAGATTGAGTCCGATCGCGGCGAGAGAAAAGATGAGAAATGGGATCAAGACCGTATTGAGCAGGAAGTTATTGCTGACAAGCGGGAGGACGACGAAGGCGACGAGGAGAATGATCGCGACACCGATCCGATCTTGCAGGATCGGAAATACCGCCATGTCGGCGGCGTAGCTCGACTTATACTGGCCGACTTCGCGGTAAAGCATCGTCAAATCCGCTCGATGATCTTCTCGCCGAACAGTCCTTGCGGCCGGAACACCAAAAATCCGAGCGCGATCACATAGGCGAGCCAGTTCTCAATGCCGCCGCCGAGGAGCGGGCCCCAGTAGAACTCGCCGAGTTTCTCGCCAATCCCGATGATCAGGCCGCCGACGATGGCGCCGGGAATGGAGGTAAAGCCGCCGAGGATCAGCACCGGCAGTGCCTTCAGCGCGATGATTTGCAGCGAAAATGAAACCTCCGACCGCGCGCCCCACATAATGCCGGTGGTCAGCGCGACCACGCCGGCGGCAAACCACACGATCACCCAGATCTGTTCGAGCGAGATGCCGACCGACAATGCGGCCTGGTGACTATCGGCAACCGCGCGCAGCGCCCGCCCGATGCGGGTGCGCTGAAAGAACACCGCCAGCACCGCAACCATGATGGAGGCGATGATGACGGCGGCGATATCGATCTTCTGCAACGACACGAAGCCGCCGAGTCCTTTGAATTGGATCGCGCCGCTTGGGAGATAAAGCTCCTGCGTGATCATCACTTTCGGGCTGCCGCCGAACACCAGCTGGCCGAAGCCGATGAGGAAATAAGTGAGGCCGAAAGTGGCCATGAACAGGATGATTTCCGACTGGTTGACCAGCGGCCGCAGCATCAGACGTTCAACCCCCAACGCCAGCACGAACATCACGACGACGGTAAGCCCGAGCGCGACGAACGCGGGCACGCCGTGCTCGTGAAAGCCCACCAGCGTGAGCGCGGCAAACACGACCATGATCCCCTGCGCGAAATTGAATACGCCGGACGCCTTGAAGATCAGGACGAAGCCAAGCGCGATCAGTGCATAGAGCACGCCGCCGACGAGTCCGTCCCATAGCGTTTGCGCCAGAAGATCCGGCGCCGTGCCCATCTGGACGAACGGATCGACGAAGATTTGGTAGAGGATATGCATGCGCGCCCTATTGCGGCTCGCCGAGATAGGCGCGGATCACGTCTTTATCGCGCTTGACTTCATCGGGTGTGCCATCGGCGATTTTGCGGCCGTAATCGAGCACGACCACGCGATCGGAAAGGTCCATGACCACGCCCATGTCATGCTCGATTAAGGCGATAGTCGTGCCGTATTGCTGATTCACATCAATAATGAACCGCGACATGTCCTCTTTCTCTTCGAGATTCATGCCGGCCATCGGCTCGTCGAGCAGCAACAAATCGGGCTCCATGGCGAGCGCGCGGCCGAGCTCGACGCGCTTTTGCAAACCGTAGGGCAGACGCCCGACCTGGATTTTGCGGATCGCCGCGATTTCAAGAAAGTCGATGATCTCTTCGACGCGCCGGCGATGCTCGACTTCTTCCTTGAGCGCCGGCCCGTGGCGGAGCAGTTGCCAGAAAAAACCGCGATGCATCTTCAGCGCGCGGCCGGCCAAAATATTGTCCAGCGTGGTCATTCCCCGAAACAGCGCGAGATTCTGGAATGTCCGCGCGATGCCGCCATGCGCCGCGGCATATGGCCGCATGCTGGTGCGGACTTCGCCCTTAAACGTGATGCGGCCCGATTGTGGCTGGTAGAAGCCGTTGACGACATTGAGCATCGAGGTCTTGCCGGCACCGTTGGGGCCGATGATGGCGCGGACCTCGCCCTTACGGATGTCGAACGAGACGCCGGTCAGCGCACGCACGCCCCCGAACGACAGCGAAACATCCTCTACCGCGAGCAATACTTCGCCGAGCGCCGCTTCGCTCGAGGATGGCGCTCTCACGCGGCGCGCTCCATTTTCGCCGCGCGCGCCGGATAGGGCCGCATTTCGCGGATTACCAGGCGCGCCGCGATCACGCTCTTGTGGCCGTCGTCGAACGTGACCTCGGTGGCGATTTGCGCCGTTGTCGAGCCGTTATGGAACGCATCGACCAGGGGGCTGTAGCGATCGACGATGTATCCGCGGCGGAGCTTTTGCGTGCGCGTGAGTTCGCCGTCGTCCGCATCGAGTTCTTTGTGCAAGATGAGGAAGCGTCGGATTTGCGCACCCGCCATGATCTCTTCCTCCGCCAGCGACCGATTCACCTCGTCGACGTGCTGCGCGATCATATCGTAGACCAGCGGATTGGCGGCGAGTTCCTGATACGAACCATAGACCACGTTGTTCCGTTCGGCCCAGCTGCCGACCGCTGCCGGATCGATGTTGATCATGGCGCAGACGAAATCGCGATCGGCGCCGACCGCCACGGCCTCGCGGATATTGGGATAGAACTTGAGCTTGTTCTCGAGGTATCTCGGCGCGAACACGGTGCCGTCGTTCAGCCGGCCGACATCCTTGGCACGATCGATGATTTTGAGATGGCCGGTCTTCGGGTCGAAGAAACCGGCATCGCCGGTATGCACCCAACGGTCCGGAGTCAGCACCTCGGCGGTCTTTTCCGGATCCTTGTAATATCCGATGAATACGCCGGGCGAGCGATAAAGGACCTCGCCTGCATCCGAAATCTTGATCTCGACGCCGGGCGATGGTTTGCCCACCGTATCGGCGTAGATTTCTCCGTCCGGCTGCACGGTTACGTAAACCGAAGCTTCGGTCTGTCCGTAGAGTTGCTTCAAGTTGACGCCGACGCCGCGCCAAAAACTGAAGATTTCCGGGCCGATTGCCTCGCCGCCGACATAGGCGATACGGATGCGCGAGAGCCCGAACTGGTTCTTGAGCGGCCCGTAAACGAGCAGGTTTCCGACGCCGTAGAGCAGCCGCGCGCCGAGCGGCACTTTCTCGCGGTTGAGGATTTTCTCACCCCAGCGCCGCGCCACTCTGATGAAGAAATCGAATACTTTGCGCTTGAGCGGGCCGGCATCCGCCATGCGCACCATGGTCTGCGTCAGCGTGTTCTCGTAAACGCGGGGCGGCGCGAGCGCGAAGGTCGTGCCGATCTCGCGCCGATCCGCTACCACCGTGTCCAGGGTTTCCGGGCAATTGACGCAATAGCCGGCGACATAGGACTGAACGTAAGAGAAAAGGTAATCGCCGACCCAAGCCAGCGGCAGATAGGCGAGGACGTCCTCGTCCTGCCCGACATGGTCGTAGGCGTTGGCATTGCGCGCGGAGACGATCGTATTCTCATGCGTCAACATCACGCCCTTGGAGCGGCCGGTCGTACCGGAGGTGTAGAGGATGATGCTGAGATCGCCGCCGTTGCCCTCGGCCACGCCGGCTTCCCATCGCCGCAGGCAATCGGGATCGTTCGCGAGCTTTTTGCGGCCGATGCTTTGTACGTCCTCGAACGCGATCAGGCGGCTATGGTCGTAGTCTTTCAGTCCGCGCTGCTCGTCGTAGACGACCTGACCAAGCTGCGGCAAGCGATCCGAGGCGGCGATGAGCTTGTCGACCTGCTCCTGGTCCTCGACCACGGCGGCCGTCACTTCCGCATGCGCCAACACGTAAGCCATTTCGTCGGCCACGGCATCGGAATAGACCGGCACCGGCACCGCGCCGAGCGCTTGCCCGGCGCACATCGCCCAGTAAAGTCGTGGACGGTTGCCGCCGACGATGGCGAATTTGTCACCGCGCTTGAGACCGAGCTCGGCAAGCCCGATGGAGAAGGCACGCACCTCCTCAAGCATCTGCGCCCACGTCCAGGTTTGCCAGATGCCGAGGTCCTTGTGACGCATGGCCGGCCGCGATCCGATCGCGCCGGCATTGCGGACCAGAAGCTTAGGCACCGTATCCAGGCAATGACCGGTTGACTGCACGCGCTTCCTCCGCCCGCTATTGCAGCATTACGCGGCGCCGAGTAGCGCCGCGCTTGCGATGGGGCGGGGCGTTCTGTTCGTGCGGTCCAAAGCGGCCGCCGAATCCCCGAAACCGGTACACGACCGCGCAGCGGCGCGGAAACCGTAGATCCCCAAATCCATGGTCACCGGCGTATGGCTGTTTTGCGTTATATGCCAGTCAATTCTCGCATTGCTGGACGAAAACGACAATGCTATTTCACGCCCCAGGCTCAGGCATTTTGACGCAAAATCGCTTGGGACTCCAAGCTCCTGATCCCCGCTAACCGGCAGGCTGGGCAACGGCTCCATGCTCGATCCATCCGCAGGCGTTTCGTCACCGCAATTTGCCCTCGGTGAAGACCAAATCGCGGTGCGCGACATGGCCCGCGCCTTCGCCACGGCGGTGTTCGCCCCCAACGCCATTGCCTGGGACGAAGCCAAGCATTTTCCCGTTGCAGAAATGCGCAAGGCCGCCGAACTCGGCATGGGCGGCGTGTACATTGCAGCGGATGTGGGCGGATCGGCGCTGTCCCGGTTGGACGCCACATTGATCTTCGAGGCGCTGGCCACCGGCTGCCCCAGCGTCGCGGCCTATATGTCGATCCACAACATGTCCGCCTGGATGATCGATGCCTATGGATCGGACGCGCAGCGCAAGAAATGGCTGCCGAGGCTGTGCACGATGGAGCTTCTGGCGAGCTATTGCCTGACCGAGCCGGGTGCTGGCTCCGATGCCGCCGCTTTGATGACGCGCGCGGTGCGCGACGGCAACACTTACGTGCTCAACGGCCAGAAGCAGTTCATCTCCGGCGCCGGCGCCGGCGACGTCTACGTAGTAATGGCGCGCACCGGCGGCGCCGGGCCGGCCGGGATTTCGACGTTCGTCGTACCCGGCGACACCGCGGGCATTTCGCTCGGCGCCAACGAGCGCAAGATGGGCTGGAACGCTCAGCCTACACGCGCCGTCGTCTTTACCGACGCGCGCGTGCCGGTCGAAAACCGGCTCGGCGAGGAAGGCATCGGCTTTAAGATCGCCATGGCCGGCCTTGACGGCGGCCGGCTCAATATCGCTGCCTGTTCGCTAGGCGGCGCGCAGATCGCGCTGGAAAAGTCGCTGGCCTATATGAAAGAACGCCGTGCCTTCGGCAAACGCCTCGACGAATTCCAAGCGCTGCAATTCCGCCTCGCCGATATGGCGACCTCGCTCGAAGCGTCGCGCACGTTGTTGTGGCGGGCGGCGGCCGCGCTCGACCGCGATGAGGCGAATGCGACGGCGCTTTGCGCCATGGCCAAGCGTTTTGTCACCGACGCTTGCTTTGATGTCGCCAACCAGGCGCTGCAACTGCATGGCGGTTACGGCTATCTGTCGGAATTCGGCATCGAGAAGATCGTACGCGATTTGCGTGTGCATCAAATTCTCGAGGGCACGAATGAGATCATGCGCCTCGTCGTGGCGAGAAGCCTTGTCGGGCGATGAGCGCAACGGTTCTTCAGGACGGCGAACTTATCGTTCGGAGTGAGCGCGCCCTGCGGCGGATCACGCTGAACCGGCCGAAAGCGCTCAACGCCCTGACCCTCGACATGGCCGTCGCCATGACGGCGCTGCTACGCGATTGGGCCGCCGACGCATCGGTCGGCGCCGTGCTGCTCGACGGCGCCGGCGGGCGCGCATTTTGCGCCGGCGGCGATATCCGCGCGCTCTACGATGCGGCGAAGTCCGGCGGCCCCCTGCCCGCGCAATTCTGGTCGACCGAATATCACCTGAATGTCTTGATCGCGCGCTATCCAAAGCCGCTGATCGCGGTCATGGACGGCGTGGTGATGGGCGGCGGCGTCGGGCTTTCAACGCATGCCTCGCACCGCGTCGTGACCGAGCGTTCCGCGGTGGCGATGCCGGAAGTCGGCATCGGATTCTTTCCCGATGTCGGCGCGTCTTTCTTATTGGCGCGGTCGCCCGGCTATGCCGGGACCTATCTGGCGCTGACCGGCGACCGCATCGGCGCCGCCGACGCCATCTATTGCGGGCTCGCCGACATCAACGTTCCGGCCGCCAGACTTCCTGAGATTCCGGCGGCGCTCGCCGATTGCCGGACCGCAGATGATGCGCGGAAAAGGCTCGGCGAAATATCCGCTGCGCCGCCAACCGGGAAGATGGCCGCGGCGCAACAATGGATCGATGGCTGCTACGCCGCAAACGAGGTGGAAGGCATTGTCGACCGGCTGGGCACCTGCAACGTCGATGCGGCGCGCACAGCGCTCGCGACCATGCAAAAAGCGTCGCCGAGCTCGCTCAAAGTCACATTGCGAAACATCCGCGCGGCTGTATCATTCAAACGCCTGGAAGAGAGTTTCCAGCAGGATTATCGCATCGCTCTGGCGTGCATTGCCGGACATGATTTCATCGAAGGCATCCGCGCCACGATCGTCGACAAGGACCGCAATCCTGCGTGGCGCCCGGACAAGCTCGGCGATGTCACGGCGGATATTGTCGATCGGTACTTTGAGCCCGTCGGCGAACTGGAACTGACTTTCGCGGATTGAAAGAGGCTACGCACATGCCGGCTATCGGATTCATCGGTCTCGGAAACATGGGCGGCCCCATGGCTGCCAATCTCGTCAAGGCGGGCGAGCACGTCTTGGGGTTCGATGTTGTGCCGGCATCACGCGAGGCTTCGGCCCGAGACGGCGTGCAAATCGTCGCAAGCGCCAGGGGAACCGTTGAAAACGCCGATATTGTCATCAGCATGTTGCCCGCCGGCGAACATGTGTTGTCGGTATGGAACGACGTCGTGCCGCTTGCGCGGCAAGGGACGCTGTTCATCGATTGTTCGACGATCGACGTGGCGAGTGCGCGCAAGGCACACGCGTTGGCGGCCAGCCGCGGTATTGCCACGCTTGACGCACCGGTCTCGGGCGGCGTCGGCGGCGCCAAGGCGGCGACGCTCACCTTCATGGTTGGCGGCTCGGCACACGCCTTCGCACGCGGCAAGCCGGTGCTCGAGCGCATGGGCAAACGCGTCGTGCATTGCGGCGAGGCCGGCAACGGCCAGGTTGCAAAAATTTGCAACAACATGATCCTCGGCGTCTCGATGATCGCGGTCAGCGAGGCTTTCGTTTTAGGTGAAAAGCTCGGTCTCTCGCACCAGGCTTTATTTGACGTCGCCTCGGCCTCGTCGGGGCAATGCTGGTCGTTGACCAGCTACTGCCCGGTGCCAGGGCCGGTTCCGGCGAGCCCCGCCAACAACGAATATCGGCCAGGCTTCGCCGCAGCCTTGATGTTGAAAGACCTCAAGCTTGCCAAAGCGGCGGCGGATTCGGTGAAAGCGAGCACGGCGCTCGGAGCGCAGGCCGCGCAAATCTACGAGGATTTTGCGCAAAAAGGCCACAGCGCCGCGGATTTTTCCGCAATCATCAAGCTTGTCCGCGAGCTGTCCAAGGCCGATTGATGAAGGCTGTCGCGGGTCTGAACTAAAACCCGCGACAGCGGTCATCATCTCGGAGCTATCGTCACTTCGCCGGATCGGTCGGCGACCACAGTTTGATCGGAGACGTCTTCTCGTAGGCCATACCCGTCGGATAGCTGATGGCTTCCATCTGCAAACCCCACGGCGCGAGAAAATAGAAAATGCTTTGACCCGCTGCCGGTCCCTGGTCGACCGGAAGGTTGAAGAAGGTCTTCACGCCCTTGCTGTCGAGATAAGCTTTCGCGGCTTTGATATCGTCGACGTAGAAGGCGATGTGATAGCCGCCGATGTCGCTGTTCTTCGGCGTCATATTTTTCTGGTCCGGCGAAGTGTATTGAAACAGCTCGATGTTTGAGCCATAGCCGCAGCGCACCAGCGTTATCTGATTGATTACCGCTCGCGGGTTGACGTTGACGAGCTGCTGCATGAAGTCGGTCTTGTCATCGGAAAACGGACCGAACGACATTGCCTCTTTGCATCCGATCACGTTCACGAAGAAATCAGTCGCTTGCTTCATGTCCGGCACCGTTATGCCGGTATGATCGTGTCCGCGCAAACCGGGAATTCCGTCGGCGCGGGCCGTCACTGTGCCGGCGAGCAGCGTGGCGCCGATCGTCGCTATCGCGATATGGTGGCCGTATCGAAGCATGTGGCTCTCCTGTCGGGACTGATTGAACGATCGCGCCCGGCCGCCCGATACCAACGGCGCGATTTTGCAAAAACCTAGGCCGCCGCGCCGGTCTCCACCGACGCTCCGCGCGTGAGCCAGCCGGGATCGACCGCCGGCAGCGGAATGGCGTCGATCAGCATGCGCGTGTAGGCGGCTTGCGGCGCGGCGAAGACACGTTCGCACGGACCTTCTTCCACCACGCGGCCCTCGCGCATGACCACGACCCGCTGGCAGATCGAGCGCACCACCGACAAATCGTGACTGATAAAGGCGAGCGCCAGATGCATCTCGCCGGTCAGCTCCTTGAGGAGGCGCAGCACCTGCGCCTGGGTCGAGACATCGAGCCCGGAGACGATCTCGTCGGCGAGAACGAAATCCGGCCGCAACACCACCGCGCGCGCGATGCCGACGCGCTGACGCTGTCCGCCGGAAAGCTCATACGAATAGCGGTCAACCGTGTTCCTGGACAGTCCAACGCGATCGAGCATGCCATGCACCTGCGCCAGCGCCGTTTGCCGGTTGCGCGCCACGCCGTGCAACAGGATCGGCTCGATCAGAATGCGTCCGATGGTATGGCGCGGATTGAGCGAGGACATCGGATCCTGAAAGATCATCTGCATGCGCCGGCGCAACGGCCGCCTCGCCCGCTCGTCGAGCGCGGTAATATCATTGCCGTCGAATACGACCGAGCCCGCGGCCGGCTTGACCAGGCCGAGCAGCGCGCGTCCGAGCGTGGTCTTGCCGGAACCGGACTCGCCGACAATGCCGACGGTCTCGCCCTTGCCGACGCGAATGTCGACGCCGTGCAGGACAACCGGCCCGGCGAGTCGGCGGGCGAAGTGGCCGGCAGACCGGCCGTAAGAAACCACTAGCCCGCGCGCGACGAGGAGATCGTCAGCCATCGCCCGCCCCCGCGCCAGCGTTCGCATCGAAAGCCGCGATCTCGGCGCGGAGCGCCGCAATGACTTCCGGCGGCGTCGGCTCCAATCCGGTATCCGGCCGATCGTAGCGCGGATTGGCCGCGAGCAGCGCCCTGGTATAGGCGTGCCGCGGCGAGGCCAGCACCTCCGCCGTCGCCCCCTGCTCCACGACCTTGCCCATGTACAATACGGTCACGCGATCGCAAATCTTCGCCACCACGCCGAGATCGTGGGAGACGAACAGCATGCTGGTGCCGTGACGTTCCTGGAGCGAACGGATAAGCCGCAGAATCTGCTTTTGCACCGTGACGTCGAGCGCGGTGGTCGGCTCGTCGGCAATAACGAGCTTGGGCTCAAGCGCGAAAGCCGCGGCGATCAGCACGCGTTGGCGCATGCCGCCGGAAAGCTGGTGCGGATAGCTCGCAAGCACGCGCTCCGGATCGCGAATCTGCACCTCTTCGAGCAAGGCTCGCGCCCGAATGCGCGCTGCTTTCACCGAAAGGCCGCGCTTTAACCGCAGCCCGTCGGTCATTTGCACGTCGATCCGGCGCGACGGATTGAGCGCCGTCGAGGGATCCTGCGGAACGAGCGCGATGTCGCGGCCGAGCACCGCGCGCAACTCTCCGGCCGACAGCGATAGAAGATCGCGGCCCTCAAATCCGATCCGTCCGCTCGTCACTTTCACTTGCGACGGAATGATTCCAAGAATGGCCTTGGCGATGGTGGACTTTCCCGCCCCGCTCTCGCCGACGAGCCCGTGCACTTCGCCGGTCCCCACGCTAAGCGCCACACGGCGCAGGATCGGCCGGTCGCCGTCGCGCAACGAAATCGCGCTGAGCGCTTCGATGGAAAGCCTGGGCGTCGTCATCGGCGCAAGACCGGATCGAGGCTGCGGGCCAAACCGTCGCCGAGCTGGTTGAAAGCAACGACGGTGGCGAACAGTGCCGCCAGCGGCGCCGCCAGCACCCACCACGCCTCATGCACGATCTGGCGGCCCTCGGCGATCATGCCGCCCCAGGTCGGCGTGTCCGACGAAACCGAAAGCCCGACGAATGACAAGATCGCTTCGACCACGACGGCGATGCCCATTTCAAGGGTCAGCAGCGCGATGAGCACTGGCAGGACGTTGGGGAAGATTTCGCGGAATAAGATCGCCGGCCGCGCGAAGCCGATGGTGCGCGCCGCCACCACGTAGTCCATCTGCGCCTGGCCCATAGTCTCCGTGCGAACGACGCGGCAAAAGCGCGTCCAGTCGATGACGACGATGGCGGTAATCACCGAATGCAGCCCGGTACCCAGCAGGGCGACCAGCAGGATCGACAGCAGCACCGGCGGGAACGCCATCCAGATGTCGACCAGCCGCGAGATCAGCGCGTCGACGACATTGCCGAGAAATCCGGCCAACAGACCGAGCAACGATCCGATCAGACAAGCAAGCCCGGCGGCGACGAAAGCGACCGTCAGCGAGACCCGCGTGCCGAAGATCACCCGCGAAAGCACGTCACGACCGAGCCCGTCGGTACCGAGCAGAAAGCCCGGCTCGGCGTCGGTAAAGCCGGCCGGCGACACCGTCGTCATGAGCAGATTTTGCGCCAACGGGTCTTTTGGCGCGATGAGCGGCGCGGCAATAGCAAGGACGATCAAGAAAAGGATGAACCCGCCCGCGCAAACGACTTTGGGATCACGCGCGAGCCGGGCCGCAACCGAGGGCGGCTGCGGGCCGGTATCCATTATCGATGTTGGTGACCAGTGTTCCACTTCGTGCCGGTTCCGGCTCAGGCATGCCGTAGTCTCGGATTAAGCGTCGCCACCGTGAGATCGACCCCGATGTTGATAAGGATGAAGATCAATCCGAACAGCAACACCAAGCCCTGGATCAACGGGAAGTCGCGATTGATGACTGCATCGATCGCCAGATTGCCGATACCGGGATAGGCGAAGATGCGCTCAACGATCACGGTACCGCCGATCAGGAAGGTGAACTGCACGCCGGTGAGTGCCAGCGTCGGGCCGACCGCGTTGCGCAACGCCTCCTGGAGCACCAGGTGCAGCTCGCGAAATCCCTTGATGCGCGCCAACAGCACGTAATCCTGCACCATGGCTTCCTTCAGCGACTGCTTGAGCAAACGCACGATCACGGCGGCAAGCGGCAAGGCCAGCGCCAATGTCGGCATTACCATGTGGCTTGCGATATTGCCCGCCACCGCGAAACGGCCGGTGAGGATGCTTTCGGCCAGGTAGAATTTGGTGGCAAAGCCCTGCGCCAGCGCCGGATCGATGCGGCCGGTGAGCGGCAATACCGGAAGCGCAACGGCGAAGATGAGGACCAACGCCAGCGCCCAGATGAAGTCAGGCACCGCGAGCAGGATCGAGTTCAACCCGTCGATCGCCGCCTCGCCGGGCGTGCGCCGCATCAGCGTGCCGGCGACGGCGATGCCGCCGCCCAGGATAACGGCGACAAGGAGCGCCAGCACCGCGAGCTCGATGGTGGCGGGCAGCCGCGAGGCGAGAACGTCCGTCACATAGAGATGCAAGGTGATCGAGATCCCGAAGTCGCCGGTGACGACGCCTTTGATCCAAATCCAGAACTGAGTGAGCAGCGGCGCATCGAGCCCATAATGCGCCTTCAGGGCGGCAATGTCGGCGGGACCCGCGCCCGGCGAAATCATCATGGCGACGGGATCGCCCGGCACCACGCGCAGCAGCACGAACACCACCACCGCCACGCCCGCAAGCGTTACGAGCGCCATGGCTAAGCGGTTGACGACGATGGCAAGCAGCATGAACGGCCCTTGCAACTGACCGCGTCGACGGCCGCCGCGCCGCAGCGCGGCGGCGGACCGCGTCGACGCGATTCTTTAGGCCTTCGAGACCAACGTCGCAGGTTGCAAGGCGCCCGAAACGTTCGGGGTCACCTTGAGATCTGACTTGTAGAGGATCGGTTGCGCGTATTGCAGCAGCGGCAAGATGTATCCCTGCTCGGCGATGTAGCGATCGACGTCTTTCCAGCCCTGGATGCGCTTGGCTTCGTCCTTCTCGCCCCAGAGCGGGCCGATCTTAGCGTCGAGGTCGTCGGAGTGCCAGGCCGAGTGCGGCGACTTGGAGAACATCGCGAACCCGGTCGAGGTGGTCGGATCGCCGATGGCGTTACCCCAATTGTAGAACGCCGCCGGCGCCAGCTTGTGCGACATCCGCAGCTCGAAGTGCTTGGCGATTTCGTAGATCTCGATGTTGGCTTCGATGCCGACATTGCGCCACATGCCGACGATCGCCTGGACCGTCTCGTAGTCCTTCGGCTTGAAGCCACGCGTCGTCTGGATGGTGAACTTGACCGGCTTTTCCTTCGAATAGCCGCTCGCAGCAAGGAGCTTGGTCGCGAGAGCAGCATCGTACGGCACTTTGATCGAAGCATCGTATGCGGCGTATTCCGGCGCCTCGAGCGTAGCAATGGGCACGCCATAACCGCGCAGCAGCCGCTTGACGATCGCCTCTTTGTCGACAGCATGACACATGGCGAGACGGACGTTCTTGTCGTCCATCACCCCGCCATTGGTGATGAAGATCTGGGCTATGTCGGAAATCGGCGTGCAGACGCCTGCTAGGCCGGCCTTGCTCTTGAGCCGGTCGTATTCTTCGTACGGCACTTCGAGGGTGATGTCCGAGGAGCCGCTCTCGATCTCGGCGACGCGGCTGGTCGCATCCGGGACGAACTTGAAGACCACCGTCTCGAATGCCGGCTTGCCGCCCCAGTATTTCGGATTGGCCTTGAGCCGCAGATAGGCGTTGCCCTCATAGGCATCGACCATGTAGGGGCCGGTGCCGATCGGAGCTTTTTCGAATCCTTGCGGGCCAACTTTTTCGAAGTAGGCCTTGGGCAGCACGTAGCCGGTGAGGAACGCCATCCACTTGAAGAGGACAGGATCATATTGCTTCACGTCGGCGGTGATGCGCTTGCCATCGACCTTGAAATTGTCGATGCCGGCCCAAATGAACGACACTGGATTGCCGCCATCAGGCTTGGCCTCGCGTTGGATCGACCAGATGACGTCTTCGGGCGTGAACGGGGTGCCGTCATGCCAGACGACGTTTTCTCTCACATCCATCCAGACTTTGCTCTTGTCATCATTCCAGCCCCAGGCCGTGAGCAGACCAGGCTCAAAGGCAAGATTGGGCTTCTGGCCGACATACTGATCGAAAACCGAGCGGTACATCGCTTGAATGGTCGGATTGACCGAGGAGGGCCCCACGTCCGGGTCGAAAGACGGCAGAGGCAGGTTGTAAGCGATGTTGAGCGTATTGCCGGTCGCCGCGATGGCAAAGCGCCGAGGCGCAAGCAACGTTGCAACGAGGCCGCCGCTCGCCGCGAAGGTCTGACGACGCGTGATGTTGAACATGTGAAACTCCCCCTATGACCGCCGGGAGGCGGCAACTCGTGCGCCCGACGCTATGAAAGAGCATAGCCGGTCGGCACTGTACGCAGTTACTTTAAGCCTAAAGCAACACCGGGACAAGCTGACGCATTGGGCTTTTTTCCGCAATTTTAGGCACCATTTGCCGTGTACTGCGGCACGGCATGGCGCGTCCGCGAGAAGCCGGTTCCCAACTCCGTCGTCGAGCGCTTCGCCACGGCAGTCGCAGCCCGTTGCAAGACGAATTGGAAGGTTTCATAAGTAATCGATCGGCCGGACTCGCTTGCCTCTGGCGACGTCGGGTGCGGAGGCTTTCATGGCGGAACGATCGTTCGCGCGCGAAGTGCAAGATCTCAAGCTCGGCGACGGCGAGGAATTCCGCGGCGAGGGAATTCTCGCCATCACCAACGCGCTGCTGCAATCCGGCGTGTCGTATGTCGGCGGCTACCAGGGCGCGCCGGTTTCGCATCTGATGGATGTGCTCGCCGACGCCAAGGACGTGCTTGACGAGCTTGGCGTCCACTTCGAAAACTCGGCCTCCGAAGCCGCGGCTGCGGCGACGCTCGCGGCTTCGGTGAATTATCCGATCCGCGGCGCGGTTACCTTCAAATCTCCGGTCGGCATCAACGTCGCCTCCGATGCGATCGCCAACCTCGCCTCCGGGGGCGTGACTGGCGGCGCGCTCATTATCATCGGCGAGGATTACGGCGAAGGCTCCTCGATCATGCAGGAGCGCTCGCACCCGTTCGCCATGAAATCGCAGGTCTGGCTCCTTGATCCGCGGCCGAACCTGCCGTCGATCGTCAAGGCGGTGGAAGACGGCTTCGAGCTGTCCGAAGTCTCGCACACGCCGGTGATGCTCGAAGTCCGCATCCGCGCCTGCCACGTCCACGGCCGCTTCATTGCCAAGGACAACAAGCGGCCGAGCTTTGCTCTGCGCGAGGCACTGGAGAATCCGCGCCGCGATAGCGAACGCGTTGTGCTGCCGCCCGCTTCGTATCTTCACGAACGCGAAAAGATCGAGCAGCGCTGGCCGGCGGCGGTCAAATTCATCAAGGAGCGTAAGCTCAACGAGTTCTTCGGCCCCGAGAAGGCCGATATCGGCATCGTCGTGCAAGGCGGCTTCTACAATTCCGTCATGCGCGCATTGCAGCAGCTCGGCCTTGCCGACGTCTATGGCGAGACCTCTGTGCCGATCTACGTGCTCAACGTCACCTACCCGCTGATCGACGATGAAGTCGCCGCCTTTGCCGTCAACAAAAAGGCGATCCTCATGGTCGAGGAAGGCCAGCCCGAATTCATCGAGCAGGCGCTGAACACCATTCTTCGCCGCCGCGATATCCAGACCAAGATAGCTGGCAAGGACGTGCTGCCGATGGCCGGCGAATACACCCCGGCGGTCGTACTAAAAGGTATCAAGGCTTTCCTCGAGCTGCACGCAAACACGCTGCTGGGCAACGCGCCGCCGCTGCCGGACGCCTCCAGCGTGCTGGGCGACCCGAAGATCAAGGCGCTTGGTAAGGCGGTGCCGCCGCGGCCACCCACCTTCTGCATCGGCTGCCCTGAGCGGCCAATCTTTGCGGCGATGAAGCTCGTCCAGCAGGAACTCGGTCAGCATCACGTCGCCGGCGACATCGGCTGCCATCTGTTCGCGAGCCTGCCGCCGTTCCACATCGGCGACACCACCATGGGCTACGGCCTCGGTCCGGCATCGTCGTCCGCCTTCAACGTCAAGGCCGACAAGCGTCCGATTTCGATCCTCGGCGACGGCGGCTTCTGGCACAACGGCCTGTCCAGCAGCGTCGGTAACGCCGTGTACAACAAGCATGACGGCGTCATCATGGTCGTCGATAATTTTTATTCCGCGGCGACCGGCGGCCAGGACATCATGTCCTCGCGTGCGCTCAACCAGGCGCGCTCTACCAACAACACCATCGTCGATGCGGTGAAAGGCATCGGCGTCAAATGGGTGCGGCACATCGACCGCACTTACGACGTGACGCGCATGCGCGACACGTTGCGCGAGGCGCTGACTTCGAAAGAGGGCGGCCCGAAAGTGATCGTCGCCTCCTCGGAATGCATGCTCAACAAGCAGCGCCGGGAGAAGCCGCTGTTCCAGAAGTCGGTGCGCGACGGGCAACGCAAGGTGCGCGAGCGCTTCGGCGTCGATGAAGACGTTTGCACCGGCGATCATGCCTGCATCAGGCTCTCGGGCTGCCCGTCGCTCTCGGTCAAGCACACCGACGATCCGCTGAAGGACGATCCCGTAGCCGCCATCGACAACAACTGCGTCGGTTGCGGCAATTGCGGCGAGGTGTCGGAGGCGGCCGTGCTCTGCCCCTCGTTCTACCGCGCCGATATTATCCACAATCCGACCTGGTTCGACCGTTTCGTCTCCGGGCTGCGCCGCGCGGTGATCGGCTTTTTGCAACACCGCCGCGAGGCCCGCCGGATTGCCTTCGCGGATTGACGCAGAACTGCGACATCATGAACGACGTATCGACGACGCTGACGCCGACGAGGTTCACAACCGAACGGCCGATCTGTATCGCCGTCATGGCCATGGGCGGTCAGGGCGGCGGCGTGCTCGCCGACTGGATCGTGGAGCTAGCCGAGTCACAGGGCTGGCACGCCCAATCCACCTCGGTGCCCGGCGTTGCCCAGCGCACCGGCGCGACCATCTATTACGTCGAGATGCTGCCGCCGAAAGCGGGCCGCGCGCCGATCCTGTCGCTGATGCCGGCGCAGGGCGAAGTCGACGTGGTGCTTGCGTCCGAACTGATGGAGGCCGGCCGCTCCATCCTGCGCGGGCTGGTGACGCCCGATCGCACCACCCTGATCGCCTCAACCCACCGTTTGTATTCGACTGCCGAGAAGGAAAAGCCGGGAGACGCCACCGCCGATCCGGCCGTAGTCGTCGACGCGGCAGGCGTGGCAGCCAAGCGCACCATCGCTTTCGACATGGAAGCGCTGGCGAACAAGAACAACAGCCACATCTCCGCCTGCCTGTTCGGAACCCTCGCCGCATCCGGCACTTTACCGTTCGGCCGCGAGACCTTCGAGGCCATCATCAAAGCCGGCGGCAGAGGCATCGAGCCTAGCCTCAACGCCTTCCGCGCCGCCTATGACCAAGCCGCGCAGCCGGCACCGCCGCGCCCGGTCCTCACCCGCCCAGCCAAGCGCTTCGCGCCCTTGCCAGCCTCGGCGGGGCGCGCCGACCTCGACAAGCTTTTGGCGCGCATCCGCGAATTTCCCTCAGCCCTGCACAATATTCTGTTCGCCGGCGTCAAACACCTCACCGATTTCCAGGATCCGGCCTATGCGGGCGAATACCTCGATCGCGTACTGAAAATTTGCGAGCTTGATCGCACCCATGGCGGCGCGGCGAAGAGCTACGCAATGACCGCGGCGGCGGCCAAATACGTCGCCGTGGCGATGACCTATGACGACGTGATCCGCGTAGCCGATCTGAAAACGCGAAGCAGCCGCTTCGCCCGCGTGCAGCGCGAGAATAGCGTGGGCGAAGGCCAGATCGTCTACACCACCGAATACATGCATCCGCGCCTGGAAGAAGTCGCCGGCACCATGCCGGCGCCGCTTGGGCGCTTCCTGGAATCAAACCCGAAATTGTTCGGCTGGATGTTCCGCAAGGGCCGCCGCGTGCGCTCCGGAACAATCCACTGGTTCCTGATGCTCTACGTCCTTGCCGCGCTCAAGCCGATCCGCCGCGCGACTTTGCGCCACAAGCGCGAGATGGCGCATCTCGACAAATGGCTCGCGCTTGCCGCCGCACGCGTCGCCGAGAACTACGATCTCGCCGTCGAGATCGTCAACACACGGCGTCTGCTCAAAGGCTATTCCGACACGCATGCGCGGGGCGAATCGAAGTTCGACCGCGTGATCGGCGCCGTGCCGCTCCTCGCCTCTCGGCCCGATGGCGCCGACTGGATGCGGCGGCTGCGCGAGGCCGCGCTGATGGACGAGAACGGCATCGCGCTCGACGGCGCGCTGAAAACCGTCGCGACGCTGTAGAGAAAAAGCGAAAATTCTCGGCGGCGCCGGCACTCACCCCAGCGCCTGCGCCAGCAGATATCCCGAGCCGCCGCCGAGGCCCGGCCCCGGATGGGTCGAGGCGCCGATGTGATGAAGCCGCGCCACGGGCGTGCGGTGATTGACGGAAGCGTGAAACGGCCGCCACAGGAAAAACTGGTCGATGCCGCAAAATCCGCCGTAAGGGTCGCCGCCGACCAGATTGACGTTGAGCGCCTCGAGGTCCGCCGGCGAATACGCCTTGCGGGCGATGACGGTGCCGCGAAAATCCTTGATATGCGCAGCGAGAATCGCCTCCACGCGGTCGGCGTATTTTTCGCGTATCGTTTCATTCCAGCGCCCGTCCGCCGGCGGCGCAATCTGGCCGGCAGCATCGCCCTTGATGAAGCGCGGCGCCTCGGGCAATTGCAGCCAGAGAATCGACTTTCCCTCGGGACAGCGGCTCGGGTCGAGTGCCGCCGGCTGGCCGACGCAAACGGTCGGCACGGCAGGCAGCATGCCACGCTCCGCCTCGTTGGCGGCCTTGGACACGCCGTCCAATCCCGGCGTGAGATGAATTAGCGCGACGGTGCCGAGCGCCGGTGCTTTCCACTTTGGCGGTGCATTGAGCGCGTAGTGAACCTGCATATTGCCCTTGCCGTAGCGATATTGCGCCACCGACTCGGTCACGTCCGCCGGCAACGCCACATCCGCGAGCAAACGTCCGTAAAGCTGATTGGGCGTCACCGAACAGATCACGCCCTTGGCGGCTTCGATCTCTCCGCCGCCAACGAGCCGCACCCCGCGTGCGCCACCATTTGCATCGAGCAGCACCCGCTCCACGTCGGCGCCGAGGAGGATTTCGCCGCCTTGGTCGCGGATCAGGCGCTCGAACGCAGCGAGGACGTTCTTGGCGCCGCCCTTGACGATGGGCGCGCCAGCGGCTTCGAGCGCAAACGCGATGATTTTCGCCATCTGGCCGGAATAGGCGCTTTCCGGGCCGAGCCCGGTATGCAGCACCCAGGGCGCGAAAAGGCCGCGGACGAGCTCGGACTGATACCGCGTCTCCAGCCAGCCGCGCGCGGGGCCAAGCGCTTCGCCGAAGAAAGTAGCGAGGCCGCGCAGACCGCGCCGCCAAGCCTCGCGCGCCACGAGCTTGAGCATCGTGCGCGACCACAACGAGCCGCCGAGAAGCGCGAAAAGAAAGGGTGCATCGGCGCCGACGCGGCCGATATCGGCGTCGAAGCGCACGCCATCGCCGGCTGCGAGCTTGTCGAATGCCGCGACATTAGTCTTGCGATCCATGGAAAAGATTGCGTGCCGCCCGTCAGGCAGAACCACCGCGGTCGGCGTCGGCGAATGCGCAAAGGCCAGGCCGCGTTTTTCGAGCTCCGGACCGAGCTCCGCGTAGGCAGGCGACGTTACGAACAGCACGAAGGTCGTCGCCATCACGTCGTGCATAAAGCCCGGCGCCGTGATCTCCTCGGTGCGGATGCAGCCGCCGATCCGGTCGTTGCGTTCGAGCACCAAGACCTTGCGGCCTTTTCGGCCCAGCAGCGCCGCTGTCACCAGCGCGTTGATCCCGCTTCCGACGATGACGTAGTCGGCGGCCGCCATGGCGGTTCGCTTTACGCTACTTCTTGGGGACGAGCGCGAGCACGCGCAGCGGACTGCCGGTGCCCTTGACGATCTTCAACGGCGCCGCGATCAGGATCGCGCCCTTGGGCGGCAACTTGTCGAGCTGGCAGAGACTGGCGAGGCCGTAGCGGTTGGCCTTGTGCATGAAGGTGTGCGCCGGAAACGGCGGATCCATTCCGCCCGCCGCGCCTGCATCCGTGCCGATGGCTTCCGATCCCCAACCGATCACGCCCTTGGCGACCAGATAATGGATCGTCTCAGCCGCCGGGCCCGGCGAATGCGGCCCCTTGTCGTCGGCATTGAGGAAGCGCGCCTCGCTGTTGTTTCGCTTGTACCAATCAGTGCGCATCAGCACCCAGCAGCCGGCCGGGATATCGCCATGCGTCTTCTCCCAGGCTTTCACGCCGTCGACGGTCAGGAGAAAATCGCTGTTCTTCGCCGATTCCACCGAGCAGTCGATGACGCAGGCCGGCGCCACGAAATTTTTCACCGGGATCGTATCGGTGCCACCGTCTTTGTAGTCCTTGCCGCTGATCCAATGGTTCGGCGCATCGAAATGCGTGCCGGAATGCTCGCCGAGCTTCAGCCAATTCCAGGCCCAGAACGGCCCGTCTTTATCGAAGTTGGAGATGGCGTGAATTTCGATCGGCGGCGTGTTCTTGCCGATTTGCGGCGGCAGCTTGATCAGCGGCGTCTCGGGACCGAGCGGCGCGGTCAGATCCACCACCTCGATGGCCCCGGACGCGAGCGCCGAAGCAAAGTCGCCGAGAACTTGAGTACTGGTCATGCGGTGTCTCCGTTGCGCTCGACAGAAGAAACGAATGAGGCGGGTGCCGTCGGCGGCAAGCCTAGCGCAAACATTTTAGATATGAAATATCTGCGCTGGCAAGCGAGCCGGTACGGCGCGTATCAGGAGCGAGCGGATGCCTTACGATGCCGTGGTGGTCGGCGCCGGCGTCAACGGGCTGGCCGCCGCTCTGCATCTTGCCACCAAGGGCTGGAAGGTCGTCGTCGTCGAGCGCGCCGAAATCGCCGGCGGCGCGCTGAAGACCCGCGAAATCACGCAGCCGGGCTTCCGCCACGACCTTTATGCTATGAATTTGGGCCTGTTCGCCGGTTCGCCGTTCTTTTCCGCCCACAAGGACCGTCTGCTCGCGCATGGCATCGACTTCGTCGGCGCCGAGCACTGCTTCGCGACGGCATTCCCGGACGGAAGCTGGCTCGGTGTGGAAAAAAATCCCGAGGCCAATGCGAACCGAATCGCGGCTTTAAGTCCGGCCGATGCCGGGCGTTGGCGTGCCATGACGGCGGCGTTCGCGCAGGACGCACCGCATATCTTCGCGCTCCTCGGCACACCGCTGCCGTCGTGGCAGGCGCTGCGCCTGGCCTTTGCGGCGTGGCGGGCGCGCGGCACCGCGTGGGTGGCCGACACGGTGCGCCTCCTTGTCGCCTCGCCGCGCGAATGGCTCGACGAAAATTTCGAGAACGCCAAGCTCAAGGCCATGCTGGCGATCTGGGGCATGCATCTTGATTTTTCGCCCGATTGCGCCGGCGGTGCGCTGTTCCCCTATTTGGAGTCTATGGCGGATCAAAGCTTCGGCATGGCGCTGGGACGTGGCGGCGCCGACACGATCATTGCCGCTCTTACCCGCGCCATCGCGGCGGCCGGCGGCGAAGTGCGGCTCGGCGCGCCGGTGCAAAGCATCGCGATCGAAAGCGGCGCCGCCAAGGGCGTGGTGCTTGCAAGCGGTGAGCGCATCGAGGCGACGCGCGCGGTGATCGCCAATCTGCATCCGCGCGTGTTGTTCGGAAAACTGGTTCCTGCCGCGTCGGCGGCGACGCAGCGTCTCGCCCGATTTCGACCCGGCCCGGCGACGATGATGATCCATCTCGCGCTCAACGATCTGCCGGCGTGGAGCGCTGGCGCGGAACTGCGGCAGTTCGCTTATGTACATCTTGCGCCTTCGCTTGCTGCGATGGCGAAGACCTATACCGATGCGCTCGATGGCCTCCTCCCGGCCGAGCCCGCGCTCGTGGTCGGCCAGCCGACCGCCATCGATCCGTCGCGCGCGCCGGCGGGAAAGCATGTGCTCTGGGTCCAGGTGCGGGTCTTGCCGTCACGCATCCGCGGCGATGCGGCCGGCAGCATCGGCGGTCGGGAATGGGACGACGTCAAGGAAGCCTACGCGGACCGCGTGATCGGCATCATCGAACGCCATGCGCCCGGCTTTGCCACCGACATCCTCGCGCGCGCGGTGCTTTCGCCCGCCGACCTCGAACGCGACAATCCCAATCTGGTCGGCGGCGACAGCCTCGGCGGCAGTCATCACCTCGATCAGAATTTTCTGTTTCGTCCGGCCTTCGGCTGGTCGCGCTACCGAACGCCGGTCGATCGTCTGTACATGGTGGGCGCCTCGACCTGGCCGGGCGCCGGCACCGGCGCCGGCTCCGGCTTCATGCTGGCGAAGGCCTTGGCCGGTGCGTGAAGATCACTCGTCATTGCGAGGAGCGAAGCGACGACGCAATCCAGCCAGCCTCGCTGCCCACTGGATTGCTTCGCTTCGCTCGCAATGACGTCGTTAGTTTCGCGCCTTGAGCAGATCGCGGCCGATGATGAGCTTCTGCACCTCGGTCGCTCCCTCATAGATCCGCAACGGGCGGATTTCTCGATAGAGATGCTCGACCACCGAGCCGACGCCAACGCCGAGGCCACCGAACATCTGCACCGCCCGGTCGATGACGCGCTGCGCGCCTTCCGTCGCCGCCATCTTCGCCATTGCCGCTTCCCGCGTAGTCGCCACACCCTCGACGTCGCGCAACCACCCCGCCCGATAAGTGAGCAGCGCCGCCGCGTCGATCTCGGTGGCCATGTCGGCGAGCGCGGCTTGGGTCAACTGAAAGTCGCCGAGCGTTTGACCGAACATCTTGCGCGTTGTCGCGCGCGACAATGCCTCATCGAGCGCGCGGCGGGCGAAGCCCAGCGCGGCGGCAGCGACGCCGGCGCGGAAGATATCGAGGCTGCGCATGGCAATCTTGAAACCTTCGCCGGACGCTCCGACAAGGTGCGAGAGCGGAACGCGGCAGGACTGAAATCGCAACCGCGCCAGCGGATGCGGCGCGATGACGTCGATGCGCTCTGCGATTTCGAAGCCCGGCGTTCCGGCATCGACCACGAAAGCCGACAGGCCGCGCGCGCCGGGCGCTTCGCCCGTGCGGGCAAAAACCACGTAGAAATCGGCAATGCCGCCGTTCGAAATGAAGGTCTTCTCGCCGTCGAGCACGTAATGGTCGTTCTCCCGCTTCGCTGTGGTGGTCGCGGCGGCAACGTCGGAGCCGGCCTCGGGCTCGGTCAGCGCGAAAGCGGCGATCGCGGCACCGCGGGCGACCAGCGGCAAGTACCGGCCCTTAAGCTCGTTCGAACCCGCAAGCGTGATGGGCGCACTGCCGAGGCCCTGCATGGTGAAGGCGAAATCCGCAAGCCCGCTATGACGCGCGAGCGTTTCGCGGGCGACCACCAGATAAAGCGATTGCAGCGGATCGTGCGCGCCGCCATGGCCGGCCGGAACGCCGTACCGCAGCCAGCCGGCTGCGCCCAGCGCGCGCACCCAGCGCACGCAGCACGCGTCAACGTCGGCATGTCCTGCATTGCTTTCGATATCGGCAACCGCCTGCCCGGCCCATTGGTCCAGCTCCTCGGCGAAGGCGCGATGCGCCGCGTCGAAGAATGGGAGGCGCAGATGCGCGGTCCGGCTCATATGGTTCTCCTCCCGGCTCGGGCTTGGATTTTGCACGCTAACAAGCCCCATAACCATGCCAGCGGCAAATCATTGCATTTTTTGCCGCGCGCGGCAGACTGGCCCATTGGTTAATACGTGTTGCGTCGCGGGGGAGTATCGTCATGAAAGTGATCATCGCAGGCGGGGGCGTCGGCGGCCTGGTAACGGCGCTGATGCTGCATGCGCGCGGGATCGATTGCGAGATTTTTGAGCAGGCGGACGCGATCCGCGAGCTCGGCGTCGGCATCAATACACTGCCGCACGCCATCAAGGAATTGGCCGATCTCGGCCTGCTGGCGCGGCTGGACGCGGTCGCGATCCGCACTTACGAGTTGTTCTATACCAACCGGTTCGGCCAGGAGATCTGGCGCGAGCCGCGCGGACTCGACGCCGGCTACGACATCCCGCAATTCTCCATCCATCGCGGCCGGCTCCAGAGCGTGATCTACCAGGCGGTGCGCGCGCGGCTCGGAGAGTCGCGCATTCATCTGAACTGCCGCCTCGGTTCGTTCACGCAGGACGAAGGCGGCGTCACCGCCTATTTCTTCGATCGCAACGGCGCGCATCAGGCAACCGCACGCGGCGACGTGTTGATCGGCGCCGACGGCATACATTCGGTGGTGCGGGACAAGCTGTTTCCCAACGAGGGTCCGCCGCGTTGGAACGGCCTCATGCTGTGGCGCGGCGCCATCGATTGGCCGACCTTCCTGACCGGACGCTCGATGGTCGTGGCCGGAGGACTTGCGGCAAAGCTGGTCGTTTATCCCATCGCCGAGGGCACACGGCCCGACAAAAGACTGACCAATTGGGCGGTCGTCGGCCGCGTCGCCGACGGATCGACGCCGGTCCCGCAAAAGCAGGATTGGTCGCGGCCGGGCCGCTTCGAGGACCTGATGCCGCACGTGCAACGCTTTCGCATCCCTTACATGGATGCGCGCGCCCTGATCGAGGCGACCAACGAATTCTGGGAATATCCGATGTGCGACCGCGATCCGCTGCCGCGCTGGAGCCACGGCCGCGTCACGTTGCTCGGCGACGCGGCGCATCCGATGTATCCGGTGGGTTCCAACGGCGCTTCGCAGGCCATCCTCGACGCGCGCTGTCTCGCCGACCAGCTCAAGGACGCCGATCATCCCGTGCACGCGCTGTGGAGCTACGAGCAAACCCGACTGCCGATGACGGCGGAGATCGTGCGCATGAATCGGCGCGGCGGCCCGGAAGGTGTCATCGACGCGGTCGAGGCACGTGCCCCGGACGGCTTTTCCAACATCGACGACGTGCTGTCATTCGAGCAGCGCAAGGCGATCGTGCGCGGCTACGCTTCCGCCGCCGGCTTTGCGCGCGAACAGGTCAATAAGGCCGCGTGAGACGACGACTTCTCTACGCGGGCGGCGGCAGGAACATCACTTCGTACTTGGCCGCCAGCGCCACGACGTCGGGCGGGTTCTGTTCCTTCATACTGTGAATGGCCCAGAACAGATCGTAGAGTTTGCGGGTCGGCGTCACCCAGAAGAAGCATTTCACGGTCTGATCGGTTTTGTTGAAGATGCCGTGCGGGATTTGCATCGGCAGCCGGATCAGGTCGCCGGTCGTGGCGGTGAATTCGCGGCCTTCCAGGACGAGGTCGAACTTGCCGTCGAGCATATAAATGAATTCATCCTGGGTCGGATGAATGTGAGGCGGGACGAACGTGCCGGGCGGAAACGTGGCGTGCCAGGCAAAAGAGTTTTCGCTGACCTGCTTCGGCACGTAGGTCTGGCCCAGAATATTCCAGACAATCCCGTCTATGCCCGTCCCGGCCTTAGTGATGCCCGGCGTCATCGAAGTCATCGCACCGTTACTCCCGTTCCACTCGTGGGTCGCGAACATTCAAGCACGCACACACCAGCCCGCCAATGTTTAGGCCCGTCCAATCGGTCAACAGCGTAAATTTGCCTCAGCGGTGGTCATTATTATTAAGGGGACGCGGCTTCACAAGCCTAGTAATTTACACTTAAAGTATCGGCGAAGACCGCTGAATACGCGGGGCCCAGGCGGCGCTTAAGCCGAACGTTGGCCGGAGCTTTTTCAGGAGATTGAGATGACCAAGGTTAAGTCGCTTGTTGCGTTTGCGGCCGCCTTCGGACTTTTGACGTCCGCTGCGCAGGCCGAGGACAATCTCAAGGTCGGCGTCATCGCCACCCTATCCGGTCCGCCGGCGGTGCTCGGCCAGCAGTTGCGCAACGGCTTCTCGCTAGCGGTCAAGGAGCTGGGCGGCAAGCTCGGCGGCCGCGATACGGAAATCGTCGTCGCCGATGACGAGCTCAAGCCCGATGTGGCCGTGAGCAAGGTCAAGGCGCTGATCGACCGTGACAAGGTCGATTTCGTCGTCGGCCCGATATTCTCGAACATTCTCGGTGCGATCGAGAAACCCGTCACCGAAGCCAACGTGATCCTCATCAGTCCCAATGCCGGCACCTCGACCTTCGCCGGCAAGGAGTGCAATCCAAACTTCTTCGTCACCTCCTACCAGAACGATCAGGTGCACGAGGTGTTGGGCCAATATGCACAAGAGTCTGGCATGAAGAAGGTGATCATCATTGTGCCGAACTATCAGGCCGGCAAAGACGCGGCCGCCGGGTTCAAGCACAAATTCACCGGCGACATCGTCGATGAAATTTACGTGCCGCTCGGCCAGCTTGACTATTCGGCTGAGTTGTCGCGGATCGCCGCCGCCAAACCGGACGCGATCTTCGCCTTTCTGCCCGGCGGCATGGGGGTGAACTTCGTCAAGCAGTTCCGGCAGGCGGGCCTGGCCGACAAGATCACCTTCCTGTCCGCATTCACCGTCGATGAATCGACGCTTCCGGCGCAGCAGGACGCGGCGCTCGGCATGCTCGCCGGCTCCAATTGGGCGCCGAACCTCGACAATCCGCAAAACAAGACGTTCGTCGACGCTTACCTCAAAGAGTACAACGCCGTGCCGGCGACCTACGCTTTCCAGGCTTATGACGCGGCAATGCTGATCGACAGTGCCGTGAAGGCAGTCAAAGGCGATCTCACCAACAAGGACGCGCTGCGCGCAGCCCTCATGAAAGCCGATTTCAAATCGCTGCGCGGCGGCTTCAAGTTCAATACAAATCACTATCCGATCCAGGACTTCTACCTGGTGAAGGTCGCGAAACGGCCGGACGGCAAGTTCGAGACCGAGATCGAAAATAAAGTGTTCTCGAACTACGGCGATTCGTACGCGAAGGACTGCGCGATGAAATAGACTTCAGCCGCGCCGCAAGCCACTACTCTGCGGCGCGGCCGATGCGGCCGACGGAAGACGCCCTCGCCTGCCGTTGCGGCGGCGCAACCTCGGGATTTGGTCCCGATAATGTTTCGGTTCCATGTCAGGCACGCTCTTCCTTGTCCA
>Ga0302325_10003906_pt1 | contig 34767 bp, 32 predicted proteins | sample Palsa_T0_2_FD_201948 | JGI IMG/M metagenome (GOLD analysis project Ga0302325, IMG submission 201948) | Peat permafrost microbial communities from Stordalen Mire near Abisko, Sweden - Palsa_T0_2 | ecosystem: Environmental > Terrestrial > Soil > Palsa > Peat permafrost | place: Sweden: Abisko...
GTCGGCACGACCTTACAAATCGTCGGCGAGGAGCTATGCGAAGCCCTCGACCTCCGCGCAGGTTCGAGCGTGCTCGACGTCGCCGCCGGAAATGGGAACGTGTCGCTGGCCGCCGCGCGACGTTGGTGCGACGTGGTCGCCACCGACTACGTACCGGCACTGCTCGAACGCGCCCGCGAACGTGCCGATGCCGAACGGTTGCAAATCGAGTTCCGTGAAGCCGATGCCGAAGCTCTGCCGTTTGCGGACCAAAGCTTCGACGTCGTCGTCTCGACGTTCGGGGTGATGTTTACTCCCGATCAGGACCGCGCCGCCGGAGAACTCCTTCGGGTATGCAAGCACGGTGGAAAGATCGGCCTCGCCAATTGGACGCCTGAGGGCTTCATCGGTCAGCTGTTCAAGACCATCGGAAAGCACGTGCCGCCGCCTGCCGGCGCGAAGTCGCCCGCCCTGTGGGGAACACGCCCGCGGTTAGGCGAGTTGTTCGAGTCGCACGCGGCCTCGATCGAATCGGCGCAGCGCTACTTCGTGCTTCGCTACCGCTCGGCCGAGCATTGGCTTGAGATCTTCAAGACCTACTACGGGCCGGTGCTGAAGGCGTTCGCTGCGCTGACGCCTCCGGCGCAATCGGCCCTGGAGCACGACATCCGCAGCTTGATTTCACAATTCAATCGCAGCACCGACGGCTCTATGGTCGTGCCCAGCGAGTACCTCCAGGTCATCGTCACCCGGCACTGATGCCGGTCCCACTCGAAAGGATTTTGTTATGCGAATCTTATCGTTGGCCCGCGCCGGGCTTGGTCTCTTTCTCGCCGGCTCGTTGACCTGCGCTGGGCTCTCTGCTGCCGCAGCCCCCGCACCGATCGTCGTCGTTCCCGGCGCCGAACACTACGCTGCCGCTCCCAGTCCGTTTCCGAGCGGCGTGATGATTGCCGTCCTCTCCGGGGACCCGAAGATGGCCGGCGCTCCGTATACGATACGGATCAAGCTGCCGGATGGGGCTCGCATCCCGGTGCATACGCATGGGGAAACCGAGAACGTTACCGTCATTACGGGAACGTTCTTGGTTGCCATCGGCAAGACGTTCGACGCGTCGAAGTTGAAGGCACTTCCCGCCGGAGCCTACGTCTCCATCCCGCCTAGTCTTGCCCACTATGCGATGGCGAAAGGCGCAACAATCGTTGACGTGAGTGGCCTAGGACCGGAGTCGACGAACTTCCTCAAGTAGCGCGGGGACTTGGCTGAAGGGCCGCGGACACCAAATCTCAATCCGGGTTCGGCTTACGGGTGGTGACGACGTAGCGCGCGAGCGCACGCCGTCCTCCACCCGTTAACCTGTTGGATCGACCCGCGCTCACAATCCGGGGATCGACCGTGCCTTTACTTGCCGGCCGGAGAAAGCTTCAGGTCGGCGTCTACGACAAGCATGACGCATTCTTGCAGCTGCGCTCGCGTAAGCGCTCGGCGAAATGGGCGCATACGCTCCGTCTGTTGCCGCGACCACGGCGGGAACCTGATCGAAGGGAGCTAGCGGGAGGGCCAAAAAACGCAGTCATGATTGGAGACAGGATCGTGAATGCGATTGTGCTTAAAGACGGAACACAGGCGAGTGGCACTAGGGGGACGCGCACATGTTCCACCTGAGTTGGTTGACGGATTACGCCCTGCTGTTCTTGCGCCTCATGGCCGGCGCGGTTTATGCGAGCAGCGGTTACAACGACCTGCGGGATTCCGATGCTCGCAGCAAGAGCATCGGGATGCCGAAGGCGTTCACGATCTTCCTCGCTGTCGCCGAGCTGGCGGGCGCGGCCGGCGTTATCTTAGGCGTCCTCCAACAGCTTGCCGCGATCGGGTTGATCCTCATCATGCTCGGCGCCATACAGAAGAAGATCTTCGTCTGGAAGACCGGCTTCTGGGGCAAAGACGGACTCGGCTGGTCGTACGATCTGACTTTCATCTCGATGTTGCTTGTCATCGTCGCTACCGACGGCGGCAGATTCGTCCTCGTTCCCTAGCGACGCTCACGGCTGAACGGTGCGCCGAAGCGGATAAGTCGTCCGTGTGAGCGGCGGCGCAGCACACGTTTTCGCGAGGCGCCGTCGCACGAGGTGCGAAAAAGGCGGTATGACGCAACACGAACTCTACGAACGGTTCAAGGCTCTGCACGAGCGCACCGGCGCCTTTGTCATGCCCAACCCCTGGGACGGCGTTTCCGCGCTTCTTTGCAAAGAGGCCGGTTTCGAGGCGTTGGGAACCTCGTCGGCTGCGATTGCGTTTTCGCTCGGACGTCTCGACGGCGTACACGCCGTGAGCCGGCAAGAGCATTTGCAGAACGCCGTGCTGATCGGCAAAATAACCGGGCTCCCTGTCAACGGCGATACCGAGGACGGGTTTGGGCCGGAACCGGAGGACGCGGTCGCGACAGTGGAAGCCGCAATCGCCGCGGGTCTGGCCGGCGTCGCTATCGAGGACACGACGGCCGACCCGAGTAAGCCGATTCACGATTTCGATACCGCCGTCGAGCGCGTGCGTCAAGCAGCCAAGGCGGCAAAAGGCCGGATCGTGATCACGGCCCGCACCGACAGCTTTCTGCACGGAATGGACGATCTCGACGCCGCGATCAAGCTTCTCGTGGCGTTCGCCGAAGCCGGCGCCGACGTGCTGTACGCGCCCTCGCCGAAAGACATGGACGCCATCCGCGCAATCGTCAAGGCAGTTGCGCCGAAGCCCGTCAACGTCGTCGTCCGGCCAAAGAGCGGCGTCGTACCGGTCGCCGAACTTGAGTCTGCCGGCGTCAAACGCATAAGCCTCGGTTCCGTCGGCTATAACCACGCCATGGCGGCGCTGCGCGCAGCTCTAAAGGAAGTCGCAGCCGGCAATCTGGGTCCGGTGTCCAAGGGCGTGCCGTCCTGGGCCATCACGAGGATGATCGAGGAGGCTGCCGCAATCGAATGAGCCTTGGAGCAGAGATCGCGGACCCCGGCGACGCCGTTTGGCGAGCTGCTCAGGCGGCATCGTACAGCTTCCGGCGTGTCGCAGGAGTCGCTCGCCGAACGGGCGCGGATCAGCACTGCAGCCATCAGCGCCCTCGAGCGTGGAGCGCGGCGTGCGCCGTACCGCGAGACAGTCGAACTCCTAGCGAATGCCTTAGGTCTCTCCGCCGCAGACCGCTCCGAACTCGAAGCTGCAGCGGGGCGCGCTCGAGGCCGCTCGAGCCAGAGCGGCGCCGAAGCGTCTGCTCCGCACAACCTGCCCGCTCGGCTGACTTCGTTCGTAGGCCGCGACGAAGAAATCACGGCGATCCTATCGATCTTGCAAGCGCATCGCCTCGTCACGCTCACCGGTTCCGGCGGCATCGGGAAGACCCGCACCGCCCTGGAAGTGGCAGGCCGCCTTCTCGGAACGACGCATGAAGAGATCTGGTTCGTCGATCTCTCGCCCGTTGCCGACGGCACATTCGTTGCCGGCGCGATCGCTTCGGTGCTCGACGTCCCGATCGCGCAGGTCGCCGACCCGCTGCCGTCGCTCGCAGCCGGACTCAAGTCGCGAAAACTTCTGCTGATCCTGGATAATTGCGAACACGTTATTGGGGAGGCTGCTGCCGTCGCCGCTTCCATTCTCCGCACCTGCCCCGGCGTCGTCATTCTCGCCACTAGTCGCGAGCGCTTAGCGATCGAAGGCGAGAGCGTCTACCGACTGCCATCGCTACTCGTTCCTACGGAAGTTCCTACAACGATCGAGGAGGCTTGTACCTACGCCGCGCTCCGGTTGTTCATCGAACGTGCGATCGCCCTCGAATCGCGCCTGGAGCTAACCCCGGAGCGGCTCCGAGCGATTGCCGAAATTTGCGAGCAGCTCGAGGGCATACCCTTAGCGATCGAGTTGGCGGCAAGCCGCTTGCCGGCTCTCGGATTTGCGGCGTTGAACAAGCGCCTGAGGGAACATTTCGTTCTCGCAGGCGGCGCTCGCGATCTTCCGCACCGGCAGCGGACGATGATGGCGACGATCGCGTGGAGCTACGACCTGCTGAGCGAGAACGAGCGGACGCTGTTGAGGCGCCTCGCAATGTTCTCCGGTGGCGTAACCATGGAGGCGGCCGAGAATGTTTGCGCGGACGACATCCTGGAGGCCGAGAGCATACCGGATCTCTTGTCGTCATTGGTCGACAAGTCGCTGTTGAACGTGACCTTCACCGGCGAGCAGAGCCGTTACGCGATGCTCGAATCGGTTCGGGCATTCTCGTCGAAGAGATTAAACGAGGCGGGTGAGTCGATCGGGATGGCGCGGGCGCACGCGGCCTGGCTCGCTAGCGTCGCGGATCGCGGCGACGAGCTTTACCCGCAGATTCCCCGGGACCGTTGGCTCGCGGAGTTCGACCCGGAGATCGACAACGCGCGCGTGGCACTCGAATGGGCCCTCAACGCCGAACCTGAAGAAGACCGGCTTCTTGCCGCACGGATCGTCGGCGGACTTCGCGGACTATGGACGTCGGCCGAGCGGCGCATCGAATGCCGCCGGTGGGCCGAAGCCGCCCTCGAACGGGTCGACGCGACGAGGTATCCGGTGGTTGCGGCCCGCGTCATGCGCGCCCACATTCAATCGATCGACGGCGCCGCGGTGCTTGCGGCAGCCGCCCGGGCCATTCCATTGTTCGAACGTATCGGCGATCGGCGCGGGCTGATCTCTCTTCACGCGCACGTCGCTTGGGAGCACGCCTTGCGCGGCGCGTTGGCGGAAGCCGAGCGTTCGATCGGGCAGGCTTTTGAGCTAGCTCAAAAGGAGCGCCTCGAACACTCGCGTCAATACGGTCGCCTGCTCCACGCGCGGTGCTTGATTCGCGCGCTTGCCTGCCGGCTTGACGAGGCGCGGATCGATGCAGCTGCCGCGGCCAGGCTGCGAAACGACATCGGTGAAGAAGACGCGATCGTCGACCTGTACTGGGAAGCGTTTTTCGCGTTTACCGATGGCGACGTCCGCCGCTCGGCCGAACTCCTCGAGGCCGGTGCGGATTGCGCTCGAGCGCGGTCCAAGAATCCCGCGGGGCAGTTGTCGGAGCTGGCCGCGGTGCGCATCGTCTTGGGCGAGATCGACGCAGCGAAGTCTGCCGCGCGTGACGCGCTCGAACTCGCGCTCGTCGAGCACCTCGACAGCGTCTGGCGCGCAATCCAACACCTGGCCGCCGTCGCCGCAGTTCGGGGCCGGGCGGTTACCGCCGCTCGGCTCATAGGCTTCGTCGACGCATGGCGCGAGCATAAGGGCGGCATTCGCGGATACTACGAACGTGCGAGCTACGACGTCCTCATGGCATCCCTACGCGATCAGCTGACGGCCGACGCAATAGCGGCCCTCGCCGCCGAAGGGTCGCTGCTCACCTTCGAGCGCGCGGTCGACGAAGCGCTGAGCCTATAAGCGCGCAAAGATAGCCCGCAGGCAGGCAGACTGGCCGTAAGCTGCTTTTCTCGCAAAAAGAGAACTATTAGTGGCCAGACGCTCGGGGTTTGCGCTGCTACTATAGCTGAACGATGCACCTTCGAACATCACCCAAGGAGAGCTACGGCGTTGCAAGGCGATCGCACGGAAGGCAATCGTGAGCCGAAAATGAGCAGCATCGATCGCGGCCGGTTTTGCGGGACCGCGGCGGCAATGCTTGGTGCCGTTCCGCTGGGTCTTCTAGCCTCTACAGAAAGGGCTCAAGCTATGATTGAAGCTTCACCGGGGACGGACAGCGCTGCGAGCACGATTCGTCCGTTTCCTGCGCTAAAGTATTCTGATGCGGATCTGGCAGACTTGCGCCGGCGCATCACAGCGACCCGATGGCCGACGCGTGAGTTGGTTCAGGACGACTCGCAAGGTGTCCAACTGGCCATGGTGCAAGCGCTGGCGCAATACTGGGGGACCGATTACGATTGGCGCAAGTGCGAGGCGAAACTCAACGCAATACCGCAGTTCTTGACCGAGATCGACGGTCAGGAGATCCATTTCATCCACGTACGCTCGAAGCACGACAACGCTTTGCCGCTGATCGTGACGCACGGCTGGCCGGGGTCGGTCATCGAGCAGCTCAAGATCATCGAGCCACTGACCAATCCCACGGCGCACGGCGCGAGCGCGAGTGACGCCTTTCACATCGTGATCCCGTCGATGCCCGGACACGGATTCTCGCCGGAACCCACCGTATTGGGCTGGGATCCCGTGCGCATCGCAAAGGCCTGGGTCGTGCTGATGGAACGGCTGGGTTACGATCGCTTCGTCGCGCAGGGTGGTGACTGGGGCGCTAACGTCACGCAAGAGCTAGCATTGCTGGCGCCGACGAAGGTGCTGGCAATCAATACGAACATGCCCGGCACCGTTCCGGCGGACATCTTAGCCGCGGCTAAGTCGGGCGCCAAGTCACCGGTGGCGCTTTCAGGCGACGAACTGCAAGCGTTCGAGCAGTTGAGCGATTTCTATGCAAAGCATCTCGGCTACGCGGTCGAAATGACCAACCGCCCGCAAACGCTCTACGTCATGAAGTCGGGCTACGGATACACCTGGTTCGTCACGAACCAAGCGATCGTCAAGCGCGAGTTCGCACTCTCGGGTTCCGAGCAGAACCCGGATCTCACGAACAAGGACTGGCGCCTCGTGCTCGGGCGCGCGACGGGAAAGCAGGCCACGCCGCCGGTGGAGGCGTTCAAGCGCTACGGCGCGGACTTCGTCGTGCGCGATTCGCTCGAGGAACTCGTCGCGGGGATGAACGAGCTGACGCCGGAGCCGATCTTGGAATCCGCGACGGTCCGCCACGAGGTGACCGCTCGCGATCGCGAGCTCGCCAACCCGTACGGCAAGGATCTGCAGATCGCCGCAATTCGTCAAGCACGAAACTATCTCGGCGACCGGTTGATTCGCACGGTACAGCCGCACCGGCTACTCGATCCCGACTACGGGCCGCTGATCGGCGTGAAGCTGAACGTTCTGACACGCAAGACGCTCGGCGGACTCGAAACCGATCTTCAGAGCCGCGTCTTTGGTCCGAACGGTGCGATCGTGCCGGGACTCTACGCTGCCGGTGGAGCCGCCGGCTTCGGCGGCGGCGGCGTACACGGCTACCGCGCGCTCGAAGGCACGTTCCTCGGGGGCTGCATCTTCTCCGGACGCGCCGCAGGCCGGGCCGCTGCAGCGGCATGCTAGCATAAGCGTGGCAATTTGGAAGGCAGATGTGCCGGTCTCGGATCTGATCGAACGCTGGGCGCAGCCGCCGTCGACGTTCATGAAGATCGACGGCATGGACGTCCACGTTCGCGATCAGGGGCCGCGCGGTGCGACGCCGCCGATCGTGCTGCTGCACGGGACCGGGAACAGCCTTCACACTTGGGATGCAGTCGCGCAGCGCCTTACAACCACGAATCGTGTCGTCTCCATCGACCGTCCCGGGTTCGGACTCACCGGACCGAACCCGAGCGGCGATTACTCGATGGAATACTACGTCGGCTTCATGCGGCGCTTGCTGGATCTACTGCAGCTCGAGCGTTGCGTTCTCGTCGGAAATTCCGCGGGCGGCAGAGTAGCGTGGCGCTTCGCGCTGGCCGAACCACAGCGCGTCGAGCGCCTCGTGCTCATCGCGGCGGCCGGATATCCGAGAACGCTTCCGGCCTCATTTGGCTTTCGAATCGCGATGTCACCGCTTGGATCGTTGATCTTACACCTGTTGCCTAAATCGTCCATGGCGGCGAGCGTACGACAGACCTACGGTAATCCAAGCAAGGTGACAGACGACGTCATCGATCGCACGTACGATGTGTTCATGCGTGCGGGAAATCGAGACGCGCTCGGTCCCGCGTTGCGTGCGGCGCGTGCCTCAGACGACTATCCGCAGATCAAGACCATCGCGGTGCCGACGTTGATCATATGGGGCGCGAAGGATACGGTACTTCCCGCGGCCGACGCCGATCGTTTCAAAGCCGATATCCGCGGGAGCCGCGTCGTGATACTGCCGGAGGTCGGACATCTCCCGCAAGAGGAAGCTCCGGAAGAAACCTACGCCGCGATCGCGACCTTCATCGCCGAAGTCGCCTAATCGCCGGTCTCGGTTTTGCTTCAGAACTGAACTTTTCGCACTACGTGGAGTACGGCGGTTCTACGAGCACTTCCCGACGTAGCCGCATTGCTGCAGGCATTGGATGCAGCCGCCCTGTGAGATCAGGTTGCCGCCGCATTTCGGGCACATGCCGACACCGGTGGCCATCGCTTTGCGGATATTGGGCGGTGGAAGTTCCGTCAAGTTTTCTCAGGCTTTGCATCGCCGAACCACCGTTTCCGTTTCCGTTGCCATGGCCGTTGCCGAGGGACGGGAGGCCGCCGATCAGGTCGATCGACATTTGGTTCGCGTCGATCTCGGCGCGTTCTTCAGCGGAGTACTGGACGAGCGGTTCCGCTACCGCGACGACGTCGGCTTCGCCGCGCGGGTTGACGTCGGCGAGCGGTAGCGCGAGCGCTAGCGCCTTGGCGAGCCCTTGGGAAATACCGTCGGCACAGGAGAGCGTCGTCGGCCCGTTTGCGTCGCGCATCTTCGGATTGGGGCAGCGCATCGCTTCGAACTTCTCGACGAACTTTTGCGGATCGGCGCCGTAGCGCAAACCGACCGACATTGCGACGCCGAGCGCTTCGAGGTACGACTGCTGGCACGAGCCGCTCTTGCCGAGTTTGAAGAAGACCTCAAAGGGCTTGCCGGTCTCGTCTTCATTGAGGGTGATGTACAGCGGGCCGCAGCCGACGTTCGACTGCACGGTACGGCCGCGCATGACCGGCGGCCGGCGGCGGTAGTCGACCGGACGTCGCCATGCTTACGATTTCGTTCGAGCGCGGCGTCCGCGTCCGCGAGCGTTTGGATGCGGCCGGCGACGCCGAGACGTCTAACGCCCTGTCTTGGGATCTTTCGACCAGCGGCGCCACCGCGCGATCCCCCGCTTACGTTGACCGCGCCCCGGGACATGAGCCTGTGGTGCGGCCATTCTTCCCTACGTCCCCTTTGTAAAGGAACCTTGGTGCCAAAGCGCGCAGACATCAACCTAGCGGCGCTGTACGCTTTCATGGGCAGATTCGGCAGCCAAGGCTCTGTCTATTATTGCGTGTCATCCGATAGGCAAAAACTGGAGGGGGCTGAATGCGCCGTACATTCGGGCCGATGCCCGCAATCGTTTGCGACGGTGTCGCAGCTCTTCCCGGCTGAACAACCTTGTTCGTGATAGGAGCACTATTTTGATGGTTAAGAGATATGCCGCCCTTTTCTGTTTTGGCCTCGCACTCGCGGCCGCGCCGTTCGCAGCGTTGGCGCAGTCAACGATGCCCGCGATGGACGTGTCCGCGGTGGACTGCTCGACCGCATCCTCTGCGATGATGACGGCGATGATGCCCTCGCCAACCGGCATGGCCATGGTAAAAGCTGAGGCGCCCGACAAGGCGTATGCCGACATTATGAAGATGACGGTCATGCACGCCGCGATGGCATCGAAGATCGAGATGAAGTGCGGAAAGAACGCAAAAGCGATGAAGATGGCCCACAGCATGGAAAACCAGCTCGGCGACGACTTCCAATCGGTCACCCAGCTGCTGCAGAACGGCTTCCCGTAAAGCCAGGGCCCTAACACCGTTGGGTGTCCGGCGGTCCTGCGCGGCCATCGGTGTTGGGGCACGGATAGCCTCGAGGGCACGGCCCTCGCACCCGTGAGCGCGGCCGAGTTCGCAAGATCCGGACTCGGATACGCGCTCAGCGGATACTGAGCATACGGATAGGTCGCCGGCCTCATCGGGCCGGAGACTATTTATTGACCAGTCGAGCGGGGATGCGGAGAATGAGCAGACCGCCCACGACCGCGAGACCGGCAAAGAGGTAGAGGCTCGCGGACGTGCTGTGCGTCAAGTCGGACATCCAGCCGACGATGAACGTGCTCGCGAAGCCCGCGATGTTGCCGAGGGCATTGACCAGGGCGATGCCGGCGGCGGCAGCGGCGCCGCCAAGAAACGCCGCCGGCAGGGTCCAGAAGGCGGACTGAGCGCTGGATGCGCCGGCCGCCGCCAACACCAAGCCGATCATCGCCAGCGTCGTGTTCGAGCCGGGAAACGCCGTCACTGCGAGGCCGAGGCCGGTGACGAGGCTCGGGATTATAACGTGCCAGCGGCGTTCGCGCGTGCGGTCGCCGTCAAGAACAGCGCAGTGATCCGGCCGCGGCGCTTTGCCGGATACCAGTACGTCAGATACAGCAACACACCGGGGATGAAACCGGCCTCGGCGACGCCGAGCAAGAACCGGAGAATGTAGAAGCTGATCGGCGACCGCACGAAGATCATGCAGGCCGAGATGACGCCCCACGTCAGCATGATCCGGGCGATCCACAACCGTGCGCCGACGCGATGGAGCGCGATGTTGCTCGGCACTTCGAACAGGACGTAGCCGAGGAAGAAGATGCCCGCGCCGAAGCCGAACACGGTCTCGCTAAACCCGAGGTCGTGCAGCATTTGCAGCTTCGCGAAGCCGACGTTGACGCGATCGAGATAGGCACCGAGATAGCAAATGAATAGGAGCGGGACGATCCGCATCGTCACCTTCCGGTAGGTAAGCTCCTCGACCGATTGGAGCTGTGGGCCTGTGTTCATCGGTCGCCTCCAATTGGTTTAGGACTATAGTTCATTTCAGGCACCTGGTAACGTAAGACTTCACGAAAGGCGCGTTCGGCAGTATCCCACGCGGCCAGCGGCTGGAGGTCGGGAACCCAGGCAAGACCGCTCTTCCCATCCGCGGAAGTCGCTTCGGGGGTAACGACGACGTCGAGCAGCGCCGGCCGATGCGCCATCGCTTCGGCGATCGCGGCAGGAAGGTCGGCGGAGCGCTCGACGCGCTGGGCGTGCATCCCGAGGCCGCGAGCCATCATCGCGTAGTCCGAGTAGCGCAACTCGGTCCCGATGACGCGGCCGTAGGTCTCGATCTGGTCGCGCACTTCGATCGCCCACGAGCCGTTGTTGGCAACGACGACCAGAATCGGTACCTTGTGGCGCACCGCCGTGTCGATTTCCATCGCGTTGAAGCCGAACGAGCCGTCGCCCGTGAGGACCGCGACCGGTCGCTCGGGTAGAGCCAGCGCGGCCCCGATCCCGAAGGGCGTCCCGATGCCGATGCAGCCGAGCGACCCCGGATCGAGCATCGTGGTCGCGTTGATACCGACGCGCGCGAAGCTGAGGAAGTCGCCGCCGTCGACGACGACGACCGAGTCGGCAGGTAACGCGTCGCGCAACGCCCCGAGCAAACGGTTGGGATGCATCCGCCCGTCGCTCCCGTCCGGCGCTTCGCGCAGCGTCCGCTCGAACTTCGCCGCGCGCTCTTCGTGCGACGTGCGATGTTTCTTCGCCCAATCGCGATCGACCGCAGGCTCGCGCTTGCCAGCGGCGCCGACGATCGCGCGCAGCGCCGGCCCGATGCTGCCGTAGATGCCGACGTCGCCCGGCCGGTTGTCGCGCAGTTCCGACGGGACATCCGCGATGCGCACGAACCTCGCGTCGCCGAACACCGCCGGCGAACCGTACGCGAGTTGGAAATCGAGTCGCCGTCCGAGCGTCAGCACCAGGTCCGCATCGCCCATCACGGCACCGCGTACCGCCGAGACGACGGCGGGATGCGAATCGGGAACGAGGCCGCGCGTCTCGCCGGTTTCGAGATAGAGCGCGCCCGTCGCATCCAAGAAGGCTGCAACCTCGGCGCCGTAGCCGCGCGCGCCGCGGCCGCTGATGACGAGTGGACGTTTGGCCGACCAAATCGCTTCGGCCGCCGCCGCCACGCGCTGTGGATCGGGCGGGACCGCCGCGCGGGGCGGCACGTTGAAGTACTCCGCGAGCGCGACCGATGCCGGAACCTCGGCGCGCAGCGTATCGACTGGAAAGTCCAGATAGACGGGGCCGGGTTCGCCGCCGCCCTCGCCGCGCGCGCGGGCGATCGCTTCGTACATCTCCGGCAGCACGTGCGCCGGATCGCGCACCGTGCGCGCGTAGCGGGTCAACGGCGCGACGAACGCCGTGTGGACGACGTCTTGCAGCGCACCGCGGTTCTCTTGCGGTTGCGGCGGCAGGCCCGAGATGATCAGGATCGAGGCACGGGCGGTGTGCGCGTTCGCGATCCCCGTCATGCCGTTGGTTACGCCCGGGCCTGCCGTGATCAGCGCGACGCCGAGCTGGCCGGTCAGCTCGGCGTGCGCGTGCGCCATATAGACGGCCGCGCGCTCGTCGCGCACGTCGACAATGGGGATGCCTTCCTTCGCCAAACGCATCCAAATCGGCATGATGTGGCCGCCGCACAATCCGAAGACGCGCTCGACCCCGCGCGCTTTGAGATACTGCGCGATCATCGCGGCGGAGCTGCGGTCGCTGATGACGGGCGGCATTACGATTTCTTCTTCATGGCGCGAAGATCGATGACGCCGGGTACCGTGCGCGGGTCGGTTCCTTGCGGGAATATCCGCATCTTGTGCACCTTTTGCGAGCTGGTCGTCGGTAACGACTCGACGAAGAGCACGTAGCCCGGCGCTTTGAAGTAGGCGAGGTGCGACGCCGTCCACTCGACCAGCTCTTTGGCGAATTCTTCGGACGTGTCGGACGGGTCGGCCGGCACGACGCACGCCATCACCTCTTCTTCGCGCAGCTCGTCGGTAACGGCGATCACCGCGGCCTGCTTCACGCGGTTGTGATCGACGATCACCGCCTCGACCTCGGCGGCCGCGATGTTCTCGCCGGAGCGCCGGATGATGTTCTTGCGGCGCTCGACGAAGTAGAACATCCCGGCCTCGTCTTTGGTGACCGCGTCGCCGGTGTGGAACCAGCCGCCACGCCAGGCTTCTTCGGTCGCTTCGGGATTCTTGAGATAGCCTGAAAAGAAGCCCTTGCGCGGATGCTGCGCCGTCGAGCGCAGAACGAGTTCGCCCGGCGTGCCGAGCGGAGCGTCGTTGCCCTCCTCGTCGACGGCGCGCAGCTCCATACCCGGTTCGCTGCGCCCGATCGCCCGCGTGCCGACGAAGCGTGGCTCGCGATGCGCCGTCGTCATCCGGCCGGTCTCGCTCATCGCCCACATCTCGATCAGCGGGAAGCCGAAACGCTGTTCGAACGGCGCGTGCTGGTTCGGTTCGACGCCCGCGCAGAGTGCGAACCTGACCCGGTGCTGCTTCTCTTCCGGCGTCTCGGGCAATTTCATCAACAAGTTTGGAATGACGCCCTGAAATTGCACCGCGGTGACGCCGCAGGCCACGATGTCTTTCCACCAAGTACTGGCGTGGAAGCGATCGGGAAACACGAGCGCGCCGCCGGTCAACAGCATCGTGGGCAGCGAGATCGACAGGGCGTTGGCGTGATGCAACGGCAGCGGGTTGAGCAACCGCTCTTCTCCGTAGCGCAACTTGAGGTAGCCGCCGCGCGATGCGAACCACGAGCCCCAGGTGTGAAAGTATTCGTTGGTCAGGACGCAGCCTTTAGGACGGCCGGTCGTTCCCGAGGTGTAGATGAGGCCCGCTTCGCTCGTCGCGCCGGGCGTCTCGTCGCGGGCCGGAAACGGCGGCGCCGGCGGCGGTTCGTCAAGCACGTCGAAGCGCAGCACCGGCGGCGACGGCGAGAATGACGTGGCCGCCGCGCGCACGTCGTCCAACCGCGACTCGATCGCGAGCGCGACGACGGCTTCGGAGTGCTCGAGCAGATAGGCGATCTCGTCGAGCCGGTAGTCGGGCGAGATCGGCGCGACCGTGCAGCCCAAAGCGTTGAGCGCATAGTGATGGAACACGAACTCGGGCCGTTGATCGAACAGGATCGCGACCCGGTGTCCCGGGCCGTAGCCGCGCTCGCGGTACCAGGCGATGCGCTTCTGCACTTCGTCCCAGGTCTGTTTCCAGGTGAAGGTGACCCCATCGGGATGATAGGGCCGCTTTGGCATCGCGGGCACGACGTAGGCGTCGTTATGCGGATAACGAGCGACCGCGCGCTCGAGTGACTGATAGATCGTCCCGAAGTCGACGGGATCAAACGCAGTGGCATCTTCCGGAAGCGGGGCAAAATCAAGTTGCATCGAGAAACCCCCGAATGGTCGCGAGCGTATGGAAGACCGCATTGATCCAGTTTCCATAGCTGGGTACGTTCTTCGCTGACCGTGAAGGGAAATATCCTCCTGATGCGGCGCCCCAGAAGCCGGGAAGTGCTAGGCGAACAGCGCGAGAAGCTCGGAGGCGACGCGCTCCGGCGATGCCCGCAGACCGTGTCGAAGGGTCCCGTCGAGCCACCTGCAACACTCCCACGGTGATCGTCCACGTCATCGACGGTACGTACGAGCTGTTTCGCCATTACTACGCGCTGCCTTCGGCGCGCGATGCGGGAGGCCGCGAAATTGCCGCGGTCCGCGGCGTGCTCACCTCGATCCACGGCTTGCTGCGAAGCGGTGCGACGCACGTCGGCGTCGCTACGGATCACGTCATCGAGTCGTTCCGCAACGCCCTGTGGCCCGGATACAAGTCTGGCGAAGGCATCGAACCCAGTCTTCTCGCGCAGTTCCCGCTGCTCGAGGAAGCGCTCGTCGCCGCCGGGATCACCGTTTGGCCGATGATCGAATTCGAAGCCGATGATGCGCTGGCGGCAGCCGCAGCGATCGCGGCCGCCGATCCCCGCGTCGAGCGCGTGATCATCTGCACGCCTGACAAAGACCTCGCGCAATGCGTGCGTGGGACGCGCGTCGTGCAGCTCAACCGGCGCACGCGCACGTTCTACGACGAAGCCGGCGTCGTCACGAAGTTCGGCGTTCCGCCGGAGAGCATTCCTGACTACTTGGCGCTGGTCGGAGACGCGGCCGACGGTTTTCCGGGCTTGCAAGGCTGGGGCGCGAAATCGGCTGCAGCGGTCCTGGCCCGATTCGGACACCTCGAAGCCATCCCGGCAGGCGCCGGCGACTGGAACGTCAACGTTGCGAGCCCGGGAAAGCTGGCCCAGACCCTGCAGCGCGACCGCGACCTCGCTTTCCTGTTTCGGAAACTCGCGACCCTCCGCACGGATATCCCACTGTTCGGCGACGTAGAAACGCTGCGCTGGAACGGTCAGAACCCGCTCGTCGCCGCCGGGTTCCCAGCGGAAGATTTCGCGCCCACCTCGACGGGAACGGGAAAGTCGTGAAAAAGCTGCGCGCTCGTGAGGCGGTAGCTGCGACAAAGTAATCGAAAGGAAACCAAATGGCCGATTCAAGTATCGTGATGCCCGGCGCCGACGAGGCGTATCGCAGTTCGCGCGATCGTTTACGTGCGGCGGAGATCGAGTTGCGCGATCGCATCGAGGCGGTGGCACAGATGCGTCGCAACCTGCCGCCGGGGCCGGTCGTCCCCGACTACACGTTCATCGAGGACGGCAATCGCGTCCACCTATCGGAGCTGTTTGCCGGCGAGAAGCCGTATTTGATTCTCTTCCATTTGATGTACTGGGCTGACGACGATTCGTTCTGCCCCATGTGCTCGATGTGGATCGACGGATTCAACGGTATCGCTCCGCACCTCACGCAGCGGGCGAACTTCGTCGTTGCATCCCGAGCCCCGATCGAGAGACTGCGAGACTGGGGAGCGCACCGCGAGTGGCATCGCCTGCGCTTGCTCTCCGACGACGGACCGGCCTTCGCGCGCGACATCGACGCCGAGGACGCCGACGGCAATCCCGATTCGACCGTCGTCGTCTTCGCCAAAGAGGGCGACCACGTGCGTCATGTATACACGGCGCACCCGATGCTGGAGGACCGCGAACGCGGGATCGACTTGCTCTGCCCGACCTGGAATCTACTCGATCTCACGCCGGCCGGTCGCGGTGATGACTGGTACCCGTCGAACGATGGATTCGACGCGTCGATGCGCGCTTTCGCGGCCAAGGTCTGATGGCGAAGGTCTTGATCGAGGGCGACATCCTCTTGATCGAGCTGTCGCTGCTCGATCGGATGCTCGCCTTTCACGGATCGTTTCGCATTCCGCTCTCACACGTGACCAATGCGTTCGCGAGCGCCTTCGAGGATCTCGGGCTTCAGTTCAAACTGCTCGGTACAGGCCTAGGGGTGATCAAGGAGGCCGGTATCTTCACCACTCCGTCGGGCATCATCTTTTGCGACATCTCGGGCTGGAAGGATTGCCTGGTCGTCGAGACGCGCGGCGAACGGTTCCCGAAGATCGCGGTGACGCTCGACGATGGCGTCGACCTGAACGCGCTCGCGCACGAGATCATGCAGCGCGTCCCGGACGGTGGCCCCGTCGAGTAGCGCATGCAAACAGGCTCGATTAAACTTTGATCCGGTACCGATCGTTGGGCGGATCGCAGCCCTGAACGACGCCCGAACCAGAGTGCTGCACGAGGTGTAACCGGACGGTGGTCGAGCCCGGCTCCGTGCCCTCGGCGCGTATCACGTCATACGGGAACGAATAGCGTTGGCCGACGCGCAGCGGCGGGATGCCCTTTTCCCCGTTTTTGCTGCCGTCGAGCACGATCGTGACCGATTGAAGAACGTTCTGGGCCTGATTCTGCGAGCCGAGGTTCGCGACCGTGACCGTGAGGGTAAACCGGTTGACGTCGGTGGCAGCCATGGATTTTGCGGAGACGACGGAGACGATGGCCGGGTCGGCGCCCTGACAACTGGCCCCGGAGGCCATCGCGGCGGCAGCGACGAGCAGTGTGATCATATTGTCCTCCAAGCGAACTCAAGCGCGCCGATTTCGACGCGCAGGGGGAGTGCGCGCAAGTTTACCATGCGCCAGCGTATCACTAAGTCTACCGCCAGTCTGTCGTTTTCTAACGCAGGTCGTCCATTCGCCCGCGCGCTCGAGGGAGGCGGTGATGATGCTCGCCTAAAGTAGCGGGTAAAAGCCAGGGACTCGTGGTGCTAGCAGTGTCCGGTAAGGCCGATCAGCGTCGCGAAGGCTTCGACCTACGAAGGTGAAAAGCACCGCTGACCAAGTCGCGGAATCCCGGCTGCGTCCACGAGGTGTGCACAGAAACTCTTGGGCAGAGACGCTCAATCGCCGTTTGGAGTACTCTTGCGCCGGTTCCGCTATGCTGCTGGGCTGTCGCAGGAATTGCTGGCCGAACGGGCGCGCATCAGCCCCGAGACGATTGGAGCCTTGGAGCGCGGCGTCCGGAGTGCTCCGCAGCGCGAGACGCTGGCGCTCTTGATCGAAGGGTTGACGCTTACGGGAGCGCAGCGCGAGGAGTTCGAAGCGGCCGCAGCCGCGTCCCGAAGAGTCGGGCGACCGCGCCTCGGCGCGTTCGTTCCCGATGTTGCGGTGCAGCCGGCAGCTGCCGGCGCGAACCCTCAGGTTCCCAATAACCTGCCGCACGCGGTCAACTCATTTCAGGGCCGCGAGCGCGAGTTGGCTGAGCTGCGGCAGCAACTGCGCGGCCGGCGTCTCGTCACACTGCTGGGTGCGGGTGGCTCGGGCAAGACGCGGCTGGCCCTCGAAGTAGCGCGCGAGCACCTTGGCGGCGAAGTATTTCCGGACGGCATTTGGCTGGTCGATCTGGTGCCGCTAGCGGACCCGGACCTCGTGACGCCCACGATCGCGCGAATCTTGCGCGTGGCCGGAGCATCGGACCAGTCTCCTCTGGAAGCGCTGGCACAGGCCCTGCGCGACATGCGCCTGCTGCTGATCTTGGACAACTGCGACCATTTGCTCGAATCCTGCGCCGCGGTCGTGCAACGGCTGACGTCGGCCTGCGACGGTGTTAGCGTTCTCGCAACCAGCCGCGAGGCGCTCGATCTCGACGGCGAATTGCGCTACCAGATCGATCCTCTGCCTCTTCTGGTTGCCGAGATCGAGGGTTCGGGAGCCGAATCGTTGGATCGGTGGCGAGCATCGCCGGCGGTGAGATTGTTCCTCGATCGGGCCGAAGAAGCCGATCCGCGTGACTTCCCAGCTGCGGCGGCCGGCGATCCGATCGCAGTAGCGCGCATCTGCGCGCGCCTCGACGGCCTTCCGCTCGCCCTGGAACTCGCGGCGGCCCGAACGCAGGACCTGTCGTTGCGCGAAATCGAGGACGGCCTCGAAGCGCGCTTCGCACTTCTCGCCCGCGGGCGGCGCGCGGCCGCACCTCGCCACCAGACGCTGCGCGGCATGTTCGATTGGAGCTACGCGCTGCTGACCGAACGCGACCAGTCGCTGTTTCGGCGGCTTGCGATCTTCGCCGGACCGTGGACGGCGCAAGCCGCCGTCGCGATCTGCGGCGATGACGGTTCTGGGGACGAGGCCGCAATTCGCAGCGGCGTCGCTTCACTTGTCTCAAAGTCGCTCCTGGTCGTCGAGCGCCGGGAGCGCGAATCGGCCCGCTATCGTCTGCTCGAGTCGACGCGAGCTTACGCACGAGAACTCCTCGAGGAGAGTGGCGAGCGCGAAGCGCTCTCTCAACGCCACGCCCAGTATTATCGCAGCCGCTTGCAACGGGCGCACGCATCGTGGCTTGCGAATTTCGGTGTCGCCGCCGTCGATGCGTTCGACACGCTGGTGGCGGAGTTTCACGAGGTCGAAGCCGCCCTCGGCTGGGCGATCGGCGAACAACGCGACCTTTCGCTCGGCGGCGAACTGGTGGAGGTCCTGATCGACGTCTGGCTCGAGTGCTGTGTTGGCACGGGCACCACGCATGACGAACCCGTCGCGCCGCCCGAGCACGGTATCGTCTATCTGCTGAGCGTCTTGCAGCCGTCCGACGTCCGCAAGACGGCAAAATCGTCGAACGCTTTGCCGGCCCGCGGGCACACGGTGGATCCGCTGACCGATTGGCTTGCATCGTTCAAGACGCGCCGTTCGTACCGGGCCGGCGAGGTGATCTTTCGTAAGGGTGACGCTGCCGACGAGCTGCTCTATATCCTCTCGGGTGTCGTATCCCTCAATGAAATCGACGTTCAGGCCGGCCGCCACGAACTGTTGGGTGAGATCGCGTTCTTTTCGCCCCGCAAACAGCGCACTGCGACGGCAACCTGCTCCACGGACGTCTCGGTACAGGCGATCGACCGGCGCGATATGCTCGATCTCTACGAGCAAAACGCCGCCTTCCGCCTGCACGTCATTGCGGTGGTTACCAGCCGCCTGATCGAAGATCTCGAGCGGCTGCGAAACGTCCGGGTGCCCGCCGAGGCGCCCCCGAATTCGTACGGCTAATTTGTGCGGATTCCGCGTACGGTTCGCCCTGTTTGGCGCGAGTTATTTCGCGGATGATGATGGCACGGCGCCGCTCCCGGCGCCCAGCCAAAAAGGAAGCGAAAGATGGACCTCCAGCACCACGAATCCCCCGACAACCAATCGCAGAACCCGCGCATCACCCGGCCGAACGCTCTCGCAGAACGGGCCCGCGCCACCAACGTCAACGCCGTGATCGGCATCCAAGGCTGGGGTCCGAGACTCTTCTAAACGACCGGCACGCGCCAAATTCCGATCGAACCCAAGCAACCCGGCGCTCAGCGGCACCCGCAAGGATGGCTGAGCGCCGAGCCGGCGCAGATCAAGACGGGCCGCTCGGCCGGATTCGGTAGATGACGCCCGCCGCATCGTCGGCCACGAAGAGACTGCCTCCAGGCCCGACGGCGACACCGGTCGGGCGCCCGATGCGCCATCCGAAGCTCGTTTGAAATCCGTCCAGGAAGCTTTGCCACTGAACGTTCGGATCGTTCCAGTCGACCGGCTTGAGGGGCTCGTCCTCGCGCAGCGGGACGAAGACCACGCGCGGTGCGACGAGCGGCACGTGCCACGAGCCGTGCAAGGTTACGAAGGCTCCGCCGCGATACTGGGGCGGAAAAGCGTGGGCGCCGGCGCCCCCGAGCGGATAGAACGTCGCGCCGATCGGCGTTTCGTAGGCGGGGAAGACGACCCGCGAAATCGCGACGTTCGCGCAGTCCGCGCCGGCGCGCGCGGCAACGTGGTCCTCGTAGCAGACGGGCCAGCCGTAGTCGACGACTCCGCCATGAGCGCTCACGTCGTCGAATATTTCGTACGGGTGGCCGTGCTCCAGTTCGTCCTGGCCCGCCACGCCGGCCCAGAGAGCGCCCGTTGCGGGGTCGATGGCAAGCGCGATTGCGTTGCGGATCCGCACCGCCTTGGGTCGTAGCGCGCCGCCGCTCAACGGAAGTTCTTGGATCGTCGCGCGAGTCGGATCGCTCTCCGTGCACGCGTTGCACGAAGAGCCGACCGAGACGTAGAGCCGGTCGCTTCCGACGGCGACGCTCGTGGTCGAATGACCGCCGCCGCCCTGCGTGCGCACTGCCGCCAGCTGCCGCGCCGCTGCGGACGCTTGGCGATCCCCGGCAGCGTAGGGGATCCGCCAAACGCCGGAGTGCGTACCGACGAAGAGCGCGCCGTCGCCGAGCGCGACGCCCGCCGCGTCTTCGTCGGGCATGACCGCGAACACGCGCGGTGCTCCGGCCGACCCTTCCGCGTCGGGCACGAGGAACACGTTGCGGCTGTTCGTTCCGACCAGCAAGTCGCCGTTGGGCGCGGCCGCCAGTTCGCGCGCCGCGCGGATGTGAGCGATGACCTCGATCGTGAAGCCGGCGGGGACGGTCGGCAGCGCGTCCGCCCCGGCGCAGGCCGGCACCGCCAGGAGCAGGACGGCGGCAACTACGGCGCGTGCGGGACTGAGCGAAACGAATGATCTCACGTCAGGCACCTACCCACTGCCGAGCGACCGTCAACCCTCGAGACCGCCGCCTTGGACGCCCCGCTTCGGGGGCGGCATGAGGAAGACGACGAGAATCGCGGCGAACGCGAGGGCCCCCAGCACCAGTGAGATATCCTCGTAGGCAAAGATCGTGGCCTGGTCGAGGGCGAGGCCGTAGAGCGCCCGCAGCGCAGGCGCGGTCTGCGGGTAGAGTTGCACGGCCGGCGCGCTCGGTGTGAGCGCGCCGGCGATGACGGAGAGGTGAAACGCGCTGCGCCGGTCGAGCAGCGTCGAGAGGATCGCGATCATGATCGAGCCGCCGAGCTGCGTGCCGAGGTTGACGTAGGCAGCGGCTTTCGCGCCGTCTTCCGGCGGCGTACCGCCGAGCACGGCCGTCGAGAGTGGCACGAACAGCAATGCCGCGCCGACTCCCGTGCACGCGAGCGGAACGACGAACGAGAAAAAGACCGATTGGGGCGACGTCGCGTAGGCCTGCAGCAGATTGCCGAGCCCCATGAAGACGAAGCCGATGGCGAGGAACCAGCGCGCGTCGAGCCGGCCGACGTTGCGTGCGACGATCGGCGTCGCCAGGCCGATCGGGACCGCGCGCACGAGGATCAAAAGCCCGCTCAACGTCGCCGTGAAGCCGAGCGAGTTTTGGACGAACTGCGGGATCGTGTAAGTCGAGCCAAAGATCAGGCCGCCGATGACGAGCGCGATCACGAACCCCGCCGCGACCGCACGGTGACGGAACGTGCGCAGGTCGACCAACGGATGTGCGGTCGTTAGCTCGCGCCAGATCAACAGGCCGATGAAAACGACCGCCAGGATGCCGCAGACGAGGTTGTTCTGGTCCTGGAACCAGTCCCAACGCTCGCCTTCGCTGAGCACGTACTGCAGACAGCCGATCCCGACGACGAGGAACACCAGGCCCGGCAGATCGATGCGAAAGCGTTGGGCCTGGGGTGGATCCCGCAAGACGGCTGCCAGGATCACGAACGAAGCGATGCCGGGGACGACGTTGATGTCGAAGACCCAGTTCCAGTTCAAGTTGTCGACCAGTACGCCGCCGAGCGGCGGTCCGAGCGCCGGACCCATGATCGCGCCGAGCGCGAAGATGCCTTGACTGATTCCCAGCTGCTCGGGCGGGAACGTGTCGCGCAGGATCGTCTGGGCCGTCGCGAGCAGTCCCGCGCCGAAGACCCCCTGCACGATACGAAACAAGATCAGCTCGTCGATCGATTCCGAGACGCCACAGGCGAACGAGGCCGCGGTGAACCCGGCGATGCAAACCAGGAAGTAGCGCTTTCGCCCGAACGTCGTCTGCAGCCAGGGAATCATCGGGATGACGATGACGACGGCGATGATGTAGCCGTTGATGACCCAGGTGCCCTCGTCGATGCTCGCGCCGAGATTGCCCTGGATGGTCGGCAGCGCGACGTTGGTGATCGTCGCGTCGAGCGTCTGCAAGAGTGCGGCGAGCATCACGCCGACGACGACCGCGAGCCGCCGCGAGCCGGTCTCGACCAGGGATCCGGCCGCCGGTGGTTCGCTCGGGCCACCAGCGCCGCTCACGGCCGGCGCACTCATCTTCCCGCGCGAGGGTTAACGGATCGCGGGAAGCGCGAAGGCGACGACGACGCCGGTGACGACTACCGTGGCCGCTCCGATTATCGCTGCGGTATCGGAAAGCGGGACGACAGTTCCTGCCCGCAGAGAGCGAGCGCTGGTCACATAGCGATACGCCCCGTAAGCGGCGACCAAAACGCCGGCCAGAGCCATCCCAGCGCCAAACGTGTTGGACAGTCGTGTGGACGCAACGTCGACGTGCGCTATGACTTCGGCTTCTCGCAGAAAGAGCGAAAAACGCGCAATGACGAAGCCAAAGGCGATGAAGGCTAGAGCGGTTCGCAGATAGGCAAGGAACGTTCTTTCGTTCGCGAGGACATCCGTGGCCCGACCCTGGGCCATCGTGCCGCGACCGGGGCCGACAGAGCCTGAACTCATCCGGATATCCTCCAAGCCTGCTTCCGCAAAGGTTCAGCGGGCCATTCCGCATGAATGCCCTCTGGCCCCGGTCACGTCGACCTGCGCCACGCCGGGTCGATGGTACGACCGCTGGTTTCTTCGTGAGGAGAGAGATTCGATGGAAGCCGTGGTACTCGATAAGCCCCGCCAGATCGGCATCGAAACGATTGCGGAACCTGCGCTCCTAGCTCCCGCCGACGTCCTGCTGCGCCTGACGTCGACCGCAATTTGCGGCACCGATCTTCACATTTACGAGGGCCGGCTCGGCGGCGGCCAACGGATCGTGATCGGACACGAGCCCCTCGGTGTCGTCGAACGCGTCGGGACTGGCGTCGTGAACGTCCGCGTTGGCGACCGCGTTACCGTCCCGACCCATATCTGTTGTGGCTTCTGCCCGAACTGCGTGCACGGCTATTCGGCGCAGTGCCTCACGACGAATCCGGGGAAAGCGGGGGCCGCCTACGGCTATCCGGGCATGGGAGGCTATACCGGTGCGCAAACCCAGCTGCTGCGCGTTCCGTTCGGCGATGCGAATTGCTTGCGTTTGCCGGGCCAGCCCGGCGACCGCTGGGAACACGATTTCGTGTTGCTGGCGGATGCGCTGCCGACCGCCTTCCATGCGACGGAGTTGGCCGGCGTCCGGACCGGCGACATCGTGGTCATCTACGGTGCCGGAGCGATCGGACTGCTGACGGCGATGTGCGCGTTCATGCGCGGCGCGCTGCAAGTGTTCGTCGTCGATGCGATTCCGGAGCGGCTCGACAAGGCGGGGGAGCTGGGAGCGCAGCCGATCGACATGCGCGACGGCGATACGGTCGAACGGATTCTCGAGCAGATTGCACGGCAGCGCAGCGGGATTGCGTGGCGCGGCGAAGAGGCCAATCTGGGCGCGACGGTCTGCATCGATGCGATCGGATTCCAAGCGCGGGAACCGCACGATTACTCGGTCGAGAATCCGACCGCCGTCATCGACGATCTTGCCCGATTGGTCGCGCCCAAGGGACGCTTGAGCATCATCGGCGTTTTTCTCGACAGCGATCCGAGCGCGAGGGGCGAGGCGGCCCAACACGGCAACTATGTCATCCCCTGGGGAACCCTTTTCAAGAAGGGTGTGACGATCGGCATGGGCCGCGACGACGACAAGAATTACAACGATCACCTGCGCGACGCGATCGTGAGCGGGCGGATCAAACCCGGAACCATCGTCTCGCATCGGCTTCCGTTACGCGACGCCCCCGACGCATTCGCAAAATTCGACGCGCGCAGCGACGGCTACATCAAGGTCGTGCTCGAACCGTGAGAACGCCCCTAACGTAGCCCGCGATGCGCGTGGCGGTGTCACCGTTTTATGGGTTGTCGTTTGCGGCGGGCTGCGTCGATGCGATCTCGTTCGTCGGCTTCGGCGGAGTGTTCACCGCCAACATGACGGGCAATACGGTTCTGCTGGGCATCGCGATCGCATCGCGGTTAGGTGTCGTGCCCCGGACGCTCGGTATCGTGCCACCGCTGGTCGCGATCGCTGCCTTCGTCGTGGGCGCGATCGCCGCACTGCCCGTATTGCGTGCGCAGTTCGAGCTGCGTCGTGCGGCGAGGATCGTGCTTGCCGAAGCCGTTCTCGTCGGGCTCGCGAGCCTCGCGTTCGACGGCCTCCGCAATGATTTCGTCATCCCGCTGTGCATCGTGCTCGTAAGCTTCGCAATGGGCGCGCAGAGCATCGTGGCGGCAAAGGCCGGCCTGCCGGGGATCTCGACCACGTACGTCACCGGAACGCTCGTAACCGCGGTAACCAAAGGGCTCTTCGCCGGCAGCGACGATCTGGGCCGGCGCCAGGCGGCGCGCGCCGCCAGGACGTGGGTCGTCTACCTCGCGGGCGCTGCGCTGGGCGGTCTGCTGTTCATTGGGTTCCATCGCGCCGCGCTCTGGCCGGCGGTGGCCGTGTTCGTAGCCAATGCCGGCTGGCTCGCGTGCTCGGTCCCGTCCACCAGCAGTTCGAAGGCGTGACTGCGGCGTGCGCGCGTGCACGTTCGACGACTGAGGTTTCCCGCGCGAGGTAACGAAGGATTCCCTCATGCCTCGCCCTCGGGCGGGCGCCCCTCCCCTGGAGCGTGACCCCATGGCAGGACCAAACGACGACAAAGAGCCCGACGCAACTCCCGACCCTCCGCCAAATCAGCCGGCCGCGCCGCCCCCGCCGATCACGACCCCGCAAGCTAGTCAACTCAGCCCGGGTCACACGAGCGCGGGCGTCAGCGTCGGTGTTACGGGGCAGCCGGGGCAACAGCCCGGCACGGTGACCACGACCGCCCAAGCGGGTCTTGGCAAGGCGGGTCCGGTCTCGGTCGCAGGGCAGTTCAGTCACACCGACACGCCGGCCGGTCAGGTCAACACCGTGCAAGGCCAGGAGACGGTCGTGCTGGGCGGTTCGAACACGACCCAGCACAATGCGCTGTTCACCCAGGGCCTCACGCTGGACCCCAAAGCAGCGGCTTCACTCGGCGTGGGCTACGAATACGATTGGGGCGGCGACAACCCGAACCGCCCCAAGAATCAACTCGGTGCCAACGTCAGCGGCGCGGAAGTCAAGGGCGGCCAGGTCGGCAAGGTGACCGGCGACGGGCACACCGTCACCGGGAGCGTCGCGTTCTTTTCCAACAGCGGCCTCAACGGCCGCGACCTGAACCCCGTGAACTTCGTCGGCGTCGAAGGCAAAGTCGGAGCGACGACGATCCGCGGTCCGGCCGGCGGAGCGACCGACCTCAATACCTCGGCCGCGGTGATCGTCGGCCACAACAAGACCTTCGACGGCGGCGACAAGGTCGCGAGCGTCAGCGTTTCCGCCTTCGGTGGAATCGACCACCAGGGCGGGCAGAAAGGCGTCACGCCGTACGGCGGCGCGACCGTGAACGTCGGCATCTCGTGGGGCGGATCGAAGGACAAGCCCAAGGAGCACGTTCCGGAACCGGACTATCCCAAGCCCGAACCCTCGCACCTCGCCGGCACCGTGCGCGAGGTCGACCAAGACAAGGATCTGCTCAGGCTCGACGTGGGCCAAGGCGTCGTCAACGAGTACAAGCTGTCCGACTTTCGCGCGCACACCGACGACCAAAAGGCCTTCGACCAAGCGCTGCAACACGGGCACGTCGTCGACATCGCCGTCCGCGACGACGGTCACAACAGCGTCAGCGACCTCGGCCCGGCGCGCAACGACGCGCAAGCCAAGGCCGACCTGCTGGCGCGGGCGACGGTGCAGCCGAACGGCGACATGCAAATCGGCAGCCTGACGGTCCGCAAGGAAATGGCGGATTTGTACAAGCCGTGGATGGCCGCGCCGGCGGGCAAGGACGATCACGAGTTGATCGATCAGCTCTCGACGCTGGCGGACAAGAAGGAGCCCACGACGTTCGGTCGCGACGACGCTCGCGAGGAGCCGGGCGCGCACGCGCCACTCAACGCGCAGGCGCCGAAGCTCGGCGTGCACTTGAGTGCGGATGGGAGCGGTCCGATGCGCGGACCGGGTTTGCAGCTCAAAGGCTGCACGGTCGAGAGCGTCGAGGACCGCAACGGGGTCACGACCGTAAACTATACGCAGGGCGGGCGGCGCGGCTCGATGAGCGTGTCCGACACGGCCGGCAGCTTCGGCAACAGCAAGGACAACCCGTACGGCGCGCCCGGGATCGAGGCGGCGCTGCACGGCGATGCGAAATCGGCCGGCAGTGCGCGCGAGATGGGGCTGAACGGTGCGAAGGATGCATTGCGCGGACTCGACGCATCGCGTCCCGGCGCGAGCGCGAACGAACCGCTGGCGTCGCCCAAGGGAACGACGGCGCAGGACCTGTTCAAGCGCGCCACGCTCGACGACAAAGGCGACGTGCACATCGGCAACCTGACGATGAAGAAAGAGGTCGCCGGTTTCTACCTGAAGGCAATGAATGAAGAGGGGCCGCGCGATCCGGAAATGATCGCTCGGATCGAGCGTTTGGCCGACGACAAGCGGCCAACCGAAGTCAACCTCGCGAACACCAAAGAAGCGGCGCTCAAGGCCCGCGATGCGATGGGTTTCGGCGACCCGCAGAATCCGCTCAAGGAGCCGCTCTCCAAGCTCGAACCGGGCCAGAAGTTCGATCTCACGATCGACCGCAGCGGCACCGCGACGCTCGCCAACCCCGTCCAGGAACTGAAGATCGCTCCCGACGGCCGGGTCGATGCACGTCCCGCGCCGGCGCACGAGTTGGCGCGCCAGCCGGCCGGCCACGCCCTGTAAGCCTGATTACGCGGGCGCGGCCCGAACGTCGGCGTAGTCGGCTTCGGAGGTGAGGTCGGCTTGGCGCGCGATCCCCGCACGATCGAAGACCGGCGTCAGGGCTGCCGCCACGGCTAGGTTGACCGCGAGCGCGAGCAGCCCGATGTAGGGAGCGATCACGTGCGTTCCGGCGCTGAACGCAAAGGTCGGCTTCACGCCTTGCGAAAACGAGAGCAGGGTTCCGGCCAGCATACCAGCGGCCCAGCCCCACAGCAGCGCGGCGTCGTGGAACCAGCGCCGGTACAGGCCGACGACGATGGCCGGGAACGTCTGCAGGATCCAGATGCCGCCCAAGAGCTGCAAGTTGATCGCATACTGGGTCGGAACCCAAATGATGAACGCGAGCGCGCCGAATTTGACGACGAGCGACGACAGCTTGGCCATCGACGATTCTTCGGCGTCCGACGCGCTGGGCTTCAGATACGCCACGTAGACGCTGCGCGTCCAGAGGTTCGCGGCCGCGATCGACATGACGGCCGCCGGGACGAGCGCGCCGATCGCGATCGCCGCGAATGCGAAGCCCACGAACCAGGACGGGAAAAACGCTTTGAAAAGCGCCGGTACGACCTGACTCGGAGCGCTGACCGGAACGCCCGCGGCGATTGCCACGTAGCCCAGGAGCGCCACCAGGCCGAGCAGCAGCGAGTACGCGGGCAACAGTGCGGCGTTGCGCTTGACGACGTCGACGCGCGCCGCGCTTAGGACCGCTGTGATGGCGTGCGGGTACAAGAACAGCGCCATCGCCGAACCGAGTGCGAGCGTGGCATAGCTCCAGTACCCCTTGGGGCCGAGGATCGTGGCGCCCACCGGCGGCACCTTGTTCGCGAAGTGGGCCGTGGCGGCGGCGAACACCGGACCGAAACCGCCGAGCTTGGTGGGGATAATGATGATCGCGGCCAGGATCGCGACGTAGATCATCAGGTCCTTCACGAACGCGATCATGGCCGGTGCGCGCAGCCCGCTCGTGTACGTGTACGCGGCCAAGATGATGAACGCGATGACCAGCGGCAGGTCGCTGGCGAGGCCGGACCCGGTCACGCCCATAGCCCCGATGACCACTTGAATGCCGACGAGCTGCAGCGCGATGTAGGGCATCGTCGCGAGGATCCCCGTCAGAGCGATCGCGAGCGCCAGCCGGTCGCTGCCGTAACGGCCGCGCACGAAGTCAGCCGGCGTGACGAAGTTGTGAACCTTCGAGACGTTCCAAAGCCGCGGCATCACCACGAACATGATCGGGTAGGCGAGGATCGTGTAGGGCACCGCGAAGAAGCCGGCTGCGCCGGCGCCGAAAACGAGGGCCGGCACCGCGATCAGCGTGTAGGCCGTATAGAGGTCGCCGCCGATCAAGAACCAGCTCACGATCACGCCGAAACGGCGGCCGCCCAAACCCCACTCGTGGAGTTGGGCCAGGTCACCCCGCCTCCACTGCCCCGCGTAGAAACCCAGGACCGTCACGAGCGCGAAAAAGCCGAGGAAGACGAGCAGGGAAACGAGATCGACTTTCACGTCTCCTCAGCGCCTCACCGTGCGCGCAGGTAGACGATCGCGGTCAGGGCCGCCGAGATCAGCAGCCACGCGAACTGGTACCAGTAGAAGAACGGAAGGCCGAAGAGCGACGGTTCGGCGTGAGCGTACAAACCGGGGAAAAGCAGGCCAGCGAAGGGGATGGCCAGGAGCCACCAAAGGCCCCGCTCGCCCTGTGACTTCGGCTGCATTCCGGCCATATAAGACAGCCGGCGCGGGCAACCTTCCCCAGACCCGGCGAACTATTCGCACCAATCCAGCCGATGATTAAGGAGGACTAACGTCTGGAGGACTGCCTATGAGTCCGATCGAGGTCAGCGTCGAACGTCGCCTCGCAGCCCCGCACCCCGGGCCGATCATCAAGCGCGACTACGTCGAGGCGCTCGGGATTGAGATACCTGCGCTCGCCACGGCGCTCGGGATGGACCCGGCTCGCCTCGAGGCGATGCTGGCCGGAAGCCTTTCGATCGACGTCGACGCGGCCATTCGCTTCGCCCGGGGCCTGCAGCTCCCCGCCGAGCGCATCATGCAGATGCAGGTCAGGTCCGATTTTGCCGTCGCCCGCCCGCAGGCGGACTTCGGGAGCGTCGGTATCCTGCGGCGCCCGACCCCGTTCCCGTTTCCGGATGCGGGCTCGCTCCACGGCCGCCTCGGGCGCACGAGCGACGATTCAGTCGTCGGCGGTTCGTTTTTCTTTCAGGAAGATACCGACCCCCACGAGGGCGACGACTATGCCGGCTTGCATGCCCTCTGGCGTGGCGACCGCCTGCGAGTTTTCGAGCCGGACGGCCAGATCGCGTGGACGGGCCCGGTCCTCCAGAACTTGGACGGTCGGACCCTGTTGCCGTTCGTACCACCAAGCGAATGGCAAGGGTGGTTCACCCAGGAGCGCCGCGCGGAACTCGCGATCGGACCGGACCACGCCGAATTCTTCCGGCGCATGCGCAGCGTCTAACGGTTATCCCTAGACCTGCACCGCGCTTGCGACGATCATCTCGCGCGGCGCGCGCATGCCGTGATTTTCGTCGCCGTGAGCGTCCGCGGCCGCGACCAGCGCGTCCTCGTCGTCCCCAGTGATTGTCTGTCCGCAGAGTGGGCATGTTACCTGTATCGCCATTCAATCTCTCCTCCGGATCGCGGTAGCCGAACCTGGTTTCGCGCTCCCAACCCATCCCCTTCCAGGCCTGACGGTCGCGGCTTCGGGCTCGTTCCCGTATGGCGGAAAAGTGATTCGCGGAACTCCTTGGCTGCAAAATGTTTAAGAAGATGAATATCGTGACGCCGCTTTCCCGTGTGATAGCATAGGCCCATGTCAGATCGTGAGGTTCGCGAGCAGGACGACATCGCCGGTTGGCCGGATGCCCATTTTCTCATCCACCGCAAGCGCTTCTCGGATTTCGATGCCGGGACCATGCGCGCACTGCTCGCTCTGCGAGGCGCCGCCCAACGCGTGGAAAACGCGATTGGGACGTGGTTTGGCGGCGCCGGGCTCACGCCGCAGAAGTTCGGCGTGCTGATCGTCCTTCAAGCGGAAGGCAACCCGATCTCCCTTTCGGATCTGCGCGCCTATCTAGGCACGACCCAAGCGAACGTGACCGGACTGGTCGCAGGCCTCGAGCGCGACGGCTACATCGAACGCAACGCGAGTACGGCCGATCGGCGCGTGTCGTACATCACGCTTTCGCGCAGCGGCAAGCGCGTGATCGCATCGATGCTGCCGGCCTATTTCGCGAAGAGTAAGGCGGCAATGCGCGGCCTCACGCAAACCGAGAAGAAGACTTTAGTCGAACTCCTGACCAAGATCGTGCGTGGTTTTTCAGCACTCGAGGGCTGATTCGCTCGGCGCGCGCCTCGACCGCCGTCAGGGGGAGCGCCCATTTCCGAGGAGAACGAAGCGGTCCCGCGGGTGTGATGTAATGGTAGCCTGCGACCTTCCCAAGGTTGACGCGCGGGTTCGATTCCCGCCACCCGCTAGGCCCAACTACCACCAACCCGTTCGCGAGCTGCCATTGTTCGAAACATAACTAAAACCTGACATCCTCCCAGCGTGAGGACGCCGAGATTTGGCGCAGGGCAAGGCGCCGGGGGCCGAAGTGTCCTAGCGGACATGAGGCCCCCGGCAACGCAGCCCTGCGGCAAATATCGGTGTCCCTGCTGTGCGGCGACGTAGCCAAGTGGTAAGGCGGAGCTCTGCAAAAGCTCTATTCCCCAGTTCGAATCTGGGCGTCGCCTCAAGTTTTTCCCTTATGCCGGAATCCAACAACACAGATATACAGAAAGCGAACGTGCGCGGGGCGTTAGTGCTCGGTGCATTGCTCGCTGCGATTCTGGCAATCGCGGTCGGTATCGCGTTGCGCATCTACACCCAGCTCGACAACGCGCAGAGCGTGCAGCGCGTGCTCGTCCAGGCCCAGCAAGAACTCGACGACGTCGTGCGTATCCAGCTCGATCAGGAGACCGGCTTGCGCGGCTACCTGGCCTCGGGCGCGACCCTGTTTCTGCAGCCGTACGAGCAGGGCAACGACGACTACGACCGGGCGATTGCGCAATTCCAAGTGACCGCCGAACCACTCGGGATCGCGAGCGCTTCGGCGACCAAGGAGATGCGCGCGCTGCACGAAGCGTGGGAGCGAGAAGTCGCCCGCCCGCTGATTTCGCACCCGCACGCCAAGGATGCGCTCACGCGCGAAACGCTGGGGAAAGTTCTCGTCGACCAGCTCCGCGGCGACACGACCCGCATCAACGACCTGATCCAAGGCCGGCTGAACAGCGCCCAAGACGAGCTGAAGCGGCGCATCAACGAGGCCCTCTTCGGCGGCCTCGCGTCGGTCCTGGTGTTTGGCCTGGTCTGCATCGTTTTCGTCAGCTCACGCCACCAAATGCAAGCCTTGATCGATCGCGAACGCGAGATCGTCGAGACGCTGCAGGGCGCCTTCAGCACCGACGTCGACGTGCTGCCCGGCGCGCGCATCGGCCGGGCCTATATCTCGGCCGACGCCGACGCCGCCGTCGGCGGCGACCTGTACGACGTTCGCCGGCTCGACGCGTCGCGCGGACTCGTCGTCATGGCCGACGTGAGCGGCAAAGGCATTCAGGCGGCCGTCAACACGGCCTTCGTGAAATACTCGATCCGCATGCTCGCTCGCTCGCACGCCGACCCGGCCGAGATCCTCGAGCAGTTCAATCGGGCCTTCGTCGACACGGTCAGCGATCCGAACCTGTTCGTCGTGGTCTTCGTCGGATTGCTCGACGCGAACCGGCGCGAGCTGACCTACGCGAGTGCCGGCCACGGCGGCGCCTATCTGCGGCGCGGCAGCAGCGTCAGCAAATTCGACGTGACCGGCCCGATCGTCGGCATCGACCCGGTCGTCGCTTACGGGTCGCGCACCCTGGCCCTGAGCCACGGGGATCTGATCCTCCTCGCGACCGACGGCCTGACCGAAGCCCGCAACCGAGCGGGCGAGATGCTCGATGACGACGGCACCATGGAGTTGCTGCGGAGTTCGAAGACCGACCCGCAAGAATGCGCTGACGACCTGGTCGCGGCGGCGCGAGACCGCAACGGCGGCACGCTGCACGACGACCTCGCGCTGCTGGTCATCGCGATCGACGGCAACGGATCGACGCGCGAATAATGCCGCACTGATGCTGGTTCGCCGGATCGTACCGTGCCTCGACATCCGAGCGGGCCGCGTCGTCAAGGGTGTGCGCTTCGTCGAAGTTGCCGACGCCGGCGATCCGGTCGAACTTGCCCGCTTATACGAGCAGCGGGGCGCCGACGAGTTGGTCTTCCTCGACATCACGGCCACGATCGAAGGTCGCCGGGCGATGCACGACGTCGTGCGCGCGGTTGCGGCCGAGTTGACGATCCCCTTCACGGTCGGCGGCGGCGTGGGAACGGACGACGACGTGCGCGACCTGCTACGCGCCGGGTGCGACAAGGTCGCCCTCAACAGTGCGGCAGTGCGCAACCCGAACGTGCTGCGCTCGGCGGCGGACCGTTTTGGCAGCCAATGCGTCGTGATCGCGATCGACGCCCGCTGGGACGGGCATGGCGAGCGCTGGGAGGTGGCGATCGACGGCGGCCGGCTGCCGACCGGGCACGACGCGGTCGCTTGGGCGGCCGAAGCGACGGCGGCCGGGGCGGGCGAGATCCTGTTGACGAGCATCGATCGAGACGGCACGAAAGCTGGGTTCGACTTGGCGCTGACGCGGGCGGTTCGCGAGGCGGTTGGGGTACCGGTGATCGCTTCGGGCGGCGCCGGCTGTGCCGATCATTTCGCCGACGTGTTCGCGCTAGCCGGCGCCGACGCCGCGCTTGCGGCCTCGCTGTTTCATTACGGCGAACTGGACATCGGCGAACTCAAGGCGGACTTGGCCGCACGCGGAATCCCGGTGCGTCCCCTCGTAAAGAGCCTTTGTGGCGATCGATGAGCTGGCGTGGGGCGCGGACGGTTTGCTGCCCGTCGTCATCCAAGACGCCGGCAGCGGCGCCGTGCTGACGGTGGCCCATGCGAATCGCGAGGCCCTCGAGCGGACGCTGGCGGAACGGACGACCTGGCTCTACAGCCGATCGCGCGCGGCGTTGTGGAGAAAAGGCGAGACCTCGGGCCACACCCAAGCCGTCGTATCGGTTGCCTACGATTGCGATGGCGATGCGCTGCTCTATCGCGTGCGTCCGAGTGGGCCCGCCTGTCATACGGGCAACGCGTCCTGTTTTTTTCGCCGGCTCGGTCCCTCGGGCGACGCGCCGGATCAGCCGTTCGCGACCGCGGTTGCGCACCTCGCCGCGACGATCGCAGAGCGCCGCGCGGCCCCAAGCGACGCCAGCTACACGACCGAGCTGCTGCGCGGCGGCATCGACCGCATCGGTAAGAAAATCGGCGAAGAGGCGACCGAGGTCGTGATCGCGGCCAAGAACGACGACGACGCAGAACTCGTCTGGGAGGTAGCCGACTTGCTCTACCATACGCTCGTGCTGCTCGAGGCGCGCGGGGTCGCGCTCGACGAGGTCGGGCGGGAGTTGCTGCGGCGCGCCAAGTAGCCGCTCCGGGCGCACTGCGATCGCTGCTCGATCTGCGGGGCATCGGTCCGGAACTCGCACGGCGCTTCGCGGCGATGGGCATCCGCACGCCGCTGGATCTGGTCGCGACCTATCCGCGCGATTACAAGGATTGGCGCACGCCGACGGCCATCGGCGACATCGTGCAGGCGACGTTCGCGCGCGGCCGCGCGTCCCACGAACCGGATTCGAGCGAGGAGATCGCGGTCGGGCGGATCGTGCGCGTGTCGGAATTTCGCGCCCGCGTTCCGATCGTGTCTGCCGAGATCGACGATGGGTCCGGCAAGATCACCGCCACCTGGTTCGGCCGCCGCGGCCTCAAACTTGCAACCGGTCAGCGGATCTTTCTCCACGGCCGCGCTGCCCTGCGGCGCTCCCGCGGAAGCGTCCTGGTCGAACTCAACGTCCTGCACCACAAACTCCTGGCCGATGACGAAATCTACGCAGGCGCGGTCGTTCCGGTCTACCGAGCCTCCAAGGAACTGCCGTCACGGACGATCGCGACGACGATCGAGCGAAACCTCGACGCTCTAGCTGCGCTGGTCGAGGACGTGCTGCCGCAGCGCGTGCTCGACAAGCACGGTTACGGCCCGCGCAGCGCCGCTTGGCGGGCCGCGCACCGTCCGGCGACGCCGGAGGAGGCGGCGGCGGCACGCGAGCGCCTGATCTTCGAAGAGTTCTTCGCGATCGCTCTCGCAGCCGCACTCAAGCGCGCGCGGCGCGATGCCGGCGGGGGAGCCCCGGCCCTTTCGATCGCGCCTGGCCTGCTCGAGCGCTTCGAAAGCTCGCTGCCGTTCGCGTTGACCGCTGCGCAGCGCCGGGTCATCGGCGAGTTGTGGAGCGACATGGCGCGCGCCGCGCCGATGAACCGCTTGCTGCAAGGCGACGTAGGCAGCGGGAAGACGCTGGTCGCGGCGGCCGCGATCGTGCTCGCGGCTTCGAACGGCGTTCAAAGTGCGCTCATGGCGCCGACCGAAATCCTCGCCGGCCAGCACGCCGCGAAGCTCGCGCCGTTGCTGTTGCCGCTCGGGATCCGGGTCGACGCGCTGTACGGCGGCATGGGAGCGCGCGAGCGCGACGGCGTGCTCGGCCGGTTGGCGAGCGGCGAGTGCGATCTCGTGGTCGGCACGCACGCGCTGATCGTCGCCGACGTCGAGTTCCGGCAGCTGGGTCTGGTCGTGATCGACGAACAGCA
>Ga0302325_10003908_pt1 | contig 34757 bp, 34 predicted proteins | sample Palsa_T0_2_FD_201948 | JGI IMG/M metagenome (GOLD analysis project Ga0302325, IMG submission 201948) | Peat permafrost microbial communities from Stordalen Mire near Abisko, Sweden - Palsa_T0_2 | ecosystem: Environmental > Terrestrial > Soil > Palsa > Peat permafrost | place: Sweden: Abisko...
CCCGCGAGTAGAACCCGGCCAGATCGGTCTTCAACTGCTTCAGCGCGTCCACGTTCAGGTAGATCATGTGGCCGGACGGGTAATACGCGAATTCGATGTTGCCCCGCAGCTTTGGCTCAAGCTCGATGTGGGCCAGATCGTATTCGGTGATGAAGAACGGCGTGGCGAGATCGAACAATCCGTTCACCGAGAGCACCCGGAGCCGCGGGTTTTTCCGGATGGCATCCGCGAGATCCCCAGCCACGTAGGCATCCCGCATGGGCTGGCCACCACCACCAGCACCCGCGATGGGAAGAGCGGATCCCAGACGATGCGAGTGATCCCAAGCCTGATTGATTCCTGGTCCGCTCGGATAGTAAGTCTCATTCGAAGAGTACTTCAGCTCGCGGTCCAGATAATCGTGCAGCTGGGCAACAAACGCGCCCGTGATCCCCGCGTCCGCTGGATCGTAGCCCGGCGTTTCCCCCGCGGCGTCCACGTCCGTCCCTTCGAAGCGGGCATCGTAGCGCCCGACAATTTCACGCTTGTCGCGCAGCAGCTCTTTACGAAATCGAGCCGGACTCACGCGCAGATTCGCGTCTTTGATGTACGCCACGCTGAGGCCGGTATAGCTGGACAGCTTTGCCGCGATGGCATCCACTTGCGCCTGCGGCAGGTTTTGTCCTTGCGCGAGCGCTTCGGCATACGGGCCGCGAGCAAAGGCGCGTACTTCATCGAGGAACGCTTTTTCGTCCTTGCCCTTGTGCGCGACTTTTTCGTAGTGCGACGCGATCGCGGCATAGGACGGCAGGTTGCCGACGAACACGGCGTCCTGCCCGGGAGCTTGTACGAAATAGTTCAGGATCGAAGACATCAGAATCACGCCGTTGAAGTACATTCCGCTATTTTGCAGCGCGTCCACCAAAGCCGCCGAGCGCGTGGTCCCATAGGATTCGCCAAACAGAAACTTGGGCGAGTTCCAGCGGTGATTAAGTTCCACGTATTCATAGATGAATTTCTGGAACGCGCGCACGTCCTGGTCGGTACCGGCGAAATCCTTAATAGCGCCTTTCCCCACCGGTCTCGAATAGCCAGCGCCAACAGCGTCCACAAAGACGAGGTCGCTCTTGTCGAGCAAGCTGTACTCATTGGGAACGATCTGATATGGACCGGCGCCCGTGGTCTCAGGGCTCGACGTCACCACGCGGACCGGCCCAACCGAGCCCATATGCAGCCACATACTCGCCGAACCGGGACCGCCGTTGTAGAGGAACGTGACCGGCCGGGTTCGAAGATCCGTGACACCAGACTCCGTATAAGCCACGTAGAAAACGCTGGCGTTGGGCTGCTCGTCTTCGCTCTTGATCAAAATATTACCTGCGGTGGCGGTGTAGGGGATCACTTTACCGCCGAGCGAAATCTCGTGTTCGGTCACCGAAGCCTTCACTGGAGGGATGGGTACCAGTGGCTTTTCCGCGTTGGCCGGGTTCACTGGGGGAGTACTGGCAGGAATTTGTTGGCCGTTTGCATAAAGCGCCGCGAACAGCATGAGAGAGAGGGCAGCAAGGAAGGGTTTTCGGATCATAGGGTGCAGTATCTCACGGTCGAGATGTCGCACGGAAGGGCTTCAATTCAACCACCAAAATGGCGATGAGAATGAGCGCGGCGCCGGCCATGCCGCGATGGGACAGAACCTCGCCAGCGACCAGATACGACGTCACCCACGCGAACACCGGCTCGAGCGAAAATATCAGGACCGTGCGCGTTGGACTCGACCAGCGCTGCGCCCAGGTCTGGATGAGAAACGCCAGCGCGGTAGCCAGCAGGCTGGTGATTGCGAGCGCCATCCACACGTTGAACGTCCAAGCAATGCGCACTGGTTCCACCCACCAGAACGTTGCGGCGGCCAACAGCGCGGCCGTTGCGATCTGCGCCACGGTGAGCACGCCCAGGTTACTCCGCGGCGCGAAGCGGCCGAGGATCACGATATGACATGCGAACGCGAGCGCGCAGCCGGCCACCAGAAGATCGCCGCCTGCGATATTGAAAATGTTCTTTTGAACCGTCAGCAGGATGGTGCCGGCGACGGCGATCACGACCCCGATCAATTCGGAAAGCTGTGGCAATTTTTGATGCAGCAGGCCGCCGATCAGGGGGACCAGCGGAACGTACAAGCCGGTAATAAAGCCGGCTTTCGATGCTGACGTAAACTTCAAGCCGGCGGTTTGGAGCACATATCCACCAAAAAGGAAGATGCCCGCCAGCACGCCGCGTCGCAGGCTGGCCACCGCGTACGGCGCGCGGAATTCCCTGCGAAAAATCAGCGCCAGGACAGCGGCGGCGATGGAGAAGCGCAGAGTGAGAAACAGCAGAGTGGAGACATCGGCTAGCGCCTGCTTCACCAGCACGAAGGTTGCGCCCCAGATGAGCGTAACGGCCACCAGGCTGCCGTCGACCTTCCAGCTCGCCGGCGGCTCGACTTTCCAGGCGGCGGGACGCTCGGCCGTCATCCCCCGTCCGAGTCGCGGAGCAGCAGGAGCAAAGTCAGCAGAATACGTTTCAGACCCAATTCGCGCCCGTTGGGATAAAACCACTCCTGCGGAGTGTGCGCGCCGCCCCCGTGTCCGCCCGCGCCGATCGAGAGGGCAGGCAGGCCCATGGAGAGCGGAACATTGGCGTCGGTGGAAGCGCAATCCAGATGCGAGCGGATGCCCAGGTGCGAATCCACTGCGCGCACGGCCTGCAAAATGTAAGCGTCGTCGGGAAGGCGTCCCCCGGGCCGCGATCCGATTTCCTTGATCTTGGCGGTCACTTTGCCGCCGGTGGCGCGCTCGTTTTCGATTTCGAGCGCGCGCTCCACGGTGCTGGTCAGCAGCGCGGCTATCTCATCCAGCTTCACCGGGCTCTCGGATCGAATATCCACCTTGGCGCGGGCCGTGGTCGGAATAGAGTTGATGCTGGATCCGCCTTCGATGACGCCGAAGTTGTAGGACGAGCGCGGGCTGTCGTTGCTCGGCAAACGATGCTCGGAGAACGCAACGATGGCGCGGGCCAACGCGTGGATCGGATTGGCGAAGCCGTAATCGCTCCAGCTATGCCCGCCGGGGCCGCTGAACGTGACATCGAAGCGCCGGCTCGCAAGCGCCTGCGACGTGACGTGATCGACGTTCGGACCATCCAGAATCAGGAAGGACCGAACGTGGCCCCCGGTGGAGGACTGCCGGCACAAATAACGCATGCCGCTCAGATTGCCCTCGCCTTCTTCGCCGACGTTGGCGACGAAGATGAGATTTCGAAATTCGTCAGAAAGTCCTGGAAACGACGTGATCGCTCGAGCGATGGCCAGCAGCGCGGCCAGTCCCGCGCCATTGTCGGCCGTGCCCGGACCATGCAGGCGGCCGTCCGGTGTTGTATAGATCTCTTCGTCCTTGCGCGGCGCAAGCACAGTGTCGAGATGCGCGGTGAGGGCCACGTAGGGGCCGGTGCGATTTTCTTCGAGGTGTGCGATCACGTTGCCGCCGCGATCGATGCGCGCAATGCACCCGAGCGCGCGAAACTGCGCCAGCATCCACTCGGCTCGGCGTTGCTCAAAGAAGGTGGAGGCTGGAACGCGGCAGAGCTGCAGGTGCTGCTCGTTGATCCATTGCTTCTGCCGAACGAACCATTGCAGCGCGTCGCGCAAGGGCGGCGTATCGGCCAATTCCGCTGCTATTTTGGAGAGCGGCGGATCCGCGGGAAGGGCAACGGATTTAATCGAGGCTGCCAAATGCTAGTTTAGCGCCTCTCCGAGCACGAGCAGCAGATTTTCCTCAAATGGCCGCCCGATTATTTGTAGCCCGATCGGTAGGCCTTCAGACGAAGCACCGCAAGGAATCGACAGGGCAGGGAAGCCGAGTACGTTGAACCCTCGGACGAAGCGCGTGGTCAGCATCCTGGTGTCGTGCGCTACGCAGTCGAGCGTGATCTGGGTCTGCCCAATGCGCGGTGCCGTAATCGGCGTGGTGGGCGTCAGTAGGCAATCGATGCCGCGAAACAGCGCGTGGAACTCCGTCAGCAGCAGCTTGCGGAGGCGCTGCGCATTGATATAGTCGGCGGCGGGAACGAGCGAGCCCTGGTCAAGCAGCGCCAGCACGTCGGAGCCGAAATCGCCCCGACGCCCGAGATGAGCCTGATGCACCGCTGCAGCTTCCGACAGAAGAATCACTAAACCGGCGCGGTTCAAAGCTTCGACGTCGGGCACCTGGACCGGGATCACGCGAGCGCCCAACCCTTCGGCTCGGAGGGCTGCCTGCTGCACCGCGGCCTTGACTTCCGGCGCGATCGAGTCAAAGTAGAAGTTCTCCGGCAGACCAATGCGGATCTCGAGGATCGACGCTGGCGCGGGCTTGAGGCGCGCTCCGTCCGACATGGCATCCAGCGCGATCCTGATATCATCCACGGTCCGAGCCAGCGGTCCCACGTGGTCCAGGCTCAAGCCGAGGGGCTGGACGCCGCTCCGGTCAACCAGTCCATATGTAGGCTTTAGTCCCGCTACTCCACAGAACGAAGCCGGTACGCGAATCGAGCCGCCCGTATCGGTGCCTGTCACGATGAAGGCCATTTCGGTTGCCACTGCCACGGCCGAGCCGCCGCTCGATCCTCCCGGCGAATGCTCCGGATTGCGAGGATTGCGAATGGTCCCGAAGTGTGGATTGTCGGACGTGATGCCGTACGCCAGTTCGTGCAATCCGGCTTTTCCGACCATGACCGCGCCGGCCTCGGCCAGCTTCTCGACCACCGCAGCATCGCGATCGGGCACAAAATCCGCGAAGATCTTCGACCCGGACGTGGTTCGGACGCCCGTGGTCCACATCAGGTCTTTATGAGCTACAGGAACGCCGTGCAGGGGGCCGCGGTCGATCCCCTGCGCCAATTCTCGATCCAACTCCTGGGCGCGCGCCATTGCGGAATTGCCGGTTACCGTGATGAAGGCGTTCAGAACAGGATTCAGCTTGTTAATTTGATCCAAACATTGCCTGGTCAGCTCCACCGAGGACAGGCGCCGCGACCGGAGTGCTTGAGCAGCTTCTGCGATGGTCATTCGGAGTCAGGCCGAAACGTAAGAGCCGACTCGACATCTGGCGTTAGGCGCCGGGTATCGCGGCGCAAGGCATCTAAAAGCTGGCTTACCCTGGCTCGGGCACCTTCGAGCTGGGCACCCTCGGGTTGATCGGGCGGAATGTTAGGTTCCAACTGTAACCTCTCCTAGAGCTTGAGTTTAGCCGACCGAGGCCGCTGTGTCAGCTCTAATACTTTATCGATTTGCTGCCGATATCATAACCGGCGAATGCCTTATGTCAGACGCGTCTGAACGTCGGAAGAAACTGCGCCATACAACCAATGGGAACGGCGACTCCCATGCTGTAACTTTATTGAACGTGCCCGGGGCTACTGGCGAGATCCCGGCGAAAGTACTGGATGCGGCCGACATTGGCCTGGGTGTCGAGACCGACTGCGCACTCCAAGTCAACGCCGTCATCATCGTGCACGGGCGTTTAGGTCAGGATGGGGCGATAACCAAAGTCCGGGCCCGGGTGGTGCGGTGCGACGCCACTCCCAGCGGCTTCCGGTCCGGATTGGCCTTCGAGATGGGACCGGGGCAAAACGGCAAAAACAGTGAAGCGGTCCCGGATTATTACGAGTTGTTGCAGATCAGCCCCAATGCCGATCCGGACATGATTCATCGCGTGTACCGTCTGCTAGCGCAGCGCTATCATCCCGACAATGCAACCTCCGGAGACGAGAAGGCGTTCCGAGCCATCACCGACGCCTACGAAGTTTTAAGCCAACCGGAAAAGCGCGCGGCTTACGATGTGAATCTGCATTCCTACCGGCAGGTCCGCTGGAAAATCTTCGATCAGCGGCAGGCGGCCATTGGCAAGCTGGCCGAGAAATCCAAGCGCAAGGGCATCCTGGATTTGCTCTACACCCAGCGCTGCAATGAGCCCGAAAAACCCTCCATGAACCTGCACGAACTGGAAGATCTCCTGGGCTGCCCCCGCGAGCATCTCGAGTTCAGTCTTTGGTACCTCAAAGAAAATGGCCTGGTCGTCCGAATGGATAACGGTCGCTTCGCGGTAACCGCCAAAGGCGTCGATTGGGCCGAGCAGGAAGAGGCTTCAGCGCGCCTGCGTGAGGACCGCCTGCTGCCGGCGGTCCAGGAATATCACAGCAGCAACTAATTCAGAGCTGCGCCAGGCGTCACGGTACAATGGCATTGATGGTTGCGGCCCCGGTGACGCTCTCCAAGTTGAATGAGTTGGAGGTGTCGCTCAATACCACCATTCGCGGTAAAGCCGAAGTGGTCCGGCTCTCCGTCGTTTGTTTGCTGGCCCGCGGGCACTTGCTGATCGAAGATGTGCCGGGCGTGGGCAAGACCACGCTGGCGCAGGCTCTGGCGCGGTCCGTGCATTGCAGCTTTCACCGGCTCCAGTTCACCAGCGACATGCTTCCCAGCGACGTGCTGGGCGTCACCATTTACAACGCGCATAGCCAGGAATTCCAGTTTAAGCCCGGCCCGGTGTTCACGAATTTTCTCCTGGCCGATGAAATCAACCGCGCCACGCCCAAGACGCAATCGGCGTTGCTGGAGGCCATGAACGAAGTACAGGTCACCATCGAGGGACGTTCGCATACTCTGGAGCAGCCTTTCATGGTGGTGGCCACTCAGAATCCGGTGGAGCACCATGGCACCTATCCGCTTCCGGAGAGCCAATTGGATCGCTTTCTGATGCGCATTCGCATGGGATATCCCGAGCGCGACGCGGAGCGCGAAATCGTGCGCGGGCCGGATGCAGTTCACGCCGAAAACACGGCGGCCATTCTCTCCGCTGCCGAGCTGTTGCGATTGCAGGAACAAGCGGCGCAAGTGACCATCGACGATAGCCTGGTCGACTATATGCTGGCCATCGTCGAAAAAACCCGCAGCCACGAGTCGCTGGCCTTGGGCGTGAGCCCGCGTGGATCCCAAGCCTTGTACCGGGCCGCGCAAGCGCTGGCGCTGATGGAAGGACGCGATTACGCCATCCCGGACGATATCAAGCGGCTGGTGATCCCGGTGTTCGCGCATCGCGTCGCGATTAACGCCCGCACTTCGCTTGCCCAGCGCAGCACCGAACTGAGCGAACGGATTCTGCAAGAGATCATGACGCTGGTCGAGGTACCGTTGTAAGATAGCCACTCCCTCACGGTCGTGGTTCTGGACCGCGCGCGTCAGCTGGCGGACAATAAATTTTCATGAAAACTGCAATCATCGGCCTGCCCATGGTAGGCAAGACATCCTTATTCACCATCCTGACCGGCGTCCATGAAGCTACCCGAGTCGGTTTGATGGAAGCTCGCATCGGGATAACCCAGGTCCCCGACGCCAGGCTCGACGCGCTGGCCAAAATCTTCGAACCGCCTAAAATCACGCACGCCACCGTCGAGTATCTCGACTTCCCGGCCGTATCCAAAGAAGCTCTGCGCGACCCCAGCTATCTTGCGAGCATGCGCGTAGCGGACGCGCTGGCGCACGTGCTGCGGCTGTTTCAGAGCGACACTGTACCGCACGAGAAGGGCTCGGTGGATCCGGTGCGCGATCTCGAAGACGTAGAGATCGAGCTGATCCTGAGCGATCTGGTGGTGGTGGAGAAACGGCTGGAACGCCTCGAAAAAGAGCGCAAGAAGATCAAGAGCACGGAGCACGACCGGGAGTTCGCGCTGCTCGAGCGCTGCAAAGCCACACTCGAGCAAAACGTCGCGCTGCGCTCCCTCGTGCTGACACCCGATGAAGAAAAGCTGATCCGCGGATTTCAGTTTCTCTCGCAGAAGCCCATGCTATTCGTTCTGAATATCGGCGAGGAGGACGCCGGGCGCCTGCACGAAATCGAAGAGCAATATCGCACCGGACCGCTGGCTGGGCGCGCCAATACGGCCGTCACCGCGATCTGCGGCAAGATCGAAGCAGAGCTCGCCGAGCTTTCGACGGAGGAAGCACGCGAGTATCTCACCAGCTATGGCCTCAAGGACTCCGCGCTCGAACGACTGATCTCGGCCACCTACGCGCTGCTGGGCCTGATGTCGTTCCTGACCGCGGGTGAAACCGAAGTGCGCGCCTGGACCATCCCCGCGCACAGCATGGCGCAGAAAGCCGCGGGGGCGATTCATAGCGATTTCGAGAAAAAGTTCATCCGCGCCGAAGTCGTGAACTGGCAGGCGCTCATCGATCACCACGGCTACCCAGGCGTCCGCGAAAAAGGCTTGCTGCGTCTGGAAGGAAAAGAATATATCGTTAAGGACGGCGACGTTCTGGTGATCCGTCATGGGTAGGCGGCGCCGGCGGTTTGCGGCGAGGGCTGTAGTTCGGACGCTGCGACCAAACCAGCGCGAATAGTGCAGCGGCGAGACAACTCCACGCGAACCAGTCGCCGTAATCGGTGTATACGGTGGTGCCGTCGCGAAACGCGAAATGCACCGTCGACGTGGTTTCCTGATACATCGGCAGACGCTCGTCAACGCCGCCCGAGGGACCGATCACCGCGCTAATGCCGTCGTTGGTGGAGCGAATCAGCCAGCGCCTGTTTTCCACCGCCCGCATGCGGGCGATCTCCAGGTGCTGCTCTCGCGCCGCGCTATGCCCGAAATATCCGTCGTTGGAAATGTTCACCAGCAGGTTCGCGCCGCCTTTGACGAACTGCCGGACTTCGGCGGGGAACACCGATTCGTAGCATATGAACACGCCCAGCCGGCGCGGGCCCATGGGAAATATAACGATGCGGTTGCCGGGAGCGAAATCGCTGATTTCTTGCGTGATGCGGTTCACGAATCCGAAGAAAGCCGGAACGTATTCACCAAAGGGCACCAGATTGATCTTGTCGTAGCGGTCTACCAGGGCGCCGTCGGGGGCGAGCAATACGGCCGAATTCAGCGGCGCTCCGTCCCGCGTTTCAGCCACCGTGCCAAACAGAAAATACGCGTGCGTCCGTTGCGCCAACTGCATGGCTTCCTGATGAAACGTGGGATCGCGATAGTAATACAGCGGGCCCGGGCTTTCGGGCCAAATGACGATCTGCTCATTCCCGTCGCTCTGGGCGGCGTCGAGCGATTCACGTATGATGTGGTCGCGTTCCTGAGCGGCGGAAGCTGGCGTCCATTGCTCTTCTTCGGACATGTTGGGTTGCAACAGCAGCGCGCTTTCAGTGGGCGTCTCGCGCGCCGGCAGATCCGGAAGCAGCAACAGGCCGGGAACGATGGCTAGCCAGTAAAGATGCTTGCGTTCGCGCCTTAGAATCAGCAATGCCACCACCGCCGACATGAGCGCGAAGATAAACGAGAGGCCGTACACTCCAGCGAATGGCCCAACGCGCAGCGGCAGCGGCATATCGATTCCCGCATTGCCGAGCGCCAGCCATGCGAACCCGAATGTTCCGTGCGTCCGCTCGATGCCCGTCCAAAGCGCCGCGATAGCCGGAATCGCATAGGGAGTTTTGAGCAGCACCGCGGCCAGCATGCTGAAGATGGCCAGGTGCAGCGCCTTGGCAACGCAGAAGAGCGCGAACGTGGCCCAACTGCCCCAGCGTCCCATGCCGCCATGTACTTCAAGTACAAATTGGATCCAGTAACAGACGGCGAACCAATAAACTAAGCCGGTGAATTCGCCGAGCAAAAAGCGCCGCAGCGGCCGCGGCTCGCGCGCAAGGGCGATCAGCAAGGGGACCAGCGCCACCGGCGCCAGCCATGGCCAGCCGCCGGAGGGAAAGAAAATGTTGGGATAGATGAGGAAGAGCAACACTGCCGCTAGGAGCGCTAGCGTGAAGTTGAGAATGGAAGACCTCAACTACTTAAAGGCCTCAGTATTTCCGCATGATCGGATTCTTGAAGCCCGCAGCTTCTAGATTGGTGCGGGTCTGAGCCTGTGCGGGAGCGTCTGCGAGCGGTCCAACCAGAACACGGAACACGCCGTCCTTGGGCGCGGGAGCGAGCACCGCGTGGAATCCCTTGCGGGCCAGCGCTTCGGCGATGATTTCGGCGTCCGGCCGCGTGGTCGCAACCACCTGCCAGTATTGGCCACCGGCGAGTTGGCCTGCCAGAGCGGCCCCGGGAGCGGGGTTTGCGTCACGACCGGAAAACGCGGGCGGCTTGCCTTCCTTTGCCTGAGCGGACGCCGGTCTATTCGCTCGAGGAGTCTCCGCCGGCCTTTCCGGCTGTGTTGCCGATGGGGGCGGTTGCGAGCGTGCGGGATCGTCTCCTCCAGCGGCAGTCGCTGGAGGCTGAGCCGCCGCGTCGGACGGACCCGCCGGGCTCGCGCCGTCGGTGGACGCTGGATCCGCCGCATGCGGATCGCTGCTGGCTTTCGCTGCCTCCGGCGCGCCCGCCACCGGAGAGGAATTTCGCCCCACGATGTACCCAAACGAGAAAAACACGCCCAGCAAAGCAACCACGATCACAAACACGCTAATGAGCTGGCGGTTCCCTAGTACGAGTTCAAATTCGCCTTCGTCGTTCTTCGGCAAGTTGGATTTAGCCTTCCAGTTTCTTTTCCGGCGACCGCTTCCCGGCCAGGTGATCGATTGCCCCGGCTAAAGACGAGAATATATCGATCGGCAGTGGGAAGACAACCGTTGTGTTCTTGTCGGCGCCGATCTCCACCAGCGTTTGAAGATAGCGCAGTGTGAGCGCGGCGGGCTGTTTCTGAATCAGCTCGGCGGCCATCGCAAGTTTCTCGGCGGCCATGTACTCGCCCTCGGCATGAATGATTTTGGCACGCCGGTCGCGCTCGGCCTCGGCCTGCCTGCCGATCGCCCGAATCATTTGCTCCGGCAGATCCACTTGTTTCACTTCCACCACTGTCACCTTCACCCCCCAGGGTCCGGTGTGCGCGTCGAGCACCGATTGCAGGCGCAGATTCAATTTCTCGCGCTGGCTCAGCAGTTCGTCGAGTTCCACTTCGCCGAGCGCGCTGCGCAACGTGGTTTGCGACACCTGCGATGTCGCGTATAGAAAATTCGAGACCTCCAGCACAGCCTTGGTCGGATCCACGACGCGAAAATACACCACGGCGTTTACCTTCACGGTCACGTTGTCGCGCGTGATGACGTCCTGCGGCGGCACTTCCATGGCTTCAATCCGCAGTGAAATGCGCACCATGCGGTCGATGGGAGCGAACACCAGAATGACGCCCGGTCCTTTGGGACTCGGCAGCACGCGCCCCAGGCGGAAGATCACACCACGCTCATATTCCGCCAGAATCTTGATGGAGGACAGCAGGTAGATTACGACAATCAGCAGCGGAATCACGACAGTCAAATCGGCCATGGGACACCTCGTGGAGGCCATTTCACTATACACCGCGCTAGGACTGCATGCCCACCCGGCCAACCCGTAAACCCTCAGGCCGGTCGATTGACGCCACGGACATACTCGTTCAAGATAGATAGCATGCCTACGGTAGACAATCCATCTGAGCGGCTCGAATTCCTGCAGGGAACCCTGGAAGTTCTGATCCTTCGAAGCCTTCGGCCCGGAGCGAATCATGCCTACGGGATCTCGCAGTTTCTCAAACAGCAGTCGGAACATGAATTCATGGTCGATAACGGATCGCTCTACCCCGCCTTGCAGCGTCTGCTGCAGCGAGGCTGGGTTACGGCCGGGTGGAAAACGTCGCCCAATGCTCGCCGCGCGAAGTATTATCGGCTTACTCCCGCCGGCCGGAAACAACTGGTAGCCGCGACTTCGAAGTGGCAGAGATTCGTGGAGGCCATGGGGCGTGTGTTGGCTCCGGAGACCCCGGAGGCATAGACGATGCGGCAATGGTGGTCGAAAATCGGAGCGATGCTGACGGGTCGGCGAGGCTTGTCCGAAGAACTGGACGAAGAACTCGACGCACATCTGGAGTTGGAAATCCAGGAACTCGTTTCCCGCGGGATGCCGCTCGAAGAAGCGCGCGAAACAGCCAAGCGCGGTTTTGGGAATACGACCCTGATTCATGAGAGCGCCGACGAAGCGTGGGCGTTCACGCTGTTCGAAAACTCGGTGAAGGACCTGGCATACGCCGCTCGGACCCTGCGAAAGAATCCGGGATTCGCCATCGCGGCCATCCTCACGCTGGCCTTGGGCATCGGCGGCAACACGGCGATGTTCACCGTGATCCGTGCCGTGCTGCTGAAGCCTCTGGAGTACCGCGATCCGCAACAGTTGGTACGGTTGTCGGTGGACATCGCGCGGCAGCAGCTTCAGGATGTAGGTTTCACCGAGGAGCGGTTCGAAGCGGTACGATCGGCAGCGAAGTCCTTCAGCGATCTTGGAGCCTTCTTTATTTCCACCGAGAATATGACGCTCTCCGGAAATGGCGCCGAGCCACAAGCGCTGAATGGCGCGCGCGTGTCGCATGATTTCCTGCATATTCTAGGCGTGCAGCCGATGCTGGGGCGCAGCTTTCTCGCCGAAGAAGACCGGCCGGGTGGACGTCCTGTCGCAATGATCGGCGAGCAATTGTGGAAGAGCCGTTTCAACGGCGACCCGCAGGTAATCGGCAGGACGGCCGCGCTCAACTCAGTTCCGCATACCATCATCGGTGTATTGCCGCGGGAATTTCAATTTCCAGCGCCAGACGTCGACGTGTGGGTGACCAGGCCGTCGGAATTCTCAGCCCTGCCGCCTCAAGCCTGGTCTCGAACCCCCATCCTGATCGGCATCGGACGCCTGAAGCCATCGGTCAACCTGGAACAAGCCCGCTCCGAGTTGCAGGTGCTGTCTCGCCAATATGCCAACTCCCATCCGAGCGACGCGGACCCCATCATGCGGGCGACGGTCTTAAGCAGCCACCTGGTGGAAAAAGTGCGAGGCATGCTTTGGATCTTGTTCGGGGCCGTTGGTCTGGTGCTATTGGCAGCCTGCGCGAATGTAGCCAGTCTGTTGTTGGCGCGCGCCACCGCGCGTTCCAGCGAGTTCGCGGTACGGGCCGCGCTGGGCGCAGCACGCGGCCGTCTGGTACGGCAACTTCTGGCGGAGAGCCTGCTGCTGGCGTTTGCCGGTGGGATGGCCGGAGCGCTACTTGCCACCTGGGGCGTGGCCGCAATTGCAAAGTTCAGTGCGCTGAATCTGCCGCGCGCCGGAGGGATCCGCGTGGACGGCATGGTACTTGGATTCACGGCGGCGCTCTCGATTGCGACCGGAGTTTTGTTCGGGCTGTTCCCTTCGTTGCACGCTTCGCGGCCGGACATAGTGCATGTTCTGCGAGCACACGGCGAAGGGCGTGGGTCGCTCAAACGGGTTGCCCTCGGCCTCAGCACGCGTGGATTGCTGGTAGTGGGACAGGTCGCGCTGTCGATCATGCTGCTCATTGGCGCGGCGCTCATGCTGAGAACACTGCGTCACTTGTACTCCGTCGATCCAGGCTTTCAGCCTGCCCACCTGCTGACCATGCAGATCGCTCTTCCGCCCACCCGTTATGACACCGGCCAGAAGATCATTACGTTCTATCAGGAACTTGTCCGCCGCATAGAAACCATTCCCGGCGTACACGGGGCCACGGTATCGCTGACTCTGCCAACGGGTGTCAAGTGGGCGATTCCGATCCAAGCGGTAGGACAGCAGGCCGTGCCGGTGCAGAAGCGGATGCAAGTCCGGTTGCAGAGCGTCACGCCCGGCTACTTCCGCACGCTGGGGATTCCGTTACTGCGGGGAAGGGAATTCACCGCACGCGATAACCTCCCCAACTCGCCGCCCGCGGCCATGATCAATGAGAGCCTGGCACGCCGTATTTGGCCAGCCTTTCCAAACGGCCAGAATCCCATCGGCCAGCATCTTCGGTTCGGCCTGGATCAAACATCTGGCGGCCTCGAGATCGTCGGAATCGTTACGGACGTACGTGAAAGCGGCCTGAGATCCAGCGCTGAGACGGAACTGTACCTTCCTACCAATCTCTACCGCCCGCAAAGAGCGGGCCTGGTGGTTCGCACGGACGGAGATCCACAACACTTCGTAAATGCAATACGTCGCCAGGTGCTATCGATCGATCCCGATCAGCCGGTCTCGGCCATCAAGACCATGGACGATTTGCTGGAGTCATCCGTCGGGCAACAGCGCTTGACTCTGTTGCTGCTAGGAGTGTTCGCCGGAGTGGCCGTGCTGCTTGCTCTGGTTGGCCTTTGCGGCGTCATTTCCTATTCGGTCGCGCAGCGCACACGCGAAGTGGGAATACGGCGGGCGCTAGGCGCGCAGCAAAGCGATATTCTCAGGCTGATCGTCGGTCAGGGTTTCGGGCTTACGTTGGCGGGTGTGGCCATCGGCATCCTCGGAGCCTTAGCATTGACAAGAGTGATGAAGGGATTGCTATTCGGCGTCACCGCCACCGATCCGGCAACATTTGTGGGCGCCGCGGCGCTGTTCCTGATGGTTGCGTTGGCAGCGAGCTACCTTCCGGCGCGGCGCGCTACGCGCATCGATCCAATGGCGGCGCTCAGATAGGGATATCTGTAACGCCGCTGTAATATGTAAGTTATAGAATGCTCCCCATGGACGAAATTCAAATCCAGCGGACGCCCGGCTCGGGTGCGGACGTCAGCATCCTGACGCTGAATGGCCCCCTTACCATGGCAACGTTGTTCGACTTTCAAACCGCGCTGCGCGAGCCCGGATTGAAGAGCACGATCATCGATTTTTCAGGCGTGCCGTACATCGATTCCGCCGGCTTGGGTGTGGTGCTCAGCCACTGGGCGCACACCCAGAGAAATGGCACGAAGTTCGCTGTGGTTGCCATGTCCGAGAAAGTGCGGGTGCTCCTGGCAATGACCAAGGTCGATACTCTTCTGCCCATATTTCCAACCGCGGCCGACGCGGAACGCAGCTTTGCCAATGGCGCCAGCGCTTAGCGAGATTGCGCTGAAACCGTAAAATATATTGCCTGACTGCTACGTTCTTGTGTTACGCTGGTGGGTCAGGTCCACCTGCTTGTTGAAGGACTACATCGCGTTAACCAAGCCGCGAATCACTTGGCTCATTCTGATGAGCACTGGTGTCGGGTACTTCTTCGGTGCGAAAAACGGCTGGCACCTGCTAACACTGATCCACACCATCATTGGCACCGGATTAATTGCTTCCGGCACCGCGGCGCTCAATCAATGGTATGAACGCGAGGCCGACGCCAAAATGCGCCGCACCCAGGCTCGTCCGCTCCCGGCGGGGCGATTAGATGCGTGGAAGGCGCTGGTTTTCGCCATCGTAATTTCGGCGGCGGGATTTGCCGAGCTTTGGATTGGCGCAAACCCGCTGGCCGCACTACTGGGGCTCTTCACGCTGCTCTGCTACTTGTTCGTTTACACGCCGCTGAAGCAGCGTTCTCCGCACTCGACCACCATTGGATCCATTCCAGGCGCCATGCCTCCGTTGATTGGTTTTGCCGCAGCCAGCGGAACATTGACCTGGGACGCCTGGGTGCTGTTCGCGATTCTGTTCCTGTGGCAGTTCCCCCATTTTTACGCCATCGCCTGGATGTACAAAGAAGACTACGCCCGGGCGGGGATACGAATGCTGCCGGTGGTTGAGCCGGATGGCAAGTCCACCGCGCGGCGTATTTTGCTCTATTCGATCGCGCTGATTCCCATCAGCCTGATGCCGAAGTTTTTCGCCATGGCGGGTAATGTTTATCTGTACGGCGCGCTGGCCTTGGGCCTCGCGTTTCTCTACGCTGGGCTGCGCATTCGCACCGACCGGACGCGTCAGCAGGCGCGGCGGGTGTTGCTTGCGTCGGTGGTTTATTTGCCAGTGCTTTTCAGCTTGATGCTGTTCGATCGTCCGGCATGAAGGTTTTCCCTGTCGCCGCGCTAGCGGCCGCTCTTATCGCTTGCTCGCATCGCGCTACTTCGCTCGAAGTTCTGGGCGACGTTCCTCAATTCGAACTGATCTCACAGGACGGGCAGCCATTTCACAGCCAGATGCTGGCCGGCAAGGTTTGGGTTGCGGATTTCATTTACACAACCTGCCCTGGACCTTGCCCGCGCATGACTTCCGAGATGCGTGAAGTGCAGGACGCCGTATCGAAGACACCCGCGATCGCGAACAATATCCGGCTGGTCTCGTTCACGGTTGACCCCGCGAACGATACGCCGCCGGTGCTGGCAGCCTACGCCAAGCTGCATGGCGCATCGCCGGCTATGTGGTACTTCCTTACCGGGCCGATTCCGGTATTGCAGACGTTGGATCGCGATGCATTCAAGCTCGGCAACATCGACGCTAGCATGCAGCACAGCACGCGGTTCGTACTGGTGGACCAGCGAGGCCGCATTCGACGCTACTACGACTCTTCGGAAGCTTCTGCCATCCCGAACGTTATTTCCGACCTGTCCGCACTGGCGCGAGAAAGCTCCTAAGGTGGACGTCCAATCGCTTCCGGCGGTGAACGCGACTCTGAACGGCATCGCGGCGGTGCTGCTCGGGATCGGCTACACGTTCATGCGCAAGGGGCGCATCCAGGCGCACAAACGCGTGATGCTGGCTGCGTTCTCGGTGTCGGTGGTGTTCCTGGCTTGTTATCTCATCTACCATTTCAACGCCGGGATTGTGTATTACCAGAAGACCGGCCTGCTGCGCTATACCTACCTCACCATTCTGACCACGCACACCATCCTGGCCGTGATCACTCCGGTGCTCGCGATCATCACGCTGCGGCGCGGACTGCGGATGGACGTCGCGCGGCATCGCGCCATCGCGCGCTGGACGTTCCCGATCTGGATGTATGTCAGTGTGACGGGAGTGATCGTGTACCTTATGTTGTATCGTTGGTAGCCGAAGAGGAATACGAGGGAGACGAGGAATACAAGGAATGGCAGTAGGTATCGAGGAGGCGGCTGGTTTCGTCTAACAATTGCAGGACAGAATCGGTGCTGCCGTAGCCCAGGTCCTGCGCCAGAATCAGAAAGTAACGGCATTCTTCCAGAGATGCTTGCGCGATGTTCATGAAACGCCCTTTGTCCGCCCGCCCCCTCAGTTTGAAGCCCTCCGCGATATTAGCCGGAACGGAAACTGCGGCCCGTTGCATTTGCGAACTCAGCCCGAACATTTCTTGCTTGGGGAATGCCTTTGCAAAGCGATAGATCTCAAGCACGAGCGCGTGTGCTCTTTGCCAAACCAACAGATCTTGAAAAGTTTTTGCCGGGGCCCGCAATCAACTGAGTGCATTCCTCGTATTCCTTGTCTCCCTGGTATTCCTTGTATTCTGTAGTCATGTCCCCCGCCAAAGGTCGCCTCACCGCCGCAACATCCGCCGGCGGCTGCGCCGCCAAATTGAGCCCCAAGATTTTGGACCAGGTGCTCGCCCGGATCCCGCGCTGGCCCAACGAAAATGTCCTGGTGGGCTACGACACCGCCGACGACGCCGGCGTGTACCGGTTGACGCCGGAACTGGCACTGGTACAGACCGTCGACTTCTTTACGCCCATCGTGGATGACGCGTACACCTTCGGCGCGATCGCCGCGGCCAACGCCGTCAGTGATATTTACGCCATGGGCGGGAAGCCAATCTCGGCGCTTTCCATTCTCGCGTTCCCCGCCAAAGGCGATTTGGACGAGCTGACGGAGATCCTCAAAGGCGGCGCGGAGAAGATCCACGAAGCCGATTGCACTCTGCTCGGCGGCCACAGCATCAAAGACGACGAGATCAAGTTTGGCTACGCCGTAACAGGAACCATCCATCCGGATCGTGTCAAAACCAACGCGGGCGCGCGTCCCGGCGATGCACTGGTGTTTACCAAGCGCATCGGCACCGGTGTGATCTCGACGGCGCTCAAGCAGGGAATCGCGCGGGAGCCCGATATTCAGGCCGCGGTGGATTCCATGCTGAAACTCAACCGGGAAGCCTGTGAAGCGATGCTTGCGTTCGACGTGCATGGGTGCACGGATGTGACCGGCTTCGGTCTCATTGGTCATGCGCGCGAGCTAGCGCTGGCGAGTAAAGTGACGCTGGAGATCGATCCGCGCAAAATTCAGTTCCTGCCCGGAGCATTGGAGTACGCGAGGCAAGGCGCGATCTCAGGCGGGTTGAACAACAATCGCGAGTTCGCCGGATCTTGTGTCGAGGGAACTTCGGAGTTTGAAGCGCTACTCTATGATCCCCAGACCTCGGGAGGCTTGCTGATTGCGCTGCCGGAGCGCGACGCCGCCCGGCTGGAAACGAAACTGCCCGACGCTTACCGCATCGGGCAGGTAACGCACAGACAAAATAAGCCGATTGTGCTTACTTCGTTTCCTCCGCGGTAATGCCACCCTGCTGCGCCGCAGCGGCAGCCTTCGCGGCTTTGGCCTTCTTGGTGTCGAGCGCCTTCTGAACATACTGATCGGCCTTATCGATGTCGGCCTTGTACTGCTCGGGCGTGTCGTCCAGATCCGCTTTTTCGCGGATCAGGAGGTTCATATAGGCCATGGCGTCGTCGTATTGCGGATCGATGTCGAGGGCCTTCTGGAGGTTCTTGATGCCGTCATCGATGACCGCGCTATACTGCGTCTGCAACTCTTCCTTCACCTTCTTGTCCTTCAGCGGGCCGGGTTCTTCGGGTTTCAATCCCAGGTCCGCTCGCGCCCTCATCCAGGCGGCATACCACTTCACCCAGTCGATCACCGCCAAGCTATAGAACCCTTCCTTGTTTTGGGGATCCGCAGCGATCAGCTTGAGGTACCATTCCTTGGCCTCGTCCAGCTTCTTTAGCTTCTGATCGAGGTCGGGCATGCTCTGGGCCTGCTGATAGCTGAGCGAAGCGAGCGAGGCGAGAGCCGTCGTGTCCGATGGATTCTTCTGCAGAACCTTCGCGAATTCCTGTTTGGCCTCGTCGGCAAGCTGCACGTTCTCCGGGGATATCGCGCCTGGAATGTACTGGCTCATGTACGCGGTGGCCAGGTACAAGCGAGGCACCGAATTGTCCGGATCGAGCTGCACCGCGGTCTTAAAATAATCCACGGCTTCCGTGTAATGCGCGCCCTTATAGGCCTGGACCCCGTGGTTCAGGGCATCGCGCGACTTCAGTTTGTCGCAGCCCGTCGCGAAAAAAACCAGCAGTCCGATTCCCGCTACCAGTAGTGTGCTCTTCATAGTCCCGCTCACCACCCCTAGTTTCCAGCCTCGACCTTCGGGGTCATCAGGCCGACCTTGTCGATCTGCGCGCCCTTGGCGATGTCGATGGCGCGCGCCACAGTCTGATACTCCAGATCGGGATCGCCCTTTACGAAGACCACCCGCTCGGCCCGGGTCTTGAAGATCTGTTCCAGGCGCGGACCGAGTTTATCCATGTCGGTCTCTTCGTTGTTGATGTGCATGCTCTTATCTTTGTCGATGACGATCACCACCGTGCGATCCTGATCGGGTGGCGGCTGATTCTTCTTGTCGGGAGGTTCAGGCGCCAACGCTTCCAGACCGTGCGGCGTCAGGGGCGTGATGACCATGAAGATGATCAGCAGCACCAGCAAGATGTCAATCATCGGCGTCATGTTGATGTCGCATCTTGGGCCGCCCTTAGAACCGCCTACTGCCATTGCCATAATTCGTTACCTCGCTTCTTAACTAAATCGTGTTGCTGAAATCTTACTGAGCAGGAGCGGCCGCTGCCGCTTTCTGCGGATTGTTCTCGTGAGGCTCTTCGGTAATGAGCCCGATCTCGCTTACGCCGGCCGCGCGCAAATTATCGACCACGTCCTCGACCACCGAATACCGGGAGCGGGCGTCGGCGACTACGTATACGGTTTTGTCCACTCTGTTGGTAAGCAGATCGCGCACTCGTTCGGGGATTTGATCGGGGCCGGAGAGCTTCAGGTTGCCTGGGCTCAAGTACACCGCGCCATTGCGGGTGACTGAGATCAGGATCGCATCCTCTTTATCAGCCGCCTGCATGAGGATGGGATTCTTGGTCTTCACCTTATCCACGCTCACGCCTTTGGTGAGCATGGGCGTGATGACCATGAAAATGATGAGCAGAACCAGCATGACGTCCACCATGGGCGTCACGTTGATGTCGGCTACGGGCGGTGGAGCTTTCTTCTTTTCCATTCCAAAATCCTTTCGGCGGAGAGGCGCGGAACATAGGCCGCACCCCTTCCGAATTCAACTCGGGAGTCTTCTCGAACCTTACTTCGCTGCGCTGGCGCGACCAACGCGCTTCAGGAAGTAATCCAGAAGCTCGGAGCTGGAGTTGCCCATCTCCACGTCAAACGCGTCGATGCGGTTGGTGAAGTAGTTGAACGCCCACACCGCGGGGACGGCCACGAACAGACCGATAGCGGTGGTGACCAGCGCTTCAGAAATACCGCCCGCCACAGCGCCCAGGCCTGTAGCCTTTTGAGTGGCGATACCCTGGAACGCGTGAATGATGCCGACCACCGTGCCGAACAAGCCCACAAAGGGCGCGGTCGATCCGATAGTCGCCAAGCCGCTGACTCCGCGTTTCAGTTCGGCGTGCACGATAGCTTCGGCGCGCTCCAGTGCGCGCTTGGAGGCATCGATTTCTTCACCCGAGATTTCCGAGCTGAGCTGATGCGCGCGGAATTCCTGCAACCCAGCCACCACAACCTTCGCCAAATGGCTCTTGCTATAGCGGTCGGCGATCTTGATGGCCTCATCCAGTTTGCCTTCGCGCAAGGCGCCGGCTACGGCTGGCGCAAACTGCCGCGATTGCTTGCGAGCGCCGTTATAGGCGATGGCGCGATCGATCATTACGCCAATCGACCAGGCCGACATGAAGAACAGCAGTATGACGACCAGCTTGGCCGCCCATCCCATGTTCTCCCACATGCCGCGCACGTCAAAACTAGTGGACGCTTCCTGCAAAAGCATAAACGACCAAACTTGTAATTGTAGAAACATCTGATTCTCCCGAGAATTGGATTTTAGACTTCTAAGAGCTTAACGTAAAATTCACTTCAATGGTGGTGACCACTTCCACCGGCTCCCCGTTCAGGAGCGTCGGCTTGTACTGCCACTGCGAAACCGCGTCCTTGGCTGCTTGCACCAGCAGCGGATGGCCGCTCACGAGCTGCAAATTCTGAATGGAGCCGTCCTTGCCGATGATGGCCGTGAACCGCACCACGCCCTGAATGCGGGCTTGCTTGGCCAGCGCCGGGTAGAGTGGAGTGACTTTTCTGACCAGGTTGGCTTGCTGAACGTTACCGCCCACGCGAATACGCTGCGGGGTGGCGGGCTTCTCTTTCACTGGAGGCGGAGGCGGAGCGGCGCTAGGAACGGCGCCGATGATTCCACCCAACACGCCGCCCGGCGCTCCACCGGGCATTCCGCCAACCACTCCACCCACAACACCGGAACTGGACGGAGGTGGAAGCTCTTCTTCCTTGATGTTGGCGATCTCTTTCGGAATGGCCTTGGGCGCCATCAGCTTGCCGGCATCAAACTGGCGGGGAATGACTTTGACGATCTTCGGCGGCGCGGGCGGAGGAGGCGGCGGCGGGGGCGGGGGTGGCGGCGGAGCCACTAAGAAACTGGTCAGCTGAGCGCGCGGCAGCGTGTCCGTGTAGATCAGCGGGATCAGGATTACGATCAAAATTACTAGAACCTGGAGTGTGAACGTCAAGAACACCGACCACGTCTTGTGCGTCTTCGCTTCGCCCACAAAAGTTTGCTCAAACATGCCTCACCTCGTTCCGAAAAGTACCTTCCTGATTTGCGCAGAAATTATCATACACGCTCCGTGCCGCTATTTCACCTTGGCGGCCCCACGCCGGGGGCGCTCCTTACCTGTCGAGGGGGCGGACACGGGCGTCTTGACCTTGGCCGCGACCATCGCCGGAACGCTGGGTTCCTTGCGAGGACTGGCCGGGCCACGCGGGCCGCGCTTCCTGCCCTCCAGAAAATTGTTCCAGAAGATCAGGATCGGACTAGCGATAAAAACCGACGAATAGGTGCCGACAATAATGCCGCACACCAGAGCGAAAGCGAAACCGTTCAGCACCTGCCCGCCAAACAAAAATAGCGCCAGGGCGGTGAGCAGAGTCAACCCGGAAGTGAGCACCGTGCGGCTCAAAGTCTGGTTCACGCTCTTGTTGATCAAGGGCTCCAGCTCCTCGCGGCGCATGATTTTCAGATTCTCGCGGATGCGGTCGAAAGTGACGATGGTATCGTTCATCGAATAACCAACCAGCGTCAACAGCGCCGCCACAACCGTCAGCGTGATCTCTTTGTTGAACAGTGAGAATAGGCCGATGGTAATGAGAGTATCGTGAAAGACCGCGATCACCGCCGCCAGACCGTAGATCCATTCAAAGCGGAACGCGATGTAGACTAGCATTCCACCCAGTGCGTACAGGACGGCCAGGACCGCCTTGCGTTGCAACTCCGCGCCGATGGTGGGGCCTACCACGTCAGTACCGACGACTGCTACCGTATCGGGGTAGGTCTGCTGCTTCAGTACGTTCAAAATCTGAGGCGTTATGCCGGGCGCCGAACGAAGATCGTCCAAATTGCGGATCAGGCCGGAATGCTGCTTCCGGTAGTCCATGATATTCGCCGTGAGGGTCGCAAGCTGCTGGTCCGCGGTCGGAATCCCGGCGGCTGCCAGCGGATCCCGGAGACGATCCGCCAGTGCCTGCGCGCCGCCCGCATTGATATTGTATTTGCCGTTGCTCGGCTGTCCGAACGACGCCGTGAGGCGATCGACGATCTTTTGCCGTGCCGCCTGAAGAGCGGTGTCTTCCATGGCATCGATGCCTACGATGTCATCCTGCTTGCCGGAGACTTCCTGCACTTGCACCGGCAGCGCGCCGGAGAGCACCGCGCGAACTTTGTCCACCGGCGGGCGGTTGGCGAATGTAACGGTAATCAGCGCTCCACCCCGGAAGTCGATCCCGTAGCGCGGTCCCCCTTTGACTGCCAAACTCACGAAGCCAGCCGCCGTGAGGATGAGAGAGAGGATGATGAACGGCCACTTCTTGCCGAGAAAATCAAAATCACTATGCTTGAATAATTCCATGTAACCAGTCGCAGCGCCAGCATCCAGTAACCTTAGACACCGGCTGGCGGGAAACAGTTCCCGCCGTCAATTCAATCCATCAAATACTCAAAGCTGTTACCTGCCGCCGCCCGGACAACTCGAAGTCGAAGATGGTCCGGGACACAAAAACGGCCGTAAAAAGGTTCGCAGCCAAACCGATCACCAGGGTAACCGCAAAGCCCTTCACGGGGCCGGTTCCGAAGATGAACAGAAACGCACAAGATACCATGGTGGTGACGTGCGTGTCGATAATGGTCAATAACGCCTTGGAGAAGCCCGCGTCCACGGCCGCAACCACCGCCTTGCCGGCCCGCAGTTCCTCCCGGATACGTTCAAAAATCAGGACATTGCTGTCCACCGCCATACCGATGGTCAGAATGATGCCCGCAATGCCGGGCAGCGTCAATGTAGCGTCGAAGTAACTTAAAGCCGCGATCAGGATGACCGCGTTCAGCACCAGAGCAAGGGTGGCGTTGATGCCGGAGCGCCGGTAGTAGATCAACATAAAGACCACGACGGCCACCACGCCCGCGATGCCAGCGCGGAAGCCTTCGCGAATCGAATCTGCGCCCAACGACGGGCCCACTGTCCGCTCTTCCTCGTATTTCACCCCGGCCGGAAGCGATCCAGCGCGCAGGTTCAATGCCAAATCGGCGGCCTCTTCCTGGGAACTGGCGCCCGTGATGCGGCCCGTGTCGCTGATTTTGCTTTGGATGGTAGGAGCGCTGATCACCACGCCGTCAACCACGATGGCTGCCCGGTTTCCGATGTTGCTTGAGGTGTAGGTTTCAAATCGCTTGGCGGCTTGCTGCGTCAACACGAAACCCGTCTCCCAGCGATTCAGGTCGCCTTGCGCCGCGTTGGCGTCGCGTATGTCGGTGCCGCGCACAATCGCGCTGCGAGACACCAGATACCACTCCTGCTGGCCGCCGCGCACAGCGGTGGGCACCAGCTTGGTGTTCAAGGGCAGGATCCCGCCGTGCTTGGTGAGGGCTTCTTCCCGGGAGTTAAATGGGCCGTCCTTTACTTCATCCCATTCCAGGACCGCTTGCGTCTGGAGCAATTGCTTCACGTGCGCGGGGTCGTCCACGCCCGGAAGCTGCACCAGTAATTCCGCTTCGGCATCGCTGCGCCCGGTGGGCTGTACGGACGATTCGGCCAAGCCCAGAGCGTTGATCTTGCGCTCAATGGTGGCCATGGTCTGGCTCATCGTGTCCTGCTTCAGCTTCAGCGACTCGGTGGGCTTCAAGGTCAGTTTGTAGTCGGTGGAATTCAGCGCGGTCGGCACCCAGTCGGCAAACTGATCGTTCACGATGCTGCGAAACGTGCTGCTCTTGTCGGACGGAATTCCTTTGATGTCGATCTCGATCTTGTCGGCGTCGGCGAGCGTCATCGGATCGTTTCGCGTGAGGTCGCCGGAAGTGGGGATGCTGTCTTTTTGAAGCTCCAGCCTCAGGCGCTCAATGGTGTTGTCGGCCACGGCCTTGAAGGCGTCCTGGATCTGGACCTGCATCACCAACTGGGTGCCGCCGCTTAGATCGAGCCCGAGGTGGATGTTCTTATGCCAGTTGGCGATCAGCTCGTCTTTGGACTTGGGAATTCCGATGATGCCGTACAGGCATACCAGGATGACCGCCACGATGATCGCGGTCCTGATCTTGAGATTGCGATTCATATATTAAATACCGGCTCCCTTACGGTCGCAGCTCGGCTAGCACTTCTCCGTCATGCCTTCTTTTCTTCACTCATCAAACTGGACACCGCGCTGCGCGCCACCTGCAGCTTTACGTTGTCCGGTTTTACCCGCAGTATCAGAGTATCATCCTCGTTCACGCTGATAATCGTTCCCACGATGCCGCCCGTGGTCAGCACCACCTTGCCGTTTTCGAGCGTCTTCAGCATCTGTTGTTGCTGGCGTTTCTGCTTTTGCATCGGCATGAACACCAACAGGTAGAAAATCGCCACCAGCGCCAGGGGCAGCAGCAAACCCATGATGGGGTTGCTCCCTGAACTCGCAGGGGTTTGTTGCAGCATCAAAAATGCGAAAAATGTCATGATCACCGGCGGCTGTTCCGACTCCGAGCCTCACACTAGCTAATCATCATCGAAGGATGGAATCAAGGAGTACGGCAGCGGAGGAACTAACTTGATTCTACCGCCGACTTGCGGACGCTGTACAGAAAGTCCCGAAAGCTCCCAAGCACTATAGCCTGCCTCATTTGGCACATCATGTCAAGGTAGTACTTCAGATTGTGGATCGTGGCGAGCGTGGAGAATAGCATCTCGCCGGCCTGGAACAGGTGGCGGAGATAGGCGCGCGAGTAAGTGCGGCAAGTGATGCACTGGCATTTGGCGTCCAGGGGACCCGAATCGTTCTTGTACCGGGCTTGCTTGATAATGACTCGTCCAGAAGCCGTGAACAGGCAGCCGTTCCTGGCGTTGCGGGATGGCAGCACGCAATCCATCATGTCGACGCCGCGAGCGACGTATTCGGCCAGCTCCTCCGGCATGCCGACACCCATCACGTAGCGCGGACGGTCGCGGGGCAGCAGTGGCGTAGTCGCTTCGGTCATTTCCAGGCTCAGCGAACGGGGCTCTCCCACCGAGAGGCCGCCGATCGCGTAGCCAGGCGCGTTCAGATCGAGGAGTTCGCTGGCGCAGTCGCGGCGCAAGTCGGCGAACATGGAGCCTTGGACGATCGGGAAGAGCGCGGAACCGGGGCTGGTCTCTTCGACGCGCTGCTCGAAGTGCATGTACGCCGCCTTTGCCCAGCGCACCGTGCGCCGCATCGCTTGATTGGCGGCTTCATGACTGGCCGGGTATTCCAAACATTCATCCAGCGGCATCATGATGTCGCTGCCAAGCGCCAGCTGGACATCCACGGTGGATTCGGGCGTGAACATGTGCGTGTCGCCATCCAGGTGCGAGCGAAACAGTACGCCGTCTTCGGAGATCTTGCGCAGATCGCTGAGGCTGAACACCTGGAAGCCGCCGGAGTCCGTGAGAATCGGACGCGGCCACGACATGAAGCGGTGCAATCCGCCGAGTTCGCGAATCACCTCGTGGCCGGGACGTAGAAACAAGTGGTACGTGTTGGCCAGAATGATTTTGGCGTCCAACTCTCCGGCCAGGTCGCTCTGCATTACGCCTTTCACCGTGGCTTGCGTGCCGACGGGCATGAAGACGGGAGTTTCGATAATTCCGCGCTCGGTATAGATGCGGCCGGCGCGCGCGCCCGTGTCGGGACACTCGGCTTCGATTTCAAAACGCACTATTTCACTGTAAGCAAGAAGAGTCGGACCTGTTGGAAGCGAGTGCCAAGGGCGGGGGGCTCACTGTACGCGCTCCCGTTTGGTAATCTTTATCTTCAATTCCTTCCCGTCAGGTTTCAAGAAGGATTAAGTGTTCGCTGCCGTCAAGAGCAACCTGAACGGCGTCACCCACGATGAGTCCTTGGCCGACGTCACCGGAATGGCGACGGACGCGGCCTCCTCTGGCGGTGTAGACCAAGTCGGCGACTTGTATGGTGAAGACGGCCCATCGAAACGAAGTGCCTTTAGAAAGCCCTTCGTCCTCAGTTACGCTGACCAGTTTGCCCGCTTGAAAGTCGCGCTTTGTTGCGCCTAGAACAGAAATCCCCAACGTAAGCGCCAGCGCAGCCATGGGCAGTGCTTTGCGCACCATCGCATCCATTCACAACATGCTACACCAACCCTGTGGAAGGGTATGCGTTCAGCCGGGAAAGTGGGCGTAGACAGTGCAGCGGAAGCGACGTATCATGTTGAACACTGGTGTAAGCCAAATGAGATATGAGCCAGAACGCTTCTATCGATGAGCTTTTCGCATTTACGCGCTACTATCCTGGGCGGATTTGCAGCGGGCGCTTTTTGAAGAAGAACTGGGCCGGGAAGTGGAGGCGGACGATCTCGAAGCGCTGAAGCAACACGAGTGGCGGTGGTTTGGGTTGATGAGCTACTGGTACGCCAGCCTCAATGTAGTTATCGAGGCGTGGGAGGCTCTGAAGCTTCGTGATCCGATAGCTCTTAGCCGCATCGAACATGCTGCGCGTGCTGCGGCATTACCGGAACGCGGTTATGCAGGTGACATCACAAGTCCAAAGTTCGCGGAGCTACTTCGAGAAGGGGAAGCACATGTTGTCTGGATACAAGCCCTTCACCAAGAATTTGTCCGCTTCCTGTTGGGCTACTTCACCGATTTGGTCGTGACAACCGAGCAGAGGGCTGAATTGCGCCGGAATATTGAAGGCGCTATTCATTGATTCCCGTATCGCCATCACGCCAAGGTGGACGTGCTCGAACGGACACTAGCCCAGGCTAAGCGCGGCAAAAGAAGCGAAGCTACTTGCGCGCTCGCCGCGTGGGTTCGAGGAGCTACGCGATGAATCCTACGTAAAGCTGGCGTGGGCGAAAAGGGTTTCGGCTAGCTGGAATGGACGATTGGATTCTTTGCGTGTCGCACCTGCGGCGAACCGACGAAGCAGAAGCGGTCCCCGCGACGGCTGGCCAAGGAACAGTTGGCGAGGCATACAAGCCGGTAACATGTGCCTCCTGTGGAGACCAGTATCAATCAGGCGAGGCGGTGGCTATGATGGACGCGCCTTATCCAAAGGCCGTGGTCTCCAAAACGGAACTGTTCCAATTTCAATAAGATTGCCAATCGCGGAGTAAAGTTCGGAACGAGGGAAGGCGATGGACACTAGAGCGGCTCATTCTCTACCTCGCAGTATCGCCGCCATCACGCGCGGGCTGCGATGTCCGTGCATCACTGCGATGACCCACAGCGGCTTTTCATCCGGCGCGTAAGCGATCAGGTATTCGTGAACGACCGTGAAGCGCAAAGGACGCGAGGTCAGGTCCCGACGTCTATGGCCTCGATACGGGGAGAACACCAATGCTTTGATGCGAGCCACAATCTCCCCGCTTACTTTGTCGGCTGCCTCCACATTGTCCTCGGCGATAAAATCCCAAATCTGAACAAGATCAAGTTCAGCTTCAGGATGGAAAGCGTAGCGTGTTCACGAACCTCGTGTCGATCTCCGGCTAGCGCTCTTCTCGCGCAAACGGGCTACGACCTCGTCGCCGGGGATCGGTTTGACCTTGCCGCTCTTCAAATCGTCATAACGGCTGTTGAGCATTTCGCGCGTTTGCGCAAGATCGGCAAAGTATCCGAACACGGCGTCCTCAATCAGCTTCTCGGGTGCACACCCAGTTTCAGAGACTAGCTGGTCAATCTTGGCCTGCAATTCGGGCGCGAAATGTACTTCCATGGCTCCAGGTTACGCCGCGTGGCGGCCGAACAGCAAGCCTGGGGTACCATGAGAGTTCCAACTTCATTCTTAACTTTCAATGGCCCTCCGTTTCTACAACACTCTCACGCAGCAGGTGGAACCGTTCACGCTGCTCGAAGGCAATACCGTGCGGATGTACACCTGCGGTCCGACGGTTTACAACTTCGCCCATATCGGCAACTTTCGGACGTTCACGTTCGAGGATATTCTGCGGCGCTGGCTGCTCTATCGCGGATTCCAGCTCGATCACGTCATGAACATCACCGACGTGGACGACAAGATCATTCGCAACGCCATCGCCGAGCAAACTTCGCTGGCCGACTACACAGCGAAATATACACAAGGGTTTCTCGATGACGCGGCTGCACTGCGGCTGCAACGCCCCGAGCGCATGGTGAAGGCCACCGAGCACATCCCGGAAATGGTGCACGCCATCGAGCAGCTCGCCGAACGCGGCTTCACCTACCAAAGCGACGGATCCATTTACTATCGCATCGCGAAGTTTCCCGGCTACGGCAAGCTCTCGCACAACGATTTCAGCGGCATTCGCACCGGCGCGCGCGTAGATGTCGACGAATACGACAAAGCCAATGCTCGAGATTTTGTTTTATGGAAAGCGCCCAAGGACGGCGAGCCGTTCTGGGAGAGCGCGATTGGCCCGGGCCGTCCCGGCTGGCATATCGAATGCTCCGCCATGGCCATGAAGTATCTGGGCGAGACGCTGGACATCCACGCGGGCGGCGTCGATCTGATCTTTCCGCATCATGAGAACGAGATCGCGCAGTCTGAGGCCATCACGTCGAAGCCGTTCGCGCGCTTCTGGCTGCACTCGGAGTTCCTCAGCATCGAAGCGCAGAAAATGTCCAAGTCGGCGGGGAATTTCTTTACGCTGCGCGACTTGCTGGCCGACGGCTACCCTCCGGAAGTGGTTCGTTACTTGCTGACGTCGGTGCCTTACCGCAAGAAGCTCAACTTCAGCGTCGATGGGTTGAAGGCCGCGGCCACTGCGATCGACCGGTTGCGGAACTTCAAGCTGCGTTTGGAAACCGACAAGTATCCCGATGGAACGAACGAAAAGATCCTGGAGCGCACCGGCTTGGCCGTCCGCCAGTTCGAAGACAGCCTGGACGACGATCTGAACACCGCCGAGGCATTGGCCGCGCTGTTTGAATTCGTGCGCGACGCCAACACCTCCATGGACGGCGGTGAGTTTCGGGCGGGCAACACGCCGCCGGCGCTCGAGCTGTTGGACCGTTTCGACCGCATCTTCGCCGTGTTGGAACCGACGCAGATCGAAGGCGGCTGGTCCGACGCGCGTATTGAAGCGCTGGTCCAGGAACGCAGCGCGGCCAAAAAGAGCCGCAACTTCGCGCGATCCGATCAGGTCCGCCAGGAGCTGCTCGACGCCGGCATCATCCTGGAAGACACTAAAGAAGGAACGCGCTGGAAGAGGAAGTGAGGCAGCCATGAAAATTGAAACCAAGGTGGTGCACGCGGGCGATCGAAAGAAGAATCCCGATACGCCGGGAGCTTTTGTTCCCTCGTCGACGCCGATTTACACCGCGACCACGTACCTCTACCAAGACACGGCCAAGCTCGACCGCGTGCTGGGGCGCGAGGAGCAGGGATTCTGCTACGGCCGCTACGACAACCCGACGCGCAGCGGCCTGGAAGAGTTGCTCGCCGCGCTCGAAACCGGACATAGCGCGCAGGTATGCTCATCCGGGATGATGGCGATTCACGTGGCGTTGCTGGCCGCATTGACGGACCGGCGCAAATCGGTCCTGGCGGCCAATGCGCTGTACGGCGCCACCACCACTATGTTGACGCAGGTTCTGGAGCCGCTGGGAGTATCGGTCGAATTCGTCGACATCTGCGATCTGGCGGCGGTGGAGCAAAAGATCGCCGAATCCAAACCCGGCTGCATTCTTATGGAAACCATCTCGAACCCGCTGCTGCGGGTGGGCGATTTGGATCGCATCGCGGAGCTCGCGCGTGCAGCTGGCGCCGCGCTGCTGGTGGATAATACCTTCGCGACGCCCTTGCTGATCCGTCCGCTGGAGCACGGCGCGCAATTCGCCGTTCACAGCCTGACGAAATTTTTGTCCGGGCACGGCGATGTTCTGGGCGGCGTGGTTGTCACCGATGCAGCGCACTCCGATCTGGTGCGGACCCTTTCGCGCACCATGGGCCCGGTGCTGGGGCCTTTTGAAAGCTATCTCGCGATGCGCGGCATCAAAACTTTTGCCCTTCGCATGGAACGCCAATGCTCGAACGCCTGCCGCATCGCAACCTGGCTGCAGTCCCATCCTCGCATCGCCCGCGTGCATTATCTCGCCGACCCCAATCATCCCGATGCCGCGGTGATTCGCCGCTTGCTGCCTGAGGGACTCTACGGCGCCCTGGTCCCCTTCGAAATCAAAGACGCCTCGAAAGATGACGTGTTCCGCTTCATGGACAGGCTCAAGCTGGTGGTGCGCGGCACCTCGCTCGGCGACGTTCACACTTTGCTGCTGTATCCGGCCATCGCTTCGCATCGAGAGATTGCGCCCAAGCAGCGCCAGCGCATGGGAATCACCGACGGCTTGGTGCGACTGTGCGCGGGCATCGAGGCGGTAGACGACATCATCGCGGATCTGGATCAGGCCCTAAGCTAACGCTTGCTAACGCGCGCGGTTCCGAATGACAGAACCGCAACCAAAGGGAGCCGGTCGCCTAGTTCCCACTGGACTGTATCTGCACCAACGGCTCGTGCTCCGTCGTCGCCGGCGCAGTGCTCGCGATAGTCTGCGGATCGCGCCAGAAATCGAAATACGAAATCTGCCGCACGCAGGAAATGGTGCACATGGGCGCGCAGCTTTTCTCGGTCATGTATTCGCGGCGAATATCGGCCACCGAATATTCCGCCAGCGGTTTGGCCGGATAGCCGCGCTGCTGTGAGCAGTAATGCACCAGGCCGTCTTCGCAAATATACAGATAGCGGGACCCGGCGCGGCAGCGCCAGTGGCTGGGGCGGCCGTTCGCGATGTCGTTCTGGTAATAATTGATCTGCGAGAAGTTCCTCTTCTCGAAATTCTTCATCGCGAGAAACACCTTGCGCTCGCGCTCGCCGATGGGCCGCAGCTGGCCGCTGGAATCGTGAATGATTCCGACGGTAGACGTGAATCCTAGCTCCAGCGCGCGCTTTCCCACCACCAGCGCGTCTTCGGGATTGTGAATGCCGCCGCCCAGCACGGAGTTGATGTTCACATGGAACAAAGCGTACTCGGACAGGATCTGCAGTTTCTTGTCGAGCACCTTGAGGCTCTTCTTCGAAACGTCGTCCGGCATGACGTTGTCGATGCTGATCTGCATGTGGTCGAGCCCGGCGTCGTTCAGTTGATTCACGCGCTGCGGCGTCAGCAGATACCCGTTGGTGATCATCCCGGCGATCATGCCGCGGCTGCGCACGTGCGCGATGAGCCGGTCGAGATCGGGATGCAGCAGCGGCTCGCCGCCGCTAAAGGTCACAATGGTGGTACCCAGGTCGGCTAATCGATCCAGCCGCTCGGTCATGGTTTCCACCGCTACCGGCTTCGAGAAATCGTCATACTCATTGCAATACGTGCAGGACAAATTGCAGCGGCGAATCGGAATGATATGCGCCATCACGGGATGGTCCGTTGACGCCACTCCGCGCAAAATCATGCGCCACTCCCGCACCCGGCGGTTCAGCGCCCGGAGGTCCCTGCGAAATTTGAAGCCCGAATAGCTCATGCGACCGGTTATGCTCTATTAAATCATAACCATGCAAGAATGGCATGGATTTCCGATCGAACGGCGCGGCATCCCTTCCCAACTGCGCTCTGGCGCAGGCAAGCGTGCACCGACGGATGCGCGCACGCCATTCTGAATTCTGGATTCTGAATTCTGTCGGTCTGAATTCTGGGTTCTGAAATTCTTTTCTGTAACCGAAGTTTCCGAAGGACACCTAATGTAAGTAGCGTGATGCGCTTGAGCAGCGTGATATGCTGAGAGCGCTGGAAACCTGTAGCGCCCCGAGCCGATGTTTGAGTTTCTCTTTAAATATCCGCCTACTGTCTTCGCCAAAGGCAGCTTTGTTCTTCTAGGACAGTGGCCTCTGTGGACGCTGTCAGCGCTCTTGATCGCTTGCGCCGGGGGTTTAGGCTGGGTGATCTGGCAGCGCCGCCGCACCATCGCGCCTACCATGCGCGGGCCTCGCACTGCCGTAGTTTGGATTCTTCAAAGCTTGATGGTCTGCCTCCTCTTGTTCTTGTTGTGGCAGCCCGCATTGAGTATCGCCACTCTGCGGCCGCAGCAGAACATTGTTGCCGTGGTCATCGACGACAGCAAGAGTATGTCTACCCAAGAAGATGGCCACTCCCGCAAGGACCAGGTTCTTAGCACGCTCAACAGCGGCCTTCTCAGTAGTTTGCAGGGCAAGTTTCAAGTGCGGCTTTACCGGCTGGGCGATCATTTGGAGCGCATCGAGAGACCCGATCGGCTCAATGCCTCCGCCCCCGCCACGCACATCGGCGATGGCTTGAAAGAAGTGCTGGCGGATTCGGCTACGCTGCCCATCGGCGCGGTAGTCCTCATGAGCGACGGCGCCGACAACAGCGGCGGCATCGATCTCGAGACCATATCCGAAATCAAACGCCAGCGAATTCCCATTCACACCGTTGGCTTCGGACGCGAGCGCATGGCGCACGATATTGAGCTTACCGATGTTCAACTGCCGGCCCGCTCCCTGGCAAAATCGCGTCTCCAAGCCCAGGTGACTTTTCATCAGTGGGGACTCAAGGGCGAGAAGGCGCGGCTGGTGGTCCGCGATTCGGGAAAGGTTTTGACGTCGCGCGACATTGTTCTGAAGGGGGACGGCGTGGCCGAGACCGAAACGGTGCTGTTTAGCGCCGGGGACGCCGGGGTGAAGAACCTGCAATTTTCCATCGACTCATTGCCCGAAGAGGACAACAAGAACAACAACGCCTTAACGCGCGTGCTTTACGTGGACAACGCCAAGCCGCGCATCCTGTACATGGAAGGCGAGCCGCGTTGGGACTACAAGTTCATTCGCCGCGCGGTGGAAGACGACAAGAATATCGACCTCTATTGCGTGGTGCGAACCACGCAGAACAAGCTGTACGCGCAAGTGCCGCCGGATGCGCCCCCGGGCGAATTGAAGGACGGCTTCCCCGCCAAAGTAGAAGACTTGTTCACCTACCAGGGCATTATCTTGGGCAGCGTGGAAGCGAATTACTTCACGCCGGCGCAGCAGGATTTGATCCAGCAGTTCGTCGACCGGCGTGGCGGCGGCCTGTTGTTCCTAGGCGGCCGGACGTCGCTTGCCGATGGCGGCTACCAGAAAGCGCCTTTCTCCGATCTGCTGCCGGTTCGCTTGCCGGAATCGAAGAACACGTTCCATCGCGATCCGGCCACGGCCGAACTGACGCCTGCCGGCCGCGACAGCCTGATCACGCGGATCGAGGACAATCCCGAGGCCAACGTAGAGCGCTGGAAGAAGCTGCCGTACCTGATGAATTTTCAGGAGGCCGGCCAGCCCAAGCCGGGCGCGCTGGTGCTGGCGGAAATGACCGCTTCCGGCCATAAGCTTCCGCTATTGATCACGCAGAATTACGGACGCGGGCGCACCGCCGTGTTCGCCACCGGTGGCGATTGGCGCTGGCAGATGCTGCAGCCGGTGCAGGATATGAGCCACGAGCTGTTCTGGCGGCAGTTGCTGCGCTGGCTGGTGAGCGACACGCCGACCCGCGTGGTCACCACTACTACACGGCCGGTACTCTATGACGATGGCCGCGTGCACCTGCGCGCCGAGGTTCGCGATACTACCTTTCTACCCACCAGCGATGCTCAGGTCGAGGCTCGCATTGTCGGACCGGATGGCGGCTCGCAAAGCGTCGATCTGCATCCGGACTCGCTCGAACAGGGCGTGTATTCGGCCGATTGGGATGCCGCACACGCTGGCTCGTACGTCGCAGAAATCACCGCCACGCGCGGCCAGCAGGAGTTGGGACGCAGCGTGGTCACGTTCCGCCGCGAGGACGGTGTTGCCGAGAATTTTCACCTTGAACAAAATCGCGATCTGCTCGAAAAACTTTCCTCGCAAACCGGTGGCCGGTATTATCGTCCCGATCAAGTAAGCCGGCTGGGCGAGGACATTTCTTATTCCGACGCCGGAATCACGGTTCGCGAAACAAAGGATCTGTGGGACATGCCTATCGTGTTTTTCGTGGTGCTGCTGTTGTGCTGTACGGAATGGGTGCTGCGTAGAAGGTGGGGCGTCGTATGAGACTTGTGGCGCACGCACTCCTGCGTGCCGCGTTGGCACTCGTGCCAACGCTTGTAATCGCTAATGCCGCTACCTTTTATGTCACCGTCGCCGGTCTTGGCGGCGAGGCGGACTACGAACAGCGCTTCACGTCTCAGGCGCAAGAAATCGACAAACTGCT
>Ga0302325_10003910_pt1 | contig 34746 bp, 38 predicted proteins | sample Palsa_T0_2_FD_201948 | JGI IMG/M metagenome (GOLD analysis project Ga0302325, IMG submission 201948) | Peat permafrost microbial communities from Stordalen Mire near Abisko, Sweden - Palsa_T0_2 | ecosystem: Environmental > Terrestrial > Soil > Palsa > Peat permafrost | place: Sweden: Abisko...
TGTCTACGCTTCGCTATGGCTCCTCGCGGAGTCACAGGCAAGACTCGAGGCCGGAATGAAGTCGCTTCTCCTTTTCCGTAGGGCTCTCTCATCCCCTACAATGTACCGGTTTATCCCGGCGCTCTCTTACGCATAAATTCCATACGCATAAATTCCAAATTGGAAATTAGATTCTCCCTCATGTAAATGGAAAGACCTGGGGCTGGGCTAAAGGGAGGGACGTGTAGCGTGCTACACATCACAACGTGTGATAAATTACACGTAGAGGAGGCATCTCATGCCGACCAATCTAGCTATTGACGATCGCTTAATCGAGGAAGCTCGCCAGGTAGGCCATCACGGAACGAAGAAGGAGGCCGTGACTGCGGCTTTAGACGAGTACATCCGTCGCCGCAAGCAGATGCAGATCCTCGATCTGTTCGATACCATCGACTACCACGAAAATTACGACTACAAGGCCAACCGCCGCCGCCGCCAGGTCGAGAACGAACGGTGAAACTGCTCGTTGATACTTCTGTCTGGTCGCTCGCGCTTCGTCGCAAGAGCACCGCCAGGCTCACTCCCGAGGAACAGAAGCTCAAAGCGAAACTGGTTCAGGCTATTCAGGATGGTCGAGTCGCGATGCTTGGGCTTCTCCGTCAGGAGATCCTCTCAGGCATCAAGGAAAAGGCCCAATTCGACAAGGTGAAAGCCGCGCTCGACCCATATCTCGACGAGCCGATCAACACCGCCGATCACGAGTACGCGGCCCGCGTCTACAACGAATGCAGAAACCAGGGCGTTGAGGCCGGCACAGTCGATATTCTTATCTGTGCCGTCGCTCTGCGGCGAGGTTGGGAAGTTCTCTCCGGCGATGGCGGCCTGAACCGCTGCCTTGCCATCACTCAAAAGTTTCAAGAAAAGCAAAAGAGGACCTCACCAACGGGAGAGATCAAAGCACGTCGGACTTCTCGTAAGGGTAAGCGGAATTTCTGACCCGTCCTCGACTCAAGCGTAAGCGGAATTTTGTTGTCCTGATGCACAAATTTTCGCCAAAGTTCCAGTCCCGTCTGACGACAAATCTCCTGACGACAAATCTCCAAGGTATCGTGTCCCCGTATCCCGTATCTCCCCGGCGCCTTCTGTTCGGTTCCTGTCCCGGTTTGGTTCGTTTTGGTTTTGCGGTTTGGTTTTAAGTCACGAGAGTCCGCTTTCGTGAAAGTCCCAGGTCCACGAAACCCTCGAAATAGTGGTACACCTGTGTACGCAACGGTACGCAAGGAGCGGCAATGGAAACCTAAAAAATCGGCATGAGAGAGTTCCGCGATAAGCTCGCGACATACCTGCTTGAAGCAGATGCGCCACTGGCGATCACCCGCCACGGCGACACGGTGGGCTATTTTATTCCCGCCCGGCGCCAGCGCAGTGAAGCCGAACGAGGAGCCCTCAAGGAAGCCTCCGCACGCTGGCAGGAGATTCTTGACGCAGAAGGCATATCCGAGGAAGAAGCAGTAGCAGATTTCAAACGCTGGCGAGCGAAACAGAAGCGATGACGGAACAAAAGCGGCTGGTGCTGGACGCCAACATTCTCTGCGGGCTGTCCTCGGCGTCCCGGTCCGCGTTATCCTCGAACCTTTTGAAGATTCGGCGAACTTCTATGCACCGGACATCTGCTTTAGCGATGTCCGGAAATATATTGATGTCATCTCCGCAGCCCGAAAACTCGATCCCGCCAACGGTCTGGTTGTCCTCAGCCAAATAGAGCGTCTTGTGAAATCCGTGGACCAAAGCGTTTACGAAGAATTTAAAATGACGGCACAGGAGAGAATGCGTCATCGGGTTGCTGCAACTCCCTGCTGCTGGATTGCCCCATCTGGACCGAAGACCCGGATTCCTTCGGGAGTGGCATCGCAACCTGGGTGACTAGCAGCGTTGAGCTTTACTTGCAAGATGCGTAGGCCCGTCTAAACAGACGGAACTGATCCCAACAGGAGTGCCACCGTGGGTCTTTGTAACAGGTACGCTTTCATTAGGGTCATTTCCTTCTGTCCCGCCCCGGCCGGACAGTTGATCATCGCTGCCCCTAATAACGCCTTGCTCAGATACACCGAGTCACGGTAAAACAATCACGTCTTCGGCCAATCCCTATGGTCGGTTTTAAGGTGACCACCGAGGCTTAAGTGTCCATCAAGAAAATACGTGGACACTTAGGTATCGGTAAACGTAACTGCAAAAAACAGTCTGCCGCTCACGCTGATCGGGTAGCTAAGGTCCCCATTTTTGATTCCAGGGCGGATTAACGCGACGACGGAGACCGGAATAGTCGCCCAGCTTGTAAATTTTAATCAGTTCTCCCGAAATGATCAGACCGAAGCTGGGGAATATTAATCCAAACAACAGCTGTGAACGTCTTTCGTCCCGCTCGGTTCCGTATCGCACGGGATGAGTCCACGTGAGACCGGTCGTCAAGCCTCGTTCTGGTTGAGGCGCCTCTAGCCGATAGGAGGGGTAATAGGCCAATACCAGGACAAGACACGAGAGAAAGAACGCTACGAAGCAAACGCCTCCGACAATCTGGAGCGACCTAGCTATGGACCGCCAACGCGCATCCGATCTGTCCCTCATGGTGCGGCCAGCATAGCACTATCTTCTAAAGGGAGAAAACGACTGTCCACCATCCACATCAAGACGGCCCTCGGACGACGCTTACTACCAACGCTCGCTGGCGGGAGTATCTGGCGGCAGGGGAAACGGAATCAGAGTTGGCCTCAATCCGGCAGTGCACGTGTACGGGTCGCCCTTTGGGCACACAGGAACTCATCCATGCTTTGGAAGAGTCGATGGATCGGCGATTGGTTCCTCAGAAGGGCGGGCCGGCCAGCTAAACCGCGCCCGGATACAAGACAATCAGATCTTGATTTCGGTTTATGACGAAATCCCAAAACCAGGCGTTTTGTCGCAACTGCTGAAATGATTGGTGAACCTCCTGTCCGTCCCCGGGTTCTTCCGTCCCCGGGTTCTTCCCAACGTCAACGTGCCCCTCCTCGGAATATCCCCAGTTTATGAAATCAGGCATTCAGTATCGTGAGCAGTTGGATTATTCCGGCGCAAGCGGCCTGGCTTCGCGCCGGCATCTTCGATCCCTCGTCGTGTGGGTAGCCATGAAGTTCCTTTTTCCGTCACACTCAGCCGTCCCCCACGCTAGACGAAGTACATGCACAGGTTAAGGCGCCGGCACCTGTAAAAGAATGGAGACCGTGCCGTTGTTCGTTTCGTTGAGGGTTGCCAGGTCCAGCCGGCCATCCGCGTTAAAATCCGCGGCGACTGATGGACCGCTTCCGATGTGGCTGACGTCGAAGGTGGTTGTCAGATTGAAGGTTCCGTGTCCGTCTCCCAAAAAGAACTCATAAACATCGTTGGGATAGCCCCCGGTGGCGGCGTAGTCCAGCTTGCCGTCTCCGTTTAGATCTGCCAGGAGGCCCCCGCCGATGCCGTTGTCCACCACTGGGGATGTTGGCCCCGGCGTGAATTGGCCGTTACCCTCGCCCAGCGCGACGGATATGGTAGTCTGCGCGAAACCGGGGACATTCCCCTCCGCAAAGAAAAGGTCCAGCTTACCATCGCGATTGACATCCATGACGGTCACGGGCCCGGTAGGCGCAGCCGGTGAAGTCGGTGCGCTGAAGGTCCCATTCCCGTGACCCAGCAGGATGGAAACATAGGGGCTGGTTCCATTACCCAGGACGAGGTCTAACTTGCCGTCCCGGTTCAGGTCGACGAGAAACACGCCACCCGGCGCGCTCCCTACCGTAGGTGGAGCGATGGCGGTGAAGCTGCCATCCCCTTTGCCCAGCAGGACGGACAAGGTGTTGTAGCTACTGACAACAAGATCCAGCTTTCCATCCCCATTCAAGTCACCAACCGCAATAGAGTTGGGATTGCCGCCTACCGTGGGTGAAAGAGGCGCAGCAGTGAACGTGCCATCGCCCTTACCGAGCAGGATAACCACGGTTGCTCCCACGTAAGTCAGGACAGCGAGATCGGGCTTGCCGTCGCCATTGAAATCGCCGACCGCGAGCGCGCCAGGATATTGGTCCACCGCTTGGGAAGGGGCGATCTGGAAGTTCCCATCGCCCTTACCCAGAAGAATGGCGACATTGCCGTGATAGGTAGAGCAAGTAAGATCACCGCCACAGGGCTCGGAAACCGCGAGATCGGGCTTGCCGTCCCCATTGAAGTCTGCGGTGACGATGGCGTCCGGGCCCTCTCCCAGGGTTATGTTCTTTTCGCTGAAAGCCAGGCCGGCTGTGGGGACGGTGATGGGCAGGAACACGGGGTTCGACTTGCCGACCAGGGGCGGCTCGTCCGGATTGATTACAGTCACGGTGGCTGTTGCCGCTTTGGTGACCAGGGAATAAGGAATCCACGTAACAATTTCTGAAGGGCTACAGACAAACGCGGCCAGGCGCCGCGTCGTGGCGCCTACTTGCCAGCCGATCTCAGCACCTTGACGAAAGCCGGCGCCCCGTAATGTGAGGATGAACCCACCGCCGCCCAGCCGGGCTGCCGTGGGCGAGATCTCGTCGACCAACGGTGTAGGGCTGTGGAAGCCGGGGGCGGGTGGTGCCCCCCAGGCGCTCGCGCTGAGAGTCATCATTCCCAGCGACATAAGGCACACGACCGCAACGGTAGTGGCGGTTCGATACGGACTTTTCATCGGAGAACCTCTTCGAACTGGGCAGATTTACATGCTCCCAGTTAAACCTCGGCTCGCGTGGACACCATGGGGGTAGTCTCCGCAACAGGGACAAGGCTGCTATACCCATCCCGGCCTCCAACGGAATCAAGGGACCGTGGACTGATAACTCACGAGTGTCGAAACAATCGCGAGTTACGCCTGATGGGTGTATCACAGGCTCAACCGATGTAGCAACTGTTTTTTCACTCGCCGCCCTCGTGCGCTAGGCACTGACTCTGAACCAATTTCCACTCTGGATCGTTAAATGCGGCGCTAAGTAACGCGTTCTGGATGTTCTGCTTGTCGCTACTGCGAAGAACAATCTCAAGCTCTTCGCGGCCGCGCTCTACTACCTCTTGATATTTCACCGCACGCCCAGCCTCTCATTCAGAATGTCCGCTATAAGATGCAGATAACACAGGGGTTGTTGCCGCCTGGCTGATGGCAACTTCAGGCAGTGTCCGAGAAGCCGGTATACGAGTCAAAGTTCGTCGAGCCCGCCTAAGACGGATGCCAAGCAGCGAGCAGCTCGGGCGAATGGCGCTTGGGGCGGCAGGGAAAGCCGGGTCCTCGACTGTGTGATGGGGTTACGCGCGAAATAAGGAACAGCACGCCTATTGCGGCAATTCTGGGGATAGATTCGCCGAGTCTCGATCGCGGTCTGGAGCAGAGCTTTCGCGCGAGCACACTAAAGGCCACTCCTTCTGGGACGATTGGCCGTACCTCGGGGAATTCTCGTGCGCTGCTGTCCGAGTCTCTTAGATGATGATCTTTGCGGCTGCGCATCCCGGATTTCCAGCACCAAACGCTTGCCCAGGACATGGGCAGCCCGCGCCAGGGTATCGAGCGAAACCGCCGTGTTTTGCGGATCAAGCAAGCGGTCCAACTGAGAGCGGCTTGTTTTCAGTTCGGCCGCCATCGCCCTCTTCGTCTTTTGCTGCCGAATCATCTCCTGCTCAAACTGCCAGGCAAGCACGCGCATGATGGCGGCGCTCTCTACGTCGTTTCGGTACCCCTCCTCCTCCAGGAAGTCATCGAAACTCGATCCGCTGTGTACCCCCGCCGCTCCCTTTGCCATCGTCATTTCTCCCTCTTCAGTTCGCTCTCATGGAGAGCCTTATTCTTCCGAGCCACTTTCAGGTCTGCCGGCGGCGTCTTCTGAGTCTTCTTAATGAAGCCATGCAGCAGGACCATCCTGCCCCTCGCATCGATATAAAACATCACCCGAGCGATCCGGTTCTGGGTCAAACTCGACCGCACTTCGTAAAGCCCATCGCCCAACGGTCTACAGACCGGCATTCCAACCGGCCATCCGAATTCCAGGGTTTTGATGTCTACGCCGATTTGTTTCCGGTCCTCGATTGGGCTCAGCGATCTCAACCACTCGCGTACTGGCTCTCCGCCAGCGCTGGCCCGAAAAAAAGATTACCCCTATTCTTTTCAAGGCCGAGGGCTGGATCGGACGGGTCATGTTTCACTATCAGCCAGTGTACCACATACGGTACACAGCCATCGTGCTTGCCCCGTCTGCCAACACTGTGGCAAACCGAAGACCTCTTCAGGTTAGTCCACGTGTCTCGCAGGAGATTCCGCGCGTTGGTTTCCATGCTGCGTTATGCCCGTGCCGAAATTTTTCAGACCGGAAGTAGTACTTCGTGGAGGAAGGGATGGCGGGGATGTGCGCGGCCTGAAGGGTCCCCCGAACAGCTACCTTCGCGGCGGTGGGGATCGCGTGTTTGAAACGGACGCTCAAGGGAGGGTCATTCGAGATATTACTCCAAAGCGGGTTAAGGTTCGGCATCAGAACCCAGCCCCACACGGCGTCTTCGAGGAGATGCTGGAAATAAGGGGACCCGTTTGCGCGGAGGACTTGGCTCTGCTCAGACGGATGGGTGCTATCAAGTAGTCGATTGCGACGCGTATCTTGCAGGCCATTTATCCTTCAGAAGGCGCTCAGGCGCGAATGGAGATAAAGAGACAGCAAACCTATTGCAACATTTTCTGGAGGATAGGTTGGAGTGGACCCTTATCTCTCCGCCGCTTGTTGGCATCGATTAACGATGGTGCGGTAAATCGCTCAAGCGTCACGAAAGAATGCAATTCTATGCATACATAAAGGGACAGCAATGCCTATTGCAGCAATTCTGGGGTATAGATATCAGTGTGTCGGAGATAGATTTTGCCCAATCTGTAATCAATGACTTACAAGGCATCGCCTACTAAAGTCCGCCTGTAAGTTATTGACCCTACGTAGAAGGAAATTTCATTCCGACACACTGATATCGTGTCCCCTTATCTCCCCGGGACGGTGGAGCACGCTCTTCCGAAGATTCCTTTTGGCGCTTATTTCTCGGTCGACGCCGCCAAGTCTCCGTTGACCCGCAGTGACATCGACTTCAGCAACCTCCGTCGTAGCTATTCCGTAGGGTTGACCGTGCACGCTGGTGGCCTCCAGGTTTCCTACCTGATCTTTGCTTGGGGAGGCAACCAGGGGAATCACACGACCTTCAGCGTTAGCAACATTTTGCTCGGCGCGTCAGCACGTCCTTCCCTCTTTTAATCGCGCCGGCTATGCGGCGGGCGTCGGGGTCTTTTCGGGGACGTCCCCGGGTTCCCTATGACGAAATCCTAAAGCGAGGCGTTTTGTCGCAACTGCTGAAATGATTGGTGAACTTCCTGTCCGTCCCCGGGTTCTTCCCGGCAGCGAGAAATTTCAAGTCCTCGTGCCACTGCTCTTTGCTGACCGGCGGCGCGGTGGCGGTCTGTGCGCTCAGTTGCAGCGCCGGGATATGTGCACAAAAGAGCGTGTATAGGAGGAATGCTTTTGAACACGGACATCAGTATAGGACGAAACGGTCCAGTTCCTGTCCGAAACTCCCAGAATATGCGGTCGGCACTATTTGGAGTCTGATGATGGTTTCATCTGTTTCAGGTTCTCGCCCGCGTCTTGGGTTGTTATGGCCCCATGGCAGCGAAATGTTTATGAGGACAGATGCTTCATCAGGCCCTTGACCGATCTGAGGACTGGAGCGTATAAGTTGTGGACTTAAAGCGGCCAGGTGCACGGGTAGTACGGTAACTGCCCGCCCCCACGAGGAAGGAGCACTATGAAAGGCGCCATGGTTAACATTCTGGTTTTCCCCTTAAGCAAGAACCCTCGGAACGCTTGCGACCAGTTTGCTGTTAACCCGCGGACTTGTTGCACCCGATTCACTTACGTTTTGCTGCTAGTCTTTTTGATTCCCCTTGTCACCCGAATGGCCGGGGGGCAGGAACCAGCCGGCGATGGCATTTGCCACGATCATGGAGGAGAATGCCGCGGTGGATTCCTATACGTTGCTAACTTTGCATCCGAGAACATCGTTTCCGGACTTCAGGTCAATCGGATGACCGGTGCCCTGACGCCGGTACCCGGGTCGCCGTTTGCTAATGGGGCTGCGCCTATTTCGGTAGCGGTGGATGCCACCGGTAGGTTTGTCTACGCTGACAGCGGCGATAACATCGCGGGCTATAGGGTCAATGAACATAATGGTGACCTCACGCCTATTGCTGGGTCACCGTTCGCCGATCCAGCTAGCCCTTACGGCATTGCCGGCGACCCTAGTGGAAGGTTCCTGTATTCTGCCAATTATGGCAGCGACAAGGTTGGGGGGTTCCGTATCAATCCCATCACAGGCGCACTGGCTCCCGTCCCCGGATCGCCATTCCCCGCCGGCTCCGGCCCCTATACGGTGGCAGTGGATCCCAAGGGCCGTTTCGTGTACGTCTCAAATTTGGGCGGCGATGTTTCCGGCTACAGAATTAACGAATATTCCGGCGCGCTGACGCCTGTCCCGGGTTCACCGTTTGCCTCTCCGCAGAGTGGCTTCGCGCTGACGGTCGAGCCAACCGGCCGGTTCCTATACGAGACGAATCAAAACGGCACGGTGTTGGGCTTTGAGATCGATCGGATGACAGGCGCGCTTACGGTTGTACCGGGGTCGCCATTTGCCGCGGAGGAAGGTCCGTTTTCCGTGGCAGCAGACCCTCACGGCAAGTTCCTCTATGTCGTGAATGCGGCATACGCGCCGCCGGGTCTGTGCAATATCTCCGCTTACCGGATCGACCCTGACTCCGGTGCGTTGGGGCAGGTTCCAGGGTCGCCGTTTACCGCAGGCGTAGAGTCGGACTTTGTGGCGGTCGATCCCAGAGGAAAGTTCGCCTACGTGGCGAATTTTGGAGACGGCACGATTGGGACATTTGCCATCGACGCGGAAACGGGTGCATTGACGCAGGTGCCTGACTCCCCATTCGCAGCAGGTCCCGGTCCTAATTGGATTGCGGTCGACGACAGCTTTGCCAGGTCCAAATACTAGGTCGAGACGAGTTTCGGGGAGTTTCGTGGGGAGTTTCGTGGACAGGAGAGTTGAGGAGCCGGATTCCGCCGCCTACCGGGGTGGTCGTCCGGTCGGCGGTCCCTTGATGGAGGAGCCAGGTGCTGAATTGGGAATAGGCCTTTTCGGCGGCGAAGATTTCAAACGCTTTACCGACCGCTTGCCGCCATACCGAAAACCTAAGAGCTCTGCTCGCGCAAAGGTAGCACGCGCATGCGTGTCCGTTTCGGCTCTACTGTAACCAAGGCTCCGTAATCTAGCTCGACGGCCAACTGCCGGAGCGCCGACACAATATGCGATCCGATGAGATCGGGAGCCAGCTGCTCCGCGCGAATTTGCACCACGCTTGGCTTTTTACCATGCGTGGCGGCAAGTATGGCGGCGAAATCCAGGTCATGCGTGAGCACGACGTAGTCGTGCTCCTGGGCGTAAGCCATGATATCGAGGTCCGATGCATCGCCCTCGCCAAGCTCAGACCAATGGGCTGCTTGCAGGCCCGCTTCCGTCAGAAACTTCTGCCACCGCGGCGAAAGATTCATATCGATCAGGATTTTCATCCGCCGGTCAACAAAACCTCCCGTTCTTCACTGCGCCACGCCGCATACCGAAGTGCCTGCGTAATGTCTTCGCGTTCCAGGTAGGGGTAATCGGTGAGCAGCGCGTCAATGCTCTGCCCGGCCGCTAGCTGGCCCACGACCATACCCACCGTCACCCTCAATCCGCGGATACAAGCCTTACCTCCCATGACTGCGGGGTTCTGCGTGATCCGGTCGAGATCTTCCATGTGCACCCGCTCCTCTCGTGTTCAACCCATGTTACCGCCTGAAGCTTGGGCCAGCTACTCCGCGGCCAGCAGTTGCTCATCGACTAATTCGCAGATGGTATGCAACAGGAATTTGTGCCCTTCCTGGATGCGCGCGGTTAGCTTTCCGCCCACCGATAGCTCCACATCGGCCAGGCCGGCGCACTCACCGCCATCGCGTCCCAGAAAAGCTATGGTCTTCAGCTTGAGCTGTTTCGCGGCTACCAGGGCGCGGAAAATATTCTCGCTGTTGCCGCTGGTGGTGAACACAGCCAGAACATCGTCCGGGCTTCCGTATGCTTGCACTTGCCTGGCAAACAGATCCGCGAAGGAATAGTCGTTGCCGATGGCGGTCAGGTCTCCGCCGTGCGAGGCCAGCGAGATCGCCGGGTAACCCCGGCGCTCGCGATCGAAGCGCGCCACAAACTCCGTGGTCAGATGCGAAGCATCTGCTGCACTTCCTCCGTTTCCGCAGGCCAGCAGCTTATGCCCTGAAAGGAAAGCCTCCGCGATAATCGCGGAGGCTGCTTCTACTTGCGCTTCCAGGCCAGCCAACTGCTGCAACACTGCCTGGGCATCGGCAATGTTCGTGGTCACGACCTGGCGGGCGCGTTCCTTCACTCGCTTAGACTCCGATGACGGCGCAGAGCTCTTTCACCGCATCCGCGCTCTTCTTCAGCCCAGCAGCCTCTTCCTTGGTGAGCTTGATCTCAATGATCTGTTCCAACCCCCGCTCACCCAACTTGCAGGGAACCCCCACGAACAGGCCGTGGATCCCATACTCGCCTTCCAGATAGGCGGCGCAAGGCAGAATCTTCTTCTTGTCTTTGAGGATGGCCTCGACCATCTCCACCGCTGCCGCCGAAGGAGCATAGTAGGCGCTGCCGGTCTTCAGATGCTTCACAATCTCGGCGCCGCCGTCGCGGGTTCTCTGCACCAGCCGGTCGACGGTTGCCGCGTCCATCAGCTCGGTGATCGGAATACCGGCTACGGTGGAATAGCGGGGTAACGGCACCATCGTGTCCCCGTGCCCACCGAGCACAAACGCGGTTACATTCTCCACCGACACCTTCAACTCCTCCGCAATAAAGGTGCGGAAGCGGGCCGAATCAAGGATGCCCGCCATGCCGATGACCCGCTCGCGGTTGAACTTCGCCAGCTTGAACGCCGCCTGCGCCATGGCGTCGAGCGGATTCGACACGATGATCAGAATGGCGTTCGGCGAGGCCGCCACTACCTTGCCCACCACCTCCGACATGATCTTATGGTTGGTGTGCAACAGGTCATCGCGGCTCATGCCCGGCTTGCGGGGGATGCCCGCAGTGATGACCACAATGTCGGAATTTGCTGTGTGGCTGTAGTCGTTGGTCCCCGTGATGTGCACGTCGCGCTTCTCAATCGGCATGGCTTCCAGCAGATCGAGACCCTTGCCCTGGGGAACGCCTTCCACCACGTCAATCAGCACGACGTCGGCCAGTTCCTTGGCCGCGATCCAGTGCGCCGCGGTCGCGCCTACGTTCCCTGCTCCTACAATGCTTACTTTCTTTCGCATATTTCTCCTAACCCATGTTCTCAATCATTCTGGTCGCGAATTCGCTGGTCTTCGCCTTGGTAGATCCAGGCATCTGCCGCTCAAAATCGTAGGTTACGTATTTTTGCTGGATGGTCTTCTCGAGCGAGTCCTCGATCAGCTTGGCCGCTTCCTTCCAACCCAGGAACTCAAACATCATCACGCCCGAAAGCATGACCGAGCCGGGGTTGATGACATCCTTGTCGGCGTATTTGGGAGCAGTGCCGTGCGTGGCTTCAAAGACCGCATAGCCGTCGCCGACATTGGCCCCCGGCGCAATGCCGAGTCCGCCCACCTGCGCCGCGCAGGCGTCGGAAATGTAGTCGCCATTGAGATTGGGGCAGGCCAGTACGCTGTAATCCTCAGGCCGGATGATGACCTGCTGAAAGATGGAATCGGCGATGCGGTCGTTGATCAACAGCTTCTTCTTCCATTGTCCGTTGCCGTGGGATTTGCCGATGGTTTCGATCACGTTCTTGACGCTCTTGTAGAGCTCGGCGCGGAAGTCATCGGAGCCGAAGGCGATGCCCGGCTCGATCAGTGCCGCATTTTCTTCGACCGTCAACTTGGGGTTGGCTTCGAGGTTGCCCAGGATCCAACTCTCGGTTTCTGTTACTGTTTGCCCGCGGAATTCCTGGGTCGCGACCTCGTAGCCCCACTCCCGGAAGGCGCCCTCGGTGAACTTCTGGATGTTTCCCTTGTGCACCAGGGTCAGCGACTTGCGTCCATTCTCAAGCGCGTACTTGATGGCGTAACGCACCAGGCGCTTGGTTCCGGTGATGGAGATGGGCTTGATGCCGACACCGGAGTCTTCGCGGATCTTCTTCTTGGTGCCCTTGAGCATGTCGTGGTTGAGGAAGTCGATTAGCTTCTTGACTTCCGGCGTGCCCTGCTTGAACTCGATGCCCGCGTAGACGTCTTCAGTGTTCTCACGGAAGATCACCACGCTGAGTTTTTCCGGGTGCTTTACCGGGCTGGGAACTCCCGTGTAGTACTTGATGGGCCGGACGCAGGTGTAAAGGTCCATAATTTGCCGCAAGGCCACATTAAGAGACCGGATTCCGCCGCCCACCGGGGTGGTCAGAGGTCCCTTGATCGATATCCGCAGATCGCGGGCCGCGTTGACCGAGTCGTCCGGGAGCCAGGTCTTGAATTGTGAGTAGGCCTTTTCGCCGGCGAAGATTTCAAACCACTTCACCGACCTTTTACCGCCATAGGCTTTCTCGACCGCAGCGTCGAACACCCGCTGCGAAGCGCGCCAAATGTCGCGGCCCGTGCCGTCGCCTTCAATGAACGGGATGATGGGATGGTCAGGAATGGTGTATTTGCCGTCGGCATATTGAATCACCTCGCCCCCCTGCGGCAAGGAAAGTCCGTTATAGCTTTTCTGCATGGATGCGTGTCTCCGAAAGCGGATGAGGTGGAAGCGAGAACGAATCCTCAGGCTACCACCTGGAGAATTGGAGTGGCAATCGGAGTAGTCTATCGATATGCGTCTTTGGGTTGCCGCGCTCGTGCTTATCCTGATGCCCGTTGTGCCTGTTTGGGGACAGCAGTATTCCGCCGATAAGCCGGTGGGGACTGCGGCCCAGGCTCCACCTGCGTTTCTTAAGAAAGCAGGGATTCGCCAGAATCTTGGGAATCCGCTCCCGCTGATCGATCGTTTTCTCGACTCAAACGGTACCGAACAGCCTCTGAGTGCTTATTTTGAGCATCGGCCTGTGGTGATGGCCCTGGTTTATTACAAATGCAAGATGCTGTGTCCCCAGGTTCTCAGCGGGTTAGCCAAGACCTTGCGCCAGGTGAATTTCACCCCTGGTAAAGATTATGACGTCGTGATTACCAGCATCGACCCAGCCGATACCCCGGCCGATGGTACGGCGGAGAAGGCGCATTTTCTGGATTCGCTCGGCGCGCCGAACGCCGGGTCTGCTGTACATTTTCTGACCGGGCACCAGGCTTCGATTACCGACCTTGCCGCCGCCACTGGCTTTAATTACGTGCGCGTGCCCGGGCCGGATGGAAAGATGGACCAGTTTGCCCATTCGAGTGTGATCATGATCGCCACTCCGGACGGGCGGATGTCGAAGTATCTTTTCGGGATTGATTACCAGCCGCGCGATGTCCGATTGGCGGTCATCCAGGCCAGCACGCATCATATCGGGACGGTCAGCGACCTGATCCTGCTGTATTGCTGCAATTACAGCCCCAGCGCCGGGAAATATACTGTTTCCATTTTGCGGGTCATGGGCCTGGCGGCGATGGGGTCGCTGTTTATGCTGGTTGCCATGATTTATGCCCTTTCGCGGAAGCCTAAGAGAACCCCCACCCACGCATAGCGTGCAACGAAAACCTTGGTCTCAAGACGGTTCTAGTCCGCTACCATGAGTTGGCCGGGGACAATGGGCCTGGTGCGGGGCAGCATCCCGAAGGCGGCTGCGGCGCCCACCCCACACAGGCATAGCACAAAGGCCGCTAGCTTTAGCTGATCGGTCGCCGGTGACCTGGGCAAGGTCTTCCACAACACCAGCAGGACGGTTTGCGAAATGACCGCGGCCCATACCGCCCCGTAGAAGTAGCGCCGCTCAATGCCCTCACCCTTGGTGGACCGCCCTACTCTGGGCAGTAAGCCGAGCAGGCCCAGCAGCAACACTACGGCGCAGAGAGGAAAATACGCTTGCAGATAGATCTGCTTCATCACCCACTTGCCGGTGACGACGGCAATCACCAATCCCGCCAGGTTGAGCAACGTGAACGTCAAGACGGCGTTCCACGCAAAGGTGTAGCAGACCTTGCGGTAAAAAGGATTGGGCTTGTCCTCGGTGAAGCGAAGAATGTACGGCCGCGGTTCTACACCAGGAAGCTGACCGAAATAGCCGGCTATGCCCGTTGCCGCCATCACCAGCAACAGCCACATCACATTTCTCCCGCTCCCGCCGTGGGCAAACAGATCGAAGGTCAGCGGCCCGGGAGCTAGAAAAAACACCCAGATCCATATCGGCCAGTGAGCCAGCCGGTAACGGACCTTGTTGCGTTCGCGCATCCTGCGAGCTTCCGCATATTCCACCTTGATTGGGTACGCCATCTCACTGCTATTGTGCATCTTTTTCCATCGATCAGGGGCTGTTCCGCATCCATTCATAGGTTTGTGTTAGGTTCGACTGGGAGGATTCCGCATTGGGCAAAAGCATGGTCCCGAAGCGTCTGTTTTTGACCAAAGGCGTCGGGAAACACAAGGAACGGTTGACGTCTTTCGAGATGGCTCTTCGAGACGCCGGCATCGCTGCCCAGAACCTGGTTCGGGTTTCTTCCATCTTTCCACCGCAATGCAAACTCATCACCCGTAAAGAAGGCCTGAAGTATCTCTCGCCCGGCGAGGTGGTCTTCGCCGTGGTCGCGGAAAACTCTACCCGTGAGCCCCATCGGCTGGTGGTTTCCAGTATCGGGGTCGCGATTCCTACAGATCGCAACACTTACGGTTACTTGAGCGAGCACCACAGCTTCGGCGAAGCCGAAGATCAAGCCGGCGAGTACGCAGAGGAACTGGCAGCAGAAATGCTCGCCACCACGCTGAACGTGGATTTCGATCCGGACAAGAGCTGGGACGAAAAGAAAGAGATTTATCGCATCTCCAATAAGATTGTCCGCACCACCAACGTCACCCAGTCGGCAATTGGCGATAAGCGCGGCCTTTGGACGACAGTCATTGCCGCCGCAATCCTGATATTTGAGTAAGAGAATGGAAGATAAAACGAATTACCGCGTTGGATTGGTGCAGATGTCGTGCTCGCCCGATCCTGACGCCAATCTGGATAAGGCCGCCGACCGGGTGCGCGAAGCTGCCCGCGGCGGAGCGAATATCGTCTGCCTGCCGGAGCTCTTTCGCGCGCAATATTTCTGCCAGCGGGAAGATCCCGAGCTCTTCGACCTGGCCGAGGCGATCCCCGGGCCCTCGACGGAGCGGCTGTCGGCCGTGGCCCGGGAAGAAAACGTGGTCCTCGTCGCTTCCCTGTTTGAGCGCCGCGCTGCCGGGCTTTACCACAACACGGTGGCGCTTCTGCAGAGCGACGGAACGCTGGGCGGTCTCTATCGCAAAATGCATATCCCGGACGATCCGCTCTACTACGAGAAGTTTTACTTCGCCCCAGGCGACCTTGGGTTCAAGGCCTTCGATACGTCCGTAGGGCCGGTAGGCGCGCTTATCTGTTGGGACCAGTGGTACCCGGAAGCAGCGCGCATCACCGCTCTGCGTGGAGCTAACCTGCTCTTTTATCCCACCGCCATCGGCTGGCATCCAGCGGAAAAAGATGAGTTTGGTGAGGCGCAGTATGATGCGTGGCAGACCATCCAACGGTCCCATGCCATCGCCAACGGCGTGTACGTCGCGTCCGTCAACCGCGTCGGCCATGAGCATGGGGACATCCGCGGCAATCGCGCTCCGGGCGTAGGACTTGAGTTTTGGGGAGGATCTTTTATTGCCGACCCCTTTGGCCGCGTGCTGGCCCAGGCGCCCCATGATCGCGAGGCTATCCTGATCGAGGAAGTGAATTTGAAGACCATCGAGGATACGCGCCGGAATTGGCCCTTCTTGCGGGACCGGCGCATCGATGCTTACCCGCCGATTTCGGCTCGCTTTCTCGACGATGTCCAGTGAATCCGTAACCCCGCGCAGCCTGGGCTATCGCATGCCGGCGGAGTGGGAGCCGCACGCTGCCACCTGGCTGGCGTGGCCTCACAACGCCGCTGACTGGCCGGGCAGATTTCATCCCATTCCTTGGGTGTATTGCGACATCATTCGCCACCTTACCTGGGTGGAGGATGTGCATCTGCTGGTCGAGGGTGCCGCCGCGGAAAAGCGCGCCCGCGCCCTGCTGACACGCACCGGCGCACAACTGGATCGGGTACGCTTCCACCAATGGCCCACCGACCGGGTGTGGATGCGCGATTCCGGACCCATTTTCGTGACTCGGCCCGAAGGTGTTGCGATCACCAACTGGCGTTTCAATGCATGGGCAAAGTATGACGACTGGCAATTCGACGATCAGCTTCCTTTACGGGCCAGCGAGCTGCTTCAACTGCCTAGTTTTACGCCGGAGTTTTCAGCTCATCGTGTGGTGCTGGAAGGCGGGAGCATTGACGTCAACGGTCATGGCACTCTGATCACCACGGAAGAATGCCTGCTGAGCCAGGTACAGCAGCGTAATCCGGGCCTCAGCCGCGAAGATCTGGAGCGCGTCTTCCACGATTATCTGGGCATCGACCAGGTGTTGTGGATGAACCGCGGCATCGCCGGAGACGATACCCATGGCCACGTCGACGACATCACCCGTTTCGTTGGTCCGCTGACGATCGTCACCGTCACGGAGCCGAATCCGGCGGACGAGAACCATCTGCCGCTGGCGGAGAATTTGGAGCGGCTGCACCACGCACGCAATCCGGATGGGCATCCGTATCACATCGTCGAGTTGCCAATGCCCGGTCCAGTCGTCTTTCACGGCCAGCGACTGCCGGCAAGCTATGCCAATTTCTATATTGCGAATGGGCTGGTGCTGGTTCCCACCTTCAATGATGTCAACGACCGTAAGGCGCTCAACCTGCTCGCCGAAGTGTTTCCTGACCGGCACGTGGTTGGTATCCACAGCGGGGATTTGGTCTGGGGGCTGGGGACGCTGCACTGCATGACCCAGCAGCAGCCGGCAGGATGACCGACGCGGAAGCACTGGCGCTGGCTCTCATCGAGGCGCGCGCGGCAGCCGGGGCGGGCGAAGTTCCGGTGGGCGCGGTGGTGGTCCAGAACGGAGTGGTCGTTGGCCGGGGACAAAATCGCGTGCTGCGGGATGTGGACCCCACCGCGCACGCAGAGATTGTCGCCATGCGCGAGGCAGCACGCACGCTAAGCAATTATCGGCTTACCGGGTGCGAGCTTTTTGTCACCCTGGAGCCCTGCGCCATGTGTGCCGGTGCCATGATCCACGCCCGGCTGGACCGGCTTATCTACGCCGCCGCCGACCCCAAAGCCGGTGCGGTCGGTTCGGTGCTGGAAGTGCTGAATCATCCCTCGCTCAATCACAAAATGGTGGTGACGAGCGGCGTGCTGGCGGAGGAAAGCGCAGAGTTGCTACGTTCCTTCTTTCGCGAGAGACGGACCTAAGCGAATGGGTCCTGGTATCACTGCTCTGTCCGAATAAACGAATCTGTCCGGGTACCACAACTCCGTCCGGGTACCACAACTCCGTCCGGGTACCACAACTCCGTCCGGGTACCACAACTCCATCCGGGTACCACAACTCCATCCGGGTACCACAACTCCATCCGGGTACCACAACTCCATCCGGGTACCACAACTCCATCCGGGTACCACAACTCCATCCGGATACCACAACTCCGTCCGGGTGCCCCATGTTCGCACCAGCGTACGAGGGCCGAAAACGACCGCTTTTTTTCGAACGCTTTCTCTATCGGAAGCAAAGGCTGTCGAGGGGCTTCGCCCATCTTCTTCGGCCCACGTACGCTGGTGCGAACATGGGGCACCCGGAAGGAGTTGTTACTCGGACAGAGCAGTGATACCAGGACGGAGTTGTGACGACGACAGACCCAGGTCTCAAAAGCGAGACCTGGGCCACCCACTCAAAGTAGTTCAAGGTGGGTTACTGAACTTTGCCCTGGGGACGCAGCTTGCGCAGCTCCTGCGCGCACTCCACTGCATTCAACACGGAAAGCTCGAGGTTGTCGGCCGAAGCCCACAGCCACAGCCGTCGAGACTGGGAAACACCCTCCTCATCAAACCTTACCCGGACCGAAACATCCTGATCTCCGATGGAATTGAGGTTCCCCGGTGCATCCACGTCACCCAGGATTAACTCCATGTGGGCCCCGGAGAGAGTGGCTTCGATCTGCTCCAGCGTCACCGGGCGCTCGTACTCCACCGCGATCGAGAAAGTGTGTCCATGGAACGCCGGCACATGAATCAGTTGCAGGGAAAGCTGTGGCAGCCGTCCGCCAGAAAGCAACGCATAGTGACGCCGGATGCGTGCTTCGCTGTCTGACAGGCTGATCTTGGCCCCTTCGCCGAATGCGCCCACCGTGTTGAACGCCACCTGGACGTCGTAAACCTGGGTAGGGATACTCTGAAACGAAAGCAGCGCCACCGTCTGCTGATGCAACTCATCGAGAGCCGCCTTACCATACTCTGACGCTGGTTCGAGTACAGTGGCTGATACGCTGCGGATGGCCCCCAGATGCTGCAGACGCTCCAGTAACAGAGCCAGCACCAACGCAGCCGGGTGGGCCGAAACAACGGCCGGCGTATGCAGATTGGGGGCAATGGCTACTGCCGCTTCGCCCATCGCCTCCTGCAGCCAGGGGGCGCACACCAGCACACCCGTTTCGCCTTCTAACCCGCCGGAGAGATCCACGACGCTGGAACCAGCTCGTTGCGCGGCTGGCCAATGGCGGCGAGTTAACTCCGCTGCCCCGGCGAAAAAGGTGAAATCGACGCGCTCAAACGAATCGGCGGTAATGGTTTGAATAAAGGTGATCTCGTCGCCAACCGCCTCCAGTTGTCCCAGGGCCTCCTGATCGTCCATCAGCAGGAACTCCGAAGGGGCAAAACTAGACTCGGAAAGTGCTTCGTTGAGCTGTTTGCCACGGATAGAAGCGGCGCCCACAATCGCAATGCGGTAAGGGGTGCTCATCGGTCAATCGGATGCGCGGGCGGATGCACGGGTGGTTGCCTGGGCGCGACCGGGGAAGACGGTCCAGGTACGCGCCGGTGGCGGCGCTGCCAGGAGTACGCCGCGCGGGCAAAGATGCCGGAAAACATATAAATAAATGCCGCCGCGAGCAGAACGTATTGGGAGAAGAAGACGGTAGCGTAAATCGCCAGCCCCATCAACACAATAAGCCGAAACGGATGCCGGTCGGCGAGGTTGATTTCTTTTCCACTCCAGAAGCGCCAGGTACTCACCATCAGCAGTCCAACGATGAAGACCAGAGTCATCCACATGATGGCGATGCGCCAGTTGGGCACCGGGGTTCCCGAGAAAAAGTGGACCACCGCAGCGATCACGCCCGCGGCCGCTTGAATGGGCATGCCGACAAAGTATTTGCGGTCCGGGCGGCCGGGATTGGTGGGCTTGATATTGATGCCGATGTTGAACCGCGCCAGGCGGCCGGCCCCGCAAAGCAAAAACAGAAAACAGACAAATGCGCCCCATTCCACGACATGCTGCCGCCGGACAGCATCCATGGCAGTGGGCAGTGCCTGAAAGCCCCAGGTGTAGGCGAGCAGGCTGGGAGCGACTCCGAAGGTAATGACGTCAGCCAGCGAATCAAGCTCCTTGCCAAACTCGCTGGTGGTTTTGGTCATTCGCGCGATACGCCCATCGAGCGCATCAAACGGGATCGCGAAGCCGATAGCCAAGGCGGCCCAGTTGAAATGCCGCGGCTCCTGCACCGAACCCTGCAGGCTTTGGGTGATGGCGTAGTAGCCGGCGGCGATATTGCCCGAGGTAAAAAGCGACGGAATGATGTACATGCCTCGACGCAACCGCACGCGCCGTTTGCGGTCCGGCGGTGCAGTCGGGTCAATCGGGTCGAGGGCATCGGTCTTCAAGCGAAGCTCTCCTCAAGAACATCGAGCGACGATTCGTCTTGAACAGGTCGGATATCGGCCAACACCGAGGCGCCACCCTTGACCCGGTGCCCTTTAGCGACCCGCACGTTTGCATGGCCGGGTAAGATAACGTTCACCCGGGAGCCAAACTTGATCAGCCCGACGCGCTGCCCGCGATCGACGGAATCCCCTTCTTTAAAGTTGAACACGATGCGGCGAGCAAGCGCCCCGGCAATCTGGCTGAAGGTCACACTGAACTCGTCGCCTTGCACGGTGATCACGTTCTGCTCGTTCTCAGCAGACTTGGGATCGAGGGCGTTGAGGAACTTGCCTTTTTGATAGCGAACCTCGCGTATGGTGCCGGCGATGGGCGAGCGGTTGACGTGAACATCAAAGACGCTGAGAAAAATACTCAAGCGGATGCGCTCTCCGGCCGGGGTTTGGATGCGGGCCACCTCGGTGATTTTTCCGTCCGCCGGCGAAACCACCAGGCCGGCCTCGGCCGGCACGGGACGCTGGGGATCGCGAAAGAACCACAAGAAGAAGCAGGCCAGCAGAACGGGAACAACAGCCCAGGCCCAACGCCCGGTTACCAGCAAGACCAGAACGGCAGCCGCAAGAAAGCCAAAACCATAGAAGTATCCGTCACGAACCATGTGTGCGCTGAAACCCTTGGAGAATTATAGAGGTACGGGAGCCTCGAGAAGCACGGCGTCTTCGACTGGTACCGAGTAGTAAGCACGACGGAACCCTACAGTCGAGAAGCCGTAGCGTTGATACAGAGCCAGGGCGGGGGCGTTCGATGTCCGCACCTCCAGCCGGACGATCGTGGCTCCGGCGTTGGCTGCCCAAGCCATGCAGGCTCCAACCAGCGCGGCGCCGATGCCTTGGCGGCGGTAGGCACGATCCACAAATACGCCTTCCAGTTCGGCTGCGGTTTCCTGCCGCAACCAGCTGGCTAGCGCAAAGCCAGAAAGATTGCCGTCGCTCAGCGCAACCAGCCCGCAGCGCTGCAGCGGGTCAAAAGGCTCAGCCAGCAAGATTCCTTCGTAGTCGGAGCGGATCCAGCGGGGGCCTTCCGAGGCGGCGGCAAGGGCCGGCACGCGATCGAGGTCCTCAGCGGACAGCGGGCGAATCAGGAAACTCACACCCCGGCCTTGGCTGCCCGCAACACCTCGGCGTCGGAGCGGCGGAGGTAATTTGCGTCCAGCGTCTCGGGGTCATCGAAGTCGCCCGCACGGAAGCGGCTCATGGCAAAACGGAGAGCCTCTGCAGCATCGGGAGGCTGCACGTAAATCGGCCCACAGAGAGCGAGGGCCGAACATGCGCTGCGAGAGGCATCATCCGCGCGGCTCTCATCGCAAACCAGCACCCCGGCGCCGGGTTGCGTAGCCACTGTCACCGTCTGCTCACCGGTCATGAGCCTTTCTCCCAGGTTGTTTCCGTTGCGGTATTCCCCCACATAGTATTCCCCGCGGCCGGCGTCCACTGCGGCCAGCACGTGAGGCAAGCCGCTGGCATGGGCCAGCACCGCCAGTCGGGAGACCGCGATGAGCGGAATGCCCGCACCCTCAGAAAGTCCCTTGGCAGTGCTCAGACCTACCCGGATGCCGGTGAAGCTGCCCGGCCCGTTCACCACCACAATGGCCTCGATATCGCTCAGTGTCACCTGCTGCTTCTGGAGCAGTGCGGCGATTTCAGGAATGAGACGTGCCGAATAAGTGCGCACCGCGAGTTCGGCAGAGGCGAGAATTTTGACGTCCTTGGTCTCAGCCACGCCAAGCGCCACGCTGGCGGTGTTTCCGCAGGTATTTAAGGATAGAAGCATGGGGGACTAAACAGCAGAAATCGGATCCTGGCAGATTTCCAGCAACAGACCATGGGAGTCTACCGGGTCTACCAGAAAGTGAAGGCGGCCGCCGGCGCCGATCTCAATCTCATCCGAGAGCAGGCGGATGCCCGCCTGCTTCATCTCTTCGAACGCGCCGGAAATGTCGTCGACATGGAGCGCCAGGTGGTTCAGACCTTCCTTCTTTCCTGATTCGATGAGACGCAGGCGGCTCTCTCCCACCGGGATCATTACGCTGCGTATGCCTTCGTCCTCGATTTTTTCTTCGAGCACCGTAAGACCGAGAGCCTCATACAAGCGCCGGGCCTGCTGTATGCTACTGACCACAATGCCCACGTGGTCGATGTTAGCCATCGTTGTCTCCTTGCCGTAGTAGTTGTTCCACCAGTTGCGGCACAAACTGGTAGGGATCCTGTTGCCGCCGCACCACCTGCCGGCTGATGGTCTGCAGGTCCTGGTCGCTGAGGCCATGTCCACGCAACGCGCGCAGCAGTTCGTGTCTCACCATTTCCATGATCCGTGTGCGCCAGTGCGCCTCTCTCCGGGTTAGGAGCCTTCCGTCCTCGGCCAGCCACGCCCGGAAGCGGTCAACTGCCTGCTCCAATTCTTCGATGCCGGCGCCAGTGGTGGCGATGGTTTTCACCACCGGCGGCACCCAGCTTCCGTGTTCCGCAGCCAGCGACTGCATGGATCGCACCTCTTTTTCCGCCCGGTCGGCGCCTTCGCGATCGCTTTTGTTGACTACGAAAATGTCGGCGATCTCCATAACGCCGGCCTTGATGCTCTGAATATCGTCGCCCATGCCCGGCATCAGCACCAAAATGGTGACGTCGGCCAGGCGCACGATGTCGATCTCATCCTGGCCCACGCCGACGGTCTCCAGCAGCAAGCGCTGCTTACCGCTGGCCTCGATCACCACGGCGACATCCGCTGAGGCGCGGGCGAGGCCGCCTAGCGAACCGCGGGTCGCCATGCTGCGCATGTAGAAGCCCGGATCAGAATCATGGTCCCGCATGCGGATCCGGTCGCCCAAGATAGCTCCACCGCTATAGGGGCTGGTGGGATCGACTGCGACTACGCCCACCGTTTCCTGCTGGGCACGGTAGCGCCGGGCCAGTCCGTCCACCAGGGTGCTCTTGCCGGCTCCGGGAGGTCCGGTGATGCCGATACGGAGTGCGTTGCCAGTGAGCGGGAAGCATCCGGAAAGGATTTGCCGGGCGGAGGGGGCGTCGTTTTCTACCAGCGAAACCGCCCGGGCCAGCGCGCGCACGTCTCCTTGGCGCAAATGCTCGATCAGCTGCGGTACATCCATTACCTGATCCTACTTATTCAAAATCTCCCGGGCGATGATCAGGCGTTGGATTTCGCTGGTCCCCTCACCTATGGTGCACAGCTTTACGTCGCGGTAGAACTTCTCCACCGGATAGTCCTTGATAAAGCCGTAGCCTCCGTGCAATTGCACTGCTTCATCGCACACCTTCACTGCTACTTCGCTGGCCATCAGCTTGGCCATCGAAGATTCGAGCGTGGTCTTTTGCCCCGCATCCTTCATCACCGCTGCACGCAAGGTAAGCAATCGCGCGGCGTCCAATCCGGTCGCCATATCGGCCAGTTTCCACTGTATCCCCTGAAACTCCGAAATGGCCTTGCCAAACTGATGGCGCTGCTTCACATACCGCCGCGCCGCGTCATAGGCGCCGCGCCCGATCCCCAACGACAAAGCAGCAATCGAAATTCGGCCACCGTCAAGGATACGCATGGAGTCGATAAACCCCTGCCCCTCCTCGCCCAGCAGATTTTCAGCCGGAATCTCACAGTCCTCGAAAATCAGCTCGGAAGTATCGCTGGCCCGAAGCCCCAGCTTGTTCTCCTTCTTGCCGGCGCGAAACCCGGGAGTTCCCTTCTCCACCACAAACGCCGAAAGACCACGGGTGCCCAGGCTTCTATCCGTAACCGCGATGATGACAGAAACATCGGCATAGTGCCCGTTGGTGATGAAGGTCTTATTCCCATTCAACACCCAGCTGTTACCGCGGCGAACGGCAGTGGTCCGGGCGCTTCCCGCGTCCGAGCCGGAACCCGGCTCCGTCAGACCCCAGGCACCCAACCATTTGCCGGAAGCAAGCAAGGGAATGTACTTACGCCTTTGCTCATCATTGCCGGCAACGAAAATATGGTTCGCACAGAGCGAGTTGTGCGAGGCCACGATGATCCCGATCGACCCATCGACCGCCGAAAGCTCCTCGACCGCAAGCGCGTAATCCACGTAGCCGAGGCCCGAGCCCCCAAGTTCCACCGGGAAGATGACGCCCATCAGGCCCATCTCGCCCAGCTTTTGCACCACTTCGAGGGGAAACTCGCTGGCTTCATCCCAGCGCATGACATTGGGAGCAATCTCGCGCGCCGCGAAATCACGGATTTCCTTGCGCAGCTGCTCCTGCTCGTCCGTCAGGACAAAGGAATGGTTGGGAACGGTATCGGCCACTTGAGGACTCATAGGTGAACCCGTAAGTTTAGCATTGTCGGGCTATCCGACGCTAAGCGCCTGATCTATAACACGCTGAGCGCTTGCTCAAGGTCTTCCAGCAGATCATCGGCATCTTCAATACCAACCGAGATGCGCACCATGCCGTCGGTGAGGCCAATGGCAGCGCGGCCTTCTTCGCCCAGCGCCGCATGGGTCATGGTTGCCGGATGCGAAATCAGCGTCTCCACCCCGCCCAGTGACTCACCGACCGTACAAATCTTAAGCCGGCGCAGCATCGAGTTAGCCCGCTCTAACGAACCGGTCTCGAAAGTAATAAGCGAACCAAAACCCGACATCTGCTTGCGCGCCAGCTCATATTGCGGGTGATGCGCCAGTCCGGGATACAAAACCAGCGGAATCTTTCGATGGCCGGCCAGGTAATTGGCCACCGCATGGCCATTCACTTCGTGCTGATTCATGCGCACCGCCAGCGTTTTGACCCCACGCAAAACCAGAAAGCACTCAAAGGGGGAAAGGATGCCCCCGGTGCATTTCTGCACAAACTCAAACGCTTCTTTCTGCTCCGCAGTTGTGGCCACCAAAACACCCCCCAGACCATCGCTGTGGCCATTGAGAAATTTAGTGGTGGAGTGCATCACGATATCCGCGCCAAACTCCAGCGGGCGCTGAAAATAGGGCGACATAAACGTGTTGTCGACGCTCAGGTCAATCCTCTGACCGGCCCTTTCATGACAAACATCCGCAATGGCGCGAATGTCGGTGATCTGCATCATGGGGTTGGTCGGGGTTTCAATATGCACCAGCCTGGTAGCCGGCTGGATAGCCCTGCGTACCTGCTCCGCATCCGTGGTGTCGACATAGCTGAAGCGAATGCCGTAATGAGCAATAATGCGGTCAAACAGCCGCGGAGTTCCTCCGTAGACATTGGACCCGCAGATCACATGGTCGCCCGACTTGAACATGGTGACCAGGGCCGCAATCGCCGCCATGCCGCTCGAAAAAACGTGCGCCGATGCACCCCCTTCGAGCGAAGCCAGGTTTTCTTCGAGCGCCGTACGCGTTGGATTCGACACCCGCGAATATTCGTATCCGCGATGCTTACCAATTTCCTCCTGCGCGTAAGTCGACGAGGCGTAAATGGGCACGTTGACGGCGCCGGTCAGGGGATCAGCAGGCTGGCCGTCGTGGATCGCCCTGGTCGCAAAGCCATGGCCGCTCAAAGGCCGCCCTCGAAGATGTTCTTCGACAGGTAGCGCTCGGCGGAGTCGGGAATGATGGTGGCCACCCGCTTCCCTTCTCCCAGCCGAGACGCAACCTGTACCGCTGCCGCCACCGCCGCGCCGCCACTGGACCCGGAAAGCAAGCCCTCTTCCGCCGCCAGCCGCTTGACCATAGCAAAGGCTTCCGGGTCGTGGATGGCCATGATCTCGTCGCAGCATTCGCGGTCAAACGTCCGCGGAATGAAGGAAACCCCGATGCCCTCAACCTTGTGATAGCCCGGCTCACCGCCCTGCAGCACGGAACCCTGGGTCTCTACGGCCACGGTAAGAATGTTTGGATTCTGTTCCTTGAGGAAACGCGCCACGCCGGAAAAGGTCCCACCCGTGCCAACGCCCCCGACGAAGGCATCCACCCGCCCCTCCATCTGTTCCCAAAGCTCGCGGGCGGTGGTGGCGTGGTGGTAGTCGGGATTGGCAACATTGTCGAATTGCAGGGCGGCAAAGCTGCCCGGGATTTCCGCTTCCATGGCGCGGCAGCGGCGTATCGCACCCGACATAGCCTCCGCTTCCGGTGTGCGGATGACGGTAGCGCCAAAGCCACGCATGAGGATACATTTCTCTTCCGCGTAGCCTTCGGGGACAAAGAGCACTACCTTGTAGCCGCGATGCACGCCGACCAGTGCGAGGCCAACGCCGGTATTGCCGGCGGTGGCTTCCAGGATGGTGGCGCCCGGCTGCAACAAACCACGGCGCTCCGCGTCCAGGATCATGCCCAGCGCCGCCCGGTCCTTGACGCTGCCACCGGGGTTATAGGTTTCCAGTTTGGCGTAAAGAGAGGCCGCCCCAGCGGGGACGACCCGGTGAAGGTGAAGCATGGGGGTGGACCCCATCAACTCCGTCACATCTTCAGCAATATGCAGCGTGCGCGCTGCAACCTCACGAGTAGAAAGGGTCATAGGCCAACTGACTAGTGTAGCAGCCGGTATGGAGAGAACCGCAGGTCCCTCCACTACGCTCCTTCGGAGTTCCGGTCGGGATGACAATTCTGTTGCAGGGGTCACTACTGTTCCGTCGCAACTGTTCCGGCCTCTACAGAATTGTCATCCCTACCGGAGCTCCGAAGGAGCGTAGTGGAGGGACCTGCGGTTCTCTCGCTCAATTGGATGCGGCCTGAGACCCATTGTGGGGAGCGGCTTGCGCCTTCTTTAAATTCGGGTAGTAGCCGGTTTTGGTGCGGACCACCAGCTTGCCGTAGCCTTTCGCGTGTACATCCACGTGGACCGCACGGAAGCCTCCCTGACTGATTGGCTTGGTGGAGTGATAGCCAATGGTGTATTGCTCGCGGATGTCGCGCGCCACCTCTTCGGCGATCTCGTCCACCTGATTTAGATTCTTGGGGAAGAAGGCTATCCCACCCGTCTCATTGGCCAGCATCTCGAGCGCCCGTTTGGCACGACGGGCCTCGCGGCCGCCGCCAGTGTCGTCATACAGCAGGCCTATTGCATACACAATGGGCCCTTGTAGGTCCTGAATGCGGCGGACTGTTTCCTCGAGTGTCGTGCTGGAAGCGTTGTCTTCTCCGTCGGTGATGACCAGCAAAACCTGCTTGGGGCGCTTGGAGTTCCTGGTGAGGTAATCTGCGGAGGCCATGATGGCGTCGTACAGGGCCGTACCGCCTTTGGAATCAATGTGCGAGAGGCCATCGCGCAGCTTGGCGATGTTGGAGGTGAAATCCTGATCGATGTACGCCTCATCGGAAAAATTCACTACGAAGCTCTCATCCTGAGTATTGGAGTGCTGCACCAGATCGAGGGCAGACGTATTCACCGCCTGCCGCTTGGTGCGCATCGAGCCCGAGTTGTCGACCAGAATGCCGAGCGATATGGGGATGTCCTGATGCTGAAACGAGGTAATGGTTTGCGCCACGCCATCTTCTAAGACCTTGAAGTCGTCCTTGGCCAGAGTGGTCACCATGTGCTGTTTATCGTCGAGAACGGTGGCGTTCAGCACCACCTCATCGACATTGCGCTGGAGCGTATATTTCCCGTTGTCGCGCCCAATGGTGGCGGCGTTTTGGTTGGGCTGGGGCACGTTGGCCTCTCCGTCAGGCGAGGCCACTGGATCACGGTCGACATTCAAAGGACGCTGTTTTTCCGGCTGAAGGGGAGTAGACTCCGCCACTTGCGCCACGGCAAGGCCCGGCAAGCTGCACAGCAGGGAAATCGACAGGAGGAAAGGCCATTTACTGCAAAGGCGCATAGTATCCGGTACGGGCATGAACGGTAAGCTGGGGCAGCCCCTCGGGCGGAACCAGCTTTACCTTCAATTTACGCCACTTCCCGTCCCGTTTGAGATCGTCTGATCTATACCCTAGTACATATTGGTTACGTAACTCGGCGCTGATCTTGGTGGCGATGTCGGCCATGTCGGCCAGATCGTCGACGCGAAAGAGCTGTCCGCCGGTCTCCTCGCTCACATCGTGTAGCAGAATGGGCCCCAATTGCTCTTCCCGGGTAGGCGCGTACTGATCGAAGATGCCAATGGAGTAAATCTGTACGTCGGATTCGCGCACCACCGAACGCACTTCACTCTCGGTATAGCGGCTGCGGTTGTCGCCCCCGTCAGAGACCACCAGCAGCGCCTTGCGCTCATTTTTGGCCTGCTTCATCTTGTTCAACCCAAAATAAATGGCGTCCAGCAACGCGGTCCTGTGCCCGGGTTTTACGGTCAGCAGGCGAGCCTCAATGTTGTCGATGTTGTTGGTGAAATCGGTAATCAGCTCGGGCCGGTCGTTGAAGCCGATGACAAAGAACTCATCCTGCGGATTGGCGGTGCGCAGAAATTCCAAAATCGAGTTCCGGGCACGGTTGATCTTGTCCGTCATACTGCCGCTCAGATCAAAGATGATCCCAATCGAGACCGGCGCATCCTCAGAAGAGAAGCTCTTGAGCTTCTGCAAAGCATTGTTTTCGTAGACGAAAAAGTCCTGCCGCTCCAGCCCCGTAACCAGACGATTCAGTGGGTCGGTGACCGTGACCGGCACCAGGACCAGGTTTACGTCCACCCGCATGCGCTCGTTAGGCCGCGCGCTGAGCGCCTTCTTACCTTCCAGCGGGGCCGGAACTTTTGTCTCTGGCTTGGCGTCTGGCGTTTTGCCGTCGATAGGCGCCGCAGGAGCCGGCGGCGGAGGTTGCACATGAACGTCATTCAGGGGATCTTGAGCCCAGCAGACCTGAGAGAGCGCGAGCCCAAGCAAAAGGCCCAGTGCAATGGCAGCAGACTTCACCGTCATCCAGCCGCCCAGCCTCATCCCCATTCTGCGCTCGATCGTGAGCGCCATAGTCCCAGCCCCCGTGTCCCAGTTCCTGTGTGCAGGATGGTAGCACGTTCACTTTGACCCTGGATTCCCATAATCGTTTGCGGGTTTCCTATGACTATCTCGCTATGGGTGTTGCTTCCTATGGGACGGGAGCGTCATCCCGCGCCGGCGAGGCTCTTCCCGTCAGGTACAATCTGGCAGGTATAAGAGAGCAAAGCAATTGGCAGCGCGGCTGTGGTTGCCGATGTCTGGAGCTGGAACCCCGAAGCATGGCCCGAATTTATCCCTTCCGCGCGTTGCGTTATAACCCCAGCATGGTACGCGTAGAAGACGTCGTAACCCAGCCTTACGACAAGATTACTCCCGCCATGCAACAGGCTTACTACCAGCGCAGCATCTACAATCTGGTCCGCATCATCCTCGGCTTACCCGAGCTTTTTGACGAGCCGGGAAGCAATGACGTCTACACTCGGGCCGCCCGCGACTTTGCTGACTGGCGCCGGATGGGCATCCTGGCCCAGGAAAAGGACGCTTGCATCTTCGCCTATTCCCAGCGTTTTACCGTGTCCGGCGGGGACGGAGAGATTCACGAGCGGCGCGCTTTTATCGCCCTGGGCGAACTATGCGATTACGGCCAGCAGGTGGTCTTTCGTCACGAACAAACGCTTTCCCGGCCTAAGTCCGATCGCCTCAACCTGCTGCGCGCTACCCGGGCGCACTTCGGCCAGATCTTCATGCTCTATTCGGATCCGGCTCTGACCGCGGAAAAAATCCTGTTTTCCGGAAAGACCGCACCGGAGATCGAGGTAACCGACGAGTACGGAGTGACCCATCGGGTGTGGAAGGTCAGCGATATGAGCACCATCAACATCCTCCTGGGGGCGATGGAGGATAAAAAGCTGATCATCGCCGACGGTCACCACCGCTATGAGACGGCCCTCAAGTACTCCCTCGAGCATGCCCCACCGAGCGTCGCCCGGACAGAGAGGAACCTGGCCAACACCACCCCCCAGCCTCATTACCCGGAGGCCGCCGTCATGATGACCTTCGTCAACATGGATTCGGCCGGCATCACCATTCTGCCCACCCATCGCGTGGTTTTTGGGCTGAAGGATTTTTCTCCGGCAACGTTCCTGGAGCAGGCTAAGGAGTTTTACCACGTCCAGTCCGTGACGGCGGAAGATGCGCTGGCCCTGACCAGGCTGCTGGCTCGCCAGACAGGGACGGCCTTTGTGGCCATAACCCGGCTGGGCTATCACCTGCTCAAGGCCAAACCGGAAGCGGTGGCCCAGGCGCTGGCCAGGCTTCCCGAGCGGCAGCGGAAGCTGGATCTGACCCAGCTGCATTCTCTCGTCCTGGAACAATTGTTGGGCATTACCCCGGAGGCGATCCGCGAGCAACAGAACCTGCGTTACGTGCGCGACGCCGGCGAAGCGATGGAGCAGGTCTCACGGAGAGAAGCGGACGTGGCTTTCCTGACCAATCCCATCACCCTGGGTCAGTTGCGTGAAGTTGCCTTCGCGGGCGATGTCATGCCCCAGAAGTCCACAGACTTCTATCCCAAACTCCTCAGCGGTCTTGCCATCTATGCGTTGGATTGAGCGGGGGCAAGCCCTCCTCGCGATCGCGCTTTTTCTGGTGCCTTGGCCGGCCGGCGCTCAGTCAACCTCGAATGCTCCGGCGTCGGCCCCTGCGGCGGTTCGCCCAACGCCTCGCTTTGCGGTGGTGATTGACGCGGCTCATGGGGGCTCGGATACGGGCGCGCGATTGTCTGACCGGCTGCTGGAAAAAGACCTTGCGCTGACGTTGTCGGTTCGTTTGCGCTCCACCTTGGCGGCGCACGGCATTTACGTGGTCACGACCCGGGAATCGGATAGTACCCTGCCGGCGTTAAACCGGGCCGAGACGGCTAACCATGTGGGCGGCGCTGCCTGCATCAGTCTGCACGCCACCACCAGCGGCAGCGGCGTGCATCTGTTTACTGCTTCGTTGACGCCCGTTCCGGTCACCCGTTTTCTGCCCTGGGATACGGCCCAGGGCGCGTATGCCGAGCAGAGTTTGCGGTTATCCTCGGAATTGGATTCCGCCATGACCCGCGCGGAGATTCCAGTGACCCTGGGCCGCACCGCTCTGCTGCCACTCGACAGCTTCACCTGCCCGGCGGTGGTGGTGGAGTTCGCGCCCTTGTACGGTTCCGGCAGAGTGACCGCGCTCTCCGACCCTGGATACCAGGACAGGATCGTAGCCGCCCTGGCCGCGGCCGTCGAACAATGGCAGCGCGATTGGAGACAGCAGCCATGATCTCCCGCGGGCAGCGCATTTTGTTCTGGATTCTGCTGGGCAGCTCGGTGCTCATGGCGGTGGTCCTGCTGCGCATGCGGGAGAGGGCCATGGACCGCCTGCTCGCATCCGCTGAGACCAGCCCGCTCAACCCTCCGGCCGGAAGACCAGTGCAGAGTGTAACTCTCATGGTTGCCAATGATATGGACGGGTCGATTCAAACCGCCTATCAGAATCTGGCGTTGCCGCTGGATGCCAATGCGAGAGCGCACGTCATTCTGCAGCATTTGATTGTTCAGTATGCACGGCCAGGTTCCAAGCACCCGATTGCCACCAACAAGGGGGTGAACGAAATCTTCTTCATGACCCTCCCCCTGGATGCCAACCAGGTGGTCCCGGGGACGGTCGCCGTGGTCGATCTGAGCGGATCGTTTGTCGACGCCCACCCTTCCGGCATCGAACCGGAGACGCTCACCCTGCTTTCGATCATCGGCACTCTGCATGCCAACTTTCCCCAGGTCGCGCAGGTTCGTTTTCTGGTGGATGGCCAACCACGCGATACCCTTGCCGGCCATGCCGATCTAACCCGGGTGTATCTCGCTTCCGATGCTCCTGGAGTGAAACATCTGTGAAGATCGGCGTATTCGACTCCGGGTTCGGGGGGCTGACCGTGCTGCGGGCGCTGTTGCCTTTGCTGCCGGGAGCGGAGTTCCTCTACCTGGGTGACACGGCGCGGCTGCCCTATGGGTCGAAATCCCGCTCCACCATCGTGCGCTATGCGCTTTCCAGCACCCGCTTTCTGCTCGATCAGGGTGCGGAGTTTTTGGTCATCGCCTGCAACACTGCCAGCGCGCTGGCTCTGAAAGAGATTCGCGCGTCCACTCAAGTGCCGGTTCTGGGCGTGATTGAGACTGGAGCCGACGAGGCAGCCGCCTCGTCGAAGACGCGGGAGATCCTGGTGATTGGCACCGACGCAACCATTGCCAGCCATGCTTACGCCGGGGCGTGCCGAGAGCGAGGCCTGCGTGCGCTCGAGAAAGCCTGCCCCCTGCTGGTGCCGCTGGTGGAAGAAGGCTGGGTCGATCATCCGGTTACGGCCGAAGTGATCAGGATTTACCTGACTGAATTATTGCAGCAGGCGCAGGAAGCAGAACTCGATCCGGACACGTTGGTGTTGGGTTGCACCCATTACCCGCTGCTGCGCCCGATGATGGAAGCAGCGGTTGCACCGGCGATCCGGGTGATCGATTCGGCCCAGGCGACCGCCACCCAGGCGGCCCGGATGTTGGGCGGTCATCCCGCTCTGTCCAGGAAACCAGATCGCCCCAGCAGGTGCCGCTTCTTCGCTACTGATTCAGTGACCAAGTTCGGAAGGCTGGGTGCCCGGTTTCTCGGCAGCGCCATCCACGAGGTGGAACTGGTCGACCTGGGTGGCTGATATATCCTAACCAGATGATAAATCTCAAAGGTCAGACGGCAGTGGTGTTCGGCCTGGCCAATAAGCGCAGTATCGCCTGGGCCATCGCGCAAAAGCTTTCCGCGGGCGGGGCGCAGATTGCTATTTGCTACCAGAACGAACGCCTTCGGGCGGAAGCGGAAGCCCTTGCTGGGGAGCTGCCGGATTCTGCTGTTTTCCAGTGCGACGTTTCGAGCGACGAAGAGATCGACCAGGTCTTTGCGCAGCTGAAGGAGCGTTACGGGAAACTTCACATCCTGGTGCACTCGGTTGCCTTTGCTCCTGCGGAAGCGCTGCAAAATGATTTTGTGTTGACCACCCGCGACGCCTTCCGCGTCGCTCACGAGATCAGCGTGTATTCGCTGATTGCCCTGAGCCGGGGGGCTGCTCCGCTGATGACCGATGGCGGCAGCATCATGACTCTCACTTACTATGGGTCGCAGAAGGTGGTGCCGCGTTACAACGTGATGGGTGTTGCCAAGGCGGCGCTCGAAGCCACGGTGCGCTATCTCGCTGCCGATCTTGGGGGGCAAAAGATCCGGGTGAATGCTATCTCCGCCGGTCCCATCAAGACCCTCGCCGCGCGCGGCATTGGTGGGCTTAGTGAAATGCTCAAGGTGCATGCCGCACGAGCGCCTCTTCATCGGAATATCGAGCCTGCTGAGGTGGGCAATGCGGCGTTGTTTCTGGCGTCTGATCTTTCGTCGGGAGTCAGCGGCGAGGTTCTGTATGTGGATTGCGGGTACAACGTTGTGGCTTTTGCCAGCGCTGAGTTGGAGCACATGAAAGGCTGAGTCGGGGATCTGTGGTGGGGTTCCCGGCATAACCCTTCACTTTCTTGCCCGGCCGCACTCTACGATCCTTTAAAGTGAAGGTGGTTTGACGGAAAGCTGTTTTTGAGCTGCTTTTGTTGCGAGCCTGTCACAGCGGTTATTGTCGGGATGATCCGCATGCCCTTTCACCCATTCAAGGGTGATTGCGTGTTTGCTCTTAAGGGCGTCGAGTTGTTCCCAAAGGTCGCGATTCTTAACCGGCTGTGTGCCAGGGAGTCCCTGGACCTTCCTAACCCAGGATCGCTCCTTCCACCGTTCAAGCCACTCCGTCAAGCCCTGCTTGACATACTTGGAGTCCGTCGTCACCAAAACGGCGCATGGTTCTTTTAAAGCGCTGAGTCCGGCGATTACCGCCTTCAGTTCCATGCGATTGTTGGTTGTCTTTGGCTCGCTCCCATAAAGCTCCTTCTTGTGTTCTCCATGTCGCAGGATGCAAGCCCAGCCACCTGGACCTGGGTTGCCGATGCAGGCGCCATCGGTGATGAGAGTGACTTTCTTCGGCATCTGCCTGTGCCTTTCAGGGCAAATAAGGATATGCAAGAATCCACAGTATGCCATCAAGCAAAAAAGAAAATCGACCGTCGGCATAAAGGGAACCGGATCTCAGCCCAGAAACCAGTCCCGTCAGGGACGACAGAAAGTAGCTCAGGACGCAGTCCTGGGAACCGGATCTCAGCCCAGAAACCAGTCCCGTCAGGGACGACAGAAAGTAGCCCAGGACGCAGTCCTGGGAACCGGATCTCAGCCCAGAAACCAGTCCCGTCAGGGACGACAGAAAGTAGCTCAGGACGCAGTCCTGGGAACCGGCTCAGCCCAGAAACCAGTCCCGTCAGGGACGACAGAAAGTAGCCCAGGACGCAGTCCTGGGAACCGGATCTCAGCCCAGAAACCAGTCCCGTCAGGGACGACTGAAAGTAGCCCAGGACGCAGTCCTGGGAACCGGATCTCAGCTCAGAAACCAGTCCCGTCAGGGACGACTGAAAGTAGCCCAGGACGCAGTCCTGGGAACCGGATCGCAGCCCAGAAACCAGTCCCGTCAGGGACGACAGAAAGTAGCCCAGGACGCAGTCCTGGGAACCGGATCTCAGCTCAGAAACCAGTTCCGTCAGGGACGACAGAAAGTAGCCCAGGACGCAGTCCTGGGAACCGGATCTCAGCTCAGAAACCAGTCCCGTCAGGGACGACAGAAAGTAGCCCAGGACGCAGTCCTGGGAACCGGATCTCA
>Ga0302325_10003911_pt1 | contig 34744 bp, 32 predicted proteins | sample Palsa_T0_2_FD_201948 | JGI IMG/M metagenome (GOLD analysis project Ga0302325, IMG submission 201948) | Peat permafrost microbial communities from Stordalen Mire near Abisko, Sweden - Palsa_T0_2 | ecosystem: Environmental > Terrestrial > Soil > Palsa > Peat permafrost | place: Sweden: Abisko...
CGACGATGGTCTGCTGCGAGTGACTCGCGGCGACGTACCCGACCACGCCACCGACCAGGCCGGCCAGCACCGCGGTGACGATCACCACGAGCAGCCAGTTCCTCGCCGTCAGGGTGTGGGTGACCCGGGCTGGAGTGGTGAGAACCGGATTGGCCGGGACGAAGTAGCCCGGCGGCACCACGGGTCGTCCCCACTGTTGGGCGCCCGGGTAGCCGGCCGGTTGGGACCAGGGAGGCGGGGGCGGTGCGGCGGCCGGGGGCGGGGCGCTCCACTGCTGGCCGTGCTGATGCTGGAGAGGTCGCGGCGGCGCGGACTGTTGCTGGGGCGAGCCCCATTGCGGCGGGGGCGGCGGTGGGGGTGGCCCCTGGCTCGGCGGGTGCCACTGGGGGGCGGGCGGCGGGGACGGTTGGGCCGGCGGGGGCGGGGGCAGGGGGCCCGGCGGCGACTGGGTTGGCCCGCCCCAATGAGGAGGGGGGTCCGGTGGCTCCGGGGGCGTCTGAACGGCGGCACCGGGCCGTTGTTCCCAGCCCGGCGGGGCGGGGGGCGTGTCGGGAGCGGGGTCCCGGGGCGGCGTCGGAGGGACGTTGCTCAAGTGGGCGAGCGCCCCGCGAACGGCCCGTCGGGGGCGAGCTCGAACGGCCGGTCCGGCATCCGAACCCCGCTATGCTCGCCGCGAGGTGGAACGTTCCATGGACACCGAATGGATGGCCGAAGGCAAGTGCCGAGAGGTGCCGCCGGCGCTCTTCTTCCCGAGTGACGGCCTCGGTGTCCAGGCCGCCCAGCGGATCTGCGCCGACTGTCCGGTAGCCGATGCATGCTTAGAGTATGCCCTGGCCAACCGGATCGATCATGGCGTGTGGGGTGGTCGTTCGGAGCGGGAGCGTCGCCGAATCCTCCGGGCCCGTCGTTCGATTCGCGTCATCGCCGCCCGCTAACCCCCCTCTCATCTCGGCACCCTGAATCCGCACCATGAGCGCGCGCGTCCTCGCGTCGGCGGTGAACGTGAGCGAGGGAAGGGAAGCCCCGACGGTTGACCGGATCGCCTCCGCGTGCGGCGACCTCCTGCTCGACGTCCATCGCGACGCCGATCACAACCGAAGCGTGCTCACGCTGGCCGGCGCGCCGGACGAGCTCTTGGACTCGGTCCAGTCGCTGGTCCAGGTGGCCGTGGACACGCTCGACCTCACCGACCACACCGGGGTGCACCCCCGTTTCGGGGTGGTCGACGTGGTGCCCTTCACCCTGGTCGGATCGACCGAACTGGCGGTGGCGATCGAGGCCCGCGACCGGCTGGCCATCTGGGCCGGGGCGGTGCTCGGGGTGCCGTGCTTCCTCTATGGACCGATGCCCGACGGAGGCTCCCGATCGTTACCCGCGGTGCGCCGGGGGGCCTTCACCACCCTGCGGCCCGACACCGGCCCGGACCGGCCGCACGCCAGCGGCGGGGCGATGGCGGTCGGGGCCCGCGGTCCGCTGGTGGCCTACAACCTGTGGGTCACCGGCTTGACGCCCGCCGAGACCCGGGCCGTGGCGGCGAAGGTGCGGGGCGGGTCGCTACGGGCCCTCGGGCTGGTGGTGGGCGAGTTCACCCAGGTGTCGTGCAACCTGGTCGACCCCGACAGCCTCGGACCGGCCGAGGCCTACGACAGGGTGGCCACCGCGTTGCCCCAGGGGGCCCGCATCGTCAGGGCCGAACTGGTCGGCTTGGTGCCTTCGTCGGTCCTCACGCGGACGGCCGAAGACCGCTGGCCCGAGTTGGGCCTGTCGGCCGCCGACGCCCTCGAGGCGCGGCTGGCCGATCGGGCGCTCAGGAAACTTCGGTCATAGCGGCCCGGCGCTGGAGCGCCCGGGCCCGGCGCAGCCGGCGGCGTTCCCGCTCGCTCATGCCACCCCAGATGCCGAACTTCTCACCATTGGCCAAGGCGTACTCGAGACAGTCCTCCCGGACCACGCATCCCCGGCACACTTCCTTGGCTTCCCTGGTCGACGCCCCGCGCTCGGGGAAGAAGAGGTCGGGATCAACGCCCATGCAGTTGGCCTGTGCCTGCCAGCTGCGATCGAGACGTCCATAGAGCACTGCGGCTAAGTCCACCGGTCGGCCTCCCCTCACTGTAAGTGGCACCGATGTAACTACAACCATGTGATCTTCCCCTATCCGACCAAGGAATGCAAGAGGGAGAATTCTCACACTTCGCGGTCGATTACGCCAGCGTAAACCCGATTTTCCCACTGAGAGTGGCGAAAATGGCAAGAAACCGGCAGAAAGGGACCTTGGGCCGGCCAAACGGGGGCTCGGCGGCCTCCGACGATGCGCGAAAAAGAGTCGCTGGGGCCCGGGCTCGGGCCCGGGCGGCGGGGGTCAGCCGGCGGGACGCAGGTAGCGCCGGTGACGCAGGAAGTCCACCAGCACGTAGCCGCCCAGGGCATCGGGCGTCGTGTAGAAGGTGCGCCCGCCGTTCACCCGGGCGATCTGCTCGACGAACGGGTAGTGGGTGCGCTCCAGGTCGAGGGCGAAAGTGTTGATGGTGATGCCGGCCCGGGTGGTCCGGATGACCTCGGCCATCGTGCGGTGCAACGTCTCTTGGACCGGCGGGTAGTTGAACCACACCTCGCCGGCGTCGTCGATGTGCGCGGTCGGCTCCCCGTCGGTGACCACGATGATCTGCTTGGTCCCGTACTGGTGGGCCAGCATGCGGCGGGCCAGCGCCAGCGCGTGCTGCAGGTTGGTGCCGTAGACGTAGTCCCACATGGCCGTCGGCAGGTCCTCGGCCTTGATCTCCCGGGCCACCTCGGAGAACCCGACGATGCCCAGGTAGTCGCGCGGGAACCGGGTCGAGATCAGCGTCTGGAGGGCCATCGCCATCTTCTTGGCCGGGACGAAGTTGTCCCGCATCGGCATCGACATGGAGAGGTCGACCAGCAGGACGGTGGCCGACCGGGTCAGGGCCTCGGTCTCGACGACCTCGAAGTCCTCGGCCAGCAGGCGCACCGGCACCCCCGACCCGCCACGGCGCACCGCGTTGTGCACGGTCGCCGAAAGGTGGAGGTTGAGGGGGTCGCCGTACTCGTAGGGCTTGGTTGTCTCCTCGCGGTCGTGCCCGCCCCCGGTGGTGGCCGACTGGTGATCGCCGATCCGTTCCCGTTGCATCTGGGAGAACAGGTCGCTCAGCGCGCGCTGGCCCAGCCGGCGGACCCCCTTTGGCGTGAGCTCGGTCCGGCCGCCCTTCTGCTCGATCAGGCCGTTCTCGGCCAGGGTCTTGGACAGGCGGGCCAGCCGCTCGAGCGAACGAGCGGCGTCGTCGCCGAGCTGGCGCCGCACCTGGTCGATGTCGACCTCGTCGAGTGCGTTGGGCGAGGAGGCCGAGGCGAAGAGCTCCTCCATCCGGTCGAGGTCGCCGAGCTGGCTGGCCGCGTCGGTGGCGTCGCCGAAGCCCATGGGGTTCTGGCCGCGGAAGCGGTAGGACTGGCCCCAGCCCGCCCCCGGCACCGCTTGGCGCAGGTTGCCGGCCAGCCGCTCCATCTGCCAGCGCAGGTCCATGTCCTCGAGGAGGGAGTTGGCCAACGACTGGAGCTGCTCGCGTTGTTCTGGGGACAGGGAGCGCCACATCGCCTCGGCGGCCGCCATCCGCTCGGCCAGCTGCTCGAGCAGCTCATCGAGGGTGGACGGGTTGCCCGGGAACATGTCGCCGTACTGCTCCATGAACTGCTCGAAGGTCGGGTCGAGCTCCTCGCCCCGGGCCCGCTGCTCGAGCATGGTGTTGAGGGCGTCCATGGCGGCGCGCATGTGGGCCAGCTGCTCGGGGTCGGCCGACGACAGGGCCTCGGACATGCCCTCGAAGTAGGTCTTGGCGACCTGCTCACGGAGCTCTTCCATCAGCTCCTCGAAGCGCTCCCGGGCCTCCGAGGAGACGAAGTCGTGATGCTGGAGACCCTGGACCTTGCCCGCCAGGTCCTGGGGCAAGAGGTCGAGCGACATCCGGCGCTCGGTCGCCACGTCCGAGGTCACCTCGGCCCGGCGCTCGTCGCCGGAATCCTTGGCCTCCTGCTCCAGCGCGTCGATGGCGGCCCGCTCCTGGTCGACCACCTCGTCGAGGGCCTTGGCGATCCGGTCCATCTCGGCATTGGGGCTGCCCTGCTTCAGCAGCTCCTCGCGCCGCTTGCGCATCCGCTCGATCATCTCGCGCATGCCCATGATGCGTTCGCCGTCCCGGGTCCGCATCCCGCTGCGCATGAGGCGGCGCAGCGCGTCGTTCAGGTCCCCACCCGACAGCAGGTCGTCGGTGAGCTCGGCCAACAGGTCATCGGGGTCGAGGTCGCCCCACTGCTGGGTGCCGTCCCAGTCGGTGTAGTCGTAGCGGGCCGTCATGAGCCGTCGTTCACCTACGCCGACGGTACAGCGCCCGGGCGCCCGAGGCGTCCTTATTGAGCCGCTTGGTCAGATGCAGCCCCTCCAAGAGGAACTCGAGCGCGGCGGCCATGAGCGCCGGCGACTCGCCGGCGTCGGGGCCGGCCAGGGCCCGGGTGGGCGGCTCCAGGGCCGGCATGTCGGCCAGCACGGCCAGGTAGTCGGCCGAGGCCAGGTCGTCGCCGGTGTGAACCACCGACCCCTCGCCGAAGGATCCCACCACGGCGCCGGGGTCCTCCAGGGTGACCCGGCGACGGAACACCGAGAGCACCGCCGCCGCGGCCAGCTGGGCCACCACCTCGTCCTCCCGGCCCTCCTCGAGCGCCTCGACCTCGATCTTGCCCTGGGTCGACGGGAGCAGCGCGGCCAGGTCGCTCACCCTCGGGACGACGACCGTCTCGCCGGTGCGCAGCGCCCGGCGCAGCGCGTTGGCCACCAGGGTCTCGTAGTTGGCGATGGTCAGGCGGACCGAGACCCCGCTTCGTTGGTTGAGATGCGGGCTCCGCCGGGCCAACTGGCTCATCTCGGCCAACACCTCTTGCATGTAGGCGGGCACGATGACCGGTGTCCCCTCGGGAAGCACGGCCTCGGCGCACATGATGGCCACCTCGGTGCGGGTCTCTTCGGGGTAATGGGTGCGGACCTGGGCGCCGAAGCGGTCCTTCAGCGGGGTGATGATCCGGCCTCGGTTGGTGTAGTCCTCCGGGTTGGCCGTGGCCACCAGCATCACGTCGAGGGGCAGCCGGACCCGGTGGCCGCGGATCTGCACGTCGCGCTCTTCGAGCACGTTCAACAGGCCGACCTGGATCCGCTCGGACAGGTCGGGCAGCTCGTTGATGGCGAAGATGCCCCGGTTGACCCGCGGGACGAGGCCGTAGTGGAGGGTCAGCTCGTCGGAGAGATACCGACCTTCGGCCACCTTGATCGGGTCGACCTCGCCGATCAGGTCGGCGATGGAGGTGTCGGGGGTGGCCAGCTTCTCGCCGTAGCGCTCCGAGCGGTGCACCCAATTGACCGGGGTCTCGTCACCCTCCTCGGCCACCTTCAACCGCCCATAGCGCGAGGTCGGCTGGTACGGGTCGTCGTTGATCTCCGAGCCGGTCACGACCGGCAGCCACTCGTCGAGCAGGTCGATCAACGAGCGGATGATGCGGGTCTTGGCCTGGCCCCGCTCCCCCAACAAGATGATGTCGTGCCCGGCCAAGATGGCGTTCTCGAGCTGTGGGATGACGGTGTCCTCGAACCCAAGCACCCCGTCGATCAGCGGCTCGCCGGCCGCGATCCGACGCGACGCGTTTCGCCGCATCTCCTCGGCCACCGGGACCGACTCCCATCCGGACTCCCGCAACTCGCCCAGGGTTCGGGCGAGATCGTGGGGCGGGGCGGGTGGGTGCGCAGAAGCTTGGGACATCCCCCGAGCCTATGGGCTCGAAACCCGAGAGGCCCATCGTGGCGGTTTTGGCGGGTCGGCGCCCGGAGAGCCTCGGATTGCATCTGGTCCCGGGCGGGATGGAAAGATGAGCCCGACCACCCCACCGGCCGCGGCCGGGGCGCGAGCGAGCGTCGGGTGGGGAACGAACGGGAGCCGAGCAAAGGAGGGGTGTGAGCGTTGAAGGGGTGACGGTCACGCCCGTCCAATTGGGCGGCCTGCGAGGCGGCCCGTCGGTCCGCACGCTGCGGACCGACCGCTGGTGGGTCCAGCCCACGATCACCGTGGTGGTCCTCACCGCGTTCGTGGCCTACACCACGTGGGCCATGTTGGTGAACAAGGACTACTACGTGGGGGCGGCCGCCCACCGCGATCTGATCTCTCCGTTGTACTCGCCGTGCATCATGGGCAGCTGCGTGGCCGGGACCCATGGCACGGCCCTGGTGCTCAACTGGTGGCACATCACGCCGGCCTTGGTCGTCCTGCTCGGTCCGCTCCCGTTCCGCCTCACCTGTTACTACTACCGGCGCGCCTACTACCGGAGCTACTGGCAGTCGCCGCCGGCATGCGGGGTCGCCGACGCCCACGGCCGCTACACCGGCGAGACGCGGTTCCCGCTCATCTTGCAGAACGTGCACCGGTATTTCTTCTTCGTCGCGGCGTTCTTCAACGTGATCTTGACCATCGATGCGATCGAGGCGTTCCGCCTGCCCGGTGACGGGGGGTTCGGGGTCAGCCTCGGCACCGTCGTGCTGGTGGCCAACGCGGCGCTGCTGTGGCTCTACACCCTGTCGTGCCACGCCGCCCGGCACATGTGCGGCGGCGGTCTGAAGAACTTCTCCGCCCACCCGGCGCGCTTCCAGACCTGGAAGCTCCAAAGCAAGCTCAACGCCCGCCACATGCAGTTCGCCTGGTTCAGCCTCGTGTTCGTCGCCCTGGCCGACCTTTACGTCCGGCTGGTCGCCGGCGGCGTGTTCTCCGACCCCAAGATCTTCTAGGAAGGTCGAGATGACCGAGCACGAGACGCACGACTACGACGTCATCATCATCGGGGCCGGCGGCGCCGGCCTCCGGGCCGCCATCGAGGCCAAGGGCCGGGGGCTGCGCACCGCGCTCGTCTGCAAGTCGCTGCTCGGCAAGGCCCACACCGTCATGGCCGAGGGCGGCGTGGCCGCGGCGATGGGGAACGTCTACGCCGAGGACAGCTGGCAGATCCACTTCCGCGACACGATGCGCGGCGGCAAGATGCTCAACAACTGGCGGATGGCCCAGCTGCATGCGCAGGAGGCCCCCGACCGCGTCCAGGAGCTCGAGGCGTGGGGCGCATTGTTCGACCGGACCAAGGACGGCCGGATCCTCCAGCGTGACTTCGGCGGGCACCGCTTCGCCCGTCTCGCGCATGTGGGTGACCGGACCGGTCTCGAGCTGATCCGCACCCTCCAGCAGCGGGCCGTCTCCATGGACATCGACGTGTTCATGGAGGTCAAGGTCCTGCGGTTGCTGTCCGACGCCCAGGGCGTCGTCTCGGGCGCGGTCGGCTACTGGCGGCCGACCGGCGAGATGGTCGTCTTCTCGGCCAAGGCGATCGTGCTGGCCACCGGGGGCGTCGGAAAGTCCTGGAAGGTCACGTCGAACAGCTGGGAGTGCACCGGCGACGGCCACGCCATGGCGCTGTGGGCCGGGGCCGACCTGATCGACATGGAGGCCGTCCAGTTCCACCCGACCGGGATGGTGTGGCCGCTGTCGATCCGGGGCGCCCTGGTGACCGAGGGGGTGCGCGGGGACGGGGGCGTGCTGCGCAACTCCGAGGGCCGCCGGTTCATGTTCGACTACGTGGCCGACATGTTCCGGGCCGAGACGGCCGACTCCGAGGAGGAGGCCGACCGCTGGTACGCCGACCACGCGGCCGGCCGGCGACCGCCCGATCTCTTGCCTCGCGACGAGGTGGCCCGGGCCATCAACACCGAGATCAAGGCCGGCCGGGGCAGCCCGCATGGCGGGGTGCTGCTCGACATCGCCAGCCGTCGCCCCGCCGAGTACATCCGTCGCCGCCTTCCCTCGATGTACCACCAGTTCATGGAGCTGGCCGGCGTGGACATCACCACCGAGGCCATGGAGGTCGCACCGACCTGCCACTACATCATGGGCGGGGTCCGGGTGGACGCCGACACCGGTGCCGCCACGGTGCCCGGCCTCTTCGTGGCCGGCGAGGTGGCCGGCGGGATGCACGGGGCCAACCGCCTGGGGGGGAACTCGCTCTCGGACCTGTTGGTCTTCGGGCGCCGGGCCGGCATGGGGGCCTCGGACTACGCCTCGGCTCGGTCCGGCGCACCCGTCCCCGACCAGGGCGAGGTCGAGCTGGCGATCACCGAGGCGCTGGAGCCGTTCGAGCGCAGCGACGGCGAGAACCCCTACGAGGTCCAAGAGGCCCTGCAGGACACGATGCAATCCCTGGTCGGCATCATCCGCACCGGAGAGGAGCTGGAGCAGGCCCTCGAGCAGCTCGACGTGCTCCGGGACCGGGCCTCCCGGGTCGTCGTCACCGGTCCCCGGGCCTACAACCCGGGGTGGAACCTGGCCACCGACCTGCCGGCGATGCTCACCGTGTCCCGGTGCGTCACCCTCGGGGCGCGGGACCGCAAGGAGAGCCGGGGCGGGCACACCAGGGAGGACTTCCCGAGCGCCGATCCCGAGTTCGGCAAGGTCAACCTCGTCCAGCGCCAACCCTCGGGCGGCGGCGTGGCCGGGGAGATCAAGATCGGACCCGAGCCCATCCCCCAGATGCCGGCCGAGCTCGCGTCACTCTTGGAGGAGAGCCACTGATGGCGGACGTCACCCTGAAGGTCTGGCGGGGCGACCAGGGCGGCGGCGACTTCGCCGAGTACACCTTGGTCGGCCAGGACGGCGAGGTGGTCCTCGATGTCATCCACCGCATCCAGGCCACGGTGGCCGGCGACCTGGCCTGCCGATGGAACTGCAAGGCCGGCAAGTGCGGGTCGTGCTCGGCCGAGATCAACGGCACCCCCCGGCTCATGTGCATGACTCGGATGGACACGCTGCCCGAGGGGCCGGTGACGGTCGCGCCGATGCGCACGTTCCCGATCATCCGCGACCTGGTGTCCGACGTGTCGTTCAACTTCGAGATGGCCAAGCAGGTCCCTGCGTTCGCCCCGCCGCCCCGGCCCCCGGACGGCTACCGCATGGCCCAGATCGACGTCGAGCGGGGCCAGGAGTTCCGAAAGTGCATCGAGTGCTTCTTGTGCCAGAACGTCTGCCACGTCATCCGCGACCACGAGGACAACAAGACCCACTACGCCGGGCCGCGGTTCTTCATCCGCTTCGCCGAGCTCGAGATGCACCCGCTCGACACCAACGACCGCCGCGAGCTGGTCCGCCAGAAGGCCGGCCTCGGGATGTGCAACATCACCAAGTGCTGCACCGAGGTCTGCCCGGAGCACATCAAGATCACCGACAACGCGATCATCCCGATGAAAGAACGGGTCATCGACGCCTCGTATGACCCGGTGGCCTGGCTCGGTCGCAAGATCGGGCGACGCCACAAGGCGACGCCGAGCGAGGCCGCCGCCCACGGCGGCTAGCCGCCCCGCCGGCCGACATGGTGCGCTTCCTCACCGACCAGTGGGTCGCCGCGTTCAACGCGGCGCTGGATGGCGCCGACTTCGGTGAGGAGTCCAACGGTCGCTCGGTGCGGGCCGAGTCGGGCCAGTTCACGATCGAACAGCGGGTGACCGGGGTTCCCGACCGGCCGGACGCCGAGGGACCCCTTCGGGTGGTGCTCTCGGTCGACGCAGGCCAGGTCAGGCTCTCGACGTCGGGCCAGGAGGCGGGGGACGACGGGGCCGACGTGGTCGTCTCGCTCTCCTACGAGGACGCGGCGGCGCTGTCCCGGGGCGAGCTCGACCCCACCGAGGCCCTGGGCACCGGCCGGGTGCAGGTCAGGGGCGATCTGTCGGTCCTGGTGGCCGGCCAGGGCCTGCTGGCGACGGCGGCCGGCCGGATGGCCGAGCTCCAGGCCGGCACCTCCTATTGAGGCCGGTGCCCAAAGATTCTGAGGCGGGCCCCGAGGTCCCGGCGGTAGTGTCGGGTTGGAGCGGCCCGCATCGGGCGGGCCACAGGATGGGAGGGCCCGCGTGTCTCAGCCGATCGACGACCACTTCTTCTTGAGGTACCGCGAACTGCTCGACAAGGAAGACGCCGCGTTCGACGAGCTCGAACACGCGTGTGAGGAGGGCGACCGTTCGCAGTTCGAGTTGGAGATGGCCGCGTGGCGCGACGCGCTGGCGAAGAAGCTGTCCTTCCTCCACCACGCCGGCTTCGAGCTGCCCCTCCCGGTCGCCTCGTAGCGATCCGCCGGCCCGCTTCGACGGGCGGTCCCCGAAGATCAGTCGACCAGGTGTAGCTCGCGCACATCGGCGCGCTCGGCCTCCAGCTCCTGGGTGGTGATCCGTAACCGCTCCACGGCAAAGCCGTCGTGGGGCAGCCCGTCGACCACGCTCCAGTTCCCCTGGCCATCCGCTCGCACCGGGAACCCGAACTGCAGTCCCTTGGGCGTCCCGTACTGACCGTCGCTGGCCACCGCGACCGAGAACCAGTCGCCCTCGGGCGTCGGCGTGCGCAGCGAGCGCACCGTGTCGATCACCGCGCTGGCCGCCGACGCGGCCGACGACAACCCCCGGGCCTCGATGACCGCCGCGCCGCGCTTTTGCACCGTCGAGATGAAGTCCCCCTGCAGCCAGTCGGTGTCGGCGATCACGTCGCCCACCGCCTTGCCGTCGATCCGGGCGTTGGCGAAGTCGGGGAACTGCGTCGCCGAGTGGTTCCCCCAGATGGCCAGGTTGGTGACCGCCGAGACCGGCACGCCAGCCTTCTTGGCCAACTGGGACTTGGCCCGGTTCTCGTCGAGGCGGGTCATGGCGAACCACCGATCGGCCGGCACCTCGGGCGCGGCCGATCGGGCGATGAGGCAGTTGGTGTTGCACGGGTTGCCGACCACCAGCACCCGGACGTCGGAGGCGGCGTTGGCCGCGATCGCGGCCCCCTGGGGCTTGAAGATCCCCCCGTTCACCCCCAGAAGCTCGCCGCGCTCCATGCCGGCCTTGCGGGGGATCGACCCGACCAACAGGGCCCAGTTGGCCCCGTCGAAGGCGGTCTTCGTGTCGGCGGTCGCCACAACGTCGGCGAGTTGGGGGAACGCACAGTCGTCGAGCTCCATGACCACCCCCTCGAGGGCCTTCATGGCCGGCTCGATCTCCAAGAGGTGCAACACCACCGGCTGGTCCTTGCCCAGCAGCTGACCCGAGGCGATCCGGAACAGGAGCGAGTAGCCGATCTGGCCGGCCGCACCGGTCACGGTCACCTGTATCGGGGCTTTGGTGCTGTCTGACATGGGAGGTCTCTCCTGTTCTTCCGCTGGGGTCTTCGTGTGCTCTCTTCGGTCGCGCCTCGCGCCGGCGCCCTTTACAGCCGGTCGGCGATCGCCGACGCGAACTCTGAACATTTCACCTCGGTTGCCCCCTCCATGAGTCGCGCGAAGTCGTAGGTGACGATCTTGTCGGCGATGGTCGCCTCGAGCGCCTTGACGATGTCGGCCGCCGCGTCGGTCCACCCCAGGTGCTCGAACATGAGCACCCCGGACAGCAGGACCGAGCCCGGGTTCACCTTGTCCTGGCCGGCGTACTTGGGCGCGGTGCCGTGGGTGGCCTCGAAGACCCCGTGGCCGGTGACGTAGTTGATGTTCGCCCCCGGCGCGATGCCGATCCCGCCCACCTGGGCGGCCAGCGCGTCGGAGAGGTAGTCGCCGTTCAGGTTGGTCGTCGCGATGACGTCGAAGTCCGACGGCCGGGTCAGCACCTGCTGCAGGGTGATGTCGGCGATGGTGTCCTTGACCAGCAGCCGGTCGCCCGGATTGCCGTCGCAGTCGTCCCAGCCCACCGCGACGTCGTCGAACTCCTCGCGCACGAGGTCGTAACCCCACGAGCGGAACGCGCCCTCGGTGAACTTCTGGATGTTGCCCTTGTGGACGAGGGTCACCGAACGCCGGTCGCGCTCGAGCGCGTACTTGATGGCGGCCCGGATGAGGCGCTTGGAGCCCATCTCCGAGATCGGCTTGATCCCGATGCCCGATCCCTGTCGGATCGGCCAGCCCATCTCGGTGCGCAGGTACTCGGCCAGCTTCTCGGCCTCCGGCGTGCCCGACTCGACCTCGTAGCCCGCGTACACGTCCTCGGTGTTCTCGCGGAAGATCACCATGTCGACCAGCTCGGGGTGCAACACCGGGGAGGGCACGCCGGCGAACCAGCGCACCGGGCGCAGGCAGACGTAGAGGTCGAGGAGCTGTCGAAGGGCCACGTTCAGGGACCGGATCCCGCCGCCGACGGGGGTGGTGAGGGGCCCCTTGATCCCGATCAGGTGCTCCCGGAAGGACTCCACGGTCTCCTCGGGCAGCCAGTTGCCGGTCTCGTTGAAGGCCTTCTCCCCCGCCAGGACCTCCTTCCACGAGATCGTCCGTCCGTGCTTGGTCGCCGCCGCGTCGAGCACCAGCCGGGCGGCCGGCCAGATGTCGACGCCGGTGCCGTCACCCTCGATGAAGGGGATGATCGGCTCGACCGGGACGACCAGGTTGCCGTCGCTGCCCATGGTGATCTTCTCTGCCATGTGTCGCTCCTCTCCCTCGGGGCCGACCTCATCGGGCACAACCCCATCGGGGCACTCTCTACATCTTCGACCTACATCTTCGACCTACATCTTCGACCTACATCATCGACCCACATCATCGACCACATCGGTCGTCGGTTCGGCGGGAGGCGAAGGCGTGACCGCCGGCCACCGACAGAAGGCCCAACGCGCGCGGAGGTGAACTTGACCCACCATCCTCCTATGCCACTTGGGGGCTCGGCCGCAAGTCAGCCGGGAGGTGGGATCAGCCGGGCCCGGTCCCGGCCCCACTCAGGTGAGGGGCGAGCCCCAGGGCCTGATAGATCTCCCGGGTCGCGCTCGAGCGGTTGAGTGTGTAGAAGTGCAGCCCGGGCGCCCCCCCGTCGAGGACGGCCCGGCAGAGCTCGGTGGCCACCTCGAGGCCGCACCGGGTGACGCCCCGGGGTCCCTCGTCGGCGGCGGCCGCCTCCAACCGCTCCACCATCCAGGGCGGCACGGCGGCCCCCATCGTGGCCATGCGGGGAATCGATCTGAGCGAGGTCACCGGCATGATGCCCGGGATGACCGGCTTGTCGATCCCCCGCTCGGCGAGGTCCTCGACCAGGCCCAGGTACTCCTGGGCCTCGAAGAAGAACTGGGTGATGGCAAAGTCGGCCAGGGCCAACTTCTCGGCCAGGTGCTCCCGGTCGCTCGGCATGTCGGGCGAGTTCGGGTGGCCGGCCGGGTGGGCGGCCACCCCGATGGAGAACCCACCGATGACCCGGGCCAGCTCGACCAGCTCGATCGCGTGCTCGAGCTCGCGGGGCGAGGTGTCGGGGTCCGACGTGGGATCGCCCCCCAGGGCCAGCACGTTCTCCACCCCGGCGCGACGCAGCGACACCAGGATCTCGGCCAGCTCGAGGCGGGTGTGGGCCACGCACACCAGGTGGGCCATGGGGACCAGGGTCGACGTGTGCAACATCCCGGTGACCAGGTTCGAGGTGCGCTGGCGCGAGGCTGCCCCGCCCCGATAGGTGACCGAGACGAAGGAGGGCCCGAGCGGCTGGAGCTCGAGCAGGGTGCGCGAGAGCACCGTGAGCTCCTCGTCGCTCTTCGGCGGGAAGAACTCGAACGAGTAGGTCGGTCCGGCCGCCAGCAGATCAGAGACCCTGGTCACGACCTCAAGCGAAGGCCGTGGGCTGGGCACCGTCATCACACGGAGACCTCCAGCGCGATCGTCCCCACCTCGGCGCCGGGGACCCTACGGACCCGCCGGGCCGGTTAGATCGTCTCGTTGGTGGCGAAGCGGTGCAGCGCGAGCGGCACGCACACCAGCGTGATCAGCGCGCACCACCCGACCATCGCCACCACGGGATGGGTCAGCTGCCACGAACCGCTCGAGTTGATGTGCTGGCATACCTGGCGGACCGCGGCCACCACCGCCGACAACGGGTCCCACTCCCCGATCACCCGGGGCACCAGCTTCATCCCGTGGATGGGCACGAAGGTGCCGGCCAGGAACGACAGCGGAAGCATCAGGGCGAAGCCGATCCCCTGCATCGCGTCGGGGCTGCGCATGAGCATGCCGAGCAGCACCCCGAACCAGGTGAAGGCGAACAGCCCGAAGGCCATCAGCGCAGCCAGCTCGAAGCCGCCGCCCACGCTTAGGTCGGGCCGCCAGCCCAACCCGAGCCCGACCCCCACGACGATGGCGATGCCGAGCACCTGCTCGACCATCTGGCCCACCACCTGAGCGGTGATCACCGACAGCCGGGTGACCGGCAGTGAGCGGAAGCGATCGACCACCCCCGAGGCGAAGTCGGTGGTGGTGGCCGAGCCGGCGCCGATCACCCCGAAGGCGAGGCTCTGCCCGAGCAGGCCGGGCAGCAGGTAGTCCTGGTAGCGGACCCCGGGGATGTGGATGGCCGAGCCGAACACGTACAAGAAGAGGAGCGTGAAAAGGACCGGCTGAATCGTGACGTCGCTCAGCCGCTCGGGGACCCGGGGGATGGCCCGCAGGCTTCGACCGACCAGCAACAACGTCTCTCGGACGAAGCGGGCCGCGCTCGCAGGACGCTCGGGCAGGGTCTCGGTTCCGGCCAACCGCAGCACGCTGAGGGCGCTCATGCCGACACCTCCTCGAGCTCGTCTGAATCCTCGACCTCGGCCGGACGACCGGTCAGGGCGAAGAAGGTGTCGTCGAGGGTGGGACGACGCAGCGCCACGTCGTCGATCGCTACGCCGGTGGCCACCACCTCCTCGGTGACCGCCAGCAGGTCGTCCACCCCGCGCAGGGCGGGGACCGAGACGGTCCGTCGCTCCGGGTCCAGGCGGCAGGCGAACCGGGCCCCGAGAGCCAGGCGGAGGTGTTCGTAACCGGCGTCGTCGGTCGCCGTGACGTCCACCCGCTGGTCCCCGGTCTGGGCCTTCAGCTCGGTCGAGGTCCCGGTGGCGACGGCCCGGCCGTGGTCCATGACCACCACCTGGTCGGCCAGTTCGTCGGCCTCCTCCAGGTACTGGGTGGTGAGTAGCACCGTGACGCCCTCGCCGACCAGCTCCCGCACGGTGGCCCAGACCACCTGGCGGCTCCTCGGGTCGAGACCGGTGGTCGGCTCGTCCAGCACGAGCAGCCGGGGCTCGGTGACCAGGCTGGCCGCCAGGTCGACCCGACGACGCTGGCCGCCCGAGACCGACTTGATGAGGGTGCCCTCGAACTCGGCGATGTCGAAGCGATCGATCAGCCGGCCCACGATCCGCAGCGCGGCAGGGCGCCGGTGGCCGCGCAGGCGAGCGATGAGCACCAGGTTCTCCCGGGCGGTGAGGTTGGGCTCCAGGGCGGCGAACTGGCCGGTCAGCGAGAGGCAGCGCCGCACCGAGTCGGCCTCCCGCACCACGTCGTAACCGCACACCGACGCCGTCCCGCCGCTCGGCGCGCTCAGCGTGGCCAGCATCCGGACCATGGTCGTCTTGCCCGCCCCGTTGGGGCCGAGCAGCGCGGTCACCGTGCCGGTGGGGATCTCGAGGTCGACCGCGTCGACCGCCACCAGCCGGCCGAAGTGCTTGGTCAGTCCGTGCGTCGATACTGCGAGTTCGGTGCGAGCCATCGGGCCTCCTGGTTCGGTTCCGACAGAACTTACAGTAACTGAAACTTTCTGGCAACTAAAAGTTTCTAGCTGCTGTATCATGGTCACATGGAGGACGTGGCCGGAGCCGAACAATCAGGCGCCAAAGAAACAGGGGTCCAAGATTCAGGGGCCGAATCACCCGAGTGGCGAGAGAGCCTCCGGGAGCGCAAGAAGCGGCTCACCCGCGCCCTGATCAGCGATACCGCCACCGAGATGTTCCTCGAGCGGGGCTTCGATGACGTCACGGTGGCCGAGGTGGCCGAGGCCTGCGGGGTGTCGGAGAAGACCGTCTTCAACTACTTCCCGACCAAGGAGGCGCTGCTCTTCGACCGGGAGCCCGAAACCGCGGCCGAGCTCTGGCGGGCCCTCGGACCCGGCTCGACGCAGCGCTCACCCGTCGAGGGCGTGGTCGGCCTGCTCGCGGCCGAGCGCCAGGAGATGCTGGTGGCCTGGGACGCCGAGCGAAAGGCGGTGCTCCGGCGCTTCTCCGAGCTCATCGACGCCTCGCCGTCGTTGCAGGCGGCAAGGCGGGACATGGCCGATCGCCTGGAGCGCACGGCGGCCGAGGCCCTGGCCGCGCGGGCGGGGGTGCGCTCCGAGGAGCCCGAGCCCCGCCTCGCCGCGGCGGCGCTCATGGCGCTCATCGGGATCCACGAGGACGCCCTGAGCCGGTGCGCCGTCGAAGGAAAGGACGCGACCGAGACCGCCGAGGTGGTCGCCGCCGAGGTGGCCCGGGCGGCCCGGGTGGCCGAGTCGGGGCTGTGGTGGTTCGGCGCCCTCACCGAGGGACGTCCGAACCGCCAACAGTTGGACGCGGCGGCCGACGCCGCCCGGCAGGCCGGCCGCCAGGTGGTCACGGCCGTCCGCCAGGCCAAGGTGGCCTGGGAGGAGCTGCAGCGCCAAGGTCCGCCGGGACGCACCGGCGAGCCGCCCGTCCCGGGATGGGCCAGCCTGTTCGAGGGGAAGGCCAAGTGGAAGCGCGACATGCTCGAGCACAAGGACGAGTGGAAGCGGGCCTATCGGGAGGAGCAGCTCCGGCTGCGCCGGGACCAGCGGGAGCTGGCCCACCAGATCCGGGAGGGGGCCCGCGGCCGACGCCGAGGGGGCCCCGGCCCCGGCTCTCGTCGGGCCAGACCGAATCCCTAACCCGACGACGCCCGCTCGGCCGCAGCCAAGGCGTTGCGCAACAGCATCGCCCGGGTCATCGGCCCGACCCCACCCAGGCGCGGGGTGATCCACCCGGCCACCTCGGCCACGCCCGGGTCGACGTCGGACAGCAGCTTGCGGCCCGACCAACTGGTCCCGGCCCCCACCACCGCCGCGCCGGGCTTCACCATGTCCGCGGTCACCAGGCCGGCCGAGCCGGCCGCGGCCACCACGATGTCGCCCTGCCGGATGTACCCGGCCATGTCGGGGACGCCGGTGTGGACCACCGTCACCGCGGCGTTGCACCCGGGCCGCTTGAGGGCCAACAGGAGGGCCAGGGGTCTTCCGATGGTGAGGCCGCGACCGATCACCACGACGTGGCGGCCCTCGACCGGGACGTCGTAGGCGTGGAGCAGTTCCAAGATGCCGGCCGGCGTGCATGGGAGCGGCCCCGGTGCGCCCATGACCAGGCGGCCCAGGTTCACCGGCTGGAGGCCGTCGACGTCCTTGTCCGGCTCGACCGCCAGCAGCGCCCGTTCCTCGTTGAGCCCCGGTGGCAGCGGGACCTGGACCAAGAAGGCGTGGACGGCCGGGTTGGCGTTGAAGCGGGCCACCGCGTCCTCGACCTCGCGCTGGGTCGCCGTCTCGGGGAGGTGCTCGTGGAAGGACGCCATGCCCACCTCGGCGCAGTCCTCGTGCTTCATGGCCACGTAGCGGGCGCTCGGCACGTCGTCGCCGACCAGGATGGTCCCCAACCCCACCCGGATCCCCTCGGCGGCCAGCTTGGCCGTCCGCTCGGCCACCTCGGCCCGGACCCGGGCCGCCACCGCCTCGCCGTCGAGGACGATTGCGCTCATGATCGGACCCTCCTCACCACTCGCCTGTTGTCAGTGCCGGAAGTGACGTTCACCGGTGGCCACCAGTGCGATGCCGCTCGCATCGGCCGCCTCGATCACCGTCGCGTCGCCGACCGAGCCACCCGGGTGGATGACCGCGGCCACGCCCGCCCGCGCCAGCACCTCGAGGCCGTCGGGGAACGGGAAGAACGCGTCGCTCGCCCCGGCACCGCCCTTGGCCCGGTCGCCGGCCTTGGCCACCGCGATCTCCGCCGCACCGACCCGTGACTGCTGCCCGGCCCCGATGCCCGACGCCTGCCCGCTGGTCACCACGACCACCGCGTTGGACGTGGTCCGCGCGCAGACCCGCCACGCCAGCACCAGGTCCCGCCACTGATCCTCGGTCGGCGCGACCTTGGTCACCACCGTCCAGTCGGCCCGGGGCGCCAGCAGGCGGTCGCCCTCCTGGATGAGCACCGAGCCGCCGATGCTGCGCACCTGGGTCGGCGCGGGCTCGGGGGGCGGCGCCGAGAGGATCCGGGTCGACTTCCGCCGGGCGACCAGGCGGGCCAGCGCGTCGGGCTCGACGGCGGCGGCCACGATGACGTCGGCCTGCGGTCCCGCCGCGATGGCCTCGGCCAACGGGTCGTCGATCACCCCGCCCACCGCCACCACCCCGCCGAAGGCCGACAAGGGGTCACAGTCCAGGGCCAGCCGGTAGGCCTCGACGAGATCGAGGCCGACCGCGGCGCCGCACGGGTTGGCGTGCTTGATGATGGCCACCGCCGGCCGGCCGGCGTCGGAGGCGAGCTCGTGGACCAGCCGCCACGCCGCATCGGTGTCGAAGAGGTTGAGGTAGCTGAGCGCGCTCCCGCTGTGCTTGACCATGCCATCCCACCAGGTCGTCTCCCCGGCGACCCGGTAGCGGGCCCCGTGCTGGTGCGGGTTCTCGCCGTAGCGCAGGACCTCGGCTCGCTCGAGGGTGAGGTGGATGGTCGGCGCGAGCAGCTCGCCGTCGTCGAGCCACCGCACGATCGCGGCGTCGTAGGCGGCCGTGTGGGCGAAGGCGCCCCGGGCCAGCCGGCGTCGTGTCTCGTCGGACAGCGATCCGTGGCCCCGCAGCTCGTCGAGCACCCCGGCGTAGTCGGCCGGGGACACCACCACGCCCACGTGGGCAAAGTTCTTGGCCGCCGCGCGCACCATGGTCGGACCGCCGATGTCGATCAGCTCGACCGAGGGGTCACTGCGGAACGGATAGAGGTTGCACACGACGAGGTCGATCGGTTCGATCCCCTGCCGCTCCAGATCGGCCAGGTGCTCGGGCACCGAGCGGTCGGCCAGGATGCCGCCGTGAATCGCCGGGTGCAGCGTCTTCACCCGGCCGCCCAGGATCTCGGGCGCCCCGGTCACCTCGCTCACCGCGCGGTGGGCGATGCCGGCGTCGCCGAGCGCGGCCGAGGTGTTGCCACTGGCCAGCAGGTCCCAGCCGAGGTCGACCAGGCCCTGGGCGAACTCGACCAACCCGTCCTTGTCATAGACCGATAGCAATGCCCTCATGCATCGTCCTTCCGTCCGAGGTCGCCGGTCGTGGCCAGCTCGCCCAGCATCTTGAGCACCGTGGCGGGGTAGAGCCGCCGCTCGACCTGCTTGATCCGCTCGTGCAACGTCGCCACGGTGTCGTCCGGGGCGACCGGGACCGCCTCTTGGGCCAGGATCGGGCCAGCGTCCATCTCGAGGGTGGCCAGATGCACCGTGCACCCGGTGACCTTCACCCCGGCCTCCAGGGCGGCCTCCACGGCGTGCCACCCCGGGAACGCCGGGAGCAGGGCCGGGTGAGTGTTGAGGACCCGCCCGGCGAAGGCGTCGTGCAGCGGCTGGTCGACCACGGTGCCGAACCCGGCCATGGCCACCAGATCGATCTCGGCCCCACGCAGGGTCTCGGTGAGGGCGACCGTGTAGGCGTGCCGGTCGAAGTCGGCCCCGAAACCCCCGAAGCGCCGCCGGTCGACCAGCGCCACTGCGACGTCGTGTCGTTCGGCCACGTCCAGTCCGGCACAGGGCCGGTCCGAGACCACCAGGGCCACCGGCACCCCCGCCTGGAGCATCGCGTCGAGGATCGTCCCGCTGCCTGACACGAGCACCGCGACGCGCACGCGCCCACGGTACAGGGTGCGCCCGAGCGCTCGGGCCAACCGCGCGCTCGAATTTGGGCGCTCGAATTTGGGCGGTCGACGGTGGCGGTTGCGGGCGGTTAGCCGAGCCCCCGGACGATCTCGACCATCTTCTCCCCGGCCTCGGTCGGGTTCGCCGTGACGTGCACCCCGGCCGCCGACAACGCCTCCATCTTGGCCTGGGCGGTGCCCTGGGACCCCGAGATGATGGCGCCGGCGTGGCCCATCTTGCGGCCGGGCGGCGCGGTCACCCCGGCGATGTAGGCCACCACCGGCTTGGTCATGTGCGACCCGATGAACTCGGCCGCCCGCTCCTCCTCGGAGCCTCCGATCTCACCGATCATCATCACCGCCTTGGTGTCGGGGTCGGCCTCGAACTCGGCCAGGCAGTCGATGAAGTTGGTCCCGGGCACCGGGTCACCACCGATGCCCACACAGGTGGTCTGGCCGACCCCTTGCTGGGACAGCTCGTGCAGGGCCTGGTAGGTGAGGGTCCCCGAGCGGCTGACGATCCCGACCGGTCCGCCGGGCAACGCGATGTCGCCCGAGGTGATCCCGATGTTGGTCTTGCCCGGCGAGATGATGCCCGGACAGTTGGGCCCGAGCAGCCGGGTCCCGGGGAACTCGCGCACCAGCCGGTTGTACGCGAGCGCCTCGTCTTGGGCCGGGATCCCCTCGGTGATGCACACGATGAACGAGATGCCCGCGGCGGCCGACTCCAAGATGGCGTCGCAGGCGAACCGGGGCGGCACGACCACGAAGGAGGCCACCGCCCCGGTGGCGTCGACCGCCTGGGCCACGGTGTCGTAGACGGGGACGCCGTCGACGTCGGTCCCGCCCTTGCCCGGGGTGACCCCGGCCAGCACCTTGGTCCCGTAGTCGCGGTTGCGCAGCCCGTGGAACCGGCCCTGGCCGCCGGTCAGGCCCTGCACCACCACGGTCGTCTTCTCGTCGACGAAGATGCTCACGCTCTCTCTCCTCGGCTACCGGGCCAACTCGACGGCCCGGCGCGCCGCCGCCACCATCGTCGGCTCGGCCAGGACACGATCGGACAGATGCGGCGCCAGCAGCGCCCGGCCGGCCTCGGCGTTGGTCCCGTCGAGCCGCAGCACGATCGGCGAGCGGATCTCGACGCTGGACAGGGCCTCGATCACCCCGTTGGCCACGTCGTCGACCCGGGTGATCCCCCCGAAGATGTTGACCAGGATGGACCGCACCGAGGGATCGGCGTTGATGACCTCGAGCGCGGCGGTCATCACCGCCGCGTTGGCCCCGCCACCGATGTCTAAGAAGTTGGCCGCCGACCCGCCGACCTGGTTGACCACGTCGAGCGTGCTCATGGCCAGGCCGGCCCCGTTGGCGATGATGCCGACCGTGCCCTCCAGCCCGATGTAGTTGAGCCCCTTCTCCTTGGCCATCTTCTCGCGAGGGTCGTCGCTCTCGGTCCCGGCCAGCAGCTCCCACTCGGGGTGCCGGAAGGCGGCGTTCTCGTCCAGGGTCACCTTGGCGTCCAGCGCGTGGACCGCGCCCTGCGGCGTGAGGATCAACGGGTTGATCTCGGCCAGGTCGCAGTCGCCCTCGACGTAGCAGCGGTAGAGGTTGACGAGCAGCTTCGCCGTCTGGTCGCGGGCCACCTCGTCGAGCCCGGCCTCGTCGACCCACCGGCGCGCCGTCGCCTCGTCGAGCCCGTCGCACGGGTTGATGTGCAGCCGCGCGATGGCCTCGGGGTTGGTCTCGGCCACCTCCTCGATCTCGACGCCGCCGGCCGCCGACAGCATGCCGAGGTGGAGCTTGGCCGGCCGGTCGAGGGTGAAGCTGGCGTAGTACTCCTTCTCGATGTCCGAGGCGTGCTCGATCCAGACCCGGTGCACGGTGTGGCCCTTGATGTCCATCCCCAAGATGGCGGTGGCGGCCGCGCGGACCTCGGCCGGGCTGTCGGCCAGCTTGATCCCGCCGGCCTTGCCCCGGCCGCCCACCTTCACCTGTGCCTTCACCACCACCGGGAAGCCGGCCTGCTCGGCCTGCTCGACGGCCTCCTCGGCGGTCTCGGCGATGCCGCCCGGCGAGCTCGGTATCCCGAAGCGAGCGAAGTACTGCTTGCCCTGGTATTCGAAGAGATCCACGTCGTCCTCTGGGTTGTTGGTCTCTGGGTCAGCCGTTCTGGCCGGGTCGGTCTATCGGTCGATCTGTGGGGGTGTCGCTCGGCGAGCGCGGCGTGCCGGTTGGGTCTGGTCGTGGGCCCGGCGCGCCGGGCGCCTCACACGCCGAGGGCCTCCTCGCGCCGGTCGAGCGCACCGGCCAGCCATTCCCCGATCGAGGGCAGCGACGAACCGGGCGGGAACACCGCCGCCACCCCGAGTTCGGTCAGCTTGGGGATGTCGGATTCGGGGATGATCCCACCCACGATCAAGAGCACGTCACCGCGCCCGGCCGCGGCCAGGCCGTCGAGAACCTTGGGGACCAAGGAGAGGTGGGCCCCCGAAAGGATCGACAGCCCCACCGCATCGGCGTCTTCTTGGACCACCGCGCTGACCACCTGCTCGGGGGTCTGGTGCAGCCCGGTGTAGACCACCTCGAAGCCGGCGTCTCGGAGCGCCCGTGCGATGACCTTGGCGCCGCGGTCGTGTCCGTCCAGCCCTGGCTTGGCCACCACCACGCGGTAGGGACGTTTCATGGTGGTCCGATGATAGGCGGGGACCCCGGGGGTAGGGCCAGACCGAGGGTCAGGCCCGGCGCAACGGAGCCGCCGAGAGCAGCAGCTTCTTGCGCCCGACCGAGCCGAACCGGACCTCGGCCTGGGCCCCGTCCCCCTCCCCGGAGGCCGAGATGACCGTGCCTTCCCCCCAGCGGTCGTGCACGACCTGGTCGCCGGCGGCCAGGCCCAGCGTTTCGGCCCCGGTGGTCTGGCGGCGCGAGGGGGGTCGGGGGAACCCAAAGTCGGCCTTGCCGCTGCCGACCACCCCGACGTCGTGGACCAGCTCGCTCGGAACCTCGGACAGAAACCGGGACGGGATGTTGTGCGAGGTGGTCCCCCAAAGGGTCCTGCGCCAGGCGTGCGACATGTACAGGCGCTCCCGGGCCCGGGTCACCCCCACGTAGCAGAGGCGCCGCTCCTCTTCGAGCTCGAGCGGCTCGGCCAGCGTCCGCATGTGGGGGAAGATCCCCTCTTCGAGCCCGGTCAGGAACACCGCCGAGAACTCGAGGCCCTTGGCCGTGTGCATCGTCATCAGGTTCACCCGGGTGCCGTCGCCGTCGATCTCGTCGGAGTCGGCCACCAGGGCCACCGTTTCCAAGAACTCGGAGAGGTCCTCGTACTCGGCCGCCACCCCGGCCAGCTCGAAGATGTTCTCGATCCGGCCGTCGGCCTCATGGGTCCGTTCGGCCTCCAGCTCGCGCACGTAGCCGGTCCGGTCGGCCACCGCCTCGACCAGGTCCCCCGGGGCCAGGGTCTCGGCCAGCCGGGCCAGGTCGGCCAGCAGGTCGCGCAGCGAGTGGGCCCCCTTCAGCGCCTTGCCGGTGAGGCCGGCGTCCTCGGCGTGGTCGAGGGCCTGCGGGATCGAGAGGCCGTGCCCGGTGGCCCAGGCCACCAGCTTGGCCACCGAGGTGTCGCCGATGCCCCGCTTGGGCACGTTCAAGATGCGACGGGCCGAGATCTCGTCGGCCGGGTTCCCGAGCAGTCGGACATAGGCGAGCATGTCCTTGACCTCTCGGCGGTCGTAGAAGCGGGTGCCCCCGACCACCTTGTAGGGAACCTCGGCCCGCACCAGCTGCTCCTCGAAGACCCGGCTCTGGGCGTTGGTGCGGTAGAAGATCGCCATCTCCGAGTAGCTCAGGTGCTCGCGGTTGTGCAGGCGCAGGAGCTCGCTCGCGACAAAAGATGCCTCGTCGTGCTCGTCCTCGGCGCGGTAGCGGGCGATGGGGGGGCCGGTCTCCCCCACCGTGAAGAGGCGCTTGGGCCTTCGCGCCAGGTTGTGCGAGATGATCGCGTTGGCCGCGTCGAGCACCCGTTGGGTCGAGCGGTAGTTCTGCTCGAGCACGATCGTCGTCGCGTTCCCGAAGGCCTGCTCGAACTGCAAGATGTTCGACACGTCAGCGCCGCGCCAGCGGTACACGGACTGGTCCGAGTCACCGACCACGCTCACGTTTCCGTGCGCCGCGCCGAGCAGGATCACCAGCCGGTTCTGGGCCTTGTTGGTGTCCTGGTACTCGTCGACCAAGATGTGCTTGAACCGCTGCTGGTACCCGGTGCGCACGACCTCGGACGCCTCCAACAGATTGACCGCGACCATCAACAGGTCGTCGAAGTCCATGGCGTTGGCCGCCAGCAGTCGCTGTTGGTACTGTGCGTAGACCTCGGCGATGCGGCTCGCGAACGGATCGCTACGCGCGTTCTCGCGGAAGGTGTCGAAGTCGATGAGCTCCGCCTTGGCCTGTGAGATCACCCCGGCGACCGAGCGGGGTGGCAGCCGTTTGGTGTCCAGCCCGAGCTCGGCCTCGATCACCTCGATGAGGCGCCGGGAGTCCACGTCGTCGTAGACGGTGAAGGACCGCTGGTACCCGAGGATCGACGCGTGGGAGCGCAGCATGCGCAGGCAGGCCGAGTGGAACGTCGACACCCACATCCGCTCGGCCCGCTGGCCGACCAGCTCGACGACCCGGCGACGCATCTCGTCGGCCGCCTTGTTGGTGAAGGTGATGGCCAGGATCTCCCACGGGGCCGCCTCGTCGGTGGCCAGCAGATGGGCGATGCGCCGCGTGAGGACCCGGGTCTTGCCCGATCCCGCCCCCGCCACCACCAGCAGCGGGCCCCCACGGTGGGCCACCGCGGCCCGCTGGGGCGGGTTCAGGTCCTCGAGCAGCTCGTCGGGCCGGGGCATCCGGCGGCGTCCGGCGTCGGCCTCGGCCGCCCGGACCGATCCCCGGGACGGCACCGGTTCTTCGGGGGGGAGGTGCGGCGGGATCGGCGGGTGCTCGTGGACACCGTCGAGCGGCGGGGGCGGATCCTCGATCGCCTGGTCGGTCTCGCCGGGCCCGGGCGCGTCCGGGGCCAACTCGTCGAGGGAGAACAGCCGGGGTGCGCCGTGGGCCGGCGGCACGCTCACTCCCATTCGATGGTGCCGGGCGGTTTCGACGTGACGTCGAGTGCCACCCGGTTGACCCCGTCGACCTCACCGATGATGCGCGAGGCGATGCGCTCCACCAGGTCGTAGGGGAGGCGGGCCCAGTCGGCGGTCATCGCGTCGTCACTGGTCACCGCCCGGATCACGATCGGATACGCGTAGGTGCGGCCGTCTCCCATGACGCCCACCGTACGGGTGGCCGGCAACACCGCGAAGCTCTGCCACAGCTCCCGGTAGAGCCCGGCCTTGCGGACCTCCTCGATCACGATGGTGTCGGCGGCCCGCACGATCTCCACCCGCTCGCGGGTGACCTCGCCGGTGATCCGGACGGCCAGGCCGGGCCCTGGGAACGGGTGGCGCCAGACGATGTCGGCGGGCAGGCCCAGCTCCTCGCCTACGGCCCGGACCTCGTCTTTGAACAGGAGCCGCAGCGGCTCGACCAGCTCGAAGGCCAGGTCGTCGGGCAGGCCCCCGACGTTGTGGTGCGACTTGATGCTGGCCGAGTGGCCGGTCCCCGACTCGATGACGTCGGGGTAGAGCGTTCCTTGGACCAAGAAGCGTGGCCCGGCATCGCCCGAGCCGAGCTCGACCGCGACCTCCTCGAAGATCCGGATGAACAGCTCACCGATCCGCTTGCGCTTGGTCTCGGGGTCGAGCACGCCGGCCAGCGCCTCGAAGAACCGGTCAGCCGCCTTCACGTGGATCAGGTCGATGCGGAACTGGCGCCGGAAGGTCTCCTCGACCTGTTCGCCCTCGCCGGAGCGCATCAGCCCGGTGTCGACGAACACGCAGGTGAGCTGGTCCCCCACCGCCTTGTGGACCAGGGCCGCCGCCACCGCCGAGTCGACGCCGCCGCTCAGCGCGCACAGCACGCGATCGGAGCCGACCTGGGCCCGAACGGCGTCCACCCCGGCCTCGATGATCGACACGTGGGTCCAGCCGGCCGGGCACCCGCACACGTCGTGGACGAACCGGGCGATGAACTCGGATCCCCGGGCCGTGTGCACCACCTCGGGGTGGAACTGGACGCCCAGGATCCGTCGTTCCGGATCCCCGAACGCGGCGACCGGGGAGTCGGCGCTCTTGGCCAGGACATCGAAACCGGGCGGGGGCTCGGTGATCGCGTCGCCGTGGCTCATCCAGACCTCGGTCTCCACCGGCCAGTCGGCGAACATGGGCGAGGATCCGACGATGGACATCTCGGTCCGGCCGTACTCGCCCTTGCCGGTGTGGGCCACCGTGCCGTCGAGCTGCAGCGCGATGAGCTGGGCCCCGTAACAGATCCCGAGGATGGGGATCCCGAGCTCGTAGACGGCCGGGTCGAGCGTCAGCGCCTGACCCTCATAGACCGATTTGGGGCCGCCCGACAGGATGATGCCGCGCGGCTTGCGCTCGGCCAGCTCGGCCGCGGTCACGCTGGCCGGGACGATCTCGGAGAAGACGTGGGCCTCCCGCACCCGGCGGGCGATCAGCCTCGAGTACTGCGCGCCAAAGTCGACGACGACGACCGCGTCGCCGACCGGGGTCAATGGCCCATGCCGACGCCCTGAGACCGCTGGAGCTGCTTGCCCTCGGTCTGCAGGGACGGGGCCACCATGACTTCTGCCTTCTGGAACTCCTTCACCGTCTCGTACCCGCAGGTTGCCATCGCCGTGCGCAGCGCCCCGAAAAGGTTCATGCGTCCGTCGTTCTCGTGGGCCGGTCCGAGGAGGATCTCCTTGAGCGACCCCCGGACCCCGGTGCGCACCCGGGCGCCGCGGGGAAGGGTGGGGTGGAACGTGGCCATGCCCCAGTGGAAGCCGCGTGCCGGTGCCTCGAACGCAGAGGACAACGGGGAGCCGAGCATCACCGCGTCGGCACCGCACGCCACCGCCTTGGCGATATCGCCACCCTTGCTCATACCGCCGTCCGCGATCACGTGCACGTACACGCCGGTCTCGTCGAGGTGGCGCATGCGGGCCCCGGCGACATCGGCGATCGCGGTTGCCTGCGGGACGCCGATGCCCAGCACCCCGCGAGTCGTACAGGCGTTGCCCGGGCCGACCCCGACCAGCACGCCGACCGCACCGGTGCGCATGAGGTGGAGGCCGGCCTGGTACGAGGCGCAACCCCCGACGATGATCGGGAGGTCGAACTCGCGGATGAACTTCTTCAGGTTGAGCGGTTCGACGGTCTTGGACACGTGCTCGGCCGAGACCACGGTGCCCTGGATGACCAGGATGTCGAGCTCGGCCGCGAGCACCGCCTCGGCGAGGCCGAGGGTGCGCTGAGGCGTGACCGACGCCGCCGCGGTGACGCCGGCCTCTTTGATCTGGCGGATGCGCTCGGTGACCAGCTCGAGCTTGATCGGCTCGGAGTACATCTGCTGCATCCGGCTGGTGGCCTTCTCGTCGTCGAGCTCCCGGATCTCATCGAACAGCGAGGTGGGGTCCTCGTAGCGGGTCCAGAGGCCCTCGAGGTTGAGCACGCCCAGGCCCCCGTGGCGGCCGAGCTCGATGGCGGTGGCCGGCGAGGTCACACCGTCCATGGCCGCCCCGAGGACGGGCAGCTCGAAGCGGTAGGCGTCGATCTCCCAGGAGATGTCCACATCTTCGGGATCTCGGGTCCTCCGGCTGGGCACGATGGCGATGTCATCGAACCCGTACGCCTGGCGCCCGGTCTTGAAGATGCCGATCTCGATCTCAGCCACCCGGTTGACCTCCGGCTCCGGTCTGGCCCGGCGCTCGTTGCCGGGGCCCCGACGGTCTCAGTCGAGCCGACCCTACGAACTGCGACGCCACCCCAAACCTTACCGTCTGGGTCTGACCCCCCCGATGAGTGGCGGCCACACTTTTGGACCGCCGGTCAGACCATCGTCTGGCCGGCGCTGGCGTTGACCGCCTCGCCGGTGATGGCGGCGGCGTCCGGCGACAGCAGCCAGGCGATGACGGCCGCGATCTCCTCGGCGCTCTGGAGACGCCCGAGCGGGATCTCCCGCGCCAGGTAGGCGCGGAGTCCGTCTGGGCCTCCGACCAGCTGCTCGAAGAGCCCGTTGGGATTCATGAGGTCGGTGTCCACGGTCCCCGGGCAGACCGCGTTGACCGCGATCCCGGCCGGGCCGAGCTCGAGGGCCAGCGTCTGGGTCAAAAGGATCACGCCGGCCTTGGCGGCGCAGTAGGCGCCCAGCATCGGAAAGGCCCGCTTGCCGGCCTGGCTCGACACGTTGCAGATCCGGCCCCCCAACCCGGCCGCGACCATCCGGACAGCGCACGCCCTTGAGACGAGCCAGGTGCCGATCACGTTCACCTCGAGGACGTGACGGAACTCGGCGTCGGGGAGCGAGATCAGCGGGCCCAGGCCGAAGCCCGGACCGCTCCCCCCGGCGACGTTGGCCACCAGGGTGACGATGCCCAGCGCCTCGGTGGCCTGGGCAACCGCCGCCTCCACCTGATCCTCCTCTGAGACGTCGGCCCGAGCGGCCACCGCCCGCCGCCCCAGCGCGGTGATCTCGGCCACCACGGCATCCAGGTCATCGCTGCTTGCGGTGCCGTGGTCCGGTGCCGACACATACGGCCCGGCGATGTCGAGGCAGGCGACGTCGGCGCCGGCCGTGGCCAACGCCAGGGCGGTGGCCCGGCCGATGCCCCGGGGCCGCGCCGCGCCGGTGACGAGGGCCACACTTCCCAACAGCGGGCCGTCGCTCATGCCGTGACCAGGATCTTGCAGTGGCGCTCGGGATGGCCGAGGTCCTCGAACGCTCCGGCCACCCCGTCGAGGTCGACCTCGCCGGTGATCATCGGCGCCACGTCGAGGTCCCCTTCGGCGATCGCGACCAGGGTTTCGGAGAACTCGTCCAGGTCATAGCCGAAGACGAACTGGATCGACAGCTCCTTCGCGATGCCGAAGAACGGGGTCAGGTGATCTCTTCCCATGCACACCCCCACCACCACGATCCGCGTCCCGGTCGGCGCGGATCGCAGGGCCCCGTCGATGACACCGGGAACCCCGACCGCCTCGAACACGACCAGCTGCCGTCCCCCTCCGTGGGCGGCCCAGGCGTCGAAGACGTCGCCGCTCGCCGGGTCGAGCACGTGGTGCGCCCCCATTTGGGCGGCCAGCGACCGTCTGAACGCCGAGAAGTCCGCGGCCACAATCGGCGCGATGCCGCGCCGGGCGAGCGCGGCGATCACCGCGATCCCGACCGGACCGCATCCGATCACCACCGCTCCCTCGCCGGCCACGATTCCGGAGCGGTTGACCGCGTGCAGGCCGACCGCCATCGGCTCGGTCAGCGCGGCCCGGCGGGCGTCCAAGCCGTTGGGGACGGTCTGCACCAACGGTGCCGAGAGAAGCATCCGCTCGGCGTAGCCGGCCGGGAGCTCGTTGGTATACGCCAGGTCTGAAATGCCGGACGCGCTCACCATGACCGGCACCGAGGTGACGAGCGTTCCGACGGCCGGACCGGCGGTGTCGGGACCGACCGCGAGCACCTCGGCGGCGAACTCGTGGCCCATGAAGACGTCCCGGGACAGATCGACTCGTGGCGCGCCGACCTCGGGTCCGCCTCGCATCTGGCCGATGAGCTCGACCATGCTGGCTCCGTGCTTGGCGAAGTGCAGGTCCGAGCCGCAGATGCCGCACGCCTTCACCTCGACCAGCACCTGGCCCAATCCGGGCGAGGGTTCCGAGACGTCGTCACGGACGACCATCTGCCCCTGGCGCAACACGACGGCCCGCATCAGTCCGGTCCCTTCTTGGTGGTCGCCGCCTTCTCCTCGACGTGGGAGGTGATCGCCTGCACGATCGCCTGGCCGGCCCGCCCGAACAGTTCGTCGCGCTTGGCCGCCGCCCAGTCGTGCGAGTCACGAGGCGCCCCCAGGCGACCCTTGAAATGGGGGATGACCTCCCGGGCGAACAGGCGGTAGGACCGAAGCGTCGCCTCGCGGTCGGCCCAGTCGTGGCCGAGCAGGAGGAAACCACCGAAGCCACCCGAGTGTTCGACCAGTCCCTCGATGTAGGCGATGGCGTCATCGGGCGTGCCGATGACGATGTTGCCGCCCGACGCATAGCTCTCCACGAACTTGCGGGGGTCGGACCCGTCGTCGTCGACCTGGTAGCCGAGCGGGACGAAACCGGCGGTGCCGAAGTAGTTGGAGAAGTCCTTCAGCCCGAACGTGCACTCCTCGATCGCCTTGTCCCTCGTTTCGGCGATGTGCATGGCCCCGAGCACGCGCCAGGTGTTGCGATCGGGCGGGGGGTGGCCGGCCGCCGCGGCCTGCTCCTCGACGACCCCCCAGGCCTGGCCGATGGCGGCGAAGCCACCCTCGATGACCTGCATGGACAGCGAGAGGAGCGACGTCTGGTAGCGCCCGGCCAGACGGGGGCCCGACGGGGAGATCATGGCGGCCACGGCCACCTCGAAGTGCGGGTGGCTGTATGGGCGCAGTTGGAGTCGCGCCTCGTTCATGGTGAACCAGTCCGTCTCGCGGGTGACCGGCTCCTCGGATCGCAGCAACGCCAGGATGGCCTCCAAGGACTCCTCCATCCGCCGACGCTGATCGACCGGGTCGATGCCCATGACGAAGGCGTCGCTCGGCAGTGCACCGGGGCCGGTGCCGAACATGATCCGCCCTCGAGTCAGGTGGTCGAGCAGCACCATGCGGTCGGCGACTAACCACGGGTGGTGGTACGGCAGCGACACCACGCCGGTGCCGAGCCGGATGTGCCTTGTCCGCTCGGCCGCCACCGCGATGAAGATCTCCGGGCAGCCGATCAACTCGTAGCCGCCCGAATGGTGCTCCCCGAACCAGGCCTCGTCGAAACCCACCCGGTCAAGCTCCACCACGCGCTCGAGGTCGTACTCCAAAGCGAGCGTGGGGTCCTGGCCGAGCGGGTGGAAGGGGGCATAGAACACGCCGAAACGCAGCGGCACGGTGGTCATGGGTGGGCCTTTCTCTCTGCTCTGTCTGCGATGTCGTCGAGAAAGCCGAGCAGCGCGGCGTTGACCTCGGCCGGCCTTTCCTGCTGGACCCAGTGCCCGGCCCCTTCGAGGAGCACGTTGCCCCGATGGTCGTCGAGCCACCCCAGACTCGAGTCGGGTGCAGCGAAGCTCAGCACCGGGTCGAGGGTGCCCGCGATGAACAGCGAGGGGCAGGTGACGTGGGCGCTGGCCCAGTCCTCGCTCAGGTGCCAGTTCCGGTCCAGGTTGCGGTACCAGTTGAGGCCCCCGGTGAACCCGGTTCGCGTGAACTCGGCCACGTAGTGGTCGAGCTCCTCCTGGCTGAGCCACGGCGGCAGCCCCTTGGGCTCGGGCAGCCGGTCGATGAACCCCCGCCCGTCGTCGGCCGCCAGTCCGGCCCGGTCGGCGTCTGAGAACACGTCGGTGGCCAGGCCGCCCAGCATGCGACGCATCGTCCTTGCGGGGTCGGAGGACAGCTCGGCGTCGGCGACGCCCGGCTCTTGGAAGTACACCATGTAGAAGAAGGCATTGGCGTAGATCTGCCGAAGCAGCGTGATCGTCGGGAGCGGCGCCCGAGGCAGGAAGGGGACGCTCATGCCGAGGACTCCCGCCACCCGCTCGGGCGCGATCAAGGCGAGCTGCCACACCACCGCGGCCCCCCAGTCGTGGCCGACGAAGATGGCCCGCTCCTCGCCCAGGCTGTCGAGGACGGCCAGCAGATCGCCGGTCAACTGCACCATGTCGTAGGCCTCGATCGCCTCGGGCCGATCCGACCGCCCGTAGCCACGCTGGTCGGGCACCGCCACCTGGTAGCCGGCCTCGAGCAACGCCGGGACCTGGTGGCGCCACGAGAACGCGAGTTCGGGGAAGCCGTGGGCGAGGACGACCGGCGGGCCGTCGCCGCCGACGTCGACAGCCAGGTTCACACCGTCGCGGGTGACGGTGCGGGTTGTGGTTCCGGTCGTGGTCATGGTTCTCTCCTCTGTCGCGCCCGCGGCGACGCACGCGTCCGCCTAGGACCAGTTACGACCCGGTGATGGTTGCGATGGGTACCGAGGTGGCGGGTGGAGTGACCGACACCGACTCACCCCAATTCGAGAGGGTGTCGGACTCAACTGCTCGAACATTTTCGTTCGCGCCATACCGGGTGACCGCAGAGCAGACGAAGGAAGTGGGGCGATATGGCGACGACGTCGACACATACAACGTTTGCTTGCCGTTCTTGCCAAACACCACCGAGAGGGGTGCCGACAGACCCCCCGATACTCCTACGACGCGTATGCCGTCCACGGTCTTCGGGCTCGTCAGTGTGAGCGGTACCGAGGCTGTCGCAACCGCTCCCAGCTGGCTCACGATATGACCATACGTGAGGGACAAGTAGTACTTGTAGCTGGACGAGAGCGATATCCACTGTCCCGCATACTTCGACGCCTCAGCCTTGGAAAGCCCGACGATGTCGTACAGATATGCGGCGTTGCCCTCGGTATAGGCCAGGTTCGGAACCACTAAAAGCGTTCCATGGGCTTTGCCACTCGTGACTACCGATGTCGACTCTGTCTGGTTCATGTCAATCACCGATTTTGTGCTAACGCTCTTGTGCGTCTCGAGCTCTGTCTGCGTCACGTTCGCCGTCACGCGCAGGGAGCCGGCCGCCTGCGCCGCCGCCACGGCCTCCTGCTCGTATTGGGCAGGTGACTGGGAGGCAGCCGAGGCGATTGTCGAGTACAACGCACTTACCGCGAGCGCTCCAACCACACCGAGAACCACGCCAACGACTGCACTTGACCGAGCCATCGGATCCCGGCGCAGTCCCCCACCCACGCCGATTTGATGTGAAGACCACATAGCCGAGGTCCTTCCGGTAGGTAACGCTCGGCTAGTTGACGCTCGGCATCTAGCGCCGTGTCGCCGCCGCTGACGAACGCAGCCTGGCAAGGCTTACAACCTGCGTAGTCAGCTGTCCACCGGTGTAGCCCTCGGGTGGCGGTGCATGCAATCACAAGCAAGCATTCTTCGCGTTTCCTGCCCAATCCACGGGACGATCGGCCCTCTGAGTGCATTCCCCTCCAACAAGGTGAGGCCTTCGGGGACGCGACCTCGACCGTTGGGGCGCCTTCGAGGGCTGACGCTACGGTGGGCCATGCCGCCAGCGCAGCGACACGACGGGCGTGGGGCGGAACCCGATCTCCCCGACACCGGGTCGGCGACGGTGCGACCGGTGGAAGTGACCCTGGTTCGCCCACTGCGCATGGAGGTGCTTCGCCAGGGCCGTCCGCCCGAAACGAGCGTGCTACCCGGCGACGATCACCCACTGGCCCGCCATGTCGCGGCGTTCGTCGACGGCGAGATCGTGTCGGTCGGCACCGTGTTCCCGAGCGCCGCCCCCTGGAAGCCCGAACGCGGGGACGCCTGGCGGGTCCGCGGCATGGCCACGCGCGACGGGCTGCGGGGACGGGGGCTCGGGCACCTCGTGCTCGCCGCGTTGATCGTGCACGCTGCGGCCAACGGCGGCCGGTTCATCTGGTGCGAGGCCCGGATCGGTGCGACCCGCTTCTACACGCGCGACGGATTCGCAGCCGAAGGTGACCCCTTTATCCTCGAGGAGATCGACCACTTCCACATGTGGCGCGACCTCTAATGGCCTGTCGCTGAAATGCCTTGGCGGTCAGCCCAGCGGTGCTCGCGGGTCGCGACCCATGAAGGCGGCGAGGCGCTCCCAGTCGTCGGCGTCCGGGGGAGGTGGCACCTCCTCTCCGAACGGAGATCCTGGTTCCACCATGTCGCGGTATTCGGGTTTGATCATGGCCCGTGCCCCCTCTAGTGCCGTTGCGGCGAGAGAAGGGTCCAACTCGTCGATCTGTCCGGTGGCCCTTGCCAGATCCCATGCGTGGGCGGCCAGCTCTCCCAGGTACATGTCGACCAGGGTGGCCCCCGTGTACTCCTCACCCCACGGCATGGTGAATTTCGCGGACAACCTGGAGTCGTCATCCCATGCCTGCGCCGCGTCCTCGGCAGCGTGGCGTAGCTGACCGGGCGCGTCCGGCAGCTCCACGTGGGGGGAATCGTCTCCGGGTGGGGGTGCCTGACCCCGGCCAAGAGCGGCCGCTCGGTGGCCCGCTTCGACGATGTGGTCGATCAGACCAGCCACGTCATGCTTGGGGCATGGTGTCGGCTGGCCGAGGTCCGCAGCATCGATTCCCGACACGATCACCGCGGCGTTCTCGTAGGAATCCAACAACTTGCTTCGTCGGTCATGGTTGGCCATGCGGTTACTCCTGGCTGCCACGCTAACTACGACGCAAGTATCGCTCTGCCACTAGGCGGGAGCCGGCCGGTCAGCTCGGTTCCGTCTTGGCCGTCGACTCCTCGGCGGCCGCCCGAAAGACCCCCTTGGCCATGAGGGACCGCTCGCTGTCCCGCCGCCGCGTGTAGATCTCAGCCCGTTTGTCGTGGAGCTCAGGCGTGTCCCCGGCACGCACGGCTAGCTCGGCCAGATGACAGGCCAGACGATGCTCACCGGAATCCGACAGGGCGAGGGCCCGGTCGATGAGGCGCTTGGACCCGCCGGCCAGCGAGGCGATCTCGGCGGCCAGGTCGGCGGCCGGGGCCGGCTTCAGGTTGGCCGCGTCGCCGTCCCACCACCCGCCGTAGAGACGCCAGATGTTGCGCACCACGAACTCGGGCTCGTCGTAGGTGGGCTGGAGATACGGCCGTCCGGCCAGTTCGGCCGGCACCTCGACCGTGTGCAGGATCTCGTCCAACGGCGCGCCGGCGTTCATCATGGCCAGGGTCTGGTCGACCAGGGACTCGAGCACCCGGGCCACGTCGGCCAGCACCCGGGCGATCCGCTCGCGTCCGATGATCGGCAGGCCGTGGGCGGGGAGGTACAGCTCGGGCTCGAGTGCCGCCATCGCGTGCAG